>Ga0194111_10000031_pt1 | contig 164260 bp, 171 predicted proteins | sample TA2KigC300mmetaG_FD_146194 | JGI IMG/M metagenome (GOLD analysis project Ga0194111, IMG submission 146194) | Freshwater microbial communities from Lake Tanganyika, Tanzania - TA2015033 Kigoma Deep Cast 300m | ecosystem: Environmental > Aquatic > Freshwater > Lake | place: Tanzania: Lake...
GTTTAACCGGGTAAGACCGCAAGTAGATAACTTGCTTGATAGGCGGCATGTGTAAGCAGGGTAACCTGTTGAGCTGAGCCGTACTAATGGTCGAGGTCTTTGACCTACATCAGGCTGAGCACAAAACTATTCACTACCCCCACAAGAATCTACGATTTTTGTGGGTATGCGACGCGGGGTGGAGCAGTGGTAGCTCGTCGGGCTCATAACCCGAAGGTCGTTGGTTCAAATCCAACCCCCGCTACCAACTCTTTGCAAAAGTTTGCAAATCGTAGCTAATTTTTCACCTGTTTTGTTCAGCCAGAACTTTCTCAAGTATACCTGTTATATCCTTGGAATCGAAGGGTTTGATTAGATACGGTCTCCCTGTTGAAGCAAGGAAATCATGGGTATCTGCTGTCATGACATCACCCGTGATGAACACGACCCTTTTTACCGAATTGGGATGTTTCTTTTTAATTGCCTCGTACAATTCCCTGCCACTCATCCCGGGCATTTTAAGGTCAAACAATAGCAGGTCGTAGACATTATTTGCCAGCTTATCCAAGGCATCCTTGCCATTGGATACGGCCTGCACCTGATAACCACTGGCTGAAAGATTTCGTGTCAGGACAGCGCGAATTGATGACTCATCTTCTGCAATCAGTATCTTACCCGTCATCTTACGCCGTGGGCGGCGACTCTTTTTCTTTGCAGGTTTCTCCTCTCTTATTACCGCTTGTTCTCCAGTTGCTATCGGCAACTCGATGATAAAGGTAGTTCCTTTACCCGGAGTGCTTTCGGCGTATATATTGCCACCGTGCTCAGTTATGATACCATGACAGACGCTTAAGCCCAGTCCGGAGCCACTACCCTCCGGCTTGGTGGTGAAAAACGGGTCAAATATTTTGATAATACTCTCCGGAGAAATCCCTGGGCCATTGTCAGTGATGGATATGCTTACACAGTCCTCGACAACATCTGTGGTCACCGTAATCTTGCCTCTACGTTTGGTCTCAGCTATAGCTTGCTGGGCATTAGCTATGATGTTCAATATGACCTGCTGGAGCTGATTATAATCAGCTAATATCAATGGTATGTCGGCTGCTAACTTAGCAGAAAGCCCGATATTGCTTGTCCTCAGCTTGTAGGCTTCCAATTCCAGAGTCCGCTCTATAAGTTCGTTTATGTCCACAAGGCTCTTTTCCGGCTTATACTGGCGGGCGAAGCGCAGCAGGTTCTGGACTATCCTGACCGTCCTCTGGCTTTCTTCGTAAATCTTCTGCAGGTCTTCCTTAATATTCTGGGGAACATCCTGCCTATCTGCCAGGAGTTGAGCATAACCTATTATGCCGGTGAGTGGATTATTTACCTCATGAGCCACACCGGCCACCAATTCGCCGACTGAAGCCAGCTTTGCGTTCACAAGTGCTTGTTGCTCCGCCTTTTTGCGCTCGGTGATGTCAGTCAGAAAGTTCAATGTAGCTGGTTTCCCCTCCCAGATTATGGAGACGGCGTTGATTTCCGCCCACTTGGTATTGCCTTCTTTATCGATAATCCTGAAGGGATAGATTTGAGGAAATACCTCACCTTGCAGCCTTCTCAGATATCGGTCAACCACCATATCCCGGTCATCGGGGTGTATAATATCGGCAAAAGGTACAGAGGCCAGTTCCTTTATTGAATAGCCGCTCAGTTCAGCAGTCTTGGGATTGGCGAACTTAAGTATACCGTCTTGAGCCACAATAATCGCCTCGTTCGCGTTTTCTACCAAAATGCGATATCTCTCTTCTGATTCCTGCAGCGTTGCCTCCGCTAATTTGCGCTCGGTGATGTCTTTAACTATTGCAAAGTAACCTATTACATTCCCTTCCTTATCTTTTACCCAAGAGGGGCTCACAATCACCGGAAAGCGCTGGCCGTTTTTTCTCATGAAAGTCAATTCGACATCTGCGAAGTCGCCTGCAAGAGTATTCTGGAAAGCCCTATCTATTTCTTCGTGTTTTTCTGGTGGCCAATAGGGGTGGGGTGGTCCAACTCCAACAAGCTCATCTTTTGGAAAGCCAGTCATCTCACACATGGCGTAGTTAACATTAATGTGAACGCCGTTGCTATCCAATACAGAGACACCATCTCTCGCCGAAGTGATGAGGCTCTCTGCGAACTCCTTTGCCTCCCTTAGCTCATCCTCCATCTGCTTGCGCTCGATGGCATAGCTTATAGCACGCCATAGTGCCAGACCACTTAGCAGCCTTTTGACTAAATAGTCCTGAGCGCCATGGCGCACTGCCTCAATGCCGACTCCCTCGTCATCAAGACCGGTAAGCACCACAATGGGTATACCTTTTATCCGAGTGAATGTTTTGTGGAGCGTGTCCAGCCCTTGGCTGTCTGGAAGACCAAGGTCCAGCAAGATAACATTGGGCTGCTGTTTAGCCACACACTCCAAACCTGTTGATAGCTGACCTACAGACTGGAGTTCCCAGGAGGCATCGGGCACCCCAGCTAGCATCTCCCGTATAAGGCGGATATCTCCAGGATTGTCTTCAATCAATAGTATCTTGATGGGCTGCGTACTCTTTTTAGTCGCTGCTATCATTTTTTCACCCCTCCTGACCGCCTATGCCGACTGTAGGCTATTACTGGTAGCTCAATAATTAGATTGGCTCCTTTACCCGGCTCGCTTTCAGCCCATATCTTGCCTTTGTGCTCGGTTATTATACCGTAACAGGCACTCAAGCCGAGTCCTGTTCCTTGACCCACCTCTCTGGTGGTAAAGAAGGGGTCGAATACGCGCTCCAGGTTTTTCTTAGGTATGCCCGGACCATTGTCTTTGAAGGATATACGGATGACATTATCTGCGTGCCCTGTTTTAATTAACAGTTTTCCACTATCACGGGCTGATTGCATTGCTGACTGGGCATTCATAATTAAGTTGAGAAATACCTGCTGGAGTTGACCTGGGTCGGCGATGGTCATGGGTAAGTCACCAGCAAGCTGTAGGCTAACTTTTATATTGTTGGCTGCCAGGGCATAGGCTTGTAGGTCGAGTGAGTTACGTATAAGTTCGTTAATATTGACGTATCTTTGCTCCGGTCTGGTCTGACGGGCGAAGGCGAGCAGTTTTTTTACAATGCCGGCTACCCGTTGAGCGCCTTCATTGATAATCTCTATATCGTGCCTAATATCCTCAGGTATATCTTCTCTGGCTAAAAGCAACTGCGCATAGCCGATAACGCCGGTCAGTGGGTTATTTATCTCATGGGCAACGCCAGAAGCCAGCTCGCCGATAGAAGCCAGGCGACTGGCAAGCTGAGCCTTCTGCTCGATTTTCCCTTTTTCCACTTCCATGCGTTTGCGCTCAATGGCGTAGCGCATAACGCGCCGCAGCAGCCTGACGTTTATATCGTCTTTTAATAGATAATCCTGAGCGCCCTTATGTACTGCCTCGCTGGCAATCGCCTCATCATCGAGTCCGGTAAGCACCACAATCGGCACTGTAGTTGTCTTGGAGCATATCTTGTCGAGTGTTTCCAGCCCCTGACTGTCAGGAAGGCCAAGGTCTAGCAAGATGATGTCAGGCTGTTGTTTAGCCACACACTCTAAACCTGTTGATAACTGACCTACAGACTCAAGCTCCCAGGAGGCATCGGGCATCTCGGCCAGCATCTCACGTATCAGGCGGACATCCCCCGTGTTGTCTTCTATTAGCAGTATTTTTCTTGGCTTATGGCTCATTTTCCCTTTGACTCTTTGGGTGGCAGTTTGACGATGGCCAGCCAGAAGTCTTCTATGGCTCTCACCACCTCGATGAAGCGGTCGAGGTCGAGTGGCTTGGTGATGTAGCAGTTGGCGTGTAGGTCATAGGTCTTGATGATGTCCTCCTCTGTTTTCGACACGGTCAGTATGACCACAGGGATGCGCCTCAGGGCATGGTCCTCTTTGATTTCAGCCAGCACCTCCCGGCCGTCTTTCTTGGGCAAGTTCAAATCAAGCAGGATGAGGTCAGGTCGGGCGGCATCGACGTACTTGCCTTCTCGCCGCAGAAAAGCCATTGCCTCCACACCATCGTTGACTACGTGGAGGCTGTTTAGCACCTTGCCGTCCTTTAGGGCTTCCTGTGTCAGGCGCACATCACCGGGGTTGTCCTCCACCAGTAGAATCTCGATAGGTTTGCCGCTTTTTCCTGTCATTACTGTTTATCTCCTTTCATTTCATTCGTCGCTCGTTGTCAGTCGCTCGTCGCTCGTTGCTCGTCGCTGGTCGAAGTTTATTGATGAGCGAAGCATGCGAGCCTCGCATCCTTCGTCATTGCGAGCGAAGCGTGGCAATCTCACAACTCCGGCCATAGGTCTTTCCACTCGCTGCTCATACTGTTGATCAGGTCCATTTTCTTCTGCCTCGACCCTGCCTTTATCTGCTTCTCTCTCAAAATAGCACCTTCAATAGCGTCAAATACTTCGTAGTATACCAACTTGGTTACGTTGTACCGCTTGGTGAAACCATCAATTAATTTCTCCCTATGCTCGTGAACCCGTTTCCTCAAGTCGCTGGTGATGCCCGTGTACAGTACTCTGTCGTCTATGTTTGTCATTATGTATACGTAGTAATTTTTACTCATGCCACCAAACGATAAGAGATTGCCACGTCGCCTGTGGCTCCTCGCAATGACAGGGCGAAGGCTGCCTGATTCCTTTTTGCCACACCTTCAAACCCCTATAGTCTTTTACTTTCATATCACGTCCTCTCACGAGCTACGAGCGACGAGTCCCGAATCCCGAGCGACACTTCTTTCGCCTTTCGCCTGAAGCGTAAAATAAAACGTGCTCCCTTTGTCCGGCTCTGACTCTATCCAGATGCGCCCGCCATGACGTTCCACAATCCTCTTGGCGATGGCAAGACCAGTGCCAGTACCGGTATACCCTTCACCATGCAGACGCTGAAAGATAATGAAAATACGGTCGAAATACTGTGGGTCGATGCCTATGCCATTGTCCTTTATCGAGAAGACCCATTTGTCTACATTTGTCTTGGCGGAGACGTGCACACGCGGCAGTCTCTTACCATGAAACTTGATGGCATTGCCGATGAGATTTTGGAATAGTTGCACCAGTTGTCCTTCATCTGCTATCACCGTGGGCAACGGGTCATGGCTCACTTTGGCTTTGTTCTCTTTGATAACCACGCTCAGATTAGCAATCGCAGCATCGAATACTGCCTCGCAGTCTGTGGGCTCAAGTGGCTTGCCGCGGGTGCCTACGCGAGAATAGGCTAGCAGGTCATTTATCAGGTTTTGCATCCGTTTGGCTCCGTCCACGGCATATCCGATAAATTCGTGGGCATCATCATCCAGCTTGTCCTTGTAGCGCTTTTCCAGCAGCTGAGTGTAGCTTGACACCATGCGCAGCGGCTCCTGAAGGTCGTGAGAGGCGACATAGGCAAACCGCTCCAGCTCGGTATTGGAGCGCTCAAGTTCTGTCATTGCTTTCCTCAAGTCTTCCTCTTTGCGCATGATCTCTGTAATATCCTTAAACGTCGCTATTATAGTGGCGGGGTTGCCCTCGGCATTTTTGACAAACGACATAGCGGAAGCTACAGGGACATTAGAGCCGTCCTTTTTGATGATACTGAAGGTGCTTGGGGGTGTGGTTTTTCCCTCCATGGCAGTAGCAAACACTGCCGCCATCTCTTCCAGGTCTTCAGGTTTAATCATCTTCAGCAGCAAGTCAGCGGCGTTTCCTCTCACAAGCTCACTCTCGCTATAGCCCGTCATCGCTTGGAATGGCGGATTAACTGCTGTTATTCCACCTGTCATGTCCAATGCAATAAGGCCATCGCCCATGGCGTCGACAATTGCCGCCCTTTCAGCTAGTACACTGGTTCGTTCCTCCTCGGCCTTCTTGCGGGCTCTCTCCTGCCTATCTCTCTCCAATCTGGCACCCAGAATAGGCCCTATTTGGTTACCCAAGGTTTCCAAAAACTGGACGTCCTCCTCGCTATAGTCGGTCGTCTTGTTTGCAATCTGGATAAGCCCAATGGCCTCTCCTTGATATATTACGGGCATGGAAATATACCTGGTAATAGGAATGTGGCCTTCTGGCGTACGTGTAGAGCGCTCATTTGTATAGTTTGTCTTTTTCTCTCTAATAGCCCGCGGCCATGAGCTATCCCCCCATGTCTCGCGGGGAAATACGAAGTCCTTCTGGGGTACCTGACACTGATCCCAGATGCCTCTGGTCATAGAGGGGGCGACAAGGGCTCCATCCTCTCTGATATACCCGAAAACCCCGTACTTGCTCTCCATAACTTGGAGAACGATCTGTAATACCTCCCCGTACATTTCATCGTCTGGGACGGCGAGGAAGACATTGGCAATCTGATGCCTTATGGCTAACTCCCGCTGCGACTGAATTAGCGCCTCCTCCATTCGCTTGCGCTCGGTGACATCACTGAACACGCCGTGCACCCCGATCACGCGGTCTTCAACGAAGATGGGTTTGTTGGAATTGCGCAGCCAGCGCATTTCGCCGGACTTGGTAAAAAAGCGAAGCTCATCAACCATAGCCTGACCAGAAAGGGTGCGCTGAAAAGTGTCAAAGGCGTGTGCCAGATCTTCCGGGTGTAGAAACTCGGCAAAGGTACGTCCCATGAGCTCTGAGGCGCTGTACCCCGTCATAGACTCTACGGCCGGGCTGAGATAGGTCAGCGCTCCGTTCTGGTCAACAGCGAAGACGACATCGGGTAAGTCCTCTACTAAGTCACGATATTTCTCCTCGCTTTCAAGCAATGCCTCTTCTGTCCACTTGCGCTCGGTGATGTCGCTGCAGGCGCCGATCATCTTGTAGGGTTGACCATTATCATCTCGCAGCGCCATACCCTGGTCTGTCCAGTAAAGGTAGGCGCCGTCCTTGCGCATGATACGATATTCTTCGTTGTAGGGCGTGCCTTTCTTCAGGTGGCCGTCCAGCGTGGCATTGACGCGGTCGACGTCGTCGGGGTGGATGGCCTTCTCCCAGGCATCTAGGATGCGGGGGAATTCACCTGTCTCATAGCCCAGTATCTCATCGATTCTGCCGTACCACTCCAGCCTTCCGCTGGGTATATCCCAGTCCCAGATGAGGTCACTGGCGCTGGCAGCAGCAACACGGAACCTCTCCTCGGATTCACGCAGTTCCTGTGTCCGCTCCTCGACCTTCTGCTCCAGTTCTGTGGCGTACTGGCGCAGTTGTGCTTCTTTGTCAGCCAGGGAAGCCGCCATTCGGTTGAACTCGGCGGCAAGTTGCCCGATTTCATCACCCGTCTTCATCTTAATGCGCTGAGTAAGGTCTCCGGCACCGAATGCCTCGACTGCTCTGGTGAGCCGGTCAAGTGGCACCGTAGTCTGTCGCGCCAGCACGACACCGACTATTCCAAGGAGAAAGATCGCGACTACGATTGTCAGCGCCATGTTTTGTGCCATCTGGTTAATCGGCGCAAAGGCCGTCTTGGTGGGTGTAACATAAACCACCGCCCATCCGGTGTCAGGCAACTGCATATAGGCTCCCAGTCTCTCATCCCGTTCTATTGAGTTGAAGTACTCTAGTGCGCCCTCTTTCCCTGCTAAGGCCAGGCTTACCGGTGGCAACGAGCTGAAGTCGGTCTGCTCTTTCACATACAAGGGGTGGGCTGTATCGGCGATAATCAGCCCTCGGCCGTCCGTGATGTAGCCCCACGACAACGGCGTCTCATCTTTCCAGGCACTTACGCCAACCTGGGAAATTTGTTCCAGTGCCAGGTGACCAGCGAGTACACCTGCAATTCGTCCGTCAGTTCCACGTACGGGTACTGCGATAACCACTGTTGGTTCCTGGTCGGCAGGGCAGATGACCAGGTCACTGATAACCGTTTTACCGGTGCTCATCAGCTCTTGATACCAGGCGTTGTAGGCGAGGTTGGTGTGTGACAGCTTGAGCTGTTCTTCATAGGGCTCCATCAGGTATACATCTCCATTGGCACGAAGCAATGAGATATGGCGGACAATCGCGGAATGCCGTAACAAATCGGCGGCGATTTCACGTTTGGTCACAACTGCATCAGCGGGCACACCGTGGAGCGATGGGTCGATAAGCGTATCTGAGAGGGGCACCGACATCTGAGGCATGTCAGCTATCATCTCCAGTTGTGAACGAGCACCCTCAAGATATAATCTTACGGCGCTGGCGTAGGTCTGGACATTGTTGATGTTAGCCGCAATCGTCTGGTCACGCAGCATATTACGGCCTATGAAATAGCCAGTCAGCCCTCCGACCAAGCCGGTAAGGATTATGGCCATAACAATCACCAGGGGCAACTTTAGTGCTAGGCTCATGCCACGCATTATCGCCTTCCCTTCTTTTTCCTCTCTAACTGCCGACTGTTGACTGAAGACTGTCGGCAGTCGCTAGTCGATAGTCAGCAGTCATTCAAGACCACTACTGTTATAATCCTAATTATCGCTCTCACTTTTATCTTTTCCCTCCTTATTGACTGTTGACTTTTGACTGTTAACTGCTGACTGTCGCAGATATTTGATAAAGCCATTTATGAGTTTGGCTGTTTCGCTGCTCAGTTCGTGTATCTGCTTGAATTGCCCGTTTGAAATATAGTCTAGGTCTTTGGCTATGTATAGCTGGCTTTGAACTTCAGCCACAGACCCGAGAGCCACGTGCAAAAACTGGATAAACTCCTTATCGGTCTGTCTGGCATAACCTTCAGCGATATTGCTCATTATTGACACAGAAGCTCGCCTTATCTGGTCTTTCAAGCTGTAGTCCTTGGCGAAATTTTCTCGGCATGTCATATTGTAAATCTGCTTTGCCACATCTCTTGCCTTTTGCCACGCCTTTATATCTTCAAACCTCTCAATCGCCGTCATCGTCCTCTACTCCGACTGCCGACTGCTGACTGCCGACTGCCGACTGTCGACTGTTGACGTCACGCATTATCGCTTTTCCTTCAGGACTTCGTTGAGCAGCGTCTCATCGTAAAGCTGGCTTGCCGGGATGGGTGACTTGAGCATGCTGGCGTTTATCATCACGGTCTGCATACTTTCCAGAAGAACCGGGTCGTTGCGTCCATCGGCCGAGAAACGCGGCATATTCATTTTCTTGGCTACCTCCGGACTGAGATTTAACCGTTTCGCCAGTATATCCCGGGCTTTTTCCGGGTTCTGGTCTATCCACTTGACGGCCTGTAACTGGGCGCGCAGGTAGGCTTTGACTACCTCAGGGTTGCTGCGGCAGAAATCAGCGCTGAAGGTGACCATGCTGTTTTCAATACGCTCAAAGGGTGGCCCGCCGATGACCCAGCCCAGTAGTTTGCCATCTTTTCGAAGAAGTGACTGTGTCAGCCACGGTTCTGGCATAAGGGCGGCAGCCACATTACCTCCAGCTACTGCCAGCCCCTGATTGGCGTAGGGGATTTCCACAAACTTGTGACCGGCAACGCCCTCAACTTGCAGACGCCCATTAACGGCTACGCTGGCTGGGCTCTTTATCAGTGGGACAGCGATGTATTGTCCTTTCAAATCTTGCCAGCTATTGATAGAGGAGGCTGCTAAGACACCAGCCAGTGGATGCTCAGGGTCGGCGAAAGCGTTAGCAGCCACAGGCACAATCTTCCCAGGAACCAAACCCTTTTCCGCTGCTGGAAGTACCGACATACTTCCCATGAGGTTGCCGCAGTTTACGGAGCCAGCTACTATTGCGTCGATGAGGGCACCTCCACCTGGGAATGCTTCCTCCTCGAACTGGAGGCCATTCTTAATGGCAAAGCCCTGTTCCTGCATGACAAAATAGGGCAGGGACTCGATTAAGGGAAAGAAGCCGATGCGGAGCTTGAACTGCTGCGCCGGTGACTTAGGCGTGCAGGCAACTAAAACAGCAATCGCCAACACTAGCACCACTGATATCACCGATATACTAGCTATTCTCTTCATCTTTCCCGCTCCTTTCTATCTTTTGACTGCTGACTACTTGAAGCACCTTGTCTTTCATAGCTGAAGGCAAGAAAACGAAGCCCGCAATAAACAACAAGGGGCACGAGACCTCTGCCCAAAATCGGCTCCACAGCTTTCTCGATGCCCCTCATTCTCAAATCTCTCCTCAGCCCTTTATTCCAAAATGTGTGAGATAACCTAGACAAATATCATATTCGTATAATTACATAATATACCCCCCCCAGGCTGTCAACAAATATCGAATATTACTCTCTAATACCTGCATTCAGCACATTCAAAATGTTATCTTAGCGAGTGGCAATTTATGTAGCAAAATCAGCAAGCAGCCAACCCGTCTAGATTTTAGAGTATGAGATGAGTAGCTGCTGCAAAATTGGAGTCAGTTGCCTCTTAGCAAACACGAGTTCGTAAACTGACCCCAATGGCCCACCCTAGGATATTCGAACCAAATCAGGCAAAGGTAAAGGTAGCTCTAAAAGTTCTATATATTAAACAACTTGGGCTACCAAGAAGTAAAGGGAAGCATGAATGCTTCCCTTCTTGTTTATGTATAGCTTGTTGACAACTCATGCTTTCCGTACAGGCCATCTCCAGGCATACCAGACGATGAGGGCAGTAACTACGACTGTTGAGAGATTAAGCAGCAATTGATGAACAGATGGCTGCGCCATGTGAATAGATGGCTGTGCCAACTGCTCAAATAACAGGTGAAAGATGTTGCCAACTGTAAATATTATGCCCAGAATGATATTTGCCCGGCGATTTGCCAAATCCTTCAAAGTCACAGAAAGGAAAGCCATAGTCAAGGGAATCAACCAGGCGAAGAATGCTGAGAATATAAACTCTCCTTCACTTATTTGTATCTTCCCGTCAGCTATTTGCTGAATAACGCCCGGTTCAAATATAGACAGCGCCATGTGCGCCGAATAAGCGACCGCCATAAAAAGCCACAGCACCGCAATCTTTATCTTCAAAGTCAGATATTCCATGGTCTATCGCCCCCTTTCTATTCGTGACTCGAGTCTATCCTTTTCCCTAGTTCGTGTCAACCCTCCCAGCCTTCGTGCTTTTCAAATCCAACCCCCGCTCTTACATAACACTGGAAGTTTTCAGACAACCTGGCTAAGGGACATCGGGCCTTGAAACATGGGCTAGGTATGGCTGGCATGATGAGACTAAGGGCTAGAACTCCAGCTTTTTCCTGGCAAAGAAACGTTCGATGGCACGGTCTAGCCTCTGCCTGACAGGCATGAGGATACCAACGACTACTCCTATTGAGACAAGATGAATATATATCGGTTGCTCACCTAGTAAGTCCCCGAGATACTTGGACAGAAGGTGCTCGGAACAGCTAAATATAAAGATGATAAGCGCCACCAATATTGAGTATATAGTTCCCTTTTTTATGATGACTGTTATATCAAGGAGCCGATGCATTATTATGGCTATGCCAATTAAGGCTGCAGCAATGTCGTTGAGAAGCATACAGGTGGGCATCAACCAAGGAATGTCGATGCCATAAAGTATGACCATTTTTGTCATAGCTAGATGGACTATTAAAAGGCTGATGAAGATATACAGTATATGGCGCTTTTTCAACGGCAATGTTTCCCGCCTGTAAGCGCGGAACAGGTACCAGAGTGCAGATATGCTAAAATAATAGAACATGGGGCCCAATATGAGGTTACCAATAAGGAGACTAGAGTCGGGCCGGTAGATGTTCCCCCAGCTATAGTTGTAAACGCCTATAATCTTGCCGCCCAGGCCAGAGACGCCAAGAATAAAGAGAATGGCAGAAACAACCCAGATAAAAATGGTACGCTTCCTTCTCGGCTGGTTGAGATAGCTACACGTAAAGTGGTAGATGACGGCAAACATAAAATTGAACGGTTGCCAGATTATATTGCCATAGATAACCAGCTCGTTAACATGGCTATTTCTTATCATGGACAGAGCTACGCCGAGGTCCCACAGAGCACACATGAAAAGAAAACCGCTAAAAAGGTAGTGATATTTTTGCCTTCCCCGTGAAAGGACAAGAAACAGCACGAATGCGTTTAAGAGAAAGCCAATAAATGATGTAATAGCGGTGACTAAAACAGTAGTGGAAGGCATTGGACTCTAATACCCAGATTCTACCTTCAAAACTATCGATTCCTTGAGCCTGGATCTCCTACATCAACTACCGTCTGCCATCTTAAGCCTCTAGTTGCTGAATGTCAATACTTGAGCAAAGGTTTCGGTCGGCAAAGCTGGCATTTGCAAAAGGGCGAACTTTAGCGTATAGTAGAAGTGGTGGTTTCAGTTTCGGTTATCACGTACTTAGTTAAATTAACTTAGATTTGTGCAATTTATCCAAGCTCCGGATGACCACAACTCTAGCCAACTATTTATAAGAGAGGAGGCCATCCAATGAGTTTCACAGACAAGTCAATCCTCTGTCCCGATTGCGGGACTACCTTCGCCTTCACTGCTGGGGAACAAGAGTTCTATGCGTCTAAAGGCCTTACCAACGACCCTAAGCGTTGTCCTTCATGCCGACAGGCTAAGAAACAACAGCGCAGCGGTTCACAAGGGGGCTGGGATAGCTACAGCAGCAAGGCCGAACTTAGTAGGGAATACTAGTTTGGCCTTGAGGACATACATAGGCTGGGAGTACCTGGCCTATGTATGTTACACAGCATGTTAATAGAAGGAGGAACAAAACATGAATATCTACGTGGGTAACTTATCATACAATACAACTGAAGAGGAATTGCGAAACGAATTTACAGCTTTTGGAGGAGTCACATCCGTAAGCATCATAAAGGACAAGTATAGCGGTCAATCTAAGGGATTTGCGTTTGTTGAAATGCCGGTATTGTCTGAAGGCCAGGCCGCAATTAAAGGCCTCCATGGGAAGATGCTAAATGACCGAGCACTCACTGTCAATGGAGCCCGTGAACGTTCCGAAAGCAGCGGCAGTAGATCCTATGGCGGCAGCAGGGGCGGAGGGTTTGGCGGCAGCAGGAGCGGAGGGTCTGGCGGAAGAGGCAGACAGAAAAGATACTAAACCGCCTGATCATCGTCTACATGCTTAAGACATGTAGTGTTGATACTTAGCATGCAAATGACCAAAGACGCGGGGCATAGTATAGTGTCAATGGTAGTGGCAAGATAATCGTGCCAAGATGAAGCGCTTTTATTCTTTTTTAATATGAAAGACAACAGTGACATACACTCTGAAGACATCCTCGGCATGAGGCCTGAAGTCGAGTCACTTAGACCTCCCGAGAGCACTTGGTATATTTTCCACGACGAGGAGACAGAAACAGAAGAAGATATTACCGAAATTGCCCCTTCTTGGGAAGGTGAAGAATCTGCTGACCTTGAAGAAGAGTGGGGAGATAAGATAGAAAGAGGAGCCAAGTCTGTGCTTGGGCTTGAAGTAGAGCCTGAGGAGCATATAGTTGATGACCCAGTTCTCATGTATCTCCGCGAGATCGGCAAAGTCTCGCTTCTCACCGCAAACGATGAGAAGGTATTAGCCAGTAAATTAGAAGATGCCAAGTATCTAGAAAGGATTGAAGGTCTTCGCTTTCAGCGCCATGGTAGATATCCCCTAGCGATTAGTACGACAATCTATTTGCTTCGTCATTTACTTGCGGCTCGGCCCATAGTTGATATTCTGGTCAAGCGCTTTGAGATTGCTACGACAGATGGCCTCATCCAGACAATTCGCGATCCCAAACTGCGGGCGGCCATCGACGGAGTAATCGACCCAGAACTAGTGAAAGCTATTACCGAAGCCAATGGCAAAAGCGCCTCAGAAGTCGGGCGGAGTTTGATAGACCTTTCGATAGATAGCCGGCTTTTGCCTTCGGAATTACTGGAGAGCATAGTAGACGGAACCTCTTGGAGTCAGATGGAATCTTTAGCCGCCGAGCCCGTTAATCTTGAATTACTTTCCAAGCTTCGTGCCAAGAGCCAGCAGCTTAAAACCCATTTTAGTGAGGTTAAAAGAACGGCAAGTGAAGCAGAGAAACAGCTTATTGAAGCAAATTTGCGCCTGGTTGTGAGCGTTGCCAAGAAATATGCTGGACACGGAATACCACTTTTGGACCTTATTCAGGAAGGCAACATTGGCCTATTTCGGGCTGTGGACAAATTCCAATACAGGAAAGGTTATAAATTCAGTACTTACGCTCATTGGTGGATTAGGCAAAGTATTACCCGATCTATCGCTGATCAAGCCCGTACTATTCGTATCCCAGTGCACATGGTAGAAATCATCAATAAGCTATTCAAGACCATCCGTTGTCTAGCTCAAGAGTATGGGCGTGAACCGAGTTATGAGGAAATTGGCAGAGCGATGGACATCCCTTCAGAAAAAGTAAGGGAGGTCTTGAAATTATCTAAAATGCCGCTATCTTTAGAGGCTCCTATTGGCGAAGATGGAGATAGCGATCTCGGCGATTTCGTTGAAGATCGATCTACCATACCGCCAGCCGAGGCTGCCTCACGAGAGCTACTTAAGGCGCAACTAAGTAAGGTGCTTTCTGAACTCAGTGACCGGGAGAGAAGGGTTTTACTGCTCAGGTTTGGTTTAGAGGATGATAGACCCCGAACTTTAGAAGAGGTGGGGAAAGAGTTTAACGTGACCCGAGAGCGAATCCGCCAGATCGAGGCTAAGGCATTACGCAAGTTGCGTCATCCCAGCCGTAGCCGGAAACTCAAAGACTACCTGGAGTAAGCTCGCAGGACTTTGCGGTGCACGATTAGTGCGGAGGTAAAGTAGCATACTTTTTGAGGGATAGTTGCCTTCAATTATCTCTAACATAGGCGAGGCTATAACGAACTACAGCACCTATTATTCCCAATCTAGCTCAAAGCCACCATTTGAGGACAGCTTCGAGCAAGCATCTGCCACCGTAGGGTCGTAGAGAACGCCTTTATTTCGTACGATTTCTCGTATTGCCCTTTCCATACCTAAGGCTGGGCGGTAAGGTCGGTGAGAAATCATGGACTCAACAACATCAGCTACACACAAAATCCTGGCTTCCAAAATTATGTCTTCGCCAGAAATACCGTTAGGATAACCGGAGCCATCTAACCTTTCATGGTGCTGAAGTATAGTTTCAGCTACTGGCCAGGGGAAATCCAGATTTTTCAGTACCTCGTAAGCCACCTGAGGATGAGTCTTGATGATGTTCAATTCCTCAGCGCTTAACTTGCCCGGCTTGCTGAGAATATCCCCGGGCACAGCTATTTTCCCGATATCATGGACTACACCTATTATGTGAATGCCATAAACTTGCTTGGCGGGAAGGCCCATCTTTCTGGCAATAGCACAGGCAAGCTGAGCTACCCTGCGCTGGTGACCAGCAGTATAAGGGTCCCTCTTCTCATACAAAGTAGCTATAGCCTCGACCGTTCCGTTAAGCACCTTCAGCAGACTTTCAAGGTTTTGTTCTATCAAGATTTGTGCCTCTTCGAAGCCACATCTCGAAATGAGGTAAGAAGCGACTTCGAGTCATATCGTCAGAAATGGACGGAATATAGGCTTGTCGTCGACAGGCTCGGGGCATGCGAAAATTTACACTCCTAATATAATAAACGATAGGAACAGGCAAAAAGTTTATCCGCTTAAGGGTTACGGCTCAACTGTCCAATATTTCGCTAAGCTTTTGCTCTACAGTTGACGGAAGATTGGCTTCAGACACAGCTCGCCCATCTAAAGACTCACCAGCTACTACCAGGCTTTGCTTCGCCTTGGCTCTAATCTCTTCTTTGTTGCCACAGGCACGTGGACAGCCACACAGAATTACCACTACATCAATATCATCTTCAGATAGAGGCACAAGCTGAAAATATCTTTGCTCCACGACCACCTTGGCTAGATGACGGGCTATCTTGGTCAAATCCACATGAGGATTACAGGAGCCACAATACTTCAGCGCTACCTTAACTTTGCGACTATCCTTTGACACTTCCACTAGCAGACGAGGAGAGGCTGTTCACCAATCTTGGCTAACTTCTCCGCCAAACGTTTTTTGCGCTCAAGGTTAGCCCGCCGCTCAATCATTATTCTCTGTGCTTGGGGTGAACCAGCACCGTGCATGGACTCGACCAGTGCTGTACCGCAAGTCATCGCCTCAAGAAGTCGAATAAGCCGCATCCTAGTCTCGGTAGGCACATCAGCAACACCCTTCATATACTTGTCCACATATTTACCTACCCGCTTGTCTTTCCAATCCATTTCCGACGGTGCCGTTGCCAACATGCCCCCAGTGATATCCTGAGCCAGCCTGGCGATTTCATAAATGTGGCGGGTTACATTCAACTTAGTGACATTTGCCAGGAGAGGGTCAGCCATGTATGAGCCGGCTGGTAAAGCATAACCCTGACAGGAACAGGCTATAGAGCAGCAGTAGAGCGTCTCCGTGAGGTGAACCATCTCCACCAGCTTATCTCTGACATGCGAAGCGCGGTCTGTGCCCTGGACTTGCGACAGGGCATACGTGGCACCAATGAGAGCGTCAGCCAGACCAGTTTTACAACCGCCGTAGTTCTGGCGATGGGCAGTAGCAAACCTCTCCACAAGCTCATAGGCAAACTCGTATTCACCACACATAAAGACGTGCTCCCAGGGAACGAAGGCCTTGTCAAAGACTATTAGAGCCTCACCACCCACAATGCCATATTCCGCATTACCCTGGTCAAGAAAGCAATTGCACTTCCGCGTATCGTTGGTCTGCCGCCCAAAGATATGGATTACCCCCGGAGCATCCACAGGCACATAAAAACAGACAGCATAATCAGCATCTTCCGCCTTCATAGCAGCCGTAGGCATGACCAGATGCCCATGGGAATTGACTGCACCGGTAATGTGGGCTTTGGCACCGCTGACCACAATACCATCCTTCTTCTTTTCCACCACGTGCACATACAGGTCAGGGTCTTTTTGCTGGCTCGGCGACAGACGGCGGTCGCCCTTTACATCGGTCATAGCGCCTGAAATCATCAGGTCTTTAGACTGCACTTCCTTGAGCAAGCTGACCAAACGCTTGTGGTAATCTGTCCCCATCTCCTGGTCTATGTCATAGGTAATAGAATAGACAGAATTAAGCCCATCATGGCCAACACATCTCTGGAAACAGCTACCCGTCTGCTGGCCGAGAGCACGCAGCATCTTCACCTTTTTCACCAGGTCATCGTGGCTATGATGGATGTGAGTATAGCGATTAATTTTCTCTCCAGTGAGATGTGAAGTAGCTGACAACAACTCTTCGAATTCAGGTGCCAATGCCATATCATAGGTCAGTGCTGCCGCATTTACATGCGGCACAAAAGCTGGGTGGTCGGCCACGCTTTCAATCTTCTCACCCAGGTAATATATCTCCGGCTTAAGCTTCCTAAGGCTTTCCCGATATTCTTTTCCTGTCATCATACTCATGTGTCACCTCCAAGAGTTTCTAAAATGAAGTAAACAACTGCCTTATATAGCACCTCGATTTTGAAAAGTCAACCATGCGCGTTAATATTAAGTCAACAGTCGAATATCATACTATATATGTATGCCAACACGCCAAAAAACAATACTTCAGTTGCCCTTGTAACATCAAGCTGAATACCTATACAATGTGACATTGAATATCCGTAAAGGGGGGAATATTTATGGACAGGGTTAAAAACAGCGTCGGTATCTGGGCCTTCGGTCCCAATGCAACCCGCTTCATGCCTTCAGGCTACCATCCAGAGTTAGTACAGGAAAATATGCCGGCTAAAGTACGAAGGGTCATTGATGGACTAGGTGAACTTGTGGATGGCTATGAATTTCACTACCCCGGTGAGGTCAACGAGGGAAATTTGGATGAGGTCATGAAAGCACTTGGCCAAGCTGACCTTTATGCCATTGCCTTAGGCCTGTTCTCCAACCCAAAATACGCCCTGGGTTCATTCATCAACCCCGATAAGCAAATTCGAAAAGAATCAGTAGAGATAGCCAAGAGAGGGGTTTCGCTGGCCGCGACTGTGGGCGCCAAATTTATAATCTGGCCGGGCGGTGAGGGCTACAACTATTCTTTCCAAGTTCTCTACAACAAGGTATGGGACCAGTTCATTTCAGCGATCGTGGAGATAGTGGCCTGGGCAAACGAACACGGAGTCGTGGTGCTGCTGGAACACAAGAATTCCGAACCGGCCATGAGGATACTGATGAGAGATATCGGCATGACCCTGCATGTTATCCACAAGGTCAAGGAGAGGGGTATACCTACCAATAACGTCAAGATAAATATGGACTGGCAGCACCTGATTATGAACGGAGAACCACTGGCTGAATATGCAGCGCTTCTGGCTAAGGAAAACCTCCTTGGGCATCAACATGGGAACTCCGGCTGGGGCGCTTTCGACGATGACAACATGGTGGGTGCTTCGTTCTTTATGCAGACTCTAGACCTAGCAGTGGAACTGCGTCGAGCCGGATACGGTAGAAACGGAGAGCGCATAGGGTTTGACCTTTTCCCCTACACGGAGAACCAGATTGAAGCAGTAAGTCGCAGCATCTACCACTGGGAATTTATTGACTCTATTGCGGCGAAAATCGACGACAAGGCCTTAAGACAAGTACAGGCAACACACGACGCCGTTGCCTCATACGAGATTGTTTTCAAGGCTTTGGGGCTCGACGACAAGTTCATCCAGGCAGTGTATGCAAGCCGCAAAAGGAAATAGAGGCAACAATCATGAAATATGTTCTGGGAATAGACATCGGCACCACAGGGGCAAAAGCTCTCCTTGTCTCTGAGACTGGTAATATAACTGCATCTGCCACTGTAAATTATCCCCTGCTTACTCCCAGGCCGAAATGGACAGAGCAAGCCCCACTAATATGGTGGGAGGCGACCGTTTCCGCAATCCGTACCTGCTTGGAGAAAGGACGCTCGGTCACCAATTCAAAAATCGAAGTGGTTGCCATCGGGCTTACCGGGCAGATGCACGGTTCGGTGTTCTTAGACAATCACGGCAAAGTGCTCCGCCCAGCAATACTATGGAACGACCAGCGTACCGAGTCCCAATGCCGCGAAATCACCGAGACCGTCGGTTTCAATAAATTGATTGAATTAACATTTAATAGAGCCTTGACTGGATTCACAGCCCCTAAGATACTATGGTTACGCCAGAACGAGCCAGAAATCTATGCACGCGTTTCTAATGTGCTGCTGCCAAAAGACTACATAAGATACAGAATGACTGGTGCGTTTGCCACGGAGGTCTCGGATGCATCGGGAACACTTCTCTTCAATGTAGCCGACCGAAGGTGGTCTGAGGAGATGTTAAAGGCATTGGATATACCCCGAGGATGGCTCCCCGACTGTTTCGAGTCACCGGAGATAAACAGCTACATAAGTAAAGAATCATCTAAGACTCTGGGATTAATCAAGGGGACGCCGGTTGTTGGCGGCGGTGGTGACCAGGCAGCAGGTGCTGTTGGTAATGGAATCGTTCGGGAAGGGCTGGCATCATGCGTAATCGGCACAAGCGGGGTTATATTCTGGCATGTAGACAAGCCAGCCTTTGACCCATTGGGGCGACTCCATTCGTTCTGCCACGCTGTGCCCGGCAAGTGGCACCTGATGGGCGTCACACTTTCCGCAGGAGGCGCATTACGCTGGTTCCGCGATGCGCTCTGCCATGACGAAATCAGAGAGGCAAAACTTAAGGGGATGAGTCCTTACGAAATTATCGACCAGAAAGCTGCCAGCGTGCCGGCCGGCTCAGAAGGTCTTGTCTTTCTGCCATACCTCGCCGGCGAGAGGACTCCTTACGCTGATGCCAACGCTCGGGGTGCGTTCCTCGGTCTCTCCCTCAGACACACGAAAGCGCACATGGCAAGGGCAGTCCTGGAAGGGGTTACCATGAGCCTAAAAGACTGCCTCGAACTGGGACGAGAACTCGGGGTCAGTACCACAAAAATCTATCTCTCAGGCGGCGGGGCGAAGAGTGTCTACTGGCAACAGCTAGCAGCAGATATCTTCGAAACTGAAGTGGTTCGAATAGGCGTTGATGAAGGCCCAGCTTATGGCGCCTCAATCTTGGCTGCTGTTGGGGTCGGTTTATTTAAATCCGTTGAAGAGGCCTGTGCTAACCTCATCCACACCGTTGATTCAAAGTCCCCTGATTCCACAAAGTCGCAGATATACCGCTACCTCTATGCGCTCTACCAGCCTCTTCCTAGAACTCTGAAAGACTTTTTCGACCGCGATGCTGCCTTTGTCGAAGGAACGCTTAAGTAAAAGAAAGGGTTGAAACAATGGAACTCTATCGTGATTCCTCCAAAAGCATTGATACCAGAACCAAAGACCTTATTTCCAAAATGACGCTCGATGAGAAGATAGCACAACTCGGTGGTATCTGGAGCTTCGAGATATTAGAGGCCGGGGAATTCTCTCCAAAAATGGCAGTATCACTTATCAAAAATGGCATCGGGCAGATATCCAGACCTGGAGTAGGCACCGCTTTGCCACCCGGGAAAATAGCGGCTTTCACAAATGAAGTTCAAAAATTCCTAATCGAGAAAACCAGACTTGGCATACCAGCCCTAATCCACGAGGAATGCCTGAACGGTTTTATGGCAAAAGAGGCAACTATATTTCCTCAGATAATTGGCATAGCTAGCACATGGGATCCAGAGTTGGTCGAAAGGATGACGGCCATAATCAAAACTCAAATGAGAGCCGTCGGGGTGCATCAGGGGCTTAGCCCCGTTTTAGATGTTGCCAGAGATCCGAGATGGGGAAGAGTTGAAGAAACCTTCGGAGAGGACCCTTGCCTTATAGCAAGGATGGGAACAGCATACGTAAAAGGACTTCAGGGTGATGATTTAACAAAGGGTGTCATCGCCACTTTAAAACATTTCGTCGGCTACGGATTGCCAGAGGGCGGATTGAACTGGGCACCTGCCCATATACCACCAAGAATGCTCAGGGAGGTCTACTTATATCCATTCAAAGAAGCTATCAAAAAGGGTAAGGCTTTGTCAGTCATGAATGCCTACCATGAGCTTGACGGTATCCCATGTGGTGCATCCCATGAGCTACTCACAGGCATTTTGCGTGAAGAGTGGGGATTTGAGGGGATTGTAGTTTCCGATTACTTTGCTATTGACAATTTGCAGAGCTATCATAAGATAGCTCCTGACAAAGCAAATGCCGCCAGGCTGGCTCTTACAGCCGGTATCGACATCGAGCTTCCTAAGTATAACTATTATGCTCAACCTTTGAAAGAACATGTCGAAAAGGGGCTGGTCTCGGAAGAACTGATTGACCAGGCCGTCTCAAGGGTACTGAGTCTTAAGTTCATGATGGGCCTTTTTGAAAATCCGTATGTTGATCCGAAAGGCATTACGAGGATTTTCGATACTTCAAACCATCGTGAGCTTGCTCTCGAAGCGGCACGGAAATCGCTCATTCTCCTGAAGAACGAGGGTAACATCCTCCCACTCAGCAAGGATATCAAAACCATCGCTGTAATAGGGCCTAACGCGGATAGTCAACGGAATCTCCTCGGGGACTATACTTACGCTGCCCATATTGGCATTATGGCGATGACAGCAAACGTGCTCGGTTCTCCTTTGCCAGAGGCAGACACCAAACCCGACCAGGTTACCGTTCCTGTAGGCACTATGTTGGAAGGAATTAAGTCAAGAGTCACTGCGAAGACCAAGGTCTTATATGCCAAGGGCTGTGAGGTAAGCGGTACTTCAAGGGACGGTTTTGAAGAAGCTATAAAAGCAGCACGACAGGCCGATGTGGCGGTGGTGGTAGTCGGAGGAAAATCTGGGCTGACCCCAGATTGTACCTGCGGCGAAATGAGAGACAGTGCTGAGCTGCGCCTTCCAGGTGTGCAAGATGACCTCGTGAGAACCATCTATGAGACGGGTACTCCTATCGTGCTCATTCTCGCAGACGGCAGACCGCTTGCCCTTGGATGGATTATAGAAAAGATACCAGCTATTATCGAAGCCTGGCTGCCTGGGGAAGAGGGCGGCAATGCGATTGCCGATGTCCTTTTTGGCGATTACAATCCAAGCGGCAAACTGCCGATATCGTTCCCCGAAAAAGTGGGGCAGGTTCCAGCCTATTATGGCCACAAGCCATCCGGCGCCAGGTCTCAACTCTGGGGAAATTATATTGACGCAAGCACCAGCCCCATTTTTGAATTTGGCTATGGCATGAGCTACACTACCTTCGAGTTCAGCAACCTCAGAATAGAGCCAAAGCAAGTATCACCAACTGGCGAAATCTCAATAAAGGTTGATGTCAAGAATACCGGAACCAGGGTCGGCGAAGAGGTAGTCCAACTCTACACCAACGACGTGGTCGCCAGCATTACCAGACCTGTCAAAGAACTGAAAGGTTTCAAACGAATCGCCCTTGAACCTAATGAGAGCAAGACGGTGGAATTTGAGCTGCCTGTAGAAAGTCTTAGTTTCTATAACAAAGATATGCAGTTCATTGTCGAGCTGGGCGTTTTCACAGTGGGGGTAGGACGTTCCTCCAAGGATATTCTGCTATTGGGAGAATTTGAAGTGGTGGCATGAGCGGGCCAATCTTTTACTACCTGGTAGTTCTGGGCATAGCACTACTCCTGTCCTCGGGACTGGTTCTATATCTGCGTTGGCAGGAAAACAGGTGGTGGGTCTTAGCCCTGGGAATCGGTGCCGCCCTGGTTCTCTATATCTTAGCCGGGGGCAGCCTAAGGGTAGCTCAAAGTTTCTACTGGGTTAATAAAAACCCCGATGTTTACGCTGAAGGCAGAATTGTTGACGGAATAGTCGACGGGGAAACCAGAATCAACCCGGAGGTAGTGGAACGAAGCAGCTACCAGACGCTTACCCTCACCTTCCGTGTCGGAGAATACGGCATTAAAGAAATGGGCGGCATCATCCTCCGCCTGGGCAAAATTATCCCTGTAGGTGGTAAGCCGCAGTTCTATGATTGTTTCTATCAGGATATGTGGGAGCAGACCCTCCAGATAAGCAAGCCTTCTCAGCAAGGATATGCGACTGTCAGAGCACCCGATGGGGCTAAGATATCTCTAAGTAAGCCTTCAGCCCCACCTTACAATAACTTTTTGCTCAACACCTTCGCCATAGATGCTGCCAGGCACAGGAAAGACCCTTCTGCCCCGATATACTACCCTCTCAATGTGGCGCGACGCCACGAGATACATCTGAAGTTGGTGAAGGGGTCTCTAAAATCAGGAGACCGAATAGAGCTGGTGCTGGGCGATACTTCCAATGGTGGCTCGGGTTGGAAAATGCCGGATGGCGAGGCGGATGTGGACTTTGTCTTCTACGTTGACCAAGACGGAGACGGCTTCTATCGTATGGTTTCTTCCTATGCCACACTCGAGGTTGGTGGACGACAGATGGCCTCACTGGAGGTTCTGGCTCCCAGCACTCCTTCGCTGCAAAATGACTTTCCCATCGTGGTCAAAGCCCTAGACAAAGATGGTTTCCTCTCCATGTTATACGGTGGCACCATAACTTTCTCGCCCCAACAAGGACTGGAATTTGCCACAGAGAGCTACACCTTTTCCCCATCAGACCGAGGAGTAGCCAAAATACAGGCTCGGGTCACATCTCCAGACACTTACCGCATCAAAGTCCGAGACGACGCCACTGGCCAAATATACGCCAGCAACCCGATATTAGTAGACCCGGCTGCAGAAAAACATATCTATTGGGGTGACCTACATCAGCATACCACCCTGGGAAAAGATGCCAACCGCACCCCACAATATGTCTATGAACGAAACCGCCGAATAGACCGCTTTGATTTCGCCTCAATAAGTATCCACGACCTCTTCGACTACTGGGGGCTTTCCCCCAGCCCAGAGGAGTGGCAACACTTATTAGACTTAAATGAGAAATACAACGTACCGGGAGAGTTCGTCACTTTTGATGGCTTCGAGTGGACTGACTATTATCAAGGCCACCGCAATATTTACTACGCCGAGGGAGAAGACCCCATTTTGGTTTCTCGCCGAGATGCCGCTACCCCTGAGAACCTGCGGCAAGCACTAGAAAGCCGGCGTTACCTAGTTATACCTCACCACACTGCCTGGCGCCTTCTCTATGCCAGCGTCCCTTACAACTGGGGCCCCGCTGACTGGGAACAGCTACGGCTGGTAGAGATATTCTCCAAACACGGGAGCAGCGATTACTTCGACAGTCCTTATCCTATCCACCACGATATCACTCCATTATTCACCTACCTATATGGGGAAAGGAGTCACAGAGCTTACGAGGGCACCGGCTCATATGTCAGGGAGGCTCTGGCTAAGGGATACCGGCTTGGCTTCACTGCCGGCGGTGACAACCACTGGGCAAGGGGAGGTAAGTCCTTCGGCACGCGCATCACCAAAGATTACCAGCCCGGCCTGCAGGCTATTTTTGCCACCAACCTCACCCGAGAAAGCCTCTTTGATGCCATGTGGCAACGCCATACCTATGCCACAACAGGATCCCGCATAGTCGTTGACTTCCAGGTCAATGGTTACCCAATGGGTTCGGAAATATTCAGCGATGACACCACTGTCACCATATATTGCTCGGTAAAGGCTACAGCACCGTTGAAGTGCGTGGAGATGTGGAAATATTCCAGCTCCAAGGGATATGAGCTGTTCTCTCTAGATGGAAAAGGGCAATCCGATTTGGAGACCGAGTTCAAAGACGAAGCATTCGACGAAAGCTCATTCTATTTTGCCCGTATAGTCCAAACAGATGGCCACTTAGCCTGGGCCAGCCCGGTATGGGTTGATAAATAAAAGTATCTAAACAGCACCACACCTGCGATTAACTTCAGGCCTCTGCCTCACCGACAAATATCAGACTTTCCGCCGCGGCAATCTAGTCAATAAAGACCATTCTTTTTCAAACACGTATTTCCAGATTACAGCTGCTATAATACCGCCTACTATGGGAGCTACCCAGAAGAGCCAGAGTTGGGAAAGTGCCGCGCCGCCAACGAAAACCGCCGGGCCTAAACTTCTTGCTGGATTGACCGATGTTCCGGTTATCGGAATTCCTACCAAGTGTATCAGCACCAGGGACAAGCCAATTGACAGACCGGCAAAGCCCTTAGGTGACTCCTTGCTCGTGGAGCCGAAAATCACAAACAGGAACAATGCGGTTAGAACAATTTCTGTCAAACAACATGCAGCCAAAGAATAGCCACCAGGGGAATTAGCTCCAAAGCCATTCTGCCCTAGCCCATTTACCGCCAACGAGTAGCTAGGTATGCCTTTTGCGATTGCCAAGAGAATACCGGCGGCGATTATGGCACCAATGCATTGAGCAATGATGTAAAACACTGTGTCTTTCCAATTCATCTTGCGGGCAGTGAGCATGGCAATGCTTATAGCTGGATTGATGTGGCACCCAGATATACTCCCAATCGCGTAGACCATGGCCAGCACCGTCAAGCCGAATGCAAATGATATCCCAAGGAACCCAATATGCTGACCTGCAATCACGGCACTCCCACACCCTACGAGAACCAAAGCAAACGTCCCTATTAGCTCAGCTACATACTTCTTCATGCGTACCTCCTTATTTTTAGTGCTTACCTAGTTCCATGCCGGCGTCAACTTGCCCTCAGGGCTCTGCCAGTTGGGCATCCAGACCAGCGTAGTCAGGCGCACAGAAATATCTTTCTTTGCCGGTCTAACAATAACTTTCTCCAGCTCCTCGGTTAGTGGGTCACTTTTAGCTGCCAGCGCCTCCGTCTCAGCTTTCAAAGACGACTCGAGCTCCTGCAGCCTCTGTTGATAAGTGGCCACTGTTTCTTGGGCTTGTTTTATGTCCTGGGACTCCTTCATGATACGGCTGGCGCCACGCACTGCCGTTGTGGCACGTCCCAAAGACGAATAGCTAACTGCCTTGCGACCCACAAACGCGCTCAGCAGTGTTGCCCCTACCGATACAGCGGTCTGCATTTTTTGCTGCTTGGCTTGCTCTGCCTCACGCTCAACCGCCTGCTGGGCTCTGCGAACCTGCTCCTCAAGTGTAGCCATCTTCGACGCATATTTCTGCCGAAGTTTTTCTGTTGCCTCATCTCGCTGCTCACGGGCATCTTGCTGTAACCTTATCCGAAAATCGCGTTCCGACTCACCTAAATTCGAGAACTGCTTGAGAGTCGGGCTTCTGAGTAGTTCCAGCTTCTGGTTCCTGTAAAGCCAGTCGGCAAAATCCTTATTCCAGCCACCGTAGTTTCTAGCGTTGCCCGTTGCTGCGGGTAGCTGAGAATACTGGGCTGGTTCATTGGGCGATTTGTCCAAATCGGATATGTTAAAGCTGGCTACTGCCGAGTTATCCCAGTTCACCGCTATAGGATCTTCCGTTATTTGGGTGACAAACGTAGATTCCTGGGCGACATCCACCCCGGTCTTGATATCGGCAAAATGAACCTGCGCTAATCCGAGCAGCATGGGATTGTAGATCAGGGTCTGTCCTGTCGGCTGGCTGCCGCGGATAGGAATAAAATATTGGGAAATATCCGGCGGTAGCAACGGACGTTCAGCCTTTTTGGCAGTAGCACTTACGGCTGCGGCTGGGGCCTGATAGGCAGAAACACCGGGCGAAGATGGAACTTGTGCTGCAGCACCTACAACGGGTTTACCAATTATAGTAGATCTCTTCGGATCCATAAGCAATTTAATCTGATTTCGGGTAACAGGCCCCCTGAGGTACGACATAGCCCACCGGGTTTCGAAAATTTCTGGGGCATCCTCATGGACATCGTTCATCAAGAAAATACGGCTACCGAGCCCGGCTAATGTCTCTTCCATGCTTTGCCGGTCAAATTTTATACCAGTACTGGCAGCAGCACCTTCCAAACCCTCCAGAACCCGCATCTTATCACGCTCTGTCTGCAGTCTTCCTATTAACCACGTGCCCGCATTGGACAGGCCTTTATAGTCCAGGTCTACCGGGTTTTGTGTGGCCAGCAAAATACCAACACCAAAGGCACGCGCCTGTTTCAGCAAAGTAAGAAGAGGTGTTTTTGAAGGAGGATTAGCCACCGGCGGGAAAAAGCCAAAAATCTCATCCATATAGACTATGGCCCTCAAGCTCGTGGTACCGGACTGCATGCGTGTCCAACCCAGTATTTGATTAAGCAGTAATGATACAAAGAACATACGCTCGGCATCATTAAGATGGGCTATAGAGAATATTGATATTCGTGGCTTGCCATCTGGGGCATGCAATATTCGGTCGATATCGAGCGGCTCCCCTTCTAACCAGGCGTTAAAGCCTGGTGCCGCCAGCAAATTATTAAGCGAAAGAGCCAGTTCAAAACGCTCCTTAGACGGATAAAATGATTCGATGTCCATAACACCTATCTTGGCTACGGGAGGTGTTTGTATATGTTGAATGAGAGCTGCCAAATCCAAATCCCGGCCTTGTTTCCAGGATGAATCCAATATTGTCGAGATTAAAATATGCTCCCGGCTCCGGATCGGGTCAGCCTCTATGCCCATAAGTCCAAGCAAACTGGTAGCTGTGGAGCTGATTCGGTCTCCAAGAAGCTCACTATCGTCAATAATGGCAGCTGGCGGAGCAGCAAATGATTTCAATATGGAAACTGGTATACCGGCACTGCTTCCCGGCGTATATATGACGAAATCGGCCGCCTGGCGCAGGCGACCAATCCGTTCACCGCTTTGCCCCCATCCCGCGAGACCCTTCTTCCACATCTCCGCCTGCTGTTTAGAATATTCCTCTGCGGAAAGCCCCTTCTTGCGAGCATCATCCTCATTTATCCAAGGGGCAAAATCTTCCGGTCGTAGCTCCGGGAATGTTAGTAGCAGATTAGGCAGGTCTCCTTTGGGGTCAATAACGATTGCCGGGACGCCATCAAGAGCAGCTTCCTCCAGAAGCGCGATGCAGAGCCCAGTCTTGCCGCTACCGGTCATGCCAACGCAGACGCCGTGTGTTACCAGGTCTTTAGAATCATAGAGAATAAGCCCATCTTTTGGACTTTTTGTTGCCAGGTCATAAGGCCGGCCCAGATAAAAGACTCCCAACTTCTCATAATCTTCCATCGCCAAAGTCTCCTTAAATTATTTTACCGCATCCATTCATTCCCCAGGTTTCCAGAAGCGGCGTCTTTAATTTAAGCCTAATATGCAGACGTTGTCAATAGCGCACAACTTGATTTGTAAAGCCTGTTGTCGTAGACTACTTCTAGTGTGCATAATCCTTTTAAGATTGGAGGCTGACTGATAAAAGGGATGCAGCCTAAGACAAAGAACTTAGAGAAACTTTCAGTAGCTATGAAAGACGAGAATTTCAGTCTATTTGACGCTATCGGTAATACCCCGCTGGTTGAACTAAAGAATCTAAATGGAAATCCGAGGGTAAAAATCCTGGGAAAACTCGAGGGCAGTAACCCCGGAGGTTCAGTTAAAGACCGACCTGCCTACTACATGATAATCAAGGCCGAGGAATCCGGCAGACTAACTAAGGATAAGACAATAGTTGAGCCGACATCAGGAAACATGGGAATTGCCCTAGCTATGATAGGAGCGGCCAAAGGATACAACGTCAAGTTATTTATGCCAGAATGTGTCAGTGTAGAGAGGCAACGTACTCTGGCTGCGCTAGGTGCCGAGGTTATGCTCACCCCAGCCACAGAAGGCACTGATGGCGCTATAAGACGGGCACACCAACTTGCCAGCGAAGAACCTGACAAATGCTACATGCCCAATCAATTCGACAACGAAAGCAACGTCCTGGCTCATTATGAGACAACCGGACCTGAGATATTCGCTCAGACTAAAGGGGAAATTGACGTGTTCATTGCCGGCATGGGGACGACAGGAACGTTAATGGGCACTGGGAAATACCTCAAAGAAAAAAAACGGGGCGTGAAAATAGTTGCGGTAGAGCCTACCGAGGGACATACGATACAGGGACTGAAGAACATGAAAGAATCCATAGTCCCCAAAATCTACCGCCCAGATACATTTGATGAAAAGGTTATCATTGAGGACGATGACGCATTTGAAACAACGAGATTACTGGCTATCAAAGAAGGCCTCTTTGTCGGGATGTCAAGTGGAGCAGCAGTAGCCGGAGCTCTACACATAGCTAAAAATCTGAATTCCGGCACTATTGTGGTTGTACTGCCTGACCGCGGAGACCGCTACTTGAGCACAACGCTGTTCCGGTCGTTTTGCGCCAAATGTCCTCCATAAACTTCCTTTCAACCCAATCCTTCCACAAAGGCCTTAACATTCTTGCCCAAGACATTATGGTTATAACCACCTTCTAGAACAGCAAATCTTCTGCCTTTGCAGTTCCTTTCTGCAGCTTCCTTAACCAACTTTCCAATAGTCCGGTAATCGTCGGTAGCGAGTAGTCCACCCCAATCCTCAATATGGCGATCAAAGCCAGCCGAAACCGCCAGTATAGAGTAGTCTTCCTCTTCCTGGAATCTTCTGGCTATTTCTTCAATGAACGTCTCCCGATTTTGGGCCTCTGGATGAAAATATTTAATCTTGCTCCCTTCAAAAATATTGTTGGTGCCATCTCCAAAATGCAGATCGAAATCCAGAATCAAAGCCTGTTCAATCAGGTTTTCGTTCTGAAGCTTAGCTAAAGCTACGGCGATGTTATTGAAATAGCAGAATCCCCAGCAATGGTCAGGACTGGCATGATGTCCTGGTGGCCTGATAAAACCAAAACTGGCTTCGCCTTCCATAGCTATTTCGGCAGCTTCAATGGCTCCACCGACTGCCAGAGAGGCAATCTCATAAAGATGTTTATCTCTTTTGATTGATTCGACATGATACTGAGTATGGACTCGCCTCAAATCGTCCTCAGAAGCCGTTCGAGGTTCAACAAAGTCGCACTTTCCTTGGAGTTCCTTAAAAATCGCCTCCATTCTCCCTGGACTGGCAGCCGGGTCGGAAGCATAAACCTCAATATATCGGGGGTGGTAAACTATCTTCATAACATCTGAGGACTACCCGAACTAAATCCACTTCAAGATGCCCATGAACACTACCAGGCAGACGATATCGAAGGCGAGTATTGCTCCAACCGTTATTGCCTTCTTCTTAACGCTCTCCATGTCTAACACCCAGAAGGAAACCAGGAAAAAGTAAAGATATCCCACCAGAAAGATCAACCACGGCGCACCTGTGTTCCACCAAGGGTATTCCCAAGTAAGCGCACCAACGGCATTCAACAAATACTCAACAAAGACACAAAAGGCAGCGCCGACGATGGCAAAAAGCACCCGGTTGGGAATGCCCAACACCTTCATTTTCTTGTCCTTGGGCAGCATCTTGCTGAAGGCAATGCCTGCAATCGCAAACATAAAGCAAATCTCTATATTGAGCCCGATTAAAATGAGATAAGCCGTACCTCCAGGCGCACCCCAAACCGGGGCGTACTGAGTAAAATGGAAGACTAGCCCATTCCAAATCTCATTGAACCAATCCATGCCCCAGAACGCCAGACCGGCGAACACCAAGCTCCAGTTTCTCTTTTCGACCTCATTGGCATACACATACACCACAAGGGCAAACAGAGGGATAACATGCCATTGAAACAGGCTTCCATCACGCAAAATACTTAGGGCTTGCTGAGCTGACTCTGTCATAATGCACCTCCATCTGAATGATTACAGCCGAAAAAATCCGCGACTGTTTCAGCGTGCGGCGAATGTCATTATACACCCAGACTAAGACAAAACGGAATACCTTTATCTCTGCATGTTCTCAAATTGATTGACGTAATTGCTGACCATTGATAGAATGGCAATCTGCTGAATATAAATTAGATTACAAAACGCGGATATAGGACGCTTCGTATGATAAAATCAATGACATCCTGGAAAATAGTTGTACTGTTAAGAAAAACAATTCAGGAGTTCACCACCGATAACTGCCCCCTGCTCGCCGCCGCCATTTCATATAACTTGCTCCTCTCCGTGTTCCCTTTTTTACTAGCAATAATATCTATAGCCACTTTTTGTGTAGATGCGCCATCGTTACAGGAACGAATGTCTCAGGCCTTCCAATATTTAGTTCCTGTATCACCTGATTTTATATTAAATATCACCAGTAGTGTGATTAAGGAGCGTGGAGCTGTAGGTATCATATCTATTATACTGATGCTTTTAGGCTGCTTTGGATTTTTCAATTCGCTGAGAATATCACTAAACACAGCTTGGGGAATTCACAAATCCAGATCGATCATACGAAGTCAGCTAACCAACTTTGCTATGATTCTCGGAACTGTCTTGCTTCTATTCATTTCTCGCTTGATAACTGTAATTCTGAATGTCAGCGAAACATTTCTGAGAACAATTACAGATCAACCACTCACAAATTTAGTTCTGTTGCATCTTTTAGTCGTCATCATTGACATCGCTGTTGCTTCTTTGGTTTTTCTTATCATTTATAAATTCATACCCCAACGCCAACTCAGATGGAAAGATGTCTGGAGCAGTGCTGTGGCAGGCGCATTTTGCTTTGAGATAATAACAATTCTATTTATTTTATACTTAGATAAATTTAACCCTTATAATCTAGTATTCGGTTCTATCGGAGCCATCATAGCCTTCCTGGTATGGACATACCTTGCGGCGCTCGTACTTCTCTTTTTTGCTAAAATCTCAGCGATTAATCTGAGGATTAAAAGCGTGCAGTCATAGTAAGTTACTATTCCGGTCAATTAGCGTGGGATTCTAGTTCATATGCTCAATCAACATAACCAGCAGATGCATTCTGCCTTCTTTCGACAACCTCGATGGCACTCCGATATAGGTCAAAAAGTCCACGTCTATTTAAGTTGCTCCCTGGAATAGTCGAGGACTCGTCGTGCCACTACGAGCATGTTAATCTGGCCGGTACCCTCGAAGATATCGTTTATCTTGGCATCACGCATCCATTTTTCCAGCAGGCATTTTCTGGAATAGCCCAGCGGCCCCATGATTTCAACCGCCTTCTGGGTAATCTTGGTAACAGCCAGCCCGGCTTTCGCCTTAGCCATCGATGCTTCAAGGCTATTTGGCAGCATCTGGCTCATTAGCGAAAACGCACGTAATGTCAGCAGCTTGGCTGCCTTGTAATTGGCTTCCATTTCCATGACATCCCGTTCTAGAGCACTGAGCTTGTTACGCGGTAAGCCATAACGTATCTCGATACCTTCCTTTTCCAGTGTTTCCTTGACGAAATCCAAGGCGGCACGGCCAACACCTAAAGCCTGAGCAGCGATCATGGGTCTCGTGGCATCGAAGGTAGCCATGGCTCTTTTGAAGCCGGCAGTCCCGGCCTTGTCTATCTTCCTGACTTCAGGACTGCCCAGTATATTTTCATAAGGTATGCGGCAATTATCGAAAACGATGGTTACAGTATCGCTGGCCCTGATTCCCAGCTTTTTCTCCATCTTCTCCACCCTTGCTCCCGGAGTTCCAGCCTGCACCACAAATGACTTCATGCCAGCACGTCCCGCTGACTTGTCCACAGTAGCCCAGACCACCACCAGGCCTTCAGAGTCCTCCATAGCTCTTTTCCCACAGGTTACAAATATCTTCTCACCGTTGAGCACCCACTCATCGCCATCGCGTACTGCAGTAGCAGTAATGGCAGAGGTGTCCGAGCCGCAACCGGTCTCCGTCATCGCCATAGCACCCCATTTTGGTCCACCCTCGTTATAGTTACCCAGAAAACGCTGCAGTTGCTCTGGTGTCCCCGTTGCGAAAATAGCCGCACCACCCAATCCCGGGCTCGGAACACACAAATAAAGGCCGGCGTCACCCCAGCAGACCTCCTCAGTCCTTAACGCCGCAGTCATGTCCAGCCCGCCAAGCAAGCTGCCTTCCCGCCTTTTCTCCCACAACTTATCGATGAGTTCCTGCGGGCTCTCGTGTTCATGTTCGTCATAATATCGACTTATAGGCCGCAATAGCTCTTCCGCAACCTTATGAGCTGCCTCCACTGCTTCTTTTTGTTCCGGTGTGAGTTCGAAATCTATCATTAGCGGAAACCTCCTTCTATACGATAGCCATGCCATCAAAAGTGGCAAATCCCCGACCGTTCCTGAGCCATAGCTCCACCGGGTGCTCACGGATATAACCATGCCCACCCAATATCTGCACGGCGCGGTCGGTCACCATTAACACCATGTCATCAGCATACGTCTTAGCTAGAGAAGCGTCTTTTGTCGACTCTTCTTTTCTATCCAGCTTCCAACCAGCCTCCCAGGTCATTAATCTGGCAGCATCTATTTCAATGGCCATCTCTGCCAGCATGAAAGCGATTGCCTGTCTAGACGCAATCGGCTCGCCGAAGGCAACACGCTCTTTGGCATAATCTCTCGAGTACTCAAAGGCAGCTCTGGCTACCCCAACAGCCATCGCTGATAGAGCCACCCGTGAGCAGCTTATAATACGCGAGAAATCACATCCCTTGTCACCCCCAAGCCGATTCTCTTTGGGTACGCTGCAATTCTTCAGACTCAGTTCGTATGTGGCTAAGGCTTTAATGCCCATGTTCTTTTCGCGCTCGCCAATCTCCAGCCCCTTGGTACCCTTCTCGACGATGAAAGCTTGACTATTGCCTTTCCCTGCGGCATAGACCAGTAACATGTCGGCATCTGCGGCTAGTGGGACATAGCACTTCTGCCCATTAAGCACATAGCTTCCGTCCTTTAGACTCGCAGTGGTTGAAAGAGAGTAAGGGTCGAAGCCGAATCGAGGCTCGATTAGAGCAGCAGTGGCTGCTTTGCACTTCTCACTGCAAAAAGTAGATAGATACTTTTTCTTCTGCTCCTCAGTGCCCATCTCGAGAATAGGATAAACTGCCAGAGAAGGGCACAGGATATGCATGGCCATAGACAGGTCGCCCCAGGCCAATTCCTCGGCAATCAGTGAACCTGTTATAGCCGAGTGCTCTCCACCAAGACCTCCATACTCCTCGGGTATGCTTGTAGAAACCAGCCCTAATTTCCAGGCAGTGTCGATGATACGGGCAGGAATTTCGCTGTTTTCATCGCACTCCCTGTAGACTTTCCGCATCTCATCGTTGGCAAACTGCTTCACCATGGTCACAATCATTTGCTGTTCTTCACTCGGAGTAAACGAAATCATATCTCAACTCCTTTCAGTACACGCGTAATTTCAACACACCCTCCAAACGGGATAATTTAGCATTACCAGAACCCTTAGTCAAGGATAAATATACCTATATTATGCTCAGAATACCGGTATTAAGCCCAATACCTGCAGAGATAATTTATTAGAACCAGTACCATCGGGGAATTGCCTAAGAATTACCGCTCCATCAGCTTAAGCGCTGCATCCACGATACGCTTCGTGCCAGGAAGAACCTGGTCTTCAAGCTCCCGACAATAGGGTATGGTCTCTTCAGTGCAGACTCGGCCATACCGCACCGGAATTCCCGCCTCCAACACCACTGCGGCAAGCTCTCCTGAGAGACCGAAATCCTTATAGTCCTCATCCACAACCAGCAAACGTCCACTTCTGGAGACAGCCTGACACAGCGTCTCCTTGTCTAACGGCGAAACAGTTCTTAAGTCCAGCACACCGGCTGAGATACGTCTCCTTTTGAGTATCGCTGATGCCTCCAGACAACGGTGGACTCCAACGGCAATGCTCACCATCGTAACGTCATTGCCTTCACGCCGCATAGCTGCCTTCCCCAGGGGCAAAGGCATCCATTTGTCAGGAACAGGACCACATGTACCTTCCGCTGGCACGTCATACTGCACAGTTTTACGCCCACCCGACCCTAAGAAGTCCAGCATATTGCTGGCAAGAAGCTTGTGCTCCAGATAGACCACCGGCCCTTCATGTTCAATAGCTGATAACATCAATCCACCGGCATCTGCAGGATTCGATGGTACCACCACAGTCAGTCCCGGAACATGTGCCAGCCAGCCCCACAATGATTGCTCATGTTGTCCCCCATCACCATAGCCCCCACCGCACGGAGCCCTAACAACCATGGGAACCTTCCATTTACCCCCAGAAAATGCATCCACCTTGGCAGCATGGTTAAGCAATGCATCCACAGCCACCCCAATGAAGTCCACCATCATCACCTCCACCACCGGCTGCAGACCCGCCATGGCAGCTCCCACTGCAGCCCCGACAAATGCAGCCTCACTGATAGGAGCAGGACGAATTCTCTTTTCACCAAAACGCACAAAGAGTCCAGTCCTCAGCCCATGAACATCCTCCCCAAAGACCACTACTCTGGAATCACTCGCCATAGCTTGGGCTAAGGCATCATCTATGGCATCGGCAAAGCCCATCGTCTTCATTATCTCTTTCCCCCATTAGAGCTATGACAATGCAACATCCACCGCCTGCTTGATTTCCTTCGCTATCTCTTTCTCGATTTCATCTAGGCGAGATTTCTCTCCTTTCAACCTCTGCCTAGCACGGTAAATAGGGTCACGGTGCTTACTGTACTTCTCAGTCACAGTTTGACCAATCAGAGACGTTATCGTGCCAAGGCTGGCAATACGCTCACCCGGCGATGCCCCTTGCCTCACCGGTAAGGAGCGCATTAGCGGCTTGACCATTCCCATCATCGACTCTAGAGATTTCCGTAACGGCGTGTAACCCAGGAAGTGTCCCTCAGGCCTGATGCAGTGAGCCAACAGAAAGGCGGGGCTGTTATTTTTACGTGCCCTGTCAACTCCCTCTCTTGCAGCATTCCATACCGCCTCCACATCTGTCCCATCCACCTCAAGCGCTGGCATTCCGAATCCCTTGACACGGTCAAGCAAATTTCCACCTGTGACATACCTAGAACGGGTGGTGATCGCCCATTCATTGTCCTTGCAGACAAAGAGCACAGGCAGCTTCCAGGCGACGGCAAGGTTAAAGGATTCCAAAAGCATACCCTGATTCATAGCTCCGTCTCCGAAAAAAGCCACAGCTATATTCCCTGGACGGAGATGCTGAGCAGCTAAGGCAAAACCAGCAGCTACTGGGCCGGCTGAACCTACGATACCTGAAGATGCCGCAAGGTACTCGAGAGAAAAGAGATGCATGTGTCCACCCATACCACCACAGAGACCGTCACTACTACCCAAAAACTCCTTCAGCAGGAGTACCAGGTCCACTCCACGTACAACCAGCGGCGGCGTACCACGGTGGTCAAGGGCCATTGCATCCCCATCCTGCAGGTGCGCTACAACACCTGCGGCGATAGCTTCTTCTCCAATACCCAGGTGCATCTCACCGGAGATTTTTCCCTTCTCCCACAAATCTGCCACCGCCTCCTCAAACCGTCGGCTCCGCAGCATGTGTCGGTAAAGTGCCCACAAATCAGGCCCCATGCTCTCCTCCGATGAGTGATAGACTATAGCCCATAATTATATGCCCTCAATAACTTTTGGTATCTGGTTACTGAAACCGGACGATAAGGATGGCCGCATATATGACAAAGGCCACGATAGCGATTAGACTAATAACACCCATGACAATAGCCAGACGTGCTCGACCGACTCTACTACCCAAGATGTCGCCTATGAGTATGACTACAGCAATGCCCACCACTATCCCGACCACGGTAATAGCAGTTTTCAAATCAATCATAAACCACTCCTCATAGTTTAATTATAGCAGTAATTCCCGACAAGGCAAGACTTTGCCTAACTCATCTGCTTCTGCTATCATCTCAAAACATGCAAATTAAGCTAACTTTTCTGGGCGCGGCTCAGAGCGTCACCGGCTCATGCTACCTCGTTGAGGCCAGCAACGTCAGATTCCTGGTAGATTGCGGGCTTTACCAGGAGAGGGAGTTCAGAGGACGGAACTGGGAACCGTTTCCTATTCCGCCCGAAACTCTGGATTGCGTCCTTCTAACCCACGCCCACCTCGACCATAGCGGCCTTCTGCCCAAGCTAGTCCGTGAAGGTTTCCATGGTCCGATTTACTGTCTTGCTGCCACCACTGAAATCGCAGAAATCATGCTCCTCGATTCAGCAAACCTCCAGGAAGAAGATGCAGAATTTAAGAAAAAGAGACACCAAAAAACAAGGAGACAAGGCCAATATCCGGAGGTTCCACTGTACACGGTAGATGACGCCAAAGCTTCTTTCCCACTTTTCTCGCCTGTAGAATATAGAAAAACCGTCAGTATAGGCAAAGGTATTGAAGCCACCTTTTATGATGCAGGTCATGTCCTTGGCTCATCCATGATAAGGGTCAGGATACAGCAAAACGGGGAGGAGAGGACGATTCTCTTCTCTGGAGACATTGGCCGTTGGGGTAAACCGATACTCCGTGACCCCACACTGTTCGAAGAAGCAGCCTACGTACTCGTGGAGTCCACATATGGTGATAGGTCACTTGAGCCTTCAGAAGACGCCGCCAACAAGCTAGCCGATGTCATAAACGCAACCGTGAAATCCAGAGGAAACATAGTCATCCCCAGCTTCGCTCTGGAGAGGTCACAGGAGATATTGTACTGTCTCAACAAGTTCCTACTTGAAGACCGCATACCGCACCTCATGGTTTTCATCGACAGCCCTATGGCAGTAAGCATTACCGGAGTGTTTGAACATCATCCTGAACTGTTCGATAAGGAAATGGTCAAGCTTATGCGCCAGAAAAGGTCGCCCTTTGATTTCCGTGGCTTAAATGTGATAAGAACGGCTGAGGAGTCAAAGGCGATAAATCGAATAAAGGGTACCGTTATTATCATCGCCGGCTCCGGGATGTGTACCGGCGGCAGGATAAAACACCATCTGGTAACCAATATCTCCAGGAAAGAGAGTACAATACTTTTTGTCGGCTATCAGGCAGTAGGAACTTTAGGCAGGGAGATAGTTGGCGGTGCTGAAAAAGTCAGGATACTGGGGCAGCACTATCCAGTTAAAGCCAGAGTGGTACAGATAAACGGCTTTTCGGCACATGCCGACAGGGATGAACTTCTCAAATGGCTCTCAAGCCTTCGCAAACCACCCAGGCGCCTCTTTGTAACCCATGGCGAATCGAGCGTATCGCAGCATTTCGCTAGCCTTATCAAAGATAAAATAGGATGGGAGGTAGCTGTCCCAAAATATCAGGAGGAGTTTCTGCTCGATTAGAGGCTTATTCCAAGCCCGTCTGAGCTACAGCTCTTCTACCAACGATTTTTTGCTTTACATACCATTGCTGAACTGTGTCAACCACTTCATCAGGCGTGTCGCAAACTCTGAGTAAATCAAAGTCCCCTTCAGAGACAAAGCCCTTAGTTAAGGTTTGACGTCGCAGCCAGTCTAGAAACCCCTTCCAGTATTTACTATCAAACAAAATCACGGGGAAAGGTTTTATCTTGTGGGTCTGCATCAATGTCAGCACCTCGGTTAATTCGTCAAGCGTCCCCAGCCCACCAGGCATCATGATAAAAGCGGTAGCATACTTCACCAGCATGACCTTGCGAACAAAAAAATGGTGAAACGTTATCGATTTGGTGGTGTAAGGATTACAAGCCTGCTCCTCCGGCAGCTCGATGTTTAGTCCAATTGAGGCCACTCCAGCTTCGAGAGCACCCTTGTTGGCTGCTTCCATAACACCGGGTCCACCACCACTTATAATTGAAAAACCCAGCTCACCCAGCCGACGGGCTATCTCTTCGGTCTTCGCAAAAAGCTCGTCATCTGACTTCAGTCGAGCCGAACCATATATAGTCACCGCCGGTTCTACGCCTGCAAGCTCATCAAACCCTTCCACCAGCTCCCCGATTATCCGAAACATCCGCCAGGAATCTTCTTTAGCTAATTCGTTTATCTCATATTCTTGCGCCATATATGCCTCCGCTTCAATCAGATATTACCATACTGGGTACAAAAACTGCCACTAAACCAACCAAAGCTGCCTTGACACAATTCGGCAAGCAATCTACACTATTGACAACCTTTTGAGGATAGCGTTTATTTGTCATTGCGAGCGAAGCGTGGCAATCTGGGGGATAAAGATAGGGTGAGATTCTTCGTTGCGCTCAGAATGACAGGCAGTGTCGCTCAATAGGCTTGTGAAGGTGTAGTCGTAATGATTTGTCCGTCCTGTAAGAGCGATATGATAGTTGTTGAGTATAACAACATCGAGCTTGATTATTGTAACGACTGCCATGGGGTATGGTTCGATTCCACAGAACTCGAGCTATTGCTGAAGTCAATGAACCTCGATAGCCACAACCTGCTACTCAGCGATATATTGAAATCGCCGGAAGCCGAGTCATCGGAGAAGAAGCGGAAATGTCCCATCTGCAGGAAGAAAATGAAGAAAACAACCATCGGCGAACATCCCAGAGTACTCGTCGATGTCTGCCCGCAAGGACACGGATTGTGGTTCGATGGCGGTGAGATGGCTCAATTGCTAAAACATCTAGCCGGGAAAAAACCAGCAAGAAAGGATTCTCAACAACAGGTAATAAGTTTCCTGGGAGAAACATTCAAAGCTGGAACTCAGCTGCAACAATAAAAGCATATGATAAACGGATAAACAACCGTTAAGGAGGGTTACCCATGATAGCAGTCTGGATTGTCATCGGCATCGTAGTTATCCTTATCATCGCCTTCATCGCCATCTACAATGGCCTGGTCAGGTCGCACAACCAGGTAAAAAATGCCTGGGCGCAGATTGATGTCCAGCTAAAGAGACGGCATGACCTGATTCCAAACCTTGTAGAAACGGTAAAAGGCTACATGAAACATGAACGACAGACAATGGAGGCAGTAACTAAAGCCCGCACCCTTGCCCAGCAGGTAGCTTCCGCCGGGCCGGGCGAGCGAGCTAAGGCTGAGGGTGAGCTAAGCTCAGCCTTGAATCGGCTGCTGGCTGTAGCTGAAAGATACCCCGACCTCAAAGCCAGCCAGAACTTCCTGGCTCTCCAGGAAGAGCTCGCCTCAACCGAAAACAAGATAAGCTTCTCCCGTCAGTTCTACAATGATTCGGTGTTAAACTATAACAATCAGACGCAGATGTTCCCGTCTAACATCATAGCCGGCATGGCTGGCTTTAAGCCAGGCGAGTTCTTCGAGGTCACCGTAGCTGCGGAAAAAGAGGCGCCAAAAGTCAGCTTTACTTAATCAATAGAGGAGAAATCCCAAATCCAACTCTCTAAACAATAACGTTTAGGGTTTGGTGCCTGGGATTTCGTGCTTGTTTTTATGTGGGAACAAATCAGGTCTAACCAGACCAGGTCAGCAATACTTGTAGTTTGGATGGGAGTATTGCTGCTCCTGCTCGGCTATTTCCTGGGCGTGTACTTCTTCGATAGCGGCACAGGCGGCTTAATCTTCGCCCTGATACTATGGATAATCATGAGTCTGGTCGCCTATTTCCAGGGAGACAGCATCCTGCTTGCCATGTCGGGAGCCAAGAAAATCAGCCACGATGACCATCCCCGCCTATTTAACATAGCTGAGGAAATGAAGATTGCCTCCGGTCTGGAAACAATGCCCGCCATATATATTGTTGACGACCCGGCGCTGAACGCCTTCGCCACCGGGCGAGACCCCAAAAAGGCATCTGTGACCGTCACCTCCGGACTGCTGCAGAAGCTCAACCGAGATGAGCTACAGGGAGTCGTTGGGCACGAGATGTCTCACATCAAAAACCGAGATGTGCTATTGATGGCAATGTGCAGCGTGCTTCTCGGCACTATCGTCATCCTGGCCTGGTACGCATCACGATTCATGCTTTTCGGCGGCATGGGCAGAACCAGAAGAAGCTTCTCTTCAGGCGGTGGCTCGGGCCAGATTATCATCATCATTGTTGCCATTGCCTTTATGATACTGGCTCCAATCATGGCTCAACTCATTTACTTCGCCATCTCCAGAAAAAGAGAATACCTAGCAGACGCCTCCTCAGCTCTATACACCAGATACCCTGAAGGATTGGCCTCGGCTCTAGAGAAGATAGCCACCTCCACCGACCAGCTAAAATCAGCCAATCAAGCCACAGCACCAATGTATATTGTCAATCCCTTCCGCAAGCGAGGTATGTCTGCCGAGAATCTCACCAGTACCCATCCACCAATATCCGAGCGAATACGCATATTACGTTCCATGGCTGGTGCCTCTTTTGCTGACTATGCTGCTGCTTATAGACAGGTTCGCGATACCAGCCAAGTATTAATACCCGCTGCTGCGGTAACAGCCGCCGGAACTGTGGCTCTGCGAGCCGCACGACCGGAGGCACCCAAAAAACTCGAAACTGTCCAGCGGGCTCGAGAGACCTCGAACTTAATGTGGAACCTCAACAAATACAACACCATAACCTGTGCTTGCGGCACCAAGCTGCGGCTGCCTCCCAACTTCAAATTACCTGAAATCAGATGCCCACACTGCGGCAGAATCAACCCGGTTTGAAAGGAGAAAAACGATGAAATTCAAAGACTTAGTCTACGTTGAAAAAGATAAAATTGCCTGGATTACGCTGAACCGTCCCAAATCCTTCAATGCCTTAAGCATGAACCTTTCCGATGAGCTGGTAGCTGCCATAGAAATGATACGCAAATCCACTGCGCTTAAATTCCTGGTGATAAAAGGCGCCGGCGACAACTTCTGCGTTGGGGATGACATCACAGAGATGGCCCAGTGGGGCAATGCCAATGACGTCATGCGCCGTGTCCGATACTACCAGAACATGGCCAATCAGCTTGAAGAACTGGACAAAATAACCATCTCCGCCGTAGATGGCTATGCCGTAGGTGGTGGCCTGGAAATCACCATGGCCTGCGATTTCGTCATCGCCACGGAACGCGCCAGATGGGGAATGCCTGAGGTGGATGTGGGGATTACACCGGGGTGGGGTGGAACAACACGCCTGGCTCGCCTCATCGGTCGGCGCATGGTCAAAGAGATTAACATGCTCGGTGCTCTCCATCATGCCCGCAGGGCCGTGGAGTTAGGGCTTTGGAACCGGGTTGTACCCAACGACCAGCTCGATGCCGAGGTGGACAAATTGCTTGAATTATTGCGCACCAAGCACCAGCAGGGACTGCGACAGTTGAAGTTCATAATCAACCGTGGCGTGGAATGCGACCTTTATACGGCACAGGGCTTCGAAGCGCTTTCTGGCGCGCTAATCGGAGCTATTAGTAGTTGGGGAGAAATAGAGGATGCGGACAGAGGTGCTGGGGTACAGGCTTTCACCCAAAAAAACGAACTCTGGAATAAACGTCGCAGCCTAGCCACAAACTTCTGGGTGGATTAGATAATGTATACCATGAAATGAACACGGAGGGATAAATGCCATCGGAAAAACCTAAAAGAAAGAAGAGGGTCGAAACGAACATCCGCCAGATGGAGATAGACGATATCAGCGCTGTCTATCACCTGGGCGAGCAGCTTTTCACCAGCGAGGAATTTCCTATTCTCTACCGCACCTGGGACCAATATGAGGTAACCGATTATTTCACCTCCGACCCTGAATATTGCATGGTTGCCGAGACCGAACCGGATGGGAAAATTATCGGCTTCATAATAGGTACCACCATTGAGAAGGAAGGCACTGCCTGGAAGAAATACGGATACCTAAGCTGGATAGGTGTGGATGAAGCTTTCCACAGGACTAATTTGGGCCTCCGACTTTATAGAAAGCTGGAACAGAGGCTGCGGAGAAATGGAGTCAGGATGGTTATAGCCGATACCGACGCTGAGAATGAGCCTGCTATCGCCTTCTTCAAGGCGATTGGCTTCTCCCATAGCAGCCAGCACGTCTGGCTGGCCAAAACCATTCGCCGACCCAACAAAGACAACAACAAGCCCGAGAACTCTTCAAAAACCACATGAATCAGAACAAGTACCATGAAACCAAACACTAGCCAGTCAATGAATATAAAACCAGCAAGGCTGAAAAAGCTTCTCAAAGACCTGGTGGACATCTACAGTCCGTCGGGTAAAGAGGAGGAAATTGTTGAGTTTGCAGAAGAATATCTCAAGAAACATGGCCTGGTGATAAGCAAGCAGGAAGTCGATGAGAACCGCTTTAACCTGATAGCCTTCCCTAAGGGAAAAGACGAGGCAGACCTCTGCTTTGTAGGACATCTTGATACCGTTACTGCCCACGACCTCGAGGATTTTGGATTCAGTGAGAAAGACGACACCATCTTTGGCCTGGGAACCACAGATATGAAAGCCGGCTGCGCTGCCATGATGGAAGCGTTCATCGCTCTGGCTAGCAGAAAAAAGGCTTTCCCGCCAGTAGGGCTAGCCTTAGTGGTTGGCGAAGAGGAAGACAGCAGCGGTGCCAAGGCATTGATTCAGGAATATAGTTTCCCGTGGGCGGTGATTGGTGAGCCTACCAACATGGTACCCTGTCTCGGGCATTACGGCTATCTGGAAGCACTACTGCGCACCGAGGGGAAAAAAGCCCACTCTTCTATGCCGGAACTTGGTCAAAATGCCATTGAGGCCATGCTAAGACTCTTGCTGCAAATCACAGAATACGCCGCATCAGCACCACAAGGCTTGGTGTACAACATCAGAGAACTTTCAGGCTTCCCCGGTGGATTCGTCGTGCCGGACACCTGTGAGGCCTGGCTGGACCTTCACCTGCCACCTAACGCCAGAATTGACATGCTCAAAAGGGAACTGGAACAACTAGTAGAGGCAGCAAGTGCCAACATCCCCGACCTGAATGCCCGTCTGAAATTTGAAGATACACACGCCGGCTACCAGATCTCCCAGGAGAGACCCTTGATAAGTAAGCTGAAGGAAACATATAGAAAGATGTCTCTCCCCTGGGAACCTCAAGACTTCAGGAGCCATTCCGATGGCAGCGTGCTCTGGGCTGCCGGTGTAGACCCCATCGTACTAGGGCCTGGTCGGCTAGAAGCAGCCCATGCACCGGAAGAATCGGTTTCCTTCCAGCAGGTGCTGCAGGCAGCTCAGCTGTATCTGAACCTGGCACTGGCCATATAAGCCCGGACTATTCGTCACTTTCCACCCTTAGTCGTGCGTCACAAATGTAGCCTTGACCCTTTAGGATCGCCCTTCTTTCCGTTCATTCTGAGCTTGTCGAAGAATCTCAAGCCTCGTGGCTACATGTGCTTTTTCTGTCATTGCGAGCGAAGCGTAGCAATCTTATTCATTCTGAGCCCAGTCAAGAATCTCACAAGGCTCAGGATGAACTTGTCACTCAAAAAATCTCGCTACCGATACGGCTTATTCAGCTGCACGAGTTCCGCATGAGTTGGATATAGAAATTGATGAATTCGCCATAATTATCGATGGATATCCTCTCGTTCAGGCCATGAATCCTGGTCAAGTCCTCGCCAGAAAGCCTCTGTGGCAGAAAACGGTAGATGCTCGGCGAGAGCTCCACGTAGTATTTACAGTCAGTGGTGACAACCACCAGGGAAGGTGCAACAACCACGTCAGGCATTACATCGCGAATGGTCTTGTTCATAATACCGAAGCTCCATGTCTCAGCGCTGGAGATAGGCGACGGCTCGACACCAGGATGGGCTGAACTCCGCACAACCACGCGCGGGTCGTCAATGATTTTCTGCACCTGCTCAGTAACGCTCTGGACGGTATCCCCAGGCAGTAGCCTGAAGTTGACCGCCGCCCTGGCCTGTGTGGGGAGCACATTTTCTTTTGTGCTGCCTTGAAACATGGTGGGCGCCATGGTGGTCCTGATGGTTGCATTCGTCGCCGGCGATACAGAGAGCTTACCCTTCACTACCGGGCCGAAGAGCCACATATTGGCAAAGACCATGTTGTTGGGAAATTTCATCTCCGGGCCAAGGTACTCGAAGAGGTCGCCGGTGGGACCTGACATACGAATTGGAAAGGGGTTGTTCTGAAGTTTGTCTATGGCTGTAGCCAGGATACCGACCATGGTCTGGGGCGGCGGCATGGCTGAGTGACCACCTTCGCCCTCAGCAATAAGCTCAAGCGTGAGATAACCTTTTTCTGCGGTTCCCACCAAGGCTGCAGGAGCAGACACCCCAGGCACAATACCCTGTGTAACCACAAGTCCTTCGTCCAAAACATATTCAAACTGCAATCCCTGTGACTTGAGGTACTCAGCTATCTTACCGGCACCGTCGCTGCCTCCTATCTCCTCATCGTGCCCAACAGCCAGATAAATAGAGCGCGCTGGCTTGAAGCCCTCCTTTATCAGATACTCAATGGCTTCCATCGGCCCGCAGATGGCGCTTTTATCATCCAGAGCACCGCGGCCCCAGATGTAGCCAGCGGCTACCGTCCCAGAAAACGGCGGGTACTCCCAGCCAATATCTTCAGCCGGCACTACGTCTTGGTGCGCCAGCAACAATATGGGCTTCTTCTGGGTATCTGTGCCCTTCCAGACGTAGAGAAAGCTGTACTCGCCTATAACTTTTTTATCCAGAGCAGAATGCACCACCGGGAATGCCTTTTCCAGATGTTCCTGGAGCAGCCTGAATTGCTCGTAGTCTATCTCGGACGGGTCCTGGCTGGAAACAGTCTTGAACTGAATAGCCCCGGAAAGGCGTCCGGCAGCCCTGTCAATATCAACAGGGTAAGTCACCTTGCCTGAGACAGGAATCTGCTTCGAGGTGAAGGTAACGGTTCTAACAGCTATGACAGCTACTAAGATGACTATCAACAGCGCGACAGAAAGCACTGCAATGACCCATTTCTTCATTTCTAAACCTCCTTGTGTGCATAATCGGGGTAATTTTCGCACAGATACCATTGCCTTGACAAATGGCCGAAAACACGTATAAAATGATACGCAAAAGACATAGCGCCATTTCGAGAGGTGGGAGGGTCACCCCCTCCCACCTCTACTATATCGAGAAACTGTAGGGACAGACCTCCAGGTCTGTCCTCCTTGGACTAGCGTACTGAGCAAAGATGAATAAGAATAAACATTTGACACAAACAGGCTACGAAGACCAAACAATGAAGAGCGATATCAGTCGGCGCTCTGCAAAGTTCAACGCGCTTAAAGCCGAGGCTAAGCGGCGAAACACAAGTCTAATCACAACTATCGTTACCTGCGCCGGTGTTCTGGCATTTGTAGCCGCTACCATACTGGCAGCCATATATGTCCCTCAGGTAGCCATATATGTGCCTTTTATTGCCCTGGCACTGGCGTTGGCCCTACAGAAATACACTGCCAGCTTTTTCTCCTTCTTTGTCATCACCTTCTCCAAAATCTACGACATTGGGGATAGAATTCGCATCGGCAACACAAAAGGCGATGTCAGGCATATAGGGCTGCTTCACACTACACTCGAAGAGGTCGGAGAGGACGAGAAGCTGGGCGGTGAACTCACCGGCAGGCTGCTATACGTGCCCAACCTCATCATACTTGACCAGCCAGTACTGAACTACTCCAAGGACTACTCGACAGGCCTTGAGGCTATCTCCTCTGACTACATGTTCGACGAGGTACGCATCCCCATAACCACCGACAGCAACGTGGAGAAGGCGAGCCAGCTTCTGGAGAGCATACTTAAGAGCCAGGACGAGGTCTACGTGAAGCAGGCCGGCCAGGTCTTCCAGGACGGTTACCCCAGGTTCCTCGACGAAGCCATGAGCGGCCCCCGCGTGCTCGTCTTCGTCGAACCGCAGCACATTTGGATTAAAGGCAAGTTCGTCGCCCCGCTGGAGAGCCGCAACGACCTGCGCAGCAGCATACTCCTCCAATTCATCAAGGAAGCCAAAACCAGCTCCGATATCAAGCTGGCATAGGCCACCACACCATTCACTATTCACTCACCGTCTTTGCCTGGCGTGTCTTTGATTGCCCAAGATTGGTAGGTAAATAAGGTCAGAGCCATTGACATCTAATGTCATATGTGATATAATAGTTCGGTCAGGGGGGTAGCAACTAATCAATAGGCTTAAGGGTTCAAAGCAGAGAGGAGGATTAGAAATGGGCATAAAGTATACGGCAACAGGGAGGTTATCAATCAAAATACTGGCTATGCTGGGCATGTGTTTGGTGCTGTTGACGAGCGTTTCAGCTCCTGTATTCGCCGGCGTTGAGCCCACTCCGTGGCAGCCGCAGGTGAATCAGCTCAACGCAGTGACTAACAACCTGGCAGAGATTAACAGGCACGTTGATAAAGCCATAATCCGGGCAGGCGTTGAGCCCACACCATGGAAAGCGCAGGTGAACCAGCTCGAGGCCATGGCGCAACAGCTTAGCGTGCTGAACGGTCGGGTGAGTGCAGTTCTAAAGGTTCTAGGTGTCCCACCTGATGACCAGAGAGTACTGGATGCCCTGCAAGAAGTCAGCGATGGAGCGCAGGCAATCGTTACTGACATCCGTCTTGGTACTCCGCCGGATGACAATAGGGTACGGGAAGCCCTGCAAGAAGTCAGCGACGGAGCGCAGGCAATAGTTGACTTGGTAGACACTTTCCTCGATGGCACACCCATAAAATAGCTGACCGCAGCACATCTGGATTAAAGGCAAGTTCGTCGCCCCGCTGGAGAGCCGCAACGACTTGCGCAGCAGCATACTGCTGCAATTCATCAAAGAAGCCAAAGCCAGCTCCGATATCAAGCTGGCATAGGCTACTACGTCATTCGCTATTTACCGACCGTCTTTGCTCGGTGTGCCTTTGACTCCATGATACTACGCCGCACCGGGAATTGAGCAGAACGTTTTGCGTTGTGTGGCTCAGGCCTTTTCTCTCTATGTGCGTCAGATCTGACAAATTCCTTAAAGCTTTTAAACATTAAACGAACCACCTAAGTCTTGACTTGACAGCATCGTTTGACACGGTCTATATTAGTTATGTAATGTAATGGTCAAACCGCTGGTGCGGGGGGGCAAAATCCAAGCCAGCATAGACTAGGTACGAAAAGTGATGGAACAACTATCAACAAATAGCCATATAGTCGTAGACCCTATCTATGGCAATATCGAAATCGACGACTTGCTACGTAAGCTTCTGACATACACCGACGTTCGGAAGGAGCGGGAGAGGCTGGAAGGAATTAGATGTCTTGGCTTGATTTCACTGGTATTCCCATCGGCGACACATATGAAATGGGAACACCACACAGGTATGTACCATGTTGTACAGGAACTCAGACTCATTTCTGAAGATATGAAGAAGTTCAGAATATATTGCATTCTTGGTGGGATAGGCCATCTCCCATATACATATGCAGCAGAAGAAGGAGTGCTACTGGCTACTAAGCTGTCAAAGGAATTTCACGACACACTGCGTAGTGCGTTGGAACCAGTTTGGGAGATGTGTATAAAACACAAACCGCAATTGGAATCGACTAGCAGACTCGACCAACTATTGGAAAACTATGAATACGAGTCATTACATGCTTGGTTTTGTGGCTTGAAGATAAAGCTTATGCCAAAGGAAGTGGACCTCGGCGACAGGGAATGGTTGATCTGTCATAGGCTCGATGACAGGAGCGAGTTCAACCGACTATATAGGATAGTATCGCGCTACGATTATGTGCAGAGAGACCTTCATTACACAGGACTCGCCAGATTCTCTATTCCCGTAAGTGTTGCTTTTCAGGCGATGCGCAGTGGCATTACAGCGGTTGCTGCGCTAGAAGAATCAGTGGAGGTGGCGCTTCTAAGCCAGTTGCGCCATTATCTAGTAGACACTCTATATCTTGATGCTAGGTCAAGTGTCATCGAAAGTCTTGTAGCACGAAAGGTAGCAAGATTGCTTATGGAAGGCATGCTAGACGTGAACAAGTTGTTGGAATTTAAAGATGAAGACCTTAAAAGCTTGCTCGATAAAAATCTTGGAAAAGATTTCTTGCCTTCCACCAGAGACAGAATACCTAGAGTCATACTTAAGAGCGATGTTAGGTTTTCTTATGCCACTGCTATGGATGAGAAAATTCCAAACGTCCTAGAGCAAGAGAAAAAGGTAGTTGGCTTAGGAAGCAGACTCTGCAGAAAGTTGTGTCCTATCCCGATGACGACGGTTATATAGTTCTAGTCAGGCCCATGACGAAACCAGGGGACTTTGCCTCCACTCATGTTATCACAATAGCAACGGTCGATACCCCAAAATCATTGGGACTACTGGTGCGTCCTATCCGAAACTTAGAGATCCTGCAGAGTAAACTTGCAAGAGGGGGGAGTATGCCTACATCTGCAAGAGATCTCTCAAAGTCGCCTTACGGAATAGCAATTCTACGCTATATTTTCGATACGTCGAAGGTTGAAATTAACACGAATAAGTTAGAAAAGCATTTGGTAGCAGCAATAAAACAGGCTTCTGATCCAAATCTCCAAAACTTGTTTGAAACGCTATATAAATTAGAAAAAGTAGATACAGAGCCTGAAAGAGCAAGACCGAGAGACACCGTTGCTTGGAGGCTTATATTTGGCAATAAGAATGAGCCACAACGTCTTAAAGAGGCAATAAATGCGCGCCGCGTTGTAAGACTAATTTTTGACTTGACAACAAAAAGTTCCAGAATGGCCCGAACTCTTTGTATTCCTCTTAGAGCAATTCTTATGGAGGCGGAAAAAAGCAAAACGCTGAAGCAAGATGAAGTCACAGAAGTTCTTGCGTATACCAACGAGCTCATGGCCGATGATAAACAACAAGCGGCTAGGTGGGTCTTGCCTCTTGTAACAATCGCAATGCGACCAGACGATTTAAAAGAAGTGGATGTAATAACAATTACGCTTGCGTCTGATGGCGTTTGTATAAGACTACTTGAATGCACCAAAAGCGATGCCTCAAACAAAGCTCTAAATGATTACAGCAAACTGATTGATTTGAAAAACTACCTAAATTCGAAACGGTTTGCCGACCTCACTGTTGATACAAAAGTTATCGGGGCCTCTAAGGTGGCCAAAGATTTTCTATCCATTGATTTACTCTATAAGTCGCTTCCAAGCGACAAAGCTCCGGAAGAAGAGTGACGTCACGCACACAACTGCCCATTGTGTCATCAACCTTGAAGCGTTTCTAAAAAAATCGTGTTCACTGTCCGTTTGGTTCCATGCGGAGATACTTCAAAAGAAGATCGCAATTTAGCTATACGTCCATAGTTTCACATCTCTATTGTGCCACTCGCAGACGGCAAGGTGACCTCAATTCCACTTCCACTCAGGTGCTCTATGTAGAAATCGGGGTGTTCACTGTGGACGGGGATGAGAACCTCGGGCTTTATGCATCGAGCCACCTCGAGTAAATCGGGACCACAGGCATGGCCGGAGGCATGTAAACCCCTCTCCTCCTCAGGTATCTCCCAATCACCATTCTTTTCTACAGGCAGGCCAAAACCTCTAAGCCCAAAATGCTCCAGCCACTGATGCAGGCGACGGAAGTCAATCTCCTGCTCCTCGTCATGAGGCTCGCTGGAGCTGAAAACATACAGGCTGCCCGGCTTAGGACGAAGGCTGGGCAACTCATTAATGTCAAAGAAGCTGAAACAGAGGATAAACCTGTCCTCTGCCGAACGTACATCTTCAGCCAGAATCATCTTGCTGCCGTACTCTTTGCACAAGTTCTGCACCCAAAGATTGGGGCTCTTGCTGGCAATGGTGTCCTGATATATGACGATGCTATCCTCCTGAGCAATATCAGGAATCTCCGGCTCCAGTAGACGCATGGTCTTTAACAAATAAGCGTCTCTGGGCAGTATAGCCAGCTTCCTGCCTGTATCCCTGGCAACCTGCAAGAAGGTGAGCAGGCGGTACACATCCCGGGGAGGGAAGTCAGCGATAACTAAGCCGGTAGCACCTTTTATAGCCTTAAACCCATTTTCATACACTTCGCGCTCAGCCACATTCGTCTTGCGGGTCACATTCGTGCCTTCCAGGATAAGCGCCCTGGGACGCAATTTGCCAGCCTCTTCAATGAATTTTCTGGTAAGCTCAGCCCGCTTGCCGTGCAGCCGCAAATCTCCGCTGTAGATAATCCAGCCGGAGCTGGTCTCAATGCCCCAGGCGCAGGCACCGGGTATGGAGTGGTCAACGGGGAAACAACGTAGCTTCAAGCTGCAGCCACTGTGGCAAGCCAGGGGACAGGAGATAAGAGGTTTTTGTCCCGGAGATTTCAGCCAGAACTTGACGGCATCTTCGCTTAAGGCCTGTAGCTCTGCATCGGCAAGGCAAAACTGCCGCTGCTGCTTTTTATCAGTGGTGAGCAGCGCCTCCTGCTTCCAATTTGAGGGACGACCTGGTTGTTTATGGTCGAAATAACATACCTGCTGGTCGAAGTCTGCCTTTCCTGAATCCTGAACAGCCTTGGCAATAAAGGCAGTAGTTACAGTCGAATAGACCGGGATGTCATCCCTGAGAAAAGCGATATGACCTGAGTGGTCGAGATGAGCATGGGACAGCAGCATGCCATCCAACTGCTCAAGTTTACGATAGGAAGGAGCATTCCGGAACTGCTCCCAGAGCCCCGGCGTAACCAGGTCATCCCGATAAAGCCCCTCCAGCGGAGGCAGCAACCCCATCGCCAGGGGGTCGAGCAAGCCGGCGGCGCCGCGTGGCTTCAGGTATTCCTCGTAGAACTGCTTGTGTCTTTTATAGGGAAAGCCGAAGTCAAGGAACAGCCGTCGCTCTCCATCCTCGAGGAGTATCTTGTTGCCGCCGATTTCATTGACGCCGCCGTAGAATGTCAGCTTTACCACAGACCGCTCCTGTTATGCTATCAGTCTAACGTAAAGGCGACCTGGAGGCAACCCATAAAAAGTTAAAAATCAAAATTGACAGCTTTCTCAAATTGGAGTAGGATAAGCTCTCGATGAAGAAAGAGTTGATGGACATACTGGCCTGTCCGGTGTGCAAAAGCTCGCTTAAACTCAAAGCAACTGAGGAGAAAGAGGGCGAGGTAGTTACCGGCTCACTCTTCTGTAAACAATGTAACCACAGCTACCCCATCACAGAAAGCATCCCCAACCTCTTGCCGCCAAACATAGAAGGCTAACTATTCAGGGCTATAAGTTACGCAGCTCTGCGGCGATTCCCACACCTGAACGCTCGACAGCGACACCCCACCAGAGAAACGACCTTTAAGCTGGTCATATATAGTGACAGCGATATTCTCCGAAGAGGCGTTGATTTTATCGAAGGGCGGCACATCGTTGATGCAGGTGTGGTCGAACCGGGCAAGAACCTCTTTCAGATGACGCTTCAGCTCCACGAAATCATAAGCCAAACCGATCTCATCAAGCTTTGTTGCCTTCAGACTGACCACCACCTTGAAGCGATGACCATGCAGATTCTCACACTTGCCGCCATAGTCCCTGAGATAATGGGCGGCATCAAAGTGTCCTTCAACGGATACTTGATACATCTTGCCTCCTAATCATAATCTCCTCGGCTCCAGCCCACTTTCGAACACCGGTCACAGTTCCCAAATCATCAAGCAGCTCTTTGGCAGTTTTTTTATTCCCAGGATGAACCAGGTCTGGAGCGATCTCAGCCAGCGGCACCAGCACAAAAGCTCGCTCAGTTAGGCGAGGATGGGGTATGGTCAATTCTTTACTGCTGAAAACCTCATTGTCATAGAGAAGTATATCTATATCTATTGGCCTGGGCGCGTTGGCAAGACTAGGTGCTCTGCCAAGCTTAGTTTCAATTTTCTTGGCCAAACGCAGAAGCTGTCTGGGATTTAGCTCAGTAGAGATACGGCACACGGCATTAAGAAAAAGGGGTTGCTCCGTGTAGCCTACAGGCTCGGTCTCGTAAATAGGGGAGACTTTTTCAATCACCACATGTTTTGACAGCAACTCAAGGGCTTGAGTCAGATTCTGCTTTCTGTCTCCCAGATTGGAGCCAAGACCAAGGTAGACTGTTGCCACTGCTAGCTCCCCTTGCCTCGAATGATGGCATCGCTCATGCGGCAAACGCGCATCATCTCCCTGACATCATGCGCCCGAATTATATCGGCACCTCTGGCGATACCGATGGCAATGCTGGCTGCTGTGCCCTCCAGACGCTGCTCCGGAGGCAAATCCAACACCAGTCCAATCATCGATTTACGCGAGGTGCCAAGCAATATGGGTCTGCCTAAAGCTTTAAGTTCATCCAATCGCCGTACCAGCTCAAGGTTCTGTTCCAGTGTCTTACCGAAGCCAACGCCCGGGTCAATGATGATATTCTCCCAGGGCACCCCGGCATCTAACGCCATATCTATGGCCCTCTTAATATCCGCAATAACGGCCGACACAATATTGCGCTGAGGCTTATCCCGCTGATTACTCATCAGGATTATAGGCACGGCTCTCTCTGCCGCCAGCTCAGCCAATCGTGGCTCTTGCTTCAACCCCCAGATATCATTTACCATCTCTGCCCCGGCATCCAGAGCCCGACGAGCCACCTCAAACTTGTAGGTATCGACACTCAAAGGCACCTTAACTTTGCCGACCAATCGCTCCAGCACCGGTATCACCCGCCGCAACTCCTCATCGACTGATATCGGAGCCGAATTGGGGCGGGTAGATTCGCCACCAACATCGAGTATGTCAACACCTTCGGCGACAAAACGTTGCGCCTGAGCCACCGCAGCATCGACACTATCCAAGCCATCGCCGGAAAAAGAATCGGGTGAGACGTTGATAATCCCCATCACATAGGTTCGCTCTCCCCAGTAGAAGGTGTTTTTTCCGCAATGGGTGACGCCCAAAGAAGAAGCTCCCCTCGCCTTTCGCCACTCTAGCAATGAAGCTTTGCTCATCCTGCCAGTCATCAGGTTTTTATTCTATCATGCTATGTGATTATACGCTATTCAATGCTCGGCGAAATATGTTACAATGCTATTTGCGGCAATCGCAGCACGTAAAATCCTCACATAGCGGCTTGATGGGAAGGTAAAGCATATGGGAATTGAACAAAAGATCACCGAGTTAAACAAATTAAGACAACAGGCCATGGCCAGTGGCGGAGCCCAGCGTATAGAAGCCCAGCATAAACGAGGCAAGCTTACCGCCAGAGAACGAATTCAGCTTCTCTTTGACCCAGGTACCTTTGAAGAACTCGACCCGTTCGCTCTTCACCGCTGCACTGACTTCGGACTCGAAGAACAGAAGGTTCTAGGCGATGCTGTAGTCACCGGATATGGCAAAATCAATGGACGAACTGCTTTTGTCTTTTCCCAGGATTTCACCGTTTTCGGTGGTTCGCTGTCAAAAGTGGCTTCAGAAAAAATTTGTAAAGCCATGGACCTATCAGCCAAAAACGGCACCCCTATCATCGGCTTGCTTGACTCAGGCGGTGCCCGTATACAGGAGGGAGTAGACAGCCTGGCAGCCTACGGTGACATCTTCATGCGCAATACCATTTATTCAGGCGTCATCCCTCAAATTTCAGTGGTTATGGGACCGTGTGCCGGAGGCGCCGTATACTCACCAGCCATAACCGACTTCATCTTCATGGTAAAGAACACAGGCCAAATGTACATCACCGGGCCAGCAGTCATCAAGGCAGTGACCGGCGAAGAGGTTACTTTCGAGGAACTAGGTGGCGCTATGACGCATGCCACTAAAAGCGGCAACTGTCACTTTGTCGCCGATAACGACCAGCAATGTCTTGAGGCAATACGCCGACTGCTAAGCTTTCTGCCACAAAACAATATGGATGAGCCACCTTTTATGGATACCGGCGATGACCCGAACCGGATGGATGAAGAACTTCTTAACCTCGTCCCTGATGACCCGAACAGAACCTATGATATGAAAAAAGTCATACTCAAAATCGTAGATAACGGCGATTTTCTGGAGGTACACGAGAATTTTGCCAACAACCTCATTGTTGGCTTTGCCAGGATGGGCGGGCACATCGTCGGGATAGTAGCCCAGCAACCATCAATATATGCCGGAGTAATCGATGTTGATGCTGCAGACAAAGGCGCCAGGTTCGTCCGTTTTTGTGATTGCTTCAATATCCCTCTGGTTACACTCGTCGACGTACCCGGATACATGCCAGGCACCGAACAGGAGTACAGGGGCATTATCAGGCATGGTGCCAAGTTCCTCTATGCCTATGCTGAAGCCACCGTACCCAAGATAAGTGTCATCACCCGCAAAGCTTACGGCGGGGCTTTTGTAGTCATGAGCAGCAAAAACCTGCGCGGCGACATCAACTATGCCTGGCCAACAGCCGAGATTGCTGTAATGGGGCCAGATGGTGCCGTAAACATCATCTTCAAAGATACCATAGATAAGTCAGAAAAACCGGAGGAGACAAGACAAAAACTGATTGCTGAGTACAGAGATAAATTCGCCAATCCCTATGTAGCTGCTAGCAAGGGCTACATTGACGATGTCATCGACCCCAGAAGCACACGGCCAAAAATAATTAAAGCCCTGGAAATGCTCCGCAACAAAACCGATACCAACCCACCGAAAAAACACGGCAATATACCGTTATAGAAAGTAATCGAAATGAACAAGGCTGTAACAGCCGCAATAGCGGGGGCGATTAACGCCTACATGGAACAGGAAGAGCAGGCCAAAGCAGTACCTTCTAGAGTCACGCCTTATTCTGAAACTAGCCCGTGGCGGCTTTTTGGACGCCAGGAACTGATGAGAGCCAGAACTCGCTGGCGCGTAAGAAGAGTCAACCGATAGCAAGTCCAACTATCCCATTCATTGAGGAGGAGACATAAATATGAGTCCCACTAAGGAAAGCGGCAAGAATCCAGTAAAAATTACCGATCTTACCCTGCGTGACGGACATCAATCCCTCTTCGCCACCCGGATGCGAACCGCTGACATGGAGCCTATTGCCCCGGAGATGAACAAAGCAGGATTCTGGTCCATGGAAGTTTGGGGTGGTGCCACTTTTGATGTCATGACCCGGTTTCTGAATGAAGACCCCTGGGAAAGAATCCGTATCCTGAAAAAGCTGATGCCTGATACCAAATTACAAATGCTACTGCGCGGTCAGAACTTAGTTGGCTACCGCAATTATGCCGACGATGTAGTCACCGCATTTGTCCATCATGCCGCCGACTGCGGTATTGACGTCTTCCGCGTCTTCGATGCCGTCAATGACGAGCGAAATTTCATAACTGCCTTTAAAGCCATCAAGGATAAAAAGAGGCATATCCAAGGTTCCCTATGCTACTCATTAACAGAACCTAAGTTGGGTGGCCCAGTATACAATATCGATTATTTTGTGAAGAAAGCTCTTGTCATTCAGGAAATGGGAGCAGATAGTCTGTGTATTAAGGACATGGCTGGACTTATCTCCCCGGATGACGCTTACGAGCTAATCAAACCTCTAAAACAAGCCCTGAATATACCCGTCAACTTGCACAGCCACTTCACCAGTGGCATGGCCTATATGAGCTACTTAAGAGCCATCGAGGCTGGCGTTGATTTCATCGATACCTGCATCGCCCCATTCGCCTTGCGCACCGCTCATCCAGCAGTAGAACCAATTGTAGTCGCCCTTAGCGGCAGCCCTAGGGATACGCAGCTTAAATTGGCGCACCTACTTAAATTGGGCGAATACTTCGAGTCCATTGCCCCTAAATACAGGGACTTTTTAGACACAACGAAGATATCGGTGATTGACACCGGCGTGCTATGGCATCAAATCCCCGGGGGTATGTTCAGCAACATGGTTGCCCAACTGAGAGAAGCCAATGCCCTCGACCGTCTGCAAGAGGTCTATGCCGAACTTCCCCGAACTCGAAAGGAGCTTGGCTACCCGCCACTAGTCACCCCAACCAGCCAGATAGTCGGCGTTCAGGCAGTCCAGAACGTCCTCTTTGGCAGATACAAGATGATATCTAAAGAAGTCAAAGACTACGTCTATGGCTTGTACGGCAAGCCACCAGCCCCGATTGACAAGGAGATACAGAAAACAGTCCTCAAAGGCTATGAAAGAGGAGAGAAACCTATTACCTCTCGGCCGGCCGATATCCTTGAGCCGGAACTGCAAAAAGCCAAAGAGGCGACAAAAGACATCGCTAAAGACATCGGTGATGTGCTTGTCTATGCACTTTATCCTCAGACAGGCATGCGCTTCCTAAAGTGGAAATATGGCCTTGAGACACCACCTCCGGAAACCAAGCCAAAGACCTTAGAAGATGTCAAAAGAGAAGAACAGCTTATTGCCAAAGCTAAAGCTGGTAAACTGGTGGAAAAAGTCGAGCTTAAAGCACCGATGAAAGGGCCGGCCTCCAGAACATTTAATGTCTTTGTTGGTGACGACTACTACAAGGTCCAGGTTGAGCCTACAGGTGGCCCGGCCACATTTGCTCCACCTCCAGCATATGCCCCACCACAACCTACAACAGCACCACCACCTAAACCAGAAGCGCCTCCAGCACCTCCCAAGGCAGAAGTTGCTGCCGGGGAGACACCAGTGCCTGCTCCGATACCAGGCACGGTCATCCGTTATCTCGTAAAAGAGGGTGATGAGGTCAAAGCAGGCATGGGCATAGTTATCCTAGAAGCCATGAAGATGGAAAACGAAATAGTTGCTCCAGCCACTGGTAAGATAAAAGCCATAAATTTCAAGCCCGGTGATAAAGTAAGCGGGGGCGCTGTACTCGCCATAATCGGTTAGGCTTTAATGGGGAAAACCCTCAGTGAGAAAATACTAAGTGAAAAATCAGGGTCTGATGCCAGAGCAGGCGATATAGTCATTGCCCAGGTGGATTTAGCCTTTGTGCAAGACACCACCGGCCCCTTAACTATCCGGCAGTTCAAAGAAATCAAACACGGCCGCATAGCCAACCCGCAGCAAACCGCCATCTTTCTTGACCACGCCATACCAAGCCCTAACCGGCAACTGTCTAATGACCATAAATTCCTACGCCGCTTCGCTGAGGATACCGGCTGTCTGATTTTCGAAGGCGGCAGTGGCATATGCCATCAGCTAGTAGCCGAAATGTTTGCCAACCCGGGTGATATTATCGTCGGTGCTGACTCACATACTGTGACTGCTGGCGGTCTAGGGGCCTTTGCCACTGGAATGGGGTCCAGTGACATTGCCGTTGTTTTCGCCCTGGGCAAGACATGGTTTCGAGTACCAGAGACCTTCAAAATTAGCATCAGCGGCAGATTTCGAAAATGGGTTGGTGCCAAAGACCTTGTCCTCCACCTTATCAGCGTACTAGGAGCTGACGGTGCCACCTACAAAGCATTAGAATTCAACGGTAACACGGTAGCTAACATGACCATCTCACAACGCTTGACTGTAGCCAATATGGCAGTGGAAGCTGGTGCCAAGGTCGGCATTTTCCCCAGCGATAATGTCACCCTAAGATACTTGGCGGCTCAAAGGAGAGGCAATAAATACAGGCCTCTTCGACCGGATGATGATGCCAATTATGAACGTGCTATCATCATCGATGCCTCCGAAATTGAACCTATGGTAGCCATGCCTCACACTGTAGATAATGTCGCTCCAGTAAATATGCTCGCCGGTACTAAAATCGACCAGGTATTCATCGGCACCTGCACCAACGGTCGACTTGAAGATTTAGCCATAGCTGCTACCATTCTCAAAAAGAAGAAATGCCACCCAAGCGTCAGGCTAATAATAGCTCCGGCATCACAGCAAGTCCTGACCAAAGCCATGAGGATTGGCTACATCCAGGTGCTAGCTGCGGCTGGGGCTATGATACTCCCACCAGGATGCGCTGCCTGTCTCGGCCTCCACCAAGGCGTTCTCGGAGATAATGAAGCCTGCCTATCAACAGCTAATCGTAATTTCAAAGGTCGTATGGGCAACCCAGAGGCCTCAATATATCTGGCTAGTCCAGCTACAGCTGCCGCTTCAGCATTGACCGGCGAAATTACAGACCCGAGAAAGGTGTCATGATGTCTAACACAATTCTTAAAGGCAGGGCTTTTAAGTTCGGTGACAACATTTCTACCGACCATATCATACCGGGTAAATACGCACACTTGAGAAGCGATTTGCCAGAGTTAGCCAAACACGTTATGGAAGATGCTGATCCAACTTTCGCTAACAAAGTGAAACCAGGTGACTTCATCATTGCCGGCAAGAACTTTGGGCTTGGTTCCAGCCGGGAACATGCTGCACTAGTTATTAAAATTGCCGGGGTGAGCGCTATCCTGGTAAAATCAGTCGCCCGCATCTTTTTCAGAAATGCCATAAATCAGGGATTACCAGTCCTGATTTGTGATACCAACAAAATTGACGCTGGTGATGAAATAGAGGTAAATTTAGCCACGGGTGTAGTTACCGACTTGACCAACCGTGGCCAGCTTACCTTTGGCAAAATTCCAAAGGTGATGCTGGACATACTTGACGAAGGCGGGCTCGTCCCCTACATAACCAAACATGGCAACTTTGAACTCTGATATTATAAATAGGGAATATCTTATGCCTCACAAAGTGACCCTTATCCCCGGCGATGGAATTGGCCCTGAGATTACTGAAGCGACTAAAAGGGTATTGGAAGCCACCGGTGTTAAATTTGAGTGGGATATTGGAACAGTCGGCCAGGGAGCTCAGGATAAATTTGGCACACCTTTGCCTGATTATGTTCTCGAATCCATCAGGAAGAATAAGGTAGCTCTAAAAGGCCCGGTAACCACGCCGATAGGCATCGGCTTTAGGAGCGTCAATGTAGCTTTAAGGCAAAGTTTAGACCTCTACGCTTGCCTCCGCCCGTGTAAGACCTACCCCGGCGCGCCCACGCCCTTTGAAAACGTAGATATCGTAATCGTTCGCGAGAATACAGAGGACCTTTACAGCGGTATTGAATTTGCCAAAGGGACTAATGGGGGCGATAGACTGGCAAAACTCATTTTCGAGACCACACAGACAAAAGTGAAGGAAGATTCCGGCTTCAGCATAAAGGTGATTTCTGAAACAGCTTCCAGGCGCATCGTCAAGTTCGCTTTTGAATATGCCCTTGCTAATAAGAGAAAAAAAATCAGCGCTGCCCATAAAGCTAATATCTTAAAGTTCTCCGATGGCCTATTTCTGGCTACCGCCCGTGAAGTGGCTAAGGAATATCCAACCATAGAGTTCGAAGATGTAGTTATTGACGCACTGTGCATGCGGCTTGCCAGAAATCCTCAGCAATACGATGTCATCGTCTTACCTAACCTCTATGGAGATATCGTCTCCGACCTTTGTGCTGGATTGGTCGGCGGGCTAGGTGTTGCACCCGGGGCTAACACGGGTGATAATATAGCAGTTTTCGAACCTACTCATGGTAGCGCACCAAGATACACTGGTCAGAATAAAGTTAATCCCATGGCTATGATGCTCTCAGCAGTGATGATGCTCCGCCACCTCAACGAAATTAAAACGGCAGATAGACTAGAAAAAGCTATAGCTGACGTAATATCTGAAGGCAAAAAGGTCACCTACGACTTAAAGCCAGACCGCAATCAACCTGCAGCAACTACCTCAGAGGTGGCTGATGCAGTGATTGAAAAACTCAAAAAACAAGGAGGGTAAAATGCGTAGTAAAGTTAGCGTCATCGGCGCCGGGAATGTAGGTGCTACTCTAGCCCAGCGTATCGCCGAAAAAGGATACGCTGATGTGGTAGTGGTGGACATCGTAGATGGCTTACCTCAGGGCAAAGGACTGGACATGCTACAAACAGGTCCAATTACCGGCTCAGATGCCAAAGTCATCGGCACTAATTCCTACGAAGAAACTGCCAACTCTGACATCGTAGCCATTACTTCAGGGGTGCCGAGAAAACCAGGAATGAGCCGTGATGACCTGGTACTGACTAATATGAATATCGTGAAATCGGTCACTGAACAGGTGGCGAAATACTCTCCCAACTGCATCCTTATTATGGTGGCCAATCCCTTAGACGCCATGACGCAGTTAGCTCTTCACGTCAGCAAATTTCCTCGGCAACGCGTCTTCGGGCAGTCAGGCATTTTGGATACCGCCAGATTCAGAACCTTTCTGGCTCAGGAACTCAATGTCTCAGTCGAAGACATTTATGCCTGCGTTCTGGGTGGGCACGGAGATACCATGGTGGCTATCCCAAGGCTAACCACCGTGGGCGGCATCCCAATAACCGAGCTTCTGCCGCAGGAAACTGTAAACAAAATCGTTGAGCGGACGGTCAAAGGGGGTGGCGAAATAGTTGCCCTACTGAAGACGGGAAGCGCCTTTTATGCTCCGGCGGCGGCTACCGCTCAAATGGTCGAATCTATACTCCTGGACAAGAAGAGAATCTTACCCTGCGCTGTCTATCTTGATGGCGAGTATGGAATAAAGGGTGCAGTAGTTGGTGTTCCAGCAAAGGTAGGTAAAGATGGCATTGAGCAGATAATCGAGCTCAAGCTAACGGCAGAGGAGAGCACCGCACTCAAGAAATCAGCCGAGGCCGTAAAAGAGCTTGCCAAAATAATGAATTTGGAGTAATCGGCTAATGCGGGACATCGACTGCAAACAGATAACAGAAACCATATCCAACCTGTTTCAGGAAGCTTGCCTTTATCTCCCTGAAGATGTGCTCACAGCGCTCAAGCAGGCAAGAGAGAAAGAAGAGTCACCCGTGGCTAAAGACGTTTTAGCTCAAATGCTTGAGAATACCGAAATCTCCACCAAGGAGAAAATACCCCTATGTCAGGATACAGGCGCCGCAGTGGTCTTACTGGAAATGGGGCAAGAAGTTCACATAACCGGTGGAGACCTTTATACCTGCATAAATGAAGGTGTTCGCCAGGGATACGACAAAGGCTATCTGCGCAAATCTATGGTGAATCAGCCATTCTCAGCACGGGTGAATACCAAAGATAACACTCCGGCAATCATTCACACCGATATCGTTCCCGGCGATAAACTTAAAATCAGCGTGATACCTAAAGGGGGCGGCTCGGAAAACTGCTCCCGCCTGACAGTTATGCCCCCAGCAAAAGGGCGGCAGGGAATTATAGATTTCGTGGTAAATCTTGTCAATGAGTCCGGTAGCAACCCGTGTCCACCTATCATCATCGGGCTAGGCATAGGCGGAACAACAGATAAAACAATGGCAATGGCCAAGAAAGCACTTCTGCGCAAAGTCGGCGAGCCAAATCGAGACCCAGAGGTTGCTGAGCTGGAGAAGGAAATCCTGCAACGTGTGAATAACCTGGGCATTGGGCCGATGGGCTATGGTGGCAGGACAACCGCCTTAGCCGTTCATGCTGAAGTCTTCCCAGCACATATAGCCAGCATGCCCGTGGCAGTTAATATTCAATGTTGGTGTGCTCGTCATAAGGAGGCAATACTGTGACGAGCCAAAAACACGATATTATAGTTCTGGGATCGGGACTTGCCGGACTACGTGCTGCCATAGAAGCTGCCCGAAATCCAGACCTCGATGTTGCCATCGTCTCCAAAGTTCAGTTGATGCGTTCTCACTCAGTCTGCGCCGAGGGTGGTACTGCAGCAGTCATGCAGCCGGATGAAGGAGACAGCTTTGAACTCCACTCCTGGGATACAGTCAGAGGTGCGGACTTCCTTTGCGACCAGGACGTGGTGAAGCACTTCGTCGAAGAGGCACCTAGCGAAATATTGCTATTAGAGCACTGGGGCATACCCTGGTCACGGCGTCCGGATGGACGCATCGCTCAACGACCATTCGGCGGCCATAGCTATGACCGCGCAGTCTTCGCTGCCGATAAGACAGGCTTTGCCGAAATGCAGACTCTCTACGACACTTTACAGAAATATGCCAATATACGCAGATACGATGAATGCTACGTTAGCTCCATCCTAACAAAAGACAATTCATTCTGCGGCGTAACTGCCTGGGATCTAACCAGTGGTGAGTTCTTCCTGATTCAAGGCAAGGCTCTAATCATCGCTACCGGTGGTGCTTGCCGCATGTTCGGCTTCACTACTTATTCTCTTACTGCGACAGGCGATGGCCTAGCCATGGCTTATCGGGCCGGATTGCCTATCAAGGATCTGGAGTTCGTCCAGTTTCATCCCACCGGACTGGTGCCCTCCGGCATCCTGATTACAGAGGCGGCACGAGGTGAAGGCGGCTATCTGCTCAATAACAAAGATGAAAGATTTATGGAAAAATACGCTCCGTCTAAGATGGAGGTAGCCCCTCGAGACATTGTCTCCCGCTCTGAGATGACTGAAATCGAGGTGGGAAGAGGATTCCAGGGTCCCGATGGTCTCGATTATGTTCACATCGACCTGCGTCATCTCGGCGCTGCGAAAATCAACGAACGGCTGCCGATGATTCGAGAGGTCGCTATGAAGTTCAACTTCATCGACCCCATCTACAAACCAATACCCATTCGTCCCGCCGCTCACTATTTTATGGGCGGCATCCACACCGACATTAACGGAGCTACACCAATAGAAGGCATCTGGGCAGCCGGCGAGGCCGCCTGTGTATCGCTCCATGGCGCCAATCGCCTCGGCTCCAATTCAACCACAGAATGCCTTGTCTGGGGAAAGAAAACCGGAGATGAAGCCGCTAAGTATGTCTCTAAACAGAAGACTCCGCGTCCAGCACCTAAAGAAGCTACATTAAAGGATGAAGAGGCGCGAGTCTTCAATAGGTTTAGCTCTGACGGCAAAGAAAGCGCCTATGCTCTACGCAGGGAACTGCAGAAAACAATGGATAGTAAGGTAGGTGTATTCCGCACCGGCTCGGAACTAAAAGCAGCCCTGCATAAGATAATAGAGATAAAGCAGTGCCTGCCTGATGTCAAAGTCAAAGACCGCGGACGCATATATAATACTGACCTGCTCAGCGCCTTAGAAGCCGATAACCTGCTTGACCTGGCTGAAATCATCGTCGCCGGAGCTCTAGCCCGCACCGAATCCCGAGGAGCTCACTCTCGACGAGATTTTCCCAATCGTGACGATGTCAACTGGCTCAAACATACCCTGGCTCACTACACACCAAAAGGACCGCGGCTCGATTACATGCCCGTAACCATCACCATGTGGCAGCCGGTAGAAAGGAAATATTAGGGACTAAACATGAGACAGATACAGCCACGACAAAACCATCTAGGCATTGGCGGCTGGGTATGGGCAGGCAATTACAAACTAGAGCGTTACCTGTACATACTGCACCGGGTAACTGGACTGGGAATCTTGCTCTTCCTACTGATACATCTGACCATGACAACCATTTTCCGTATTCAAGGCCAGGATGTCTGGGAAACTACGATGAGCATCCTTCGCAATCCGTGGTTTAAAATCGGCGAATATCTGGTTGTTGTCGCCTTAGTTTACCATTCTTTAAACGGCCTACGCCTCATCCTACAAGAACTCGGTTTTCTGATGGGAAAGCCAACCCCACCAATTTATCCTTATCGAGATTCGTTACGTAAAAAGCGCCTCTGGACAATGGCCATGATAGGCATAATTTTAATCCTGTGCCTGGTGTTCTTTTATGACTTCATCGCAGGAGGTTGGTGATGCGCAATACTTACCTCTGGTTCATACAACTGGTTACTGGCGTGCTGATAGCATTGCTAGCAGGCATACACATGGTATGGATGCACCTCGATGCCATCCTCGGCTTTTTCGGGATCGATATCAGTGACATAACTTCGTGGCATTCCATGATAGAACGGTCTCGCGAAGTTATATGGGCTGGCATATATATAGCCTTACTGGCTGTCGTTCTGTATCACGCCCTCAACGGACTGCGTAACATCATCCTGGAGCTGACACCATCAGCCAGAACCGAGCACATTGTTACCTGGGCTATTGTAGCTTTTGGCATCATCGTCTTCGTCTGGTCTGTCTATGTGCCAATTGCGCTGTTATCCACATAGGAGGCATCATGGATAAAGAAAAAAACGGACAGATAACGCTCAAAGTCCAGAGATATAATCCTGAAAAAGATGGTGAGCCTCATTTCCAGGAATTCGTAGTCACGTCCAGCCGAGGCATGACGGTACTCGATGGCCTTATATACATAAAGGAGAATCTTGATAGCACCCTGGCTTTTCGTACCTCATGCCGCATGGCAATATGCGGCTCCTGTGGCATGCTTATCAACAACTACCCACATCTTGCCTGCCATACACAAATAGAAGAGTTTCACTCAAGCAGGTTAACCATCAAACCACTACCCAACCTGCCAATCATCAAAGACCTGGTGGTTGACCTCACTCCATTCTTCGAAATTCACAAATCAATAAAGCCCTACATCTTACGCCGTGATGGCAAGGAAATGGAAAACCCAACTGCTGAATTTGCCCAGTCGCCCCAAGCATTAGATGCTTTCTTACAATTTACCTACTGCATAAAGTGCGGCATTTGTATATCTGCTTGCCCCACGTCAGCCAGTGACAAGCTTTTCACTGGCCCACAGGCTCTGGCTCAGTGCTATCGTTACTGCGCCGACAACCGCGATGAAGGCGAGCCGGAGAGATTCCCTGTGGTAGACACCGACCACGGCGTATGGCACTGTCATCTCGCCGGTGCTTGCTCCGAAGCCTGCCCCAAAGGATTAGACCCAGCTTTAGCCATTCAACTACTCAAAAGACTAATGGTATCCCGGGCTGTAGGAATCGGCAGAAAGGAGCAGCCTGCTTCGATAATGCCACCACCAACCCAGACCAAATCCAAAGTTCCCTTCCCTGACTTCACTGTGAAAGGAAGTAAATAAGCTACCTCGGAGGGATAGCAATGAAAACTCTAAATATCAAGTCCCCGCTCGACGAGGAGACCATAAAAAGGCTAAAAGCCGGCGACCAAGTTTTCATTACCGGCGTGATTTACACGGCTCGAGATGCTGCTCACAAACGCCTGGTTGAAGCCCTAGACAGAGGTGAAAAACTACCTTTTGACCTCACAAATCATACTGTCTACTACATGGGCCCATCTCCGGCCAGGCCCGGGCAAGTCATCGGCTCAGCCGGACCGACAACCAGCGGAAGAATGGATAGCTACGCCCCCCGCCTCATGGCTGCCGGCCTTAAAGGAATGATTGGCAAAGGCAACCGAACACAAGCAGTAAAAGATGCTATGAAACAATACAAAGCCGTGTATTTTGCCGCCATAGGTGGTGCAGGAGCCCTTATATCAAAGAGCATCAAGAAAGCAGAGGTTATAGCTTACGAAGACTTAGGTGCAGAGGCAATACGCCGCCTGGAGATAGAAAACTTCCCCGCCACCGTCATTAACGACATCTATGGCGGTGATTTGTACGAACAGGGCAAGGCTAAGTATCAAATCAAGACATAACTTGCACAGTTAACTGCCCTTCAGTCCAAGTGAGATAACCCTTAGCAACCCAGCTACACTCTTAGCATCACAGATTTCCCCGGAAGCAATAAGGTCAGGTATCTGTGATAAAGGTACTCGAACCACCTCTATGTCTTCTGTGTCCTCAGCCTCAAGACGACTGGGTATAAGATATGTAGCCAGATACAGGTGCAAATATTCAGTACAATAGCCAGGAGCTGCATAGAAACCGCCGAGTTTGTCTATCTTGTTGGGCAAATAACCTATCTCTTCTTGCAACTCACGGCGGACACAGTTGATGGGTTGTTCACCCTGGTCAATGCCACCTGCTGGAATCTCCAGAAGCGTTTTGCCCACAGCGCTGCGATACTGGCGCACCAAGATAGCCCTGTCTTTAGAATCCAGAGCTACCACCGCCACACAATCGCTATGCTCAACGACTTCCCTGGTGGTAATCTTGCCGCTGGGCTTCCGAACCGTGTCAACCCTCAGTTTCACCGCCCGGCCATCATAAACCCGCTGGCTAGACAAAGTCTTCTCCATCTCAGTTCTCACCTCTCAAATCGATAGATCAGAGCCACCTCATCACAATCCGGAAACTTGGGGCAACGATAGCACTCCGCCCATACTTTTCGTGGCAATTCCATCTTGTCAACCTGACGGAAGTTATGTTTTTCGAAAAAAGCTGGCTTGTAGCTCAGGCAAAAAATTGTAGGAATTCCCAGTTCTCTGGCTTCATCGAGACAGGCCTCAACAAGCGTTGAGCCTAATCCCTGAGCTTGTTTATCTCCGCTCACTGCTAAAGACCTAATCTCAGCCAAATCTGACCAATTAATATGAAGAGCAACACAGCCGATAACCTGTTTATTACTATCCCTGACGACGAAAAAGTCGCGCAGGTTCTCATATATCTCGCTTAATGCCCAAGGCAGCATCTCGCCTTTGTCGGCGAAGCTGTTGACCAGCTCATGTATCCGCTGGGCATCGTTTATTTTAGCTTTCTCTAATTTCATGATATCTTCCCTTTAAGTCTCGACTCCAGATAACTGTAAAAATAAGCTTTGGGACGAATCCTTAAGAAACGCCCTACATAAGGGCTAAGTTTAACTTTAACTTGATCTCCGCTGCGTAGTGGCAACTCCACCTGCCCATCAATGCTGAGCATGGCTTCATGGGTTGTAGTCACCTTCAACTGGATTTCAGCTTCGGCAGGCAAAACCACAGCTCTATCCAGAGTCAGATGAGGACAAACCGGCTTGAATATGATTTCGTTCGCCTGTGGATGAAGAATAGGCCCACCAGCCGCCAGTGAGTAACCTGTGCTACCAGTAGCCGTAGCCACTATGACGCCATCAGCCCGATGGGTCGCTAAAATCTCGCCATTAACCCTGGTCTCAACCTGAACCAGCCGCGCAAAGTTCCTTCGCCCAACAAAAATATCGTTCATGGCATGAAAAACCTTGTCCTGAGATAACAGCACAGCTTCAAGCATAGCTCTCTCTTCAATCCAACCACCACCATCCAGCAGCCGAGGCAACTTCTCAAAAGCTTCATCAGCTTTAAGCTCAGTCATAAAACCCAGGTTACCCAGGTTTATACCTACAATTGGCACTGCCTGCGGAATAACGGCTCGTACTGCCCGCAGTATAGTGCCATCACCCCCGATGCTCAGTATTAATTCCGAGCCGGCTATCTGAGGCTTCGCCTTCTCCTCCTCCCATGACGAGCACGTCCAGAAGGAAACGCCCTGAGCTTTCAGAAATTTCTCCAGCTCTCGGCTAAAAGCCTCAGCCTTCTCAATTTTTGGGTGATATAAAATGCCAACCCGTTTCACAGCAAGAGGAGTCTATCACCGCCTGCTAAAGGGTGTCAAGAAAATATACCAGCGAAACAACGTGATAATAGTTGTAAGGACAGACCTTCAGGTCTGTCCGCTTTGGACAGGTCTAAAGACCTGTCCCTACATTCGTCATAACTGCGTCCCTTCATGGCCGTAGCCACGAGGCTAAAGCCTCATGGCTACATGTAATTGCATATAGAGATGACTGATAAAAATATTTGGTTGATAGTTTACTTCTTTCCAATCCTGGAGACCCCCCACGATGCTATCCCCATAACAGCTAGTCCCAAGATTATAAAAAATGCGTAGTCACATATGGTAATATTTGGAACTCTCGCCAGCCAAGCCGAGACCCCCACCAATGCCACTGCCGCACCAAAAAAAGAAAAGGTCACCATGTGGGATTTCTCTATTTCTTTGTCCTGCCGCTTGAGGTGTTCTTCAATTGCCTCCAAGCTAACCATTTTCCCTGTTTTGCCAGCCATGCGTCACCTCCTCTATTCCTATATGCTTATAATACCAAAGGGAAAACTAGGCGACAATAACTAATCTATTTAAAAAATGAGGGAGACGCGTTAATGGGAGGAACAAGAGATTGAAGATAAGCAGTTTACGAGCCCAACATGCGAACGGCAGCTTCAGCAATACCGACAAAACCACCCGGGACAACACCCAAAAGCAGGACGAAGAGGCAGCAGAAAGCTAAAGCAATACGCAGCGCCCAGGACGAAGGCACTCTCTCCTCTGAAGTCGGAGTGCCCACCCACATTACCTTAACCACTCTCAGATAGTAGAAAGCCGAGATACAACTATTTATCACCGCTACTATAACCAGCCACAGTAAGCCATGTTGCACTGCTCCACTAAAAATATAAATCTTGGCAATAAGCCCTGCTGTCGGCGGCAAACCAATCAGAGAAATCAAGCAAAGAGTTAAAGCGACAGCCAAGAGCGGTGCTCGCTTACCCATGCCGGAATAGTCATTAATTTCATCACTTTTGATCTTGTTGGAGATAGCTATAATAGCAATAAAGGCTCCCAGATTAGTAACGGCGTAGCTCATTAGGAAAAAGAGCAGCCCGCTTTGCCCCAAAGCATCGCTTCCTACCGCCATCCCAACCGTAGCCAGCCCAACCATGAGATAGCCAGCTTGAGCTATGCTGGAATAACCGAGCATGCGCTTGATATTGCTCTGAAGAATAGCCACCACATTGCCCACCGTCATGGTGACAGCGCTCAAAATGGCAAATAAAATGCCCCAGTTAAGGCTAAGCCATTCAGGAGCACCAAGGGCGACGAAGAAAATACGAAGGACAACGGCAAAGCCTGCAGCCTTGCTGGCTACAGAAATATAGGCGGTAATCGGCGTTGGCGCACCTTCATAAACATCGGGCACCCACATCTGGAATGGGAAACTGGCGATCTTGAAGCCGAAGCCAGCAGCCAGAAGCACCATACCCAAAAGCAAAGCTGGGTTGTTTAGAAGACCGGCGCCAGGCATACCCCGAACATAGTCGGCAATACACATCAGGCATGTCTTGCCGGTAAAGCCGAAAACCAAAGCCATGCCATAAAGGAGCACTGCCGAGGCAACAGCACCCAGAAGCAGGTACTTCAGCCCGGCCTCAGATGATTTCTGGTCCTTCAGAAAAGTAGCTAGCACATACAGCGAGATGCCGCTCAATTCCAAAGCCACATAGATAGCAATCAGGTCGGCTGATGCCACCAGCAGCATCATACCTAGAGCCGAGATAAGCACCAACGCATAATACTCGCCCTGAAATCTCTCGAATTTACTCACATAGTCTTGGGAAGCCAGTATAATGAGACCGGCAGCTACTAATAATAGGAGTTTAAAGAAAAGAGCAAAATTGTCGACCGCCAGCATGCGGTAGAAGATGGCTTCACTGGGTGTTCCCCAAATCGCCACGGTGAAACCAGCGGAAACCACCAGGCCAGCGATGCTAAGACCAGCCAGGACTTTCTTCTGCTTGACAAATAAATCAACCAGAATTACCACGAGGGCAAAACCCAGCAGACTGAGTTCCGGTGTCAAAAAACGAAGCTCACTAATTGTCATGCAATTAGACCATCCCGGCTAATTTAAGCAACTCTTTGGCATCTTCATGCATGTCTTTCCAGATACTATCAAGTTCCTCCTTATTAACCCATAGAGCTTCTCCAACATCGCTATCCACCTTGAGTTCACCACCAGCTAGCTTGGCTACGTAGCTAATATAAACCACATGCAAGCTCACTCCACCAGCCGACTTCACAATTCGGTCAAAAGCTGGCAAAGGTCTGACCAATTCTATCTCTAATCCTGTCTCCTCTTTAATCTCACGTTTTATGCCCTCAGCAATCGTTTCTCCCAGCTCCAGTTTACCGCCTGGGCAAATCCACTTTCTTTGCCAAAAACCACCCCTTTCCGGCTTGTGTTTAACTAAAAGTATTCTACCTTCGTCATCCTCAATAACCGCCCCCACCGCCACCATTATCTGAGACGTAATCATTCACCCCTATCACAAACCTACTAGCCTTACTATCGGCTCAACCCCCAGCTTGATGACATCAGTTAGGATAGCTGGGTAAATACCGACAAGCATAATAGCAGCAACAAAAGAAAAGACGCATACCTTCTCAATATTGTTGGCATCGGGTACGTCGCTGAATTTCTCCAATGGCGGGCCGTAGAAAACTCGCTGCAGCATCCACAAAATGTAGCCGGCAGTTAAGACAATCCCAAAGACACCCAGAATGGTATATATTCGAATGCCTTCAACAGCCAGGCTCGAGTAGCTTCCCACAAAGGTAATAAACTCAGCAGCAAAACCGCTTGTGCCCGGTAAGCCTAAAGACGCTAAGCCGGCGATGCTGAAGACCACTACTATAACCGGCATCCGTCGGGCTAGCCCACCCAGATTGTCCAGATTGCGCTCATGAGATTTATCGTAGACCAGCCCTACCATAGCAAAGAGAAGTCCGGTGATAATGCCATGGCTGAACATCTGCAAAGTGGCCCCGGTCAGACTTATTTGACTCAAGGCGAAAATGCCCAGAAGCACATACCCCATGTGGCTAACGCTACTGTAAGCGATCAACCGCTTCAAATCCTTCTGCCTTAAAGTTACCGCCGCTCCATAGAGTACACTGACAACGGCGAAGACTACCAGCAACGGAGCGTAATGCAGGGCAACCCCAGGGAAGATGGTTACACAAAGCCGAATCATCCCGTAGCCACCCATCTTCAGCAATGCCCCGGCCAAAATCACGCTCGCCGCTGTCGGAGCATCAGTATGGGCATCGGGCAACCAAGTATGTAAGGGAAAAACCGGCAGCTTAATAGCGAAACCAACCAACATCAATAAAAACATGGCCGCCAGCGGGATAACTGGCCTGGCAGCAGCCAGACCAGCCAGCTCCATCATGTTCAAGCTACCAGTTGTAAAATAAATGCTCAAAATGCCAGCCAGCATCAGGGCGCTGCCGACCAGGGTGTATATCACATACTTGATAGCTGAGTACTCTTTCCTGCCACTGCCCCAAATAGAGATGAGAAAATACATAGGGATAAGCTCTAGTTCCCAGAACAAGAAGAACAAGATAAGGTCTAAGGAGCAAAAAACACCCAGTATGCTCGCCTCCAAAAGCAATAACCAGATGAAATATTCCTTAGGCCTCAACTGTATATTCCACGACACCAGCACCGCCAAGACGCCGAGGAATGTCATCAGTATCACCAGAGGCAAGCTGAGGCCATCAACACCGAGATGGTAATAAGCGTTGATTGCCGATATCCAGGAGAGTTTTTCCTCAAATTGAATCTGTCCAATAGCGCCAGCAGAACGGTCAAAAAGACAGAAAACAGCTATCGACAGAGCAAATGAAGCCAGGGCGAATATCAGGGCTATAAGTTTTATGGTCTTTTGCTGCGGTTTAGGCAATAAGGCAATAATTACCAGCCCGACTACCGGGAGAAAGACTATGGTTGATAGATAAGCAAAACTCAAATCACTCTACCTCAACCGAAGAGATAAAAACAGACTGCAATCGCTATCACACCAATAGCAATAGCTATGCCATAGGCCTGCAACTGCCCTGTCTGTGCCCGCCGCATAACTCCACTCGCCTCAGCAGTACCGCGAGCCACACCATTCACCACCCCATCGACAACACGAGAGTCAAAGATGCTGAGCGCCGCAAAAATTCCATCAACCAGCACCCTGACCACGACAACTCGCTCATAAAGCTCGTCGAACCAGTATTTTCGGTTAAACAAGGTATAAAAAGGCTTGAAGACCCTGCCCACAGCTTCAGCCGACACCCATTTAGCACTGTACATAGCGTAGGCCAACAAAATGCCCAAGCCTGCTACCAGAAGTGATATCAAAGGCAACGGATGTGCCAGCATGCCAAAGAAACCACCAATGAAACCATGCACCCCACCATTTCCACCATGACCCAGAAACTGGCTGAATGAGCCGGTAACATTGAGCCATCCGGAGACAACCGATAAAACAGCCAGAATGACCATAGGGACAACCATCACTGCCGGTGATTCATGAGGCTTCCCACCTTCATGACCACCATGACTTGATAACGCCCCGCCTCGGTACTCACCACCGAAGGTAAGGAATACGGCTCGGAACATATAAAAGGCTGTCATAAATACGGTAATCATGGCCAGGTAGAACAATACCTGGTTGTTGGCAAAGGAATATGCCAGTATTTCATCCTTACTCCAGAAACCGGAAAGCGGCCAGATACCAGCAATACTCAATGAGGCAATAAGGAAAGTAATATAAGTCCATGGCATTGCCTTACGCAAGCCACCCATCTCCCGCATGTCAAAAGTCCCCGTGCTGTGGTTGACACTTCCAGCACCGAGAAACAACAGGGCCTTGAAGAAGGCATGATTGAACAGATGGAAGATGCCAACGGCAACACCGCCAACACCCAGACCCAACATCATATAACCCAGCTGGCTGATGGTTGAATAAGCCAGGACACGTTTGATATCAGTCATCACCAGACCCATGCTAGCAGCAAAAATAGCCGTAAAACCGCCGATGACGGCTACCGTAGTTAAAGCCATCTGGGAATGCTCAAACAGTGGGAAGAAGCGAGCCACCAAGAAGACCCCTGCAGCCACCATTGTCGCCGCATGTATGAGGGCACTGACCGGCGTCGGGCCCTCCATAGCATCGGGCAACCAGACGTGCAATGGGAATTGCGCTGATTTGCCCACAGCACCGGAGAAAATGCCGATGGCTGCCCAGGTTAAAGTTGTCCCACCTAAAACTCCGGCAACAGCTAAGCCATGCAGCTCCTCGATATTAAAAGTTCCTGTATTGTAGAAAAGCAGAAGGATAGCAGCTAGAAAACCAAAATCACCAAAGCGGGTAACAATAAAAGCCTTCTTGGCTGCATCGGCAGCAGAAGGCCGGTGAAACCAGAAACCGATGAGAAGATAGGAGCCTAAGCCAACGCCCTCCCAGAAGAGAAATAGGAAAACGAGGTTATCGGCCATGACCAAGCCCAGCATACAGGCTGTGAAAAGAGACATGAAAGCAAAATAGCGATGGTAGCCGGGATCACCTTGCATATAACCTTGGGAATAAATTTGAACCATCAGGCTGACAAAGCTAACCACTACAACCATGATGGCAGTTAGAGAATCAACTAATATCCCGACTTGGACGCTCAGGTCACCAATCACCATCCACTGTATATCAGGTATTTCCAGCTTATGCCCGGGCATAGCCAAGACTTCCGCCAGCACCCACAAAGAGAGGACACAAGAAACGCCAATAGCACCAATGGTAACATAGCCGCCAAGTTTGGGACGATTATTAAAGAAAGGCCGGAGGATGAAGGAAATAACGATAAATGACAAGAAGGGTAATAGAAATATCAGCCACGGGACTTGATTGGGCATTAGAGTTTTCTCAACACCTCCTCAACAACATGTACCCTCTCCTGGGACACAAGGATGCGGTAGCTAGGTAATTCGCCGGCGCCGGGCTTTTCCGTCTTAGGCAGAATCCGCGTCGGTATCCCTTCACCTTCAAAAAGCTCCTTCCACATCTCCGCTATTATCAAATTAGTTGCGCTCTTAACTTGAACCCACATATCCTAACTCGCTACCATTTCATCAAGTCAAATTTATCAACATCAACAGATTCTCGATTACGATAAATAGTGATTATTATGGCTATGCCAACAGCAGCCTCAGCCGCAGCCACCACCATGACAAATATGGCAAATATCTGCCCGGTAAGAAACATGGGCACAACGTAGCGGGAAAAAGCAACCAGGGCGATGTTAGCTGCATTGAGCATAATTTCAATGCACATCAAAATGACCACAGCATTACGCTTAGCCAAAACCCCATATAACCCAATGGAAAAAAGAACCGCTGATAAAACAAGGTAATGCTCTAGTCCAACTGACATCTTTATTTCTCCCTTATCAGCACAATAGCACCTAGCACCGCCGCCAAGAGCAACACTGCGGTAATTTCCACAGGTAATATAAAGCCACCTTCGCCGAACAGGCTCGCACCTATGGCTGCCGTTGTCGGCTGTTGAGGTGGCTCACCGCTCGTTTCCCATTTGGTGCTTATCACAGTGAAAACCATAGTCCCTAAAAGCAGCAAGCTCACAACCAATGCGGGGATGCGCAGTTTCCCCGATGGATTGCCGTGCCAAACTTCGCGTGTAAGCATGATTGCCACAATAATCAATACTGAGATAGCTCCCACGTAAATAAGTATCTGCACAACCGCCAGGAAGTCTGCGTAAAGCGTTATATATATCCCAGCTATGGTTAAGAAAAGCAGAACCAGAGAAAGAGCTGCCCGAAAGACATCACGCAAGATAACCACAGCCAACGCTGCACAGACGGTCACGGCTGCCAATATCCAGAAGATAATATCAAACACCTCGACCTCTCTTCTTGCTCAGTCCTAGCCAGCTCAATTTTTGTCCACCTCCCTCCCTGCCCCCGTAAATAAGCAAGCTCTGTTTAGGCAGACTCGCCTCAATCTTTGGACGAGCATAACCACTGGGCTGCCTTACATCAGACAACTGGAGCTCTTCTTTGCTCAGAATGAGCTTTCGACGTCTATGCTGCGCCTGCTCATAACTGCGCCCCATAGCCAGAGCATCGTATGGGCAAGCCTCAACACACAAGCCGCAGAACATACAACGTCCAATATCTACTTCGAACTTGTCAACCACATAATTGTTCTCATTACCTACATGGGTAACAATCTCAATATTTCCTTGAGGGCAAGCCTTGGCACAAGTAGCACAGCCGGTGCATCTATCGGGAAACCACACCAGCTCGTTGCCCCGTATGCGCCGGGAAACGACTAACTTCTCCTCGGGATACTGCACCGTAATCGGGGCGCGGAATAGATGCTTGAATGTCACCGCCATCCCTTTAGCTATGCCGATTCCATATCTCTCAAACTTCAACTCGGCCGCCTCCTAAGGCAAACAACTTCGACCATAAAACAATCAGAACACCGGCAGAAACGAAATTCACTGCTACTATTATCCACGGCATAGTTTCCGGCAGCCACAGCACCTCGGCAGCAATGATAAATAGGTTAATTATGGCCATAGGTAATAAACCCTTCCAAGCAAAAGCCATTAATTGGTCTACACGCAATCTGGGGAGAGTAGCTCGCATCCACACAATAACCGAAAACACCGCCATGACTTTAATCAAAAACCATATAATCGGTGGCAATAATGGCCCTTGCCAGCCACCTAGGAACAACGTAGTGATAATACAGGAATAAGCCAGAGCATGGCCATACTCGCCCAGATAGAACATAGCAAACTTCATCCCAGAGTATTCTATATGGTAGCCGGCGACTATTTCAGAATCAGCCTCAAGAAGGTCAAACGGGCTCCGGTTCATCTCAGCCACCGTGCCCAAGAAAAAAATAACAAAACCAAGAGGCTGCAGTATGAGGAAAGGAATATCCTGGGAAGCAACAATTTGAGTCATTGAAAGCGACCCGGTCATCAACACCACACCCAGAATCGCTAGAACCACAGGCAGCTCATAGCTCACCATTTGAGCTACTGTCCTTAAAGCTGCTATCAAGGCATACTTATTATTTGACGCCCAACCCGCCATGTATATACCGACTGCAGACACTGAACTGATTGCCACTACATAAACTATGCCCACATTAAGGTCGGTTAAGATAGCCCTTTCGCCGAAGGGTACAACAGCAAAAATCATCAATACCGGCACAAAGACAATCACCGGAGCCAGCCAGTGAATCACTTTATCACCCTTAGCCGGCACAATGTCTTCTTTCAATAGTATCTTCAAAGCCGTAGCAATCGGCTGGAAAATCCCCTCCGGACCAAGCCGGTTCGGACCTAGCCGAATTTGGAATCGACCCAGTAGACGCCGCTCGTACCAAATGAAGATGATAACCGTAATCACAACAAAGGCGAGAACAACCACTATGCCAACCACACCCGGCACGATATAGGCTGCCCAATCCGGCCAGATACCGCCTAACCGCAACTGAAATTGTTCCAGCAGCGTCATTACCTGTCTATCTCTCCCAGGCAAACATCGATGCTGCCAAACGTAATTATCAAGTCGGCAACCTTCCAGCCGACAACCATATCCTTTAACGCAGTCAGATTAATCAGCGTCGGAGGGCGAATATGTAACCTGTACGGAGCAATTGAATTATCGCTGACCAGGTAGAAGCCAAGTTCACCTTTTGGTGCTTCTATATGCCCGTAGACCTCACCAATCGGCGGCCGCAGCAAATGAGGCACTCTGGCACAAACCTCACCTTCAGGCAACTGAGCTATCGCTTGCTCCAAAATGCGAACGCTCTGCCTCATCTCCTGCATCCTCACCCAGTACCGGTCATAGTTATCACCCACGGTGCCAACTGGTATCTCAAAGTCAAAGCGGTCATAGATTGAATAGGGGTCAGCTCGACGAATATCCCACTTCACACCACTGGCTCGAAGCACCGGACCGCTGGCCGCGGTGTTTATGGCAGTATCTCTCGGCAGAATGCAGACCCCTTTAGTCCTTGCCAATAAAACTTCATTCTGAGATAAAAGCTGGTCATATTCATCAATAAACCCCGGCATTTCAGCCACAAATTTTTTCAGAGCCGGTAAAAATTCTTCAGGGACATCCTGGCTAACTCCACCGATGCGCATATAGTTGTAGGTAAGCCGCTGACCGCAAACCATCTCATATAAATCCAGAAGCTTTTCCCTCTCCCGCCACATATACAATACTGGCGTCATCATAGCCCCAAGATCGTTAAGGAAAAAGCCGACTGCCATAAGATGGTTGGCAATACGCATCGTCTCGGCCATGATAATCCTCAGGTACTCAGCCCGCTCCGGAATTTTTATCCCGGCCAACTTCTCCACAGCCAGCACATAGGCGAAATTGTTCGTCATCGAAGCTACATAATCGAGCCTGTCGGTCAGCGGGATTATTTGGGTATACGTTCTGGTCTCCCCTAACTTCTCGATGCCCCGATGTAGATAACCGATAACAGGTTCTACATCAACAACCACTTCGCCATCAAGAGTAACCCTCATGCGGAAGACACCATGGGTTGATGGGTGCTGTGGACCCATATTAAGGATAAAAGGCTCAGTCCTTATCGCCATCTAGAGATAATCCCTCCGCAACGGATACCCAACAAACCCTTCCCAGAGCAACAAACGCTTCAAATTAGGATGCCCTTCAAAGATAATGCCCATGAGGTCATAGGCTTCCCGCTCTTGAAAATCAGCCGAGCGCCATAAACTAACCACCGAAGGCACTGCAGGCTTATCGCGGTCATGGCATCTGGTCTTCAAAACCAAACTGTGGTTATGCTTCAACGAAATCACATGGTAAACAACTTCGAAATAATCCATGTAATCGACGGCAGTTAGATTTGTAAGATAGTCAAAATCAAGCGCTGGAGTATTCTTTAGAAACTCCGCCACCTGATAAAGAGACTTACTAGTCACAACAACAGCCGCCTTGTCAGCAGCAACAACTGTCCCGGGAAACGCTTTGGTTATTCTCTTGGCTACCTGCTCACCATTTAAGGCCGTGGTCACGCTTTGTTTATACTCTCCTTAACGATTTTCTCGTGTATCTTCCTTATGCCGTGAAGCAATCCCTCAGGCCGAGGCGGACACCCGGGCACATAGACATCAACCGGAATTATGCGATTGATGCCCGGGACAACACTGTAAGATTCCTTGAAAGGCCCGCCGCTAATGGTGCACTGTCCCATAGCTATCACCCATTTAGGCTCAGCCATCTGCTCATATACCAGTTTCACCGCGGGTGCCATCTTCCAAGTAAGTGTTCCAGCGACAATCATCAAATCAGCCTGGCGCGGCGACCAACGGAAGATATCCATGCCGAAGCGAGCGATGTCAAAACGCGAAGCTGCCGTACCAATCATCTCAAAAGCGCAGCAGGCCAAGCCAAACATAAGCGGAAATAATGACCGCGACCGCGCCCAATCAAGCACATAATCCACCGTAGTAACCAGAACATTCCGCCTGATCTCCTCATCAAGCCAGCTATCAGGATCAGGAATAGGCTGCTGAGAGGCCGCCATCAGCGAGTTAATCTTTAGGCCCTCAGCTAAATCAATCTCATTCAAGGTCATCATCGAATACTTCTCTACTTCCATTCCAGGGCTCCTTTGAGCCAAGCGTAAATGTAGCCCACCATAAGGATTACAAAGAAAACAGCTATCGCAATCAGCCCAAACATACCCAGCCCCTTAAGATTTACTGCCCAGGGATACAGAAAAACAGTTAATACGTCGAGCGCAACGAAAAGAACAGCAAAGAAGTAATAGCGAAAGTTGAATTGAACCCACGTTTTACCGATAGTTTCCATGCCGCACTCATAAGTGGAAGTCTTGGCTGGATTGCTTTTCCTGGGGACGATATTGAAAAAGCTAAGAGTTAAAGGTAGGAGTAGAGTGGTAACCATGAACAGTATACCTACGATAAGGAGTATACCAATATATCCGAAGTCAGCTAGCAAATACTCATGCCTCCCCGCCTAGTTTACTCTGAAAACTTCGCTTTTCATAGGTCCCAAAGTCCGATTTTGAAACAGCGAGGCCCCATAAAAGAGCTAAACGAATCTCTCATGGGTACTAAAAATGCCGTTTGAAAGTATATCACACACACAAAAGAGAGGGCAAAGCTTGACTATAGAATAAGTCAATGTATAATAATGCAGGTAAAGGTTCCGGACAATGCGTATTACCGGCGGCGTTGCCAGAGGACAACAATTGAAGGTGCCCCAGAACGATTTAGTTCGTCCAACAACAGATAGGGTGAGAGAAGCCATCTTCTCCATTCTAGCCTCCCTCACCAGCCACTGGTCTCGAGGGCTAGACTTGTTCGCTGGTAGCGGCGCTCTGGGTATCGAAGCTCTAAGCCGCGATATAGAGTGGATCGACTTCGTCGACCAGGCACCCAAATGCTGTGCTATCATTAAACAGAATTTGCAGAAGCTCGGATTTTCACAAAAAGCTCATGTCTATTGCTGTAACGTAGCTAAAGCCCTTACCTTCCTTAAAGACAAATACGACATTGTATTTATGGACCCGCCTTACTCAGACCAGTCAATAAATCATATGGCAACGCAATTAGCCAGCTCGAGAATCATAGATGACGAATCATTAATCGTGATTTCCCACGCTTCCCGTTCCCCACTACAAGACAGCTATGACGGCCTATCTTTAATCAAAGAAAAACAATACGGTGACACCTGTATTTCGATATACCAAAAACGCGCTCCCGGAAAAGGAGGTTAAACTTTGACTATCGCTATCTATCCCGGCAGCTTCGACCCTATAACTCATGGACACCTCGATATCATCAAACGCGCTTCCTCAATATTCGACGAGTTAATCGTCGGTGTTTATGACAGGCCTGAGAAACGGCTTCTATTCTCTACCGAAGAACGAGTAGAGATGACCCGGCAAGCCATGGCTCATCTGAAGAATGCTAAGGTTAAATCCTATTCTGGGCTTACCGTCGATTTCGCTAAAAATGTGGGGGCACAAGTCATGGTCAGGGGATTGAGGATGAGTTCCGACTTTGAACGAGAGTTTGAGATGGCGATGATGAACAAAAAGCTGGCACCTGACCTCGAACTGGTCTGTTTTATGGCAAGCCTGCAATATCAATTCCTCAGCTCCAGCCTGCTTAAGGAAGTAGCCCAGCTAGGAGGTTGCCTTGAGGCGATGGTGCCAGACCACGTGGCCAAAGCACTGAAGAAAAAGTTTACCCCGTAGACTTGTAAGCCTTGACCGATAAGCGTTACTAGACAATATCACTAGAAATAGTTACTATATTAAATTCTAAGGAGGTTAACTTAAAAAATGGCGTACAAGATCACTGACGAGTGCATCAGCTGCGGTGCCTGCGAGCCGGAATGCAAAAACCAAGCCATCAAAGAAGGAGCATCGATATACGACATCGACCCCGCTAAGTGCACTGAATGCGTTGGCTGGTTTGCGTCACCTAAATGCGCTGAGGTTTGCCCAGTAGATTGTTGTGTTGCAGACGCTGCTCATAAGGAAAGCAAGGAACAGCTGCTGGAAAAGTGGAAGAAGCTGCACCCTGGCAAAACTCCAGAAGCTACTTAATCAGACAAAAAACACAAATTTAGCTCAAATAACTAAGACAGCAATCGGTCGCTTGCTGTCTGTTGTTACTCTTTGGAGAAATCTGCCCTCTAACCAAGCCGCCAGAAAACCCAAAAGCATATAAAGGTTATTGTGAATGCTTACCATCGACTATGACCTCATAGGAATTAAGGATGGTGAGCGAGTTCTAGACGTCGGCTGCGGTGAGGGCAGACACAGCTGGGAAGCCTGCAAGCGAAACGATTGCCTGGTTTGTGCCTTAGATATTGAGGAGGTGAATCTCAAAAAGGCACATTACGCCCTTTATTTAATGGAACAGCAGGGCGAAACCAAGGGAAAATGGCTTCTAGCTAGGGGGGACATAACCAGCCTCCCCTTCAAAGATGCTTCCTTCGATAAAGTCATTTGTTCCGAGGTGTTGGAACACATCCCTGACGACATTCAAGGTATCAGTGAGCTGGTCAGAGTTCTAAAAGACAATGGCGCGCTTGCCATCAGCGTCCCATCGTATCTGCCCGAAACCATCTGCTGGAAATTATCCAGAGGTTACCACAGGAAGCCGGGAGGTCATATCAGGATATACAAAGCCAGCGAAATCACATCTAAGCTACAGCAGAACAACCTGCATATCTTTGCAGTACGCCGCAAACACGCCTTACACTCCTTTTACTGGATATTACGCTCTCTGTTCGGAGTAGAGAACGAAAAGGCTATTATTCCTTCTCTTTACCACAAGTTCTTGGTCTGGGACATATACAAGAACAGCAAACCCGTCCGCCTGCTCGATGAATTCCTCAACAAATTTTTCTCCAAAAGCCTGGTCCTCTACGCCCGCAAAGCTCAAACATAACACGATTACGGCGATTTTTTTAGACGATACCAATTTCCTTGCTTCGGTCTACACCTCAGCACCACAACATCGCTGAGAGACGGCAGATGTCGAGCCAATTTATCTAGCGTTTTTAATATGGCAAGCGAGATGCCCCTGGGGCACTTAGCCAAAAACATACCCCACCACGGAAGACCAAAGAGCAATGACACCCCGATAGCCTTTTCTACTTTAAAATGGTTGCCCACCAGACGCCTGAGAAATGAGTAATCAAATTTATATGTGTGGTCCTCCGGCACTTCCCATAGCATTCTCCCCTCTGTAGCCTTAAAGCCAAATACCTTCCTGAACCACCACACCGTCTTCCCCCACCTGAATCCAAGGCTCTCAAAATTAGCTATGGCTATTATCGCTTTTCCTCCAGGCCTAAGCACCAGGGCAATCTGCTCCATGACCATGGGCGGGTTAGGAAAATGGTCCAGAGCTCCTTTGCATATAACCTTGTCTACAGAATGAGCTCGGAACGGCACATGCTCGCCCACCCCACTGACCAGTCTCATCTTCGCTCCATTCTCAGAAATATGCTTCCTGGCACGTCTTATCATCACCTTTGAAGGTTCAAGGCCAACAACCACCGCACCTCTCTTTGACAACTCCACGCCATCAATACCCCTGCCGCAGCCGATATCCAGTATAACTTCACCTTGTCTCGGATTCACGCTTTCCAAAGTGGCTTCGTTCATCCTCCGAAACAGGAACTCCGCATCCGGATAAACCACCTCAGGAAAGAGCTGCCCATCATCCCACTCCAAGTCAAATCGAGCATTCTTTTTGTCATTGCCAGGAGCGTTAGCGACATGGCAATCTCTCAACAAGTTCTCCCCCCCCCCTTGAATGGTGAAGGTGAAACCCTGAGATTGTCACGCTCTGGTCGCAATGACATAGGGGAATTGCCCAACAACTTACTCAGTAAGATAGGTTCTTACTTGGCTCCTAAAGCCTTAGCCTTGTTATAAGCGGCGATGACCGCCTGGAGAAGCAGCGACCGCAATTTGCCTGCTTCCAACTGCAGCAGTCCTTCGGTGGTCGTCCCTCCCGGCGATGTCACCATGTTCTTCAGCTCCGCCGGATGCTTACCCATCACCTCCACGGCTCGCGCTGAACCCAGCACCGTCTGCACCACCAGCTTTTCAGCCATATCACGGGGTAAACCTATGTGCACACCGGCATCGACCAACGCCTCGATAATGAGAAACACATAAGCCGGACCGCTGCCGCTTAAAGCGGTTGCCATATCTATGTATTTCTCACTAATGACATAGATTTCCTTGCCCATGGCAGCCAGAATAGACTGCGCCATATCCTTCTGCTTCTGGTTCACCCCATCAGTAGCTGTCCAAACCGTCATGCCTTCACCGATTTGTGCCGCCATGTTAGGCATCGCCCGAACCAAACAAGAATGGCCTAACCCCTGGTGCAAACTCTCCACAGTAGCCCCAGCCACTATGGACAACACCATCTGCTGAGATGATAGCCCCTTCAGCTCAGCCATCACCTTACCCAGTTCCTGCGGTTTCACCGCCAGGACAATTACTTCAGCCCCTTTAATTGTCTCCTTATTATCAGCCACAACCCTGACACCGTGCTTCTTCTTCAAGACATCTCGTCGTACTTTACTGACATCGCTGACAACGATGTCACCGGGCTTAGCCGTTCCTTTAGTCAGCAGGCTCTTAATTATCGCCTCCCCCATAATCCCACCACCGATAAAACTTATCTTCATTGCTGCCTCCTCTCGCCGAATATAGCTCGACCTATTCTTAGCATGGTCGCCCCTTCCTCAATCGCCACCTCAAAATCATCGGTCATACCCATAGACAGATGTTCCAGTCCCAACGAATCTCGAAGCTCCCGCAGCTTTCGGAACACGGGACGGACTTCCTCAATGTCAGCCACGAATGGAGCCATAGTCATAAGTCCCATCACCTTCAAATTGGGCAAATGCTTTACCTCGTTTACCGCCACGGCAATCTCTCCCACAGAGAAGCCACCCTTTGTCGCCTCCCCGGAAACATTGACCTCAAGCAAAACAGGCAGTGGTTTTTCAGCCCGCCTACTCAAAACCTCAGCCAGCCTTATCGAGTCAACGCTGTGTATTATGTCAAATAAATCAATAGCCCGCCGGGCCTTGTTGCTCTGGAGATGTCCCACCATGTGCCAAGTCACATCTGGCTTGAGGTCTGAAAGCTGTGCTATCTTATCCTCTGCCTCCTGGACTCGGTTCTCACCGAAATTTCTTATCCCGCAGCCAAAAGCCACCCTTATCGCCGAAACATCAACCCCTTTGGTAATTGCCACCAGCGTTATCTCGCCGGGCAGCCTGTGACTTCGTTCACAAGTCCGGGCAATGCACCCCTGCACTTCTTCGATATTTGCCGCTATACTCACCGCCCTCTATTCTAACACACTGGCACTGATATCACTCAAAACAAGAAGGGTATGAACATCCTGGTTGTCTTCATATATACACCGTAATCGGCACCAAAATTGCGGATGTTCTCCGACTCTTCTACCTTAGCAGTAGCTACCAGAAAGGCTGAGGCCGCTAGAGCCAGGATACCGCCGAGCCATGAAGGACTCTTGAAGAATGCTCCCCAGGCAAGGAACAGCAATGAGCTATAAAGAGGATGGCGGATATACTTATAGGCACCAACCATCACCAGAGTGGTCGTGTCCTCAATCCCGCTTTTCGGTCTGCCAATCACATGAAGCAAATAAAATCCATGCGCCGCCAAGACAATTGAGGCGAGCAACAGCAACCAGGAAACGATTTGATGCACAGAGAATGGGTCGCTAAACCAGCGCTCCAGGTTGAGCAGAATTAAGATTAAAATGGATTCGAAGGCGAAGAAGCGGTAAAAACCATGCGAGCGTGGATTACGCAAGGATTGCCATGAAACAACGAAAATCCCCACAGACACAACAATAAAAATGGACACTTTCAATATGAGCATCGTTCCGCCCTAGGACTTATCTGTCATTGCGACCCTGAGCGTAGCGAAGGGGTGGCAATCTCACGGTTTCTTAAATCTGACTGTATAATTAAAGAAGTTCCCTGACACCTTATCCACCACAAAACCGGCTCCGTTACCTAACTTGATGGTAGTAGACTTCCAGGGATAATCGGGGTCGGGAAACAGTTCGGTCACAGCAAAAAATCCACCTCGTTTCAACACCCGCTTAACCTCCTGCAAAGCCCTGCTTCTATCGGGTATCTCCTGGAGGACAGTCACCATATTCACCAAATCGAGAGAGTTATCCTCAAATGGCAGCTCATAGGCATTGCCCTCAATCAGTTTGATATTCTTAATATCCTTATTCTCAGGCTTGGACAGCTTCCTCTCAAGCTGCTTCAACATATCCGCCTGTATATCGAGGGCGTAGACCTTGCCTTTTTCACCGACTGTCCGGGCAATAAAAGGTGTAAATGCTCCGCTGCCGCAGCCAAGGTCCAAAACCTGCATCTCTCTTTTTACCCCACTCCGTTCTATCAACTGAGCCGGCGGCTGTATTCTTCTTCTATAACCGCTATCCAGCAGCCGCCCGATGAACGCCGGCGCCGGAAAACGAAACATCTTCCTGACTACCTTAGCCAGGCTAATCCACAGTATAGGAAACGCCAGAATTACTAATATGATTATTAACAGTGTTTTAAGCGCCATACAATTAACACCTCAGCCAGATTTTGTGAGCAACAGCCGTCAATGGCTTGGCTTCTCTTGGTATTGTATCGATATAACCTCCGAGCCTGTCTCGAATAATTCAGACTTGATCTCATGGACCAAACCCCAGGCCTTAGCCTCATCAGGATTCAATGTAGTTCTTTCCAGCATGGCATCTGTCACATCTTGAACAGTCTTGCCAGTATTTGCCGCTATGACTTTGGCAATATTCTCAATGTCAATCCTGAGCCCTTTCAATCTCTCCTCAAGTTGCTTCTCTTCCAGGCGCTCGTTTTGAAAACCAGCAGCTACGCCATGAAGCAGGAATCGCGCCTGCGGAACTGAAAGTCTCTTGCTCCCTCCACAAAATAGTACAACTCCGATAGAATCGACACTGCCAAAATTATGCGTGGTTACATCTACAGGCAAGCCCTTTAGATAGTTGTAAGCCGATAAGCCATGAAAGACAGAACCACCGGGAGATGAAATGAGTATGATGAAGTGATTAGCACCTTGTTTCATCTTCTGGTCAATTGCATCCATCAAAGCGTTGATCGTGCCATCAATAACCGGAGCAAAAAACTTAATAACTACAGGTTTCGTTGCCATATTACGACCTCCCTTTGCCAATAATGGCAGCCAACATTTCTGAAGCTTTACTAAGCACCATAGGCATTGCCTTCAATCAGCTTGATGTTCTTGATATCTCTGTTCTTTGGTGCTGTATCCTCCTCCTGTAACCGCTATCCAGTAGCCGCCCGATAAACGCCGGCGCTGGAAAATGCACCAGCTTCCTGACTACCTTGGCCAGGGTGACCCACAGAATAGGGAATGCCAGGATGACCAGTATTACTATTAATACGATTTTCAGTGCCTCCATTGTTATCTCCTTATTTGCTGCCAGACCACATCCACCCCCACATAACAAAAAGGCTGTCGATCATCAGAACCGTCAGAATAGTGCCGATCACCACACAGCAAATAAAAACAAAGGGAGCTAGGATTCAAGACGCTGCGTAAGCCTGTCTCTCAAATCAACAATGCCGTCCCCAGTCCTAACCCACCGTTCTCCCTCTTTCTTCCAACCCTCCCAAGACATAAGTCTGCCTTTTCCTTCCGGGTAATTACTATCTTCCTGCCCCCATATCCATTTATAAGCCTTCATTAAGGCTTCGGGTGACTCCCCACAAGGAGTACCCAACCGGATATCTCCTATGACATCATCAGGTTCTTCTCCATTAACGACTCTTTCAAATAATTATGACCGGGCAGACGCACGTCCCGTAATATCATGACTACTATGGCATCATGACCTCTACTTTAAACTTCCTGAGTATTCGGGCACATTTCTTATAAGCATCTCTATACATAAGCAAGTCCCCAGCGTTGTCAATCTGATATTCTTTACCGTCCCTGATGCCGAGCTTCTTAAGTTCATAAAGCACACCCCCGTAATCTGCCATATCTTCGAGTTCCGAAGTAACTGCTATAACCACATTTCCGTACAACGTTAGACCACTACTACTTTGCAACTTCATAGTTATGCTCCTCTCTCAGCAAATCCAAACTGTTCTCGTTTATCATTATGTAACAATGCTGAGTTATATAGTTCCTCTAGATCTTTATAGAATATAAACAGGAATTTACTCTTAAAATCCCTAAATGGGGTTTGATTTACATATTGATCAAACAACTCTTTCTCCTTTTCAGTGGGACCTATGATGTAGAATTTGGCGGGGAATCTTCTCGGTATCTTCAATAGCCTGTCCAATCCAGACTTCACCCTTGTAGTCTCTTCAACTTCAAAAGCATACACCGGAAACAGTCCGTAATCATCTTCGTCAAACCACAATACATCTATTTCTCTAATCTTTGCCAAATTGGGCCCTCTGAAAATATCAGTACAGTCAGCCACTGTGACAAAGTCTCTTAACGGCTTATCCTGAAAGCTCCTAGAGGTCTGATCATGTGGTGGTATATAAGTTTCATAACCATAAATCTTGCCCACGGTCACCAACATTCCCTGAGCAATTCCATGATCGATCTCTGGCTTTTCTGTGAAGCCCTGCGCTTCTGGCTTTACGTAAACCTCTTCAACAACCCTATAAATACCGCTTCGTTCGGGTGAAACTGGTTCAAATATCTTATACTGTCTTACTACCCTTCTTATAGTATCTCGCCAAGTTGGGTTCGTTCTTGTCTTTGGGTGACCTTCTATTATCCTGTTTATTTCAGATAAATGGCCTTGTCCACCTAATTCTAATAGAGTATCCCTTACAACATCTTTCCAAGTCAATTTTTGCTTATCCATCTAAACCACCACCTCAGTTTCTCCAAACTACCCCACCACTATATTCACCAACCGATGCGGGACATAAATAACCTTGGCGACATTGTTGTCTTTAATATATACCTTTATCCGTTCCCGACTCAAGGCCAGTTCCTTAGCCTCGGCTTCAGTGATGGACACGGGCACGGTAACCCTGTCCCGCACTTTGCCGTTTACCTGAATGACCAGCGTGACCTCCTCCTCTTTAGCCAGTTTCTCATCCCACTTGGGCCAGAGTTGATTGTGAATACTATGAGTTTGGCCGGTCTTTTCCCATAGCTCCTCGGTTAGGTGCGGTGCCGTCGGCGCCAGAAGCAGCAATAAGCTGGCTATAGCCTCATTCCACAACGAAGCTGAAACCGTCCCCTGCTCCTGCACCTTGCTGAGATAATTGGTGAACTCCATCAATGCCGCCAGCATGGTGTTGAAGCGGAACCGCTCCATGTCATTGGTTACCTTCTTGATGGTCTTGTGAATAATACGGTTCAACTCTTTTTCCACATCAGGGACAACCTTTTTCTCCGAATAGCCAGCCGTTACCAGATTCCAGACTCGGTTCACCCAGCGGCTCATGCCGACAATGCCCTGGTCGCTCCACTCACCACCCAACTCCCAGGGTCCGATGAACATTAGATAGGCTCGAACGGCATCAGCACCTATCTCAGATACGTAGACATCAGGCGTAACCACATTGCCCCGGGACTTGCTCATCTTGTCACCCTGGTAAATAATCGTCCCCTGGTTGAAAAGCTTTATAAAGGGCTCATCGAAATTCACCAACCCCATATCTCTAATCGCCTTGATGAAAAAGCGGGAATAGAGAAGATGCATTACAGCGTGTTCGGCACCGCCGGTGTACAGGTCCACCGGCATCCAGTGCTTCAGCTTAGCCTTATCAAAGGGATGTTTATCAACGCCGGGACTGGTATAACGCAGGAAATACCACGAGGAGCACATAAAAGTGTCCATGGTATCGGTTTCCCGCTGTGCCGGCGAGGAGCACTTCGGACAGGTGGTGTTAACAAAAGACTCACAATATTTCAGCGGTGACTCGCCGGTAGGCCTGAACTCGGCATCAGGAGGCAGCATAACGGGCAAATCTTTCTCCGGCACGGGCACAATGCCACATTTATCGCAATACACCATGGGAATAGGCGCACCCCAGTAGCGTTGGCGTGAGATTAGCCAGTCGCGTAGCCTGTAGGTGACAGCCCGCTTCCCCCAGCCCTTTTTCTCCATGTAATCGCAGATAGCCTCAAATCCCTGGTCGCTGGGCAAACCATCGAACTGCCCCGAATTCGCCATGGTCCCATCTTCAGTATAAGCGCACTCCAATTCTTCTCCAGACCAATCCTGTGGAGCGATAACTACTCGAATGGGCAAGCCGTACTTCTTGGCGAACTCAAAGTCACGCTGGTCGTGGGCTGGGACTCCCATCACCGCCCCGGTGCCGTAGCTGAGGAGCACGTAATCGGTAATCCAGATGGGCACCGGCTGACCATTCAGCTTGTTAATCACATAGCTTCCCAGGAAGACGCCGGTCTTTTCCCTCTCCGCAGATGTCCTTTCAATCTCTGTTTGCCTCTGAGTTTGAAGTATATAAGCCTCCACCTCAGACTTGTGTTCCGGTGTGGTGAGCAGAGGCACCAAGGGGTGTTCCGGCGCCAGGACAAAGAAGGTTACCCCGAAGATAGTATCAGGACGGGTGGTGAATACACTTATCTCCTTGGTATCAACGCCTTTATGCTCCAGCCCAAAGGAAATCTCGGCACCGGTACTCTTGCCAATCCAATTGTTCTGCATGATTTCTATACGCTCGGGCCAGTCTATCTTACCGAAGCCCAGAAGCTCATCGGCGTATTTGGTGATGCGGAAAAACCACTGCTCCAACAATTTCCTGAGCACCGCCGTGCCGCAGCGCTCACAGGAGCCCTCACCGACCACCTGTTCATTAGCCAGCACCGTCTGGCACGTGGGACACCAGTTTACCGGTGCTTTAGCTCGATAAGCCAGCCCAGCCTCATAAAGCTTGAGGAAAAACCACTGCGTCCATTTATAGTATTCGGGTAGGCAGGTGACTACCTCACGGTTCCAGTCATAGATGGCACCGATGCTCCTGAGCTGACGGCGCATGTTTTCGACATTCTCCATCGTCCAAATGTAAGGATGAATGCCGTGTTTAATAGCAGCATTCTCCGCCGGCAGGCCGAAAGCATCAAAGCCCATGGGATGCAGCACATTATAGCCCTGCATACGCTTAAATCTGGCCTGGACATCCGAAGGCGCCATAGCATACCAGTGCCCGATATGGAGATCACCTGAGGTATAAGGGAACATGGTCAGGGCATAAAATTTGGGGCGACTGTCACCATCCTTAACTTCATAAAGTCGGTCAGCCGCCCATTTCTCTTGCCATTTCTTTTCGATTTCCTGAGGATTATATTTAACAGCACACATAACAGGCTGATTTTATCCCGTTGGAGCTATCCCGTCAACCTTATCCCGTTTGAGGGTGTTATGTCATTGCGGGGAGTGACAGCGACGAAGCAATCCCAGTGGGGATATGGAATTGAGATTGCCACGCCTACGGCTCGCAATGACACGGGGGACTGTTATTCAACAAGAGTACAGCGGTGTATAATGTGAACATGGAAAGGCAAGAGTTTGAGGCTGTCGTCTTCAGGGCAATAGAGGCATTGCCGGCGGAATTCAAAAGCAAACTGGAGAACGTCGATATTTTAGTCGAAGACTGGCCAAGTCCAAAGCAAATCCGTCAATTAAGGCTCAGAAGTAAGGCACAATTGCTGGGTCTTTACGAAGGAGTGCCTCAGACAAAGCGAGATAGTGGCTACAACCTGGTTCTACCGGACAAGATAACCATCTTCCAGAAGCCCATTGAGGCGCAGTGTCGCTCAAGCCAGGAAATCGAAAACGAAATCGGTAGAGTGGTACGCCATGAGATTGCTCACCACTTCGGCATCGGCGACGCCACCTTATACAAGATAGAAAGACAAAAATCCAGGAAGAATAAAGAGAGCACCTAGCACTCCCTGCCCGCCATTGAGACCGAAGCTAAACAACCCGGATTAGCCTCTTAAGGCAAGAAACTCCAAATACTAAACACTAAATCCTAAATAATGTCAAAATTCAAATTTTCCAAATCCCAAGGTGCAATTTTTGGGTCATTGGCATTTTGGAATCTGAATTTGTTTAGGGCTTACTGAAAACAGATGCAAGAACAAATCTTTAAGCCTACCCGAAGCTCACATCTACTATTTCCCCGTATACTTGGGAGGCCGCTTCTCCAAGAAAGCCTTCGCCCCTTCTTTCTGGTCCTGGGTGCCAAAACACATGGCAAACAGGTCAGCTTCGCACTCAGCTCCGACAGAAAGTGGAGTCTCTAGAGATTTATTGACCGCAAGTTTAGCAAATTTCAAGATTGCCGGGCTCTTGCTTTTAAGTTTCTTTATGACTTCTTCAACTGCCTCTCTCAACTTTTCCGCCGGGACAACTTTGTTCACTAAGCCGAGCCGCAGGGCTTCCTCGGCCGAAATAGGGTCGCCGGTAAAAATCATCTCCCGTGCCTTCTTGTCTCCCACAAGCCTGGGCAAAATCTGGGTTCCGAGCCCACCCGGTATAACGCCAACGCTTATTTCCGGCTGACCAAATCGAGCATTCTCCGAGGCTATAATCATGTCGCAACTCATTGCTAGTTCACATCCACCACCTAATGCCAGACCGTTTACCATGGCTATGACCGGCTTGGGAATTTCCCTGATGAAATTATATGGCCTCTTCGCTCCCTTGTTCGATGTAATGACGCTAATTGTAGTCCAATCAACAAAATTGCTGATATCAGCACCGGCGCTGAAAGCCTTGTCGCCCGCCCCGGTAAGAACGATAACCTGCACCTCATCGTCTTCCTTGGCATCCTCTAAGGCAGTGATAACCTCACTGCGCAAGGTCTGATTCTGAGCATTATACTTCTCAGGTCGGTTTAAGGTTATCCAGGCAACATTGTCCTTCTTCTCATAAATAATTGTCTCGAATTTCATTACTATCCTCCCTTATATCGTAGCGCCACCATCTATGGCCAGAACCTGTCCGGTCACATAGCTAGAAGCATCAGAAGCCAGAAAAACAACAGCTCCAACCATTTCCTCAGGTTCGGCTACCCGCCGCATTGGAGTTCCCAGCATGGCACCCTGCAGAACATCCGGGTTGCCCCAGAGGGCCTCACTGAAACGAGTCTTAGTCAGTCCCGGCGCTATGGCATTAACCCTGATATTATATTGAGCCCATTGTTGTGCCATAACTTTCGTTGCCATAATCACTCCAGCTTTACTTATGGAATAAACCGGCAATATGTCAGGGGTAATCCCAGCCACGGAGGCAACATTGATAATCTTGCCTCCACCTTGCCCCTTCATCACCCTGGCCACCGCCTGACCGAGGAAGAACAGCCCTTTCAGATTTAGATTCATAATGGAGTCCCAGGCGCGTTCCTCTATATCTATAGCCTGGTCCATAGTCGGGTTGGTAGCTGCATTGTTCACCAAGATATCAATTCTGCCGAACTCCTCTTTGACCTTACTAACCAGGTTGTTTATCTCCTCAAGTCTGCCAACATGTGCCGCCACAACCAGCGGCTTCCTCTTCAATCCTTTTATCTCTTTAGCCACCTCCTCGAGGTCTGGTAATTTTCGACTGGCTAAAGCCACATCGGCACCGGCCTTAGCCAGCCCAACAGCAATCGCCTTCCCGATGCCACGGCTGCCACCAGTTACCAAAACCACTTTGTCTTTCAGAGAAAAATCATCCGGGGAAAAATTCATCACTTACCTCCTAAACAAGATTTATTAACTATGCTCAAAAACCAACATAAAAGTATATATCGCCAGTGGCATGATACGCAACTTAGCGCTTAGGTGTTTCCGATCAGGAGTTGCGAGATTAACGACCGCTTTTGCGCGACTCATCAAGCGTACGCCTCAAGTCTTTTACGAAGCTGGCGACTGATGTTAAATCGTTATCAGTCCCCATAAGTTGAATCGCCCGACTGCCTACAATCACCCCGTCGGCTATTTGGGCTACCTGTTTTGCCTGTTCCATGGTAGATATGCCAAACCCAACACACAGTGGCAGAATAGCTATCTTTCTCACCCTGGCAACAAATTCATCCAGGCCTGAGGGAAGATTGCCTCTGGCACCGGTAACGCCCGTTACCGAAACCAAATAAATGAAGCCTCGAGACCTCTCAGCCGCAAGTTCAATGCGCTTCTCAGTGCTGGTTGGAGCCAGGAGATAGACAAGGTCGAGGTTTTGTTTTTGGCTGATAGCTTCTAGTTGTGAGCCCTCGTCTGGAGTCAAGTCAGGGATGATTAAACCATCGATACCAGAATTAGCACAAGCACTACAGAATTCTTCAAGGCCGTAACTAAAAACCGGATTGAAGTAGGTCATAAACACGAGTGGTTTATCAACTTTTTGACTCAACTCTTTGGCCACTTCTAAACAGAGCTTGGGGGTAACGCCATTACTCAAGGCACAGAAGCTAGCCTGTTGTATAGTGGCACCATCGGCCAAGGGGTCAGAGAAAGGTATGCCCAACTCAATCATATCGCAACCGCTGCTTGCAAGGAGAGGAACAACCTTTAAGGTAGCTTCAATGCTAGGGTAACCGACAGTAATATAAGGTATAAGGGCAACATGACCTGGCCGGCCAAATACAGGAGCAATGCGGCTCAAGGCTGTGCTCCCAGTGCTTCAGCTACAATATGCATGTCTTTATCTCCACGACCGGAAAGGTTAACCACAATAATCTGCTCCTTGTCTAACGAATTTGCTAGCTTAACGGCATAAAATATAGCGTGGGCTGGCTCTAAAGCCGGGGCAATACCCTCAGTCTTACATAGGAGCTGGAAACCCTCAAGCGCCTCCTTATCGCTCACTGCGAAATACTTAGCACGTCCGGTGTCCTTGAGATAGCTATGCTCAGGTCCAACACCCGGGTAATCCAGCCCTGCAGAGATGCTATGTGTTTCTTCAATTTGCCCATCACTGCTCTGGAGGACATAAGACTTCGCCCCGTGGAGTACCCCCACCCTTCCTGCGACCAGTGAGGCGGCGTGTTCCCCTGTACTAAGCCCCTTCCCTGCTGCCTCCACCCCGATAAGCTTGACATCTTTATCGTTCAAAAAGGGATGAAAAATACCAATGGCATTGCTCCCACCCCCCACACAAGCGACTACATAGTCGGGCAGGCGATTACATTTGGCCAGAATTTGCTCTCTCACTTCCTTGCCGATTACAGATTGGAAATCACGCACCAACGTCGGATATGGATGAGGACCAACCACCGAACCTAGAAGATAGTAGCTGTCTCTAACATTGGTCACCCAGTCTCTCATCGCATCGTTGATGGCATCCTTTAGCGTTCGGCTACCTGTAGAAACAGGCCTAACTTCAGCCCCCATTAGTTTCATCCGGAAGACATTAAGTGATTGGCGGCGCATGTCTTCCTCACCCATGTAAACGATGCAATCCAAACCGAGCATGGCACACACTGCAGCAGTAGCTACACCATGTTGTCCGGCTCCAGTCTCAGCGATGATCCTACGTTTTCCCATTTTCCGAGCAAGAAGCCCTTGCCCCAGAGCATTGTTAATTTTATGCGCCCCGGTATGAGCCAAATCCTCTCTCTTAAGGAAAATCTGAGCACCATCGCAGTGCCTACCTAGCCTCTCTGCTAAGTAAAGTGGTGTCGGTCTTCCTGAGTAGTCACGAGACAGGGAATCAAACTCAGCCCAAAATGAAACGCCGGCTTTGGCATCCGCATAAACTCTTGCCAGCTCGTCCAACGCTGGTATAAGGGTCTCGGGGACAAAACGTCCACCATAATCACCAAAATAGCCTCTGTTATCAGGCAGCAACGAATAGCCTTCTTCGGTCACAAGCAAACCCTCCTATCTCATGAAAAACGACTAATATTTGTCTCAGCCCTCCTCACTGCCTCGATAAAGGCACTGATTTTTGCCACGTCTTTCCCACCGTCAGTCTCTACGCCGGTGGAGACATCAACTCCCCAGGGTTGAACTTCCTCGACCAGCCGGCCAACATTGGCTGGAGTTAGTCCCCCAGCAATAATAACCGGGGACCTTGCCGATATCCCCTTTGCTAATTGCCAATCAAAAGCCTGGCCTGTACCACCATAGTAATCCCCTGCTTTCGAATCGAGAAGGCAAACAAGTTTATGATAGCGCACTTGGTGGTACCCCACGACCATCTCGCCAACAATCTCCTCAATCGTACTGGTCAGTGACACGTGGAAAGTTTTGATAATCGGTCGTTCAATCTGCTGGCAGTAGTGCCAGGTTTCATCGCCGCTGAGCTGCACCCAATCTAAACGGCAGAGGTTCGCAATGTGGTTAACCTCGTCAACTGCAGCATTGGCAAAGACACCAGCAATAGCCGGATGGCGTCTTAAACTGCGAACTGCTTCAACTAACTTTAGTGCCTTTTCAGCAGAGACCTGACGCCGGCTGGTAGCAAAGACCAACCCTATGAAATCAGCACCAGCTTCCGCTGCTGCCAAAACATGCTGTACCTCAGATAGGCCGCAAATTTTAACCTTGGTCAAAATAGCTCCCTCATTTTGGCTGCAATATTAGATGCTGACATTAGAGATTCACCGATAAGGACCGCGTCAATGCCCAACTGTCTCAGCTTCTCTATATCGCTGCGCTCTTTTATGCCGCTTTCACTGACCACTATTCGGTCTGTTGGGATAAGCGGCCTCAATCGCTCAGTGGTAGCGAAATCTACTTTAAGGGTAGAAAGATCACGATTGTTGATACCGATGATCTTGGCTGCGCTCTTCAGAGCGATTTCGACCTCGGCTTCATTATGTACCTCAACCAGACAGCTCATGTTCAGCTCGTGACTCATTGCGAGCAACTCCTGTAATTTTTCTAACTTCAAAATAGACGCGATGAGAAGCAGACTGTCAGCACCGTAGGCTCGCGATTCGTAAACCTGGTATGGGTCGAGGATGAAATCCTTTCTCAGCAGAGGCAGCTTCTTATGCAATGCATTACTAATGTCCGCTAGGTGGTTAAGGCTGCCCCGAAAGTATCTTGCCTCGGTCAGTACCGATATGGCTGAAGCACCACTGTCAGCATATATTTTGGCTATCTCCACTGGGTCGAAGTCAGGATGAATGATACCCCTAGATGGCGATGCTTTCTTCACCTCGGCAATAAGTCTAACGTCCTCACCTCGGAGAGCTGAAGCGAAGTCGAGTGATGGAGGCTGCTCCAATGCCATCTTCTGCAGCTCTGTCATAGGGAGGATACGCTTCTTAGACTCAAGTGCTTGCAGAGTGTGTGATACTATCTCATCAAGAATCATTTTCCCTTAGCCTAAGCTTCGACTGAACTCAATTAGCTGGTCTAGTTTTGCCGCGGCACTGCCATTGTCAATTACTTCCTTAGCCATGGCTACTCCTTGCTGGAGCGTTTCTACCTTGTCTCCAGCTACCAGTGCGGCGGCCGCATTCATCAACACCACGTCTCGCTGCGAACCCAAGGTGCCGGAGATGGTATTACGCAATAATTCAGCATTCGCTTTGACATCACCACCCTTTATGCTGCCTGAGCTAGCCCTCGGTAGGCCGAAGTCCTCAGGACTGACGATATAGCGTTCTATATGGTCATTTTTGAGTTCGCAAACATGAGTCTTGCCAGTGATCGTTATCTCATCCAACCCATCCTCACCGTGGACTAACAAGGCGTGCTGACAGCCTAAGCCTTGAAGCACCAATGCCAGCTTCTCTATCAGCGACTCATCGCCTACACCCAACACTTGAGCCTTGGCACCGGCAGGGTTGGTAAGCGGACCGAGGATATTAAACACAGTGCGAATCCCAATCTCGCGCCGGGGAGCTGCAGCATATTTCATGGCGGGATGGAATACTGGAGCAAACATGAAACCAATTCCTATCTCCTTTAAACATCTCTGCACTTGCTCAGCATTAAGGTCGATTTTGACACCTAAAGCTTCCAGAACATCAGCACTACCACACTGGCTGCTCATGGCGCGATTGCCATGCTTGGCTATTTTAAGCCCGGCTCCAGCAGCAACGAAGGCAGCCGCTGTTGAGATGTTGAAGGTATGTGAACCGTCACCGCCGGTTCCGCAAGTGTCCACAACCAGCCCGTCGGTACTCACAGGAATAGCCTTAGCCCTCATAGTTCTGGATAAGCCGACGATTTCATCCACAGTCTCCCCTTTAAGTCTTAGTGCAGTAACAAAGGCGCCAAACTGGGCTGGAGTAGCTTCGCCCTCCATTATCTCCTCCATGACCTTTGCTGCCTCATCCGTAGCCAGTGAACGTCCTGACACTAAAGTCACAATAGCCTCTTTAATCATGCTGAATCACCTCCGTACCTAATCGTCTGCCGTTAATTGTAAAGTAGAGTTCTCCTAAGAAAGCCTTCTTATTCTGCTTGTCGATGCGAAATTCCTGAACAGTAGTAATTTTTCTTTCATAAATATCCTGATATTCGGTTTCTAGTCGTGGACAGTATGCCGCTGGTTTGCCGAACCACTCTCCCGTATAGTTAAAATCAATCCGTACATGTGCGCCCACTTCTAAGGCTTTGGACTCACGAGGAGGAAAGAATAGTACTTTTTCTGGGTGACTATCCAGGGGCATCCCCCATAATGAAAACCGCGCGTTAACGGCCACACCCTTACCCAAGTTTGCCCACTCAAATGTCGCCCCTGTGCCCGTTTGCAGAATCTTGTAGAGATGCTCATCGGGATCAAGCCCCTTAGTTTTTTGAGCTATGGAAACTAATAGCACAGGTAAGCATTCGGAATACCTCTGCGCTTTTATCTCTTCAGCTTGCTTCCTTGTGGCACCAGCAATTTCCGCAGTTCGTATAGCATAAATTCCAGTAACGCATATCAAGGCAAATAATAGGAGCAAATTCATAGCCTGACTCATATCAATGATATGCTTTATCAATAGAAAAACGATTAAACCGGCAAAAACAATTAGAAGAATACTTAACTTTTTTAATTCATTCTTTCTCACCTACTTATCCTCCCTTAAGAAAATTTCTCAAAATATCCTTTCCCGCTTGGGTCATAAATGATTCAGGATGAAACTGAATGCCTTCTACCGGATATTGGCGATGACGTAACCCCATAATCGTGCCATCATCCGTCCATGCTGTTATTTCAAGGCAATCAGGAAGCCCACCACGCTCCACTACCAACGAGTGATAGCGAATAGCAGAGAAGGGATTAGACAGCCCAGCAAACACCCCTTGGTTGCTATGGTATATAAGGGATGACTTACCATGCATAATCTCCTTGGCTTGCCCAATAGACGCACCATAGCTATAACCGATGCACTGGTGCCCCAGACAGACGCCCAGTATGGGCAACCTGGAACCAAAATTTTGAATAACTTCATTGGAAATACCAGCTTGCAGCGGCGTAGAAGGTCCAGGCGAAATAACTATCCGCTGAGGCTTCATTTTTTCAACTTCCTCAAGAGTCGTCTTGTCATTGCGTATCACCACCGCCTTTTCACCCAATTCACTCAGGTATTGAAAAAGGTTATAGGTGAAGCTATCATAGTTATCAATCAATAGCAGCATTTTTCCTCTCAGCTGTCCGACTCGAACTCTCAGCTTGATCAATAGCTTTAAGTAGAGCCTGAGCCTTGTTCATGGTTTCTTGATATTCGCGTTCTGGTATGCTGTCGTAGACAATGCCACATCCAGCCTGGACATAGGCAGTTCCCTTAGCAACCACCATGGTTCTTATGGCTATGGCCATATCCATGTTGCCTGAGAATGAGAAATAGCCCACAGCTCCGGCATAGGGCCCTCTTTTCTCGGGTTCGAATTCGGCAATTATCTCCATCGCCCGAATTTTTGGAGCTCCGGACACAGTGCCGGCAGGAAAACAAGCCTGCAGGGCATCAAATGAAGTCAGTTCACGCTGCAACTTACCTTGAACATGAGTAACTAAATGCATTACATGAGAGTAGCGTTCCACCTCCATCAGTTCGCTAACCTCAACAGTACCCGGCTCGCTCACACGCCCGATGTCATTGCGACCCAGGTCCACCAGCATAATGTGTTCAGCACGTTCCTTCTCATCATTGCGCAGCTCTTGCTCCATCAGGATATCCTCATCCAAGCTTTTCCCTCTTGGCCTGGTGCCAGCCAGAGGGCGGGTCATCACCATACCATCCTCTACTCTTGCCAGAATCTCAGGGGAGGCACCGATAATGCAAAAGTCGGTGAAATCGAGAAAGAACATGTATGGGGAGGGATTCAGGGTGCGCAGTGCTCTATAAATTTCAAAAGGAGCAGCACCGGTAGGTTGAGCCAAACGCTGGGAGAGTACCACCTGAATAGCCTCCCCGGAAGTGATATACTGTTTTACTTTCTGCACGCTGGCTTCAAACTCATCCTTAGAAAAGTTTGAGGAAAGGTTATAGTTTGTTTTAGAAGGAATGGCAGCCTTTTTGTCCTGGTTTGGTTCAAGCACACGATTCAATCTATCTATAAGGTTATCAATCTTGTCCACCGCACTTTGATAGGCTTGCTCTATGTCCCCGTCAAGACGAACATGGCTCAAAACTTTAATCTTATGGGTGACGTGGTCAAAGACAAGCATGGTATCCACAAACATAAACAAGGATTCAGGTAATTCCAAGGGGTCACTAGCAGGAGATGGCAATTCCTCAAAACGAGTGGCCACCTCATAGCTAAGATACCCCACTGCCCCACCGCAAAACCTGGGCAAGTCACTAATTGGCACTATTTTGTATTTTCCCAATTCTTCAGCTATGAGCGGGAGAGGATTAATTCTATCTTTTGCTCTAGCCACCAACACCTGGTACGGCTCAGTGCCTATGAAGCTATAGCGAGCCAGCCGCGCACCACCCTCGACACTTTCCAAAAGAAAGGAATAGCCGCCACGGTTAATCTTCAAAAAGGCTGACACGGGTGTATCCAAATCAGCAACGATTTCACGGTAAATAGGTATTAGGCTGCCGTCCTTTTTTCGTTTCTTGACTTCATCTAGTGTTGGGTAATACATTGAACCTCCGGCAATCTCGTAAATAAAAAACCTCTCGCCATAGGGGCGAGAGGTTTTCTTCGCGGTACCACCCTAATTGATCGCCTGTTACCTTAAGGCAATCATCTCAATCAGGTACGGCTTCAACATTTCTGAAGCGATACCCTGGGCTCTAATAACGGTGCCCACTCCGTCAAAGCCTACTTGGGCATTCTCCTTTCGGTTTGCGGCTCCCGAGTCCATTCAACCTCTGCATTAGCACCGGCTCACACCTTCCCCGGCTCTCTGAGCTTCGCTGGAGGCCTACTAGTCTCGTTCCCAGCCTTTGTTCTATTCTATTTTAGTGATGACTCTAGTGTAGTCAACAACGAGCTTCTTGTCAAGTTTCGTACTTATTGTGAGAAGCTGGCAACTTAAGGTTAAATGGTGGGGCATTATGGACAGTTCCCGAACTCGTGTTTGATAGTAAGAAACTGAAGCCAATGCTTGAGCAACTTCTTGCTACTGTTCATATGGCATAAAAATTTCACAAAGACATACTTAAAGCATTAGCGTCATGTACATTAGTTTGAAATGTTGAGGCCGTGATAAAAATGAAAGAGCGAATCGCAAAGCTTTGACAGCCCATGACTGGACGGATTTGTCATTCTTTGATAACATGCGACGCTATCCTGGTTTTACCTCCTTTTTTAAACCTGAAATCGCACTTCTCAAAGCCGTCGGCGATTGTCCTCGTCCGGATTAAGCCCCATCCAAATAACTCGCTATAAACAATATCTGCTGTGCAAATATAGGGCGCAAGTTCGGCGGCGCCTTGTTTAGACAGGAATTTGCAGGCGCCACATTCAGTATAGTCCACGCCATAGTCGAATTCCCTTCCGTCACCGTCTACGACAGAAAAAACATATCCTCCAGGGTACAGTCGCTTCTGCGATTCTAAAGCCCTCTTTTTCAATGCTCTTAAGTAGATCTTTGAGAAGCTCAGATTTCCGATAAGGCGGTGTACAATCCTTGGATACGAATTCAGGACAGCTTCGCACATGAGGTAATACAACTTCCCGGTCTCTTCCACTGTCTTGCCGTGACTACTAAGCACTCGATAAATCGCCAGCGACTGAGCTGTAGCCGTTATGAACTGTACAAGAATCTTGCTGTGACCTACATAAGGGATTTCGGGGATCAGCTTTGAGTATTCTTGGCGGGTCTCACTAACTATTGTTTCAGTAAATTTTTCGCCATACTGCGATACCAAAACACCTTTTACTGTTTTCATTAAATTGTCAAAGTCTTTGAGGAGTTTTGATTTTCGTGAGATAAAATAAGTTTCAGCGAATTTGTGGCTCATATTGAATACCTCCATAACCCTGCTGAATATATTTTATCAGGGTTACAGCTCAAACGCATTTCTTCAACTATAGCAGGAAGCTCTCAATAGCATTAGAAATAGTAATTCCTGGATCTGACGCTACAGCTAAATGAGCATGTTGTTTATTAGTAGTTACTTCTTTGGATACTAAGGATTTAGGAGAAATGGTGGCAGCGACTAGATTTGAGCTAGTGACCAAGGGCTTATCTGGGCTTTAATTAATAATTCGCACTAATAGCCAGCAAAGCATAGGGTTCGGGATCTGTCCAGAATGGTTACAGTTTCAGGTTCGATGGTGGAGCTGATGGGATTCGAACCCACTACCTTTTGACTGCCAGTCAAACGCTCTCCCGATTGAGCTACAGCCCCACGCCAAAAAGTCTAGCAAAAAGCTCGGCGAAACTCAAACGGCACTAATGTTTCAGGGGCCGACCCCAGGCATCCTTGCGCCACTCGCTGGCAATGAGGATGAAATCAGTAAGCCACCAGACACCAAAACAGCTCAAGGTAAGGAGCTTAACAATTGCCGAGCGCGTTCTGCCGATATAAAAACGGTCAGCCCCAAAGGGCCCAAGGAAAAGAGATAGAAGAAGCGCTACTCGCCAGCTTCTTAGCTTAGGCTTAGATTTAGGCTTAGATTTAGACTTAGACTTAGGCATAGACCATCTAAATTCCTAGCACTCCTACCCAGCGTAGTATAGAGCGTAAGCCGAAATAACCCAAATAGGCAATTGCCATGTTCTTTAAAGCCTTACCTGCCCAGCATAAAAAGAAAAATTTGACCAGCCCAAACCGAAGCATTCCAGCTATGGCCGTGAACGGATAGAACAAAGGATTAAGGATGGCTGACATTAAGAAGACAGCTATCTCACCACGACGACGTATCCAATCAGTAAATTTGTCCATGAATTTGTGGTTAATATTTTGTATAGCTTTTTGTCCGCCCCAGCCACTCAGGTAAATACCAATACTACCAACTGCTTCCCCTAATCCAGACACGATTCCAACCAGAGCTGGATTTAATACGCTGCCCAAAGTGAATACAACTAAAACACCGGGTATAGGCACAAAAATTGTAGCACCAGCAAGAATACTGATAACGAATGCGCCAAGGTAACCATAGTGTTGAGCCTGCCTGACATAATCCCAGTAAAAAACAACAGCCACACAACAAGCAATAGTGAGCGCTAGTGCCAAGCCGCCTATAATATATTCCTTTTTCCTCGACCCAGTCTTTGTTGCCATCGTCAATTTCGAAGATTATCCGGTTTAAGCTGGCTACCTCTCTTATTTCTTGGCGCCAAAATTAGTCTTAAGGAAATCAGTGATTCGTCTCTGAATCCTTGGATTATCCCAGTCGTATTCGTGTCCCTGGGCACTAACGCAATGAGCAAACATTACCCGTTTTCCCATAAGCCGATACCACATCCACTTAAAAGGAGCAGCCATAAGAATTCTAGCCCCAACCCACAGATTACCTTGCACTAGAACGTCAGGCTTGACACCATTACCTTCTACTACTAGCGTCCTCTTGGTAACTGTCCGCCATGATTTGTACTGGAAGGGAAAGCCCAATTCAATGCTATAGACCGGGTAACGTCCACCTAGCTGCTGCATAACTGCGCTACCGAAGGCAGCTCCCTGACTTATCCCTACCAAGATAACCTTGATAGCATTGACATGTTTGATGATAAATCGCAGCCAAGCCGCCATTATATTTGCCTTAGAAGCAAAAAAACGAAATTGCTCTCTCAAGTCCCGCATCTGCTCCCGACACCCCGTACCGCTGCGGAAATACTGGGTCAGCAACGACCTGTGCCCCATTCCCTCAGTGACTGCTTTAATTCCGACCACTATGCCCCTTTCCCACTCCAGACATTGGTCTAACCGGGCATGCCCCCAACCACCAGGGTTATGAACAATGAGGAAGTCTTTCCCTTTGGCTTTAGCACAAACATCCACAAGTTGATTAGCAAAATCACTGCCTGTATCACCAATTCCAAAAAGTTGCTGAGCCAGGCGATAGGCGTCTTCCCGTAAAGTTAGACTCGCACTAGTCATCCTTGGTACCTCGCTGTCGTTTTGGGGACTTCACAGGAAATCTTAATCAACGGAGCATATACCTGAACGCACCAATGGGGGATACCTTGCACTCTTCTTGCCTACTGAATTGTTCCTCTGCTCAAGATAGATTGCGTTGCCCTTTTGCCAAACCCATAGATGATGGCCAGGGTGAAGCCATGCCCCAATAGATTGCCTCGAAGGATAAACAAGAAAAACGGTCTCTGCTACTCTGATAAGCTCATCCAATGCCATATCGGCATAAGGAATTGATTGCAGGTGCTCCAATATGTGACTGGCAAAAACGGCTCCAAATGCTTTGTCGGAGAACGGAATTCTGGTAACATCGGCAATCACCCCGCAGGGGTGCCCTTCGAAGGCCCGGCGCTCAATATCGAGACAAACATCACCGCCACCGTGCGCAGGCATCTTTAGCCACCGGCGAATTCCCCTGTCGCTCCATGGCCCACCGGCTACAAGAAGTGGCTTACTAGTCTTCCGGGCACGGGCAGCAGCTGCCTCGTACTTACTGTCTTTATCCTGAATTTCACCAACCCAAACGGCGAACTGCCAGATTACTACACCGAGCGATATTCCGACCATGCAGAAAAAGAAGATATACACTTTTTCAATTACATTCCCTTCTAGATTCCCAGAAATCGGAAAAGCGAAGTTAACCCGAAATAACCACAAAAGGCTATGAATGAACTTTTTACTACGTTACCCAGTAGAGAGAAAAGGAGGAATTTCCATGCAGGATAACGAAGTGACGCCATGGCAATAGTCATCGGCAAGTGGAAAGGATTTATTATGGCCGACATGGTAAAGACAGCCAGTGAGCCGTGCCGCTGTGCCCACCTCAAGGCCCTATCATACAAGCCTCTATTAACTTTATAAGCGAGTTTCTGAGACAGGTCTCTGCTCCCATAGCCAAGCATGAAAGTGAGCAGTTGACCCAGGCTGGCACCCAACCCTGAGATTATACCCACCAACATAGGCGCTCCTATCTGAAATTGAGGTGCCAGGATAGACGGCAACGTGAATACTAAAAGCCAATAGGGAACAGGGATGGCTATCATGCTCAACAAGCTTCCACCGAGGAAGGCAACGATGAGCATGCCCAGAAGGCCATAGGTGGCTACATATTTCGCACCCAGCAGGTAATCTTTATAGTAGATGGCAGCAAAACAGAGAAGGATAGTGAGTAGTAAAGACAGGACACCTAATGTGATGTCTCTTACAGATAACCGCTGCTTGACTTCATCTCTGGCGGTTACGGTGTCCATTCGTGAGGAATTTCCCATCTATTTAGCTGATTTGACCTTTTTCTTGGTGCTGAAGTTTAGCACATCACCGCTGACGCCAACAACCACAGTTTCTCCGTCTTTTATTTCACCTTGCAATATTCGGCTGGACAGAGGATTTTCCACATAGCGTTGGATTGCCCGGCGCAGCGGACGCGCTCCATAGGCCGGCTCATAGCCCTTCTTGAGCAGCCAGGCTTTTACCTCGTCACTTAGCTCCAATTTCATATTGCGCTCATCCAGCCTTTTCTGCACTTCAAGAATTAACAGGTCAACAATCTTCTTTAAGTGCTCTTCAGTTAGCGGCCGGAAGATAATAGTATCATCTATCCTATTGAGAAACTCAGGGCGAAAGGTCTTTTTCAAATCGCTCTCTATAGAACTCCTCAGCCTGTCCATCTCGTCTTTATCCTGCTTGTCCCCAGGGGTTGAAAAACCTATTGCCCGGCTTGCCTGACGGGTGAATTCAGACATACCTAAGTTGCTGGTCATTATCACCACTGTTTCCCTAAAATTGACTGTCCTGCCATGGCCATCAGTCAGCCTACCATCCTCCAGTATCTGGAGCAGAATGTTAAATACATCAGGATGTGCCTTTTCAATCTCATCAAAAAGAATCACCCGAAACGGGCGCCTTCGCACTGCCTCGGTTAGTTGCCCCGCCTCGTCATAACCCACATATCCAGGCGGAGCACCGATTAGCCGAGATACCGTGTGCTTCTCCCCGAACTCTGACATATCCAGCCTTATCATGGCTTCCTCATCGTCAAAGAGAAATTGAGCTAAAGCCTTAGCCAGCTCTGTCTTACCAACACCTGTAGGACCCAAGAAGATGAAGCTACCTACAGGTCTCTTGGGGTCTTTAAGCCCGGCTCGACCTCGCCTGATAGCCTCGGAGATGGCTGAAACTGCCTCCTCTTGATTTACGATTCTCTCGTGCAACCTCCCCTCCATATGAACCAGCTTCTCAGCCTCACCCTCCAACATACGAGACACCGGAATACCTGTCCATTTTGAAACTAACTCGGCTATAGTCTCCTCATCCACAACACCATAGATTTTTTTCTCGTTACGCCACTCAGCCTCTTTTTCATCACGGACCGGCTCAAGTTGCAACCTTTGTGACCTTATCTCGGCAGCTCTTTGATAATCATCCCGCTGAGAAACTGCCTCCTCTTCGTCTTGTAGGTTTTTTATCTTGGCATCCAACTCTTTGATATCTGATGGCTTGCTTTCCATGTCAATGCGCAGCTTGCTTGCTGCCTCATCTATAAGGTCAATTGCCTTATCTGGCAAAAACCGGTCTGCTATATAACGCTGGCTAAGTTTAGCAGCAGCCACCAGAGCAGAGTCGTCAATTTTTATCTTATGATGGGCTTCATATCTAGGACGCACCCCACGTAACATCTCTATAGTCGCCTCAACACTCGGCTCACTTAGAAACACAGGTTGTAACCGCCGCTCCAGCGCCTTGTCCTTCTCAATATGCTGCCGATACTCATCCAAAGTAGTCGCCCCAACGCACTGGAGTTCACCACGAGCTAATGCTGGCTTTAACATGTTGCTGGCATCGATAGCCCCCTCAGCAGCTCCGGCGCCAACTACAGTGTGCAACTCATCTATAAACAAGATAATCTCACCGCTGGACTGGCGAACCTCATCCATAACCGCCTTCAGCCTCTCCTCAAACTCGCCACGAAACTTGCTACCGGCAACCAGTGCCCCCATATCCAAGGCAATAACTCTTCGATTCTTGAGAGAATCGGGAACGTCACCAGCGGTAATTTTCTGGGCTAGCCCTTCAGCAATAGCTGTTTTGCCAACACCTGCCTCGCCGATAATAACCGGGTTGTTCTTGGTACGCCTAGTCAACACCTGTATCACACGTTTTATCTCATCATCACGCCCGATCACCGGATCAAGCTTCCCCTGACGAGCTAACTCAGTGAGGTCACGCCCATACTTCTCCAGGGAACGATACTTACTCTCAGCGGTTGGGCTATCAACTCGGTGGCCACCACGCACGTTCTGCATTGCTAGGTAAATCTTCTCTTTATCAACACCGAATTCCTTGAGTATAGTAAACGCTTGTCCGGCATCTTCGCTAGCAATAGCAATCAGCAAATGCTCGACGCTGATAAACTCATCGTTGAGCCTATTAGCTTCGCGCTCAGCAATATCGAGCAACCGGGCATATCTGGGTGTAGGATAAAGCTGGATAGCACCATGAGAACCTGTTTGATGTAATACTTTAGGAAAAGCGGCAACGACGTTTTCCACACGGCTTTTGACAGCCGCTATGTCTACACCTAAATTCCGCAACAACTCAGGTACTGCACCACCCCGCTGGTTCAGCATGGCCAGCAGAATATGCTCCACATCAACCTGACTATTCTTTAAACCATAAGCAATCTGTGACGCAGAAGCTAGCACCTCCTGCGCCTGCTCGGTAAATCTTTCCGGTCTCATGAGCTTACGTTACTTTCCTCCAAATTCTTCCTTAATTAGCTTATCTCTGTAATCTGTAACATAGGAGCATTCGGGCCCATTGCATTTCTCTATCTTGAGCCTCATTTTCTTATCGGACTTTTGCTTTTTGTCCTCAAGAGCTTTCTGTTTATGCCGATTATACCAGACACATTTAGTTGACCAATCTTTGTTCACCATGATAGTGACAAAGTCGTCAACCAATTCACAACGCATAGTAGTTGCTGTAATCTGCCATTTGGCAGGTTTTAGTTCTGTCTTTGTCTTAGGCATCATTAACCTCCATTCTTTGGTTTTCTTCTTATTCCTATTTCAGGTTGTCTAAGCTGCTCAATCTCAAATTCCATTTCTTGAATTCGGCGTTGCATTTCTGTCATCTTCCCGACCATGCGTATTACTACCTCCACCCCAGCCAGATTAATTCCCAAATCGCTCATCAAGGTTTTAATATGACGCAGACGTTCAATATCAGCTTCCGAGTAGTAACGAATATTCCCCTTGGAACGATACGGCTGCACCAGGCCGATTCTTTCATAATATCTCAGAGTGTGCGTCTCAATGCCGACTATTCGAGCCGCAATGCTTATCACATATCTCGGTTCTGAACCCGCCGAATTCATGCTATCTTATCACCTCAACAACACAATGGCAATGCTTAATTGGGCCGATATGTTCGCAACTGCTCAAAAAGCTGTTTCTCCTGCTGTGTCAATTTTGCCGGCAGCACCACCTTGACTTTAGCAAACATGTCACCTCGTGCAGAGTCGTTCAAATGAGGCATGCCCTGACCTGTCAACCGAAACACCTTGCCGTTCTGGGTCTCCGGCGGCACTTTCAAAGCCACATTCCCCTTAAGTGTCGGGGCCTCCACTTCACCACCAAGCATGGCGATGACTAGCGGGACAGGCACCTCAACATGAAGGTCATCACCTTTACGCTCAAAGACTTGGTGAGGCAATACTTTCACTACCAGATAGATATCACCTTTAGCTCCATCATAATCTTGACTGCCCTGACCGGCAATCCGCACCTTTGAACCGTCTCTAACTCCCGGTGGAATTTTGACCTCGAGTCGCTTAGGTCTCAACAACTTGCCTGAACCTCCACAGGTAGAACATCTTGCTCTCCCCACCCTGCCACTACTACCACACACTGAACAAGGTTCCTCGGCCTGAAGTTGAAGAACACGCTTTGTCCCGTGATACGCTTCCTCCAAGGTCACCTCGACGGGATGCTCCATGCTCCTGGGCCCAGCAGAGCGGCGAGCAGTATTTGAACCACTACCAAAGCCCCGGAAAATACCGCCAAAGACGTCCCCCAAATCACCTAAGTCACCAAAATCAAAGGTGGTATAGGTGTCCCCCTGTCTGAAATCCCACTGGGCTCCTTGCCCGGCTTTGGCAAACTGCTCGGCATATTGCCACTGGTCGCCAAAGCGGTCATATTTCTTACGCTTTTCTGAGTCAGACAGAATCTCATACGCCTCATTTATTTCTTTAAACCTGGCTTCAGCCGACTTGTCACCAGGATTGACATCGGGATGATATTTCCGAGCTAGCCGACGATAAGCCTGCTTTACCTCCTTTTCAGTGGCATTGCGGCCAACTCCTAAGATCGTATAATAATCTCTACCCGGCATAACATTCACCTTTAACTTTTAGCCGTATTATAGATAATTTCTTAAACTTTGTCAAACACCTGCCCTATAAATGTTAATATTGATTATTAATCAGCTTGATAAAAGTATTTAAGTATCCTCTAATTTGTTGTGAGTGGAGCTCATATTACATAAAGGAGGTAAAGCTATGAACGTTGTACGATGGGAGCCATTCAGAGAAATGACAAGTTTGAGAGATGCTATGGATAGGCTGTTTGAGGACAGCTTCGCACGGGCTCCACGCTTGTGGCCCGGGCTTGGAGAATGGGAATTGCCTATCGACATGCATCAAACTGCTGACGAGGTGGTAGTGAAGGCATCTGTCCCAGGATTCAAGTCTGAGGAGGTTGATATCTCCATCACCGGGGATACCCTCACCATCAAAGGTGAACATAAGGAGGACAAGGAAATCGAAGAGGAGGATTACATCTACAAAGAGCGCCGCTACGGCACATTCAGCCACTCCATGCTCATCCCTGTACAGGTCAAGAGCAATAAGGCGAAGGCACTCTTCGGAGATGGCGTTCTCACCCTAACCTTGCCCAAGGCAGAAGAGGTCAAGGCAAAGCAAATCACTGAGGGCAAAAAGGCCGAAACCAGAAGCTAAAAGGCAAATCACTGAGCTCCACTCGCTGCTTGCCAGACTTCAAGAAATTGCTTAACAATCCGGGCTGTAGCCCCCCATATCACCCGTCCTTCATATTCATAGGAGTAATTAACAAAAACCTGATTATCAAAAGTATAATACTCCTCTTTTTTGTTAGCTTTATACAACAAAGCTAAGACGGGTACACTGAAAATTCCATCGATCTCATAAGGGCTTAAAGCGAACTCGTAAGGATAAGGGATAAAAGCTACAAAAGGCGAGATATTGAAACTCGATGTTGTTGTAGGGGTATCATCTAGTTCTCCCAAAACCTCCGCATCCTTGGCTTCCAATCCAATCTCCTCCCAGCTCTCTCTAAGAGCTGTATCCGAAAGACTAGCGTCAGACTCGCTGCGTGCTCCACCAGGAAATGATATCTGACCTTTGTGATGCGGTACCTGGTCGCTCCGCTGAGTGAAAAGGATATGATGTTCTCCGTCTTTGCAGAAAATTGGGATGAGGACTGCTGCCTCAGTCAACCCTCTGTCGCTTAACCTCATCTTCTGCCGCGAAGCCAACGCCTGCCTGAGCTTCTCTTTCATTCAACAAAATCATACATCACCCTCATTTGCAACACAAATCACAGAACTTGCCAAGCCAGCATATCTAAAATTTGCCAAGAAATTGACTTATTAGATATACTGAAATGTTGAGGTTTGTTTTAATATGCCCACCAATCGGGACTATTACGAAATACTTGGGGTTCCAAGAAACGCTAGTAACGAGGAAATCAAGAAAGCCTTCCGCAAGTTAGCTTTCAAATATCATCCTGACCACAACAAAGAATCAGGAGCCGAGGAAACATTCAAGGAGATAAACGAAGCCTACGAAGTTCTCTCCGATGCCCAAAAGCGTGCCTCCTATGACCGCTATGGCAATGTAGCCACCGCTGATCGATTTGGTTTCGAAGATCTCGGCTTCGGTGGCCTGGGTGACATTTTCGATGCTTTCTTTGGCGCCACTACTGCCAGGGCTCAACGCCGTTCCCCGCAAAAAGGATCTGACCTGCGAGCCAACCTAACCCTTTCTTTCGAAGAGGCCGTTTTCGGTATAGAAAAGCAGTTCGATATATGGCGCATCGAAAACTGCTCTGTGTGTAATGGCCTCGGCAGTCAACCAGGAACAAATCCGCAAAAATGCACTAACTGTAACGGCAATGGCGAAGTGCGCCGAACACAACAAAGCCTTTTCGGGCGTTTTGTTCACACCGCCACCTGTCCACACTGCAAAGGCGAAGGCACGGTGATTAACAACCCTTGCCACCAGTGCAAGGGTAGCGGTAAAGAAAGAATAAAGCGCAAACTCACGGTTAACGTTCCATCAGGTATAGATGAAAGCTATCAACTGCGCCTCAGCAATGAAGGCGATGCCGGAAGATATGGTGGTTCCCCAGGCGATATCTACATCAACTTTTCCGTGAAACCACATAAGGTCTTCAAACGTAAAGACCTTGATATCTTCTATGAGTTGCCAATTAATTTCGCGCAAGCTGCCCTGGGAGGTGACTTAGAGGTGCCGACCCTGGATGGTAACGCAACGTTGAAAATACCGCCGGAGACCCAGAACGGCAAGGTGTTTCGCATCAAAGGCAAAGGCATACCCCGACTTCACGGCAGAGGCAAGGGAGACCAATTGGTCATAATCCGGGTAGTAACCCCACAATCTATAGATACCAACCAGCGGCGACTTTTTGAAGAACTGGCCAAAACACTGCCCACGGCGAAAATGCCTGAAGGCAAAGACCACGAAATTATCGAATAGACGAAGGACGCGCCCATCAAGAGTTAGAGGATTGATTCAGGCTTCAGCCCGTCCTTGAACCGGCTTGATATCTCAGTTGGCGGCAGGGATTCGAATAACACGCTATATACAAGATTTATAATTGGTGTATCAAGTCTAACACTATTCGCCAATCGGTGAGCAGCTATAGCCGTATCAACCCCCTCAGTGACATGGGACATAGAACCAATTATGTCACTCAAAGGCCGCCCTTTACCCAATTCGTAACCCACATAATGATTACGACTCAACGAACTGTTACCGGTAGCTATTAGGTCGCCCAAGCCCGCTAGTCCATAAAAAGTGCCTGGCTTAGCCCCCAAGGCTATCCCCAGCGAAACAACCTCGCTCCAGCCTAGAGTTATAAAGGCAGCTTTGGCATTGTTGCCTAAATTCAAGCCATCCATGATTCCAGCCCCTAAGGCAATCACGTTCTTTAAGGCACCGCACAACTCAACACCAACAATGTCATCGCTGACGAAAACGGAGAAATTCGGTGAATCCAACAATGCCTGCACCTTTTTGGCAACCTCAATATCCTGACCAGCTATTACAGAGGTGGCAGGTAAGCCCTGGTTAATCTCTCCAGAAAGGTTCGGCCCGGATAGAGCACATATATTGTCATGAGAAACAGAGGTAGCCTCCTCCGCTATCACCTCTGACATCCTCTTGCCAGTTTCTGCTTCCAGCCCCTTAGCTGCGCTTACCAAAACCACAGAGGCATTTAAACGAGGATTACTAAGCCTCATATTTTGCCGCATGCGTTGGGCTGGCACGGCACAGATAACAAACTCAGCTCCATGTAATGCCTCGTCAAGATTATCTGTAAACGAGAGGCAACCGGCGGAGACGTCTTTCGATAGGCACCCTTGGTGCTCCTGTCTCATCTCCTTGGCCTTAGCCTCAGTCCGTACCCAAACACTGACCATCACCGCTTTGTCTGCCAAAAGCCTGCTCAAAGTATTACCCCAGGTAGTAGCACCGATAACAGCAACTTTAGACATAACCAGTTACCCCTTACAAAGGATAAAACGAATTTTCATGCAGTTGTGGTTATGGAGACTAATCACAGGGCTATCTTAGTTACTACGCCCTCGGCCCATCCGACTTTCAGTCCCAGCTTGCAACCTGCTGATATTGCTCCGATGCTGAAAGACAATCAACGCTGCAGCTACCAGGCTATAAATTAAGTAGACAGGAGAAGACGCATCAGCCAACGTCAGTACCATGAACAAACACAAAATACTCAATGAGCCAAGTATAGAGCCCAAGGACATATATTTACTCAGCCAAACCGTCACTATCAAAATCACACCACCGAATAAAGCAGCCAGTGGCCAAAGAGCAAACCAGCTACCAAAGTAAGCTGCTGCCCCCTTACCCCCACGAAATTTGATATATGCTGACCAATTGTGCCCCACCATCACCATCAAAGCCGTTATGACTTGACCCCATTGCCAATTAAGAGGAAAACCGGCTATAGGCAGTACGCTGTCACCTATGATAAACTTGGCCAACATCACCGGCACAAATGCCTTGACTAGGTCCAGAGCCATTGTAATGGCACCTGCTTTGAAACCTAGAACGCGCAACACGTTGGTACCGCCAAGATTACCACTACCGTACTTAGAAATATCAATCCCTGCCATCCGCTTGCTGATTATTAGAGCAAACGGAATAGCACCCATGAGATAACCAATCACTGCAACAAGAATGAATTTAGCCACTATCACGCCTTCTCACCCCCCACTTTCTGAAGCTTTCTTGATTTTGCCTTCTTGAAAATAAGCCGCAATGAGGTACCGGAAAAGCCAAAGGTTTGCCGGAGCCTATTTTCCAAATAGCGCTGATAAGAGAAGTGCACTAGCTCCGGGTCATTAACTAGAAGAGCAAAACTCGGCGGATTGATGCCCGCCTGATAGGCACGAATGACTTCGAGTTGCTTTAAACCTTTGCGTGGCCGCGTATGAGCTATCACCGCCTCTTTAATAAGTTTATCCACCACTGGGTCAGGTAACTGCTTTTGCCTTTCCTGCCATACCTCCAGAGCCCTAAGTATTATCTGGTTGACACCACGCCTAAATTTAGCTGAAACATAAAGAACGGGCACATGGGCCATAAACTTTAGCCGTTGCTGAATTTGTTGAGCGTATGCTTCCTTCGGCTGCTCGGAGACAAGGTCCCATTTATTAATCACCAGCACCATGCCTTTGCCCGCCTGCTTGACATAGCCAGCAATATGCACATCCTGAGTAGTAATAAACTCAGTAGCATCCGCAACTAACAGGGCAACATCGCAACGATTAATGGCACGCAAAGCTCGAATCAAGCTGTAATATTCTACTCCAATGCTAGTACGCCCACGCCGCCTGATGCCGGCAGTATCTATCAACAGCAACTCCTGCCCTCGGTGATTGAAAACGGTGTCCACAGCATCCCGAGTTGTCCCGGGAACTTGGTCCACAATGGTTCTCTCCTCGCCAACAATTGCATTCAATAACATTGATTTCCCTACATTAGGCCGTCCTACAATAGCCAGTTTAGGCTTATCTGAATCAACAAAACTAACAGAAGGCTCTGGAAGGAAATGAGTTATCGCTTGCAAAAGCTCGTTTATACCCCGACCATGTTGAGCACTAATAGCCAGTGGATTGCCAACGCCTAACCCGTAAAAATCAGCTGCCTGGCTTTCTAACCTGGCATTATCGGCTTTATTAGCCGCCAAAACCACCGGCTTATCACAGCTACGCAGCAGGTCGGCTATCTCACAGTCGGCAGCAATCACTCCATCGCGAACATCCACCATAAAAATAATTAAGTCGGCTTCAGCTATGGCTGCTTCTGCTTGGTCCTTAACTTTCTGAGCTAGAGAAGAGTCTGGCCTTAGCTCCAAACCACCGGTATCAACCAAAGTCACTTCCCGCCCCTGCCAGGAAACATCGGCAAAAACACGGTCGCGCGTCGTCCCTGGCAGGTCTTCAACAATAGCAACCGACCCACCTGCCAGACGATTAAACAGTGTCGACTTGCCGACATTGGCTCGACCGACTATAGCTACAACAGGTTTCATATTTTACTCACTATCGGAATAATGACTGGTATAAACAAAAAATGTCACTTGCTAGCGGGTGCGTCCAACCTTGCCAAACATCTCGGCCAGCAAATGCTCTTTGTAGGTGGAGCCTATTTTCTGTCTGGTCAAAGACCACTGAGCATGGGCTGTCCACAAACCCAGCAGCAACCTCCTCCCCCTGATGAGCTGGCAGAAGATGCATAAATATAACATCCTTCTTAGCTAAAGACAATAACCGGGCATCGACCTGATAGCGCGCGAAGGCTTTGCGACGTTTTTCAGCTTCAGTTTCAGCGCTTCGGCAATGTTTTTTTCAGTCTCCGCAGCGCTCAAATCGGCTACAGAAAGCAGATTCTTCGTCTTCACTTTAACCCCTCTTAAGGAATGAGCAATAGTATACCACGGCCGTCAACCTGTTATATAATGAACCTAATCACAGGAATTTAGGTGTCATTGCAAGGTGTCCCGAATGAAACGAGGGAACAGCCGTGGCAATCTCGCTCTCTTCCGTCATCGCGAGAGGCGTTAGCCCCGTGGCGATCTCGGGGTAGCTGAAAAAGGCTATGAGACTGCTTCGCCTCGCTCGCAATGACAAAGGGGAAAATTAGTACCAAAGTTAGATTGGTTAGTTTAAAGATATGGCTCAATACAGACCGCTGTTGCTGCTTTTTGATGGGAATGCTCTAGTACATCGAGCTTTCCACGCCATCCCTCCCCTAACAATCTCGAGAACCGGGGAAATGGTCAATGCCGTTCAAGGCTTTGCCAGTACCTTACTTAAGGTGCTAAATGAAATCAAGCCAACTCACTGGGCTATTGCCTTCGACCGTCCCACACCAACCTTCAGACACGAAAAATTCGAGGACTACAAAGCTCAACGCCCCAAAACCCCCGAAGAGCTGGTCAGTCAAATAAAGCGAGTGCACCAGCTAGTAGATACCTTCCATATTCCCACCTTCGAAATCGATGGCTACGAAGCTGATGACGTTCTGGGTACTCTGAGCCTCCAGGCTAGCCAGCAAAACGTAGACACCCTCATCGTTACCGGCGACAACGACATGCTGCAGGTCGTCTCACCGAGCACAAAGGTAATGTCTCCAAGACGAAGCTTCAGCGATACAGTAATCTACGATGAGACTGGCGTCGAGCAGAAATACGGCATATCTTCCAGTCAACTCACCGACTTCAAAGCTCTCACCGGCGACCCTTCAGACAACATTCCTGGCATCCCCGGCATCGGCGACAAGACAGCAGTCAAGCTGCTGCGACAATTCAACAGCCTTGAGGGAATATACACGCATATCGACGAAATAACACCTGAGAAGCTACAGGCGTTGCTCCGCGACCATAAAGACCGGGTTCTTCAAAACAAGGAACTGGCGACAATAGTTACCGATGTCCCCATAATCTTGAATCTGAATGCTTGCCAGGTCAGCAGATACGACAGACATCAGGTAGTCGAGCTTTTCCGCGAACTGGGATTCGCCCAATTGCTATCCAGGCTGCCCGAGGAGATAGAAGGGACACCAACTGTAGCTCCTGGCAAACCCATATCCAAAAAGGACTACCACATAATTGACAGCGACCAAGCGCTAGATAAGCTTATCACCCAGCTGCTAGCCGCCAAAGAATTCACCGTTGATGTAGAGACTTCCAGCAAAGAAGTCATGGCTGCTGAGCTCGTCGGCATCTCGCTGTCATCAAAGCCGGGTGAAGCCTACTACATACCGCTGGGGCACCGTGGGCTAAGCCACATATCCCAGCTACCATTGTCTCAAGTCATTGCCAGGCTTAAGCCGGTGCTTGAAGACACCAAAATCCCCAAAATAGCACAAAACGGCAAATTTGATATGACGGTGCTCGCCGAATATGGGATAAGGCTTGAGAATCTTAGCTTCGATACCATGATTGCCGCCTATCTGCTGGGTGAAAAGTCCATCGGGCTTAAAGCACTGGCTTTCAATAAACTGGGAGTTGAGATGACACCCATCACCGACTTAATTGGCAAAGGAGCCAAGCAGCTCTCTATGGCGATGGCAACAATAGAACAGGTTACCGACTATGCCTGTGCCGATGCCGATATTACTCTAAGGCTTAAAAGCGTGCTCGACGCTGAGCTGCGAAAAGAAGGACTATGGCAACTTTTCAGCGAAGTGGAGATGCCCTTGGTACCAGTGCTGGTAGACATGGAAAGAAATGGGGTGGCTATAGACGTTGAGCTGCTGCGAGATATGTCTCACAGCCTGGGAAAGGAGATGCTCAGACTGGAAGCCGAGGTTTACAACAGCCTTGGCTACAGGTTCAACATAAACTCGTCGCAACAGTTGTCCAGAATCCTGTATGAGGAGATAAGGCTTCCCAAGCCGCGCAAAACAAAAAGCGGCTATTCTACCGAAGCCTCAGCGCTTGAGGAGCTAAAGGGAACTCATCCTATAATTGAGCTTGTCCTACAATACCGCCAGCTGGCTAAATTGAAGTCAACCTACACCGATGCTTTCCCTGCCTTAGTCAACCCTAAAACAGGCCGGCTCCATACAAGTTTCAACCAGACAGGCACAACTACCGGCCGTCTTTCCTCCAGCGAGCCGAACATGCAGAACATCCCCATAAGGAGCGAGCTGGGTGGAAGAATAAGGCAAGCCATCATCGCCCAGCCGGGGTGGTATCTTCTATCCGCCGATTACTCCCAAATCGACCTCAGGGCATTGGCCCACATTTCACAGGACCAGGAGCTTATCGCCACCTTCCTCAGAGACGAAGACGTCCATACCGCCACCGCTTCCCGCGTCTTTAATGTCCCAACAGACAAGGTGATACCTGAGATGCGCCGTGTGGCCAAAACAGTCAACTTCGGCGTTATCTACGGCATGAGCGACTACGGTCTGGAGCAAGCTACAAGTTTCAGTCGGGAGGAGGCTGCCCAGTTCATAAGCGCTTATTTCGAGAAATATCCCAGGGTCAAAGAATATATCGAAGCCACCAAGAGCCAGGCCAGAGAACTGGGTTATGTGCAGACAGTGATGGGCAGGCGCCGTTATATTCCTGAAATCAAGTCGCCAAACCGTCAGGTCAGAGAAGCTGCTGAGCGAATGGCGATAAATATGCCAGTGCAGGGCACTTCGGCTGATATAATCAAAATCGCCATGGTCAACCTTCACCGCGAGATGGAAAAACAGAACTTGCGAAGCAAAATGAACCTTCAAGTGCACGATGAACTCCTCTTTGAAGTGCCGCCAGAGGAAACAGACCTGATGAAAGAACTAGTAGCTGAAATAATGCCTCAAGCCTTAAAGCTCAGCGTGCCCTTGAAGATAGACATCAAACTAGGCAAAAACTGGGCCGAGATGGGATAAGGTGCCTGAACTTCCCGAAGTCGAAACCATAAAGAACGAACTCTCTCCCCACATAATCGGATGGCGATTCACCGGCGCTACCGTCTGCGACGCTAAGATGGTGCGCCAGCCTTCAGTTGAAGAGTTTCGCCGCAAACTCGTGGGGCAAAGGATAAACGGCCTTGAGCGCCGCGGCAAATATCTCCTCTTCCGCCTGTTCAGCGACAACGTGCTGATTATCCACCTCAAAATGTCCGGGGCTCTGCTGCTAAATCCAGAACAAGCCGACCGCTATACCAGAGTCATCTTCGACCTTGATAACGGCAACCGGCTCATCTTCACCGATCGAAGGCGGCTAGGAGCCATCTGGCTGGTAGAAAATGAACAGGCTGTTACCGGCAAGCTCGGCCCTGAGCCACTAGCCCCAGAATTCACCGCCGAGAGTCTAGCCGAACGACTGCACAAACGCCAGGCGCCGATAAAAGCCGTACTCCTCGACCAAGCTTTTATCGCCGGCATTGGCAACATGTATGCCGATGAAGCTCTGTTTGCTGCCAGAATCCACCCACTGCGGAAAGCAAATAGCCTGTCACCTCAAGAAATCAAAAAGCTACACAAAGCCATCGTTGACGTCCTGCGGTCAGCCATCGACAGCAAAGGTGCCAGCGTTGACACCTATAAACTTCCCGATGGCGAACTTGGCACTGCACATTCAAACTTCTGCGTGGCTCATCGCGGCGGCAAGCCATGCCCTATCTGTGGCACGCCCATCCAGCGCCTTGCCATCAGAAACCGTGGCAGCTACTTCTGCCCCAATTGCCAAAAGCTCTAGACAGACGTGTTATAATTGTATTATCGAGGATAAAGGAGGTGGGAGATATGAATGCATTAGAGCACAAACACTAGCCGTCTTATTATTAACCGAACTCAAAAGGAGGTAAATGTGAGAAAAGCGATTTTTATTTTCTTCGGTTTACTGCTTGCAGTGTCGATGTTCTCCTTCCCAGCAGACACGATAAGCGCCCAGACAATCACCACGCCACAGTTATCGTCATCTTCCCCAGCCGCTATGCAAGCAGGCGAAAAGGAATTAATAGATGACATTCTCAGAGAGCTTGACCAGGCCCGGAAATTAACCAACGATAGTAATATTCAGGGCCAGATAGGTGTCATCAAAGAATGGGTCAAAAAGCTTCAGGCACTTATAGAGCGGGGTGACACGAAGGCAGCTCTTGAAATCAAATATACAATAGCCAGGCGGCTGGAGTGGCTAATAAACCAATTGCCAACTGTTACGCCCGGTACAACTACCGCCGTCGCAGCTGTGCCAGCACCAAACCCTCTATATGATGAGCTGGTCAGAATTCGAGCCAAAATTGATAAGCTCATAGCGCTGGAAGAGCGAGAAATGCCAACCATAACGCCATGGGAACCACCTGAAATCCAGCGCCCGCCGGAGATGGAAAAGCTGATTGTCTACTCAGCCAAGTTCCTCTGTGGGCCCGCCTTAGGTGGGGAAGGCGTTCAGTCCGGCTCATATTCCACAGCCATTAACGTACATAACCCGAATAACGACACCGTCTATGTGTTCAAGAAAGCTGTTATTGCCCAGCGAGAGGATGAAGCCAGAGGCAGAATCTCTGCTTTTCGAAAAGTCGCGCTAGGACCTGACGAGGCCATAGAGATTGACTGCATCGACATAGTCAGATTCTTTGGGGCTCAACAAGAAACTGGAGTAACTGCCCCCTCTCAGCAAACACAGACCTTGCTACAAACCACAAATGTTACGCCAATAAGTTCTGTGGTTAGGTTCATCAAAGGCTTCGTCGTCATCTACGCCACAGCGCCTTTGGATGTAGTCGGCGTTTATACTGGCAGCACACCCAATGGCTTCAGCCTTGATGTCGAACAAATTCCTCGCAGTACCATGGGAGTCCCTGTGCGCGTTCCAGAAGAACCTGAAGAAGAAGCCGAATGTCCCGCAGGATGTTACTGTATGACCAAGGACGAGGCCCTTGGTAAATTAGGGGCCAACGCTACTCTGTGCCAGGATGCACCATGCGATAAGGACGCCAGAGGAGTCCTCAGATATTGCTGGAAAGCCGGCGAGGAGGTTAAATGCCCCGGGGGCTGCGTCTGCCTGACCAAGGATGATGCCTATAAGAGGTACGGACAAAACGCTACCCTCTGCCAAGATGCGCCATGCGATAAGGACGCCAGTGGAAACCCTCTATACTGCTGGAAACCGCCGGCCCAGGCTACCTGTCCGCAGGGATGCGTCTGCTTGACCAAGGATGACGCCTATAAACGATATGGACAAAACGCTACCCTTTGCCAGGACGCGCCATGCGATAAGGATGCCAGTGGAAACCTCCTATATTGCTGGAAACCACCGGCCGAGGTTACCTGTCCGCAGGGATGCTACTGTCTGACCAAAGCCGATGCCGACGGTCGGGGCTACACCACCCTGTGTCAGGACCAACCATGTGGATATGTCACCAGCGCCACAACTGCCACTACAACTGCCGCCACAACCGCTGTGCAAACCCCTAAATATTGCTACAAACCGCCGGCTCAGGTTACCTGCCCCCAGGGATGCTATTGTCTAACCAAAGACGAGGCATACGCCAAATTGGGGGCCAACGCCACCATGTGTCAGGAACAGCCATGCGAATATGTTGCAGGTGCCACAGGTGCTGCGCAAATCGTGAGATATTGCTGGAAACCGCCGGCCGAGGTTACCTGCCCCCAAGGATGCTACTGTCTGACCAAAGCCGATGCCGACGGTCGGGGCTACACCACTCTCTGCCAGGACCAGCCGTGTGGGTATGTTGCAGGTGCGACAACAGCTATGCAAACCCCGAAATATTGCTACAAACCACCAGCTCAGGTCACCTGCCCACAGGGCTGCGTATGTGCCACCTTCGATGAGGCTAAGCAATACGGCTACGTTTACTGCCAGAACCAACAGATACAATGCGGCACCGGTAAGTATTGCTTCCAACGGGCAGTCACAGAGGTCAAACCCACACCAGCCAGAATACTAATTGACCCCGCTCAGGCTAGAAACGTTGTGGGTTCTCAGCATACCATCACGGTTGTTGTCTACGACACTAACGGCAAGCCAATGGCGAACGTAAGGGTAAAAATCAGCCACACTGGTGCTAATAGCTTCGCCCCGATCGAGCTCACGACTGACGGCAATGGCAAGGCTAGCTATAACTACACCGGCAAAAACACCGGCACCGATACCATCGTGGCTACTGTTGACAGTCTGTCAGCCAAAGCCACCAAGGAATGGTATAGACTGCCAACAATAACCGTACCACCGACCCTCAAATGAAGCCCAAGCAGAGCTGGGGAGTTTTCTATGAGCTCCCCAGCTCTCACCTAAATTCAAGAAGTCGAAAGCTTATCCAAAGCTGCTCTCAGCCGCTTAAGGCACAGCTCCCTACCCAGCACCTCCATGGTCTGAAACAAAGGCGGAGCTGCCGTTCTTCCCGTAACTGCTACACGCAGCAGGCCAAAGAATACGCTGGTCTTCAATTCACGCTCCTCAGCCAATGGCCGGAAAACAGCCTCTAGTGAAGCTGCGTCCCAATTCTTCAAATTATCCATCTCGGCAACCGAAGCCTGGAGACTTTTAATCGCTTCAGCCTTCTCAATTTTACCCAAGAGCAGCCCTATATCATATTCCACTTCATCCGCAAAGAAAAAATCGCTGAGCTGTGGCACTTCAGCCAGAGTTTTAGCTCTCTCTTGGACAAGAGGCACAATCTGACGGATATAGCCAATGTCGAATGGACGATTGATTTCCGCTGGCAAGTCCCTTTCCAAAAAAGGGGTAGCTCGCTGGGCAAATCTTTCTGCACTCAAACCCCGGAGATAAACCCCATTCATCCAATCGAGCTTATCTTTGTTAAACACGGCTGCAGTCCGGCTTATCCGCTCCAGCGAGAAATGCTTCACTATCTCTTCTCGTGTCAAAAGCTCCGTCTTATCATCCAACGACCAGCCAAGCAGAACTAGAAAGTTAAACATCGCTTCGGGCAAATAGCCCTGCTCTCGATATTCAGTGATGGCTGTAGCACCATGCCGCTTACTTAGCTTCGACCTATCTGTCCCCAGAATCATAGGTAAATGGGCAAACTGAGGTGGCTGCCAACGCAGCGCCAGGTAAAGCAGAACATGACGAGGTGTGCTCGATAGCCACTCATCAGCTCTGAGAATATGGGAAATCTCCATAACATGGTCATCAACTATGTTGGCCAGATGATACGTAGGATAACCATCAGATTTAAGGAGAACGAAATCGTCCAAGGTGCTGTTTTCAAAGACTATCTGGCCACGAAGCAAATCATTGAAAGAGGTCTGGCCATCAAGGGATGACTTGAAACGCACCACAGGTATAATCCCGCTCGCCTCCATCTCAATCTTCTGTTTTTGTGTGAGGTTGCGACAGTGACGGTCATAGCCGGGTGGCTGCTTCCGCTTTATCTGCTCCTGACGCATTGACTCCAGCCGTTGGGGAGAACAGTAGCAATGGTAAGCAGACTCCTGCTTCAGCAACCTATCAGCCACCTCGCGGTAAAGCTCCAGCCGTTGTGATTGGAAATAGGGACCTTCATCCCAATCAAGCCCGAGCCAGCGCAGACTCTCCAAAATAATATCTGTAGCTCCATCCACTAGACGAGCCACATCGGTGTCCTCAATACGCAGAATAAAAAGGCCATTATTGTGACGGGCGAATAGCCAATTAAATAGAGCGGTCCTGATATTGCCAAGATGAGGATAGCCTGTTGGGCTTGGAGCGAAGCGAACACGCACCATAGTTTCAGACATAGCTAGCCTGGCCCCGCGCATAAGGCCCCGTGAAAGACACCTGCCTTACCGGCAGTTTCACCACGTAGGTATCAGCAATCTTATCATGTATACCTTGCTTGCGGGCATCAAAGGCAACCCAGATAAAACCTACAAACAGAGTTACCACCGAGACAATGTATCCCAAGAAACGATACAGCGCGCATTGTAATTTAACCGGAGAGCTGTCAGTCCGAATAACCTTTATCCCCACAGCCATCTTCCCCAGCGTCTGTCCCCGCCATACCCAAAAACCCAACCAATAAGCAACCGATATTACTAGGCCGCTTGGCACCCAGATTACCGGAGAGGCAAAAACGCAGACAATAACGGCAACAATAAACCCTAAGACCAAAAGGTCAATAACACCTGCCCCGAGCCTAACCCAGAAACCAGCATACTCTAAGGCAAACTCTTTTGGCTTCTTCTCCAACCCTCATTCCTTTTGAAAACGCTAGTCTTACTGCGCATTCTTGGATTCACTGAAGGCAACAAATCATCCCATAAGGCTTAAGTAATTAGAGAATATCCTGGAAAGATACAGGAAACGGTTAATAGATTACTACCAAATCCTCATTTTTTGGTCAGGATACGGTACATGCCTTCAAGATCATTCAATCTTCGTCTGAGCCGCCCAGCTAGCTGTTCAGCCTGCTTCAAGGCATTCCTGACATCCTCCATATCGGTTTGGATTTTAAATAGTAACTCATTCCGCCGAACAGCGGAATCAGCTTCAAAGCTCTCCAAATCGCCGAATTCGCCTTTGCCACTTAATTGTGAAAGCAACTCACTATCACGCCCCATTTGACCTTTTTTAATCTGCTCAAAAGACTTATCAGCGCCCTTCATCTTTAAATACCTCTCTTCAAATACAATTTAACACATTATCTATGCATTAGCAATAGGAAAAGGCAAGAATTCTAAACCTTTACCCCAGTTATGAGTCTCATAGCCTGCTTCAGGTCTGAAGGCAATTCACAGGTGAATTCCTGGTATGCGCCGCTGGCAAGCAAACGGAAACCCAAGCGGTAAGCATGAACGAACTGCCGCTTAACATAGGCGGACCTGACACCATACATCGGGTCACCGACGACTGGATAGCCAATAGCTGATAAATGAACTCGTATCTGATGGGTTCGACCAGTTTCAGTGGTAACCTCAAGCAGGGAGTAATCACCCAGATACTCCTTAACCTTATATCTGGTCCTGGCTTGCCTGCCGTTAGATACTACCGCCATCCGTTTGCGATTGAACGGGTCACGCCCGACAGGAGCATCGATAACACCCTGACTCTGAGCCAGCTTACCTTTAACTAAGACAAGGTAACCCTTGGACACTGACCTGGCTTTGAATTGATTAATCAGATATTGCTGCGCGGAGTTATTCTTGGCAATAATCATCAACCCCGAGGTATCTTTGTCCAAACGGTGAACTATACCCGGTCGTATAGCATCACCAAAGTTGCCCAAATTTGGGCAACGAGCTAAGAGGGCATTGACCAAGGTATGAGTGGTATGTCCCGGAGACGGATGGACAACTAACCCAGCCGGCTTGTCTATCACCAGAAGGTCGTCATCTTCATAAATCACATCCACCGGAATAGGTTCAGCAACAAGTGAGACCTGTTCGGGAGGGGGCAACGCGATATGAATCTTATCTCCAGCATTCAACTTCTGGCTTGCCTTGGCTCCACATTCGTTGACCAAAATATAGCCCTGCTCAATCAGCTTCTGAAGGCGAGAGCGTGATAACTCAGGATATTCTTTAGCTAGATATCTATCCAGGCGACCTGTTGACCCTGCAACCTGCAATATCTTAACTTCTGGCTCCAGAGGAATTACCATTTCCCTTTCTAAATGCCCAAAAAATGAAAATAGCCAGCACTATACTACCAACGGTGATGGCTGAGTCAGCGACGTTAAATGCCGGCCAGTGAAAATCACGCCACAGGCGAACATCAACAAAGTCGGTAACATAACCGAAACGTAGGCGGTCTATCAGATTACCTACTGCACCACCAAAAACCAAGCCCAAAGCCGAGATACCCAGAATGCTAGACCTAGAAAGATAGCGATAAAACAGCAAAATAGTCATTAACCCGGCTATAGCGACTAGCGTTAGCAAGAAAGCTTGATTTGCAAAAAGACCAAAGGCTGAGCCAGTATTCCGCACATGGGTCAAGCTTAAGAAACTGGTTATAGACACTGTTTGATAGAGCTCTAAATGAGACCTGACCCACAGCTTACTTGTCTGGTCTAATGCCACCACAAAGGCAGCAATGATGAGGAATAATCCTCCCCACCACCCACTACCTTGCCGTTCTACTTCTGGCATTCTTCGCCTGGCGCGCTTTACACTCAAGACACAAGTTCGCTTGCGGCAATGCCTCAAGCCTAGCTGGCTCTATGGACCGACCACAAAGGTCACATATTCCATAAGTGCCAGCCTCATATTTTTTCAGAGCATGCTCCACCCCAGCTAGAGCGTCAGTCAGCTGCCTTTCCAGAGCCATCCTCTTCTCCAACTCAAAGGCTTCGGTGGCTCCCTCTTCTCGCTTTCCGAAGGGACTTCCCTCTCGCTGCTCGTCAGCAGACTTCTCCTCAGCCTTCAACCGCTGAAGCTCCTTTTTCAGACGCACCTGCTCTTGTTTCAAACGTTCATAAAGCTCAGTAAAATTGGCCACAACTTAAACCTGTCTCAACATGCTGTGGAGACTATTCTAGCCTATGCTAGATAGGAAAGCAAGCTAGTCAACCATAAGACGTAGCTGTCGTATAGTGCCTATCGCTTGTCCGCGCCAATGGTTATTGGCGAAGACAAAAGTCTTTTCTGCTAGACTGTTCAGCTTGCTTATCCGTGGCAACCATTCCTTCAGTTCTTCGGCTGAATAGGTATAATCATACCTTTCGTAAGCATGCTCGTGTTGCCACCACTTGGCTGCATTACGCCCGTGGAAACGCACATAACCTACATTACTAGTAACCTCAGCCAACGGCGGCAGGAGCTTGGGCAACTGTGGCTCATCAACACAACAAAAACCAAGATTGCGGTTTCGCAGCAAATCAAAGACATCTGACCGCAGCCATTGAGAGTTGCGAAATTCCACCACCACCGGTAAATCACCCAGCCGTTCCTGAAAAAGTTCAAGATAATCGCGATTCTGAAGGCTGAAATGAAAACTGTAGGGAAACTGAGCTAACACACAGCCCAGCTTACCGGCAGCCATAAAAGGCTGGAGTATACGGACAAATGCTGCAAAAACACTGCCATCGTGCTGGCGTTGATGTGTCATCTCTTGATTCGCTTTGATGGAGAATAAGAACCCCTCTCCAGTCTTACCAATCATAGCTTCCAGAACGGAAGGCTTAGGCAAGGCATAAAAGGTAGAATTCAGTTCTAAGGAGTTGAATTCCCGGGCATAGTAACGAAGCCATTCCTGTCGTGGCATGCCACGAGGATAAAAGTTACCTACCCAATCATTATAGCTGAAGCCAGACGTGCCTAAGTAAAGCACACCTTAGTCTAGCACAGCTGTCAGCGTAAACAAAGCTAACGCAGCTTTAAATAAAGCGGATGCAATTAAACGCTCAATTTCTTACGAAGTTAAATAGCCAGAATTATAGTCCATATCCCGATAATAATTAGATAAATACCAACAAGGTAGTTTAATATCCTAGGAAAAATCATCACGATAATGCCGAAGATAAGGGTTAATATACCAATTATTAAACTGCCTACGGGAGCTATAGTAATGCCAAACATAATACATTACCTCCTTTTCAAAATAAGCAATGTCCTCAGGACAAATAAAATACTACTTACACCAACGTGAATACAGCTACCTATTTATGAGCGCCAACACACCCCAAACAATAAGAAAAACACCAACAATGAGGTAAAGGGGTAGCCAGTTAAACAGAATCAACACGCCGGCGACTATAGCAATAATCGCCATAACTGTACCGCTTATAGTAATGCTTTTCTTCGCCATATGAATGAGACCTCCTTCAGTTTGGATTTACTACTTATATTATTGATTTTTGGCTATGCTGTCAATACTTTGGTTACCAGATGAAATATGCTGCAATCAACGAGCAACATGGTTACTCATTGACCAAACTATCCTCGCTATTGTAATATCTCCACAAAACATTTTGACTTGAAGACAGAAAGGGGGATGTTTTTATGAGCGCAAAAAGGCGAGGAACCACGAGCAAATGGAAATGGGTCATCATTGGTATAGTCGTGGCTGTCTTGCTTGTGCCAGTTGGGCTTTTCCTGGCAACAGACCACGAGGACAAAGAACTCAACGAAGCCACACGCGCACAGCTAGGCGGCACCTATGTCAAACTCTCTGATGGGGTGACCCATTATGAATTACTCGGCCCGAAAGATGGGCCAGTGGTTGTTTTGGTTCACGGTGCTACCATACCGATGTGGATATGGGACCCTCAGATTGAGGCATTTATCACCGCCGGATTTCAGTTGCTTCGCTACGATATGTACGGCAGGGGCTATTCCGACCGCCCTGACGCCGACTACAATCGGGAACTCTACCGCAAGCAACTGCTCGACTTACTCGATAATCTGGGACTAAATGAACCTGTCGATTTAGTCGGGATGTCTTTAGGCGGCGCCATCGTCACCGACTTCACTGCCAACTACCCCGAGCGTGTGCAACGCTTGGTTCTAGTTGCACCAGTGGTTAATTCTGTAAGCAAAGATACTTCCATCAAGATGCTGCGCATTCCCATTCTGGGCGATTTCCTGATGCGCATGGTGGCAGTGAAAACCGTAACCAAACGCGCCAATTCCTTAATTCAGGGAATGGACAGGGCTGATGAATACAGCAAACTCCTATATGAACAGACCACCTACAAAGGCTTTGAAAGAGCCTCCCTTTCTATGTTTCGTGGCGATGCTATGCGAGATTATCGAGAAGCCTACCGCACAGTGGGAAAGCAAAACAGAGAGGTGATGCTCATCTGGGGAACAGAAGACACAGACATCTCTCGTGAGAGGATAGATGAAATAATAAGCGCCGTCCCGAACATTCAAGTCCATATCATTGAGGGAGTCGGCCACCAGGTGAACCTAGAAGAATCGGAGAAAGTCAACGAGCTTGTGGTCGACTTTTTGAAATAATAGCTTGAAAGAATAGAGCAGAACTTATACTTCCCTGAACTCGCCCTCCACAGTACCCTCCTCGCCACCAGGAGGAGGTCCACCAGGAGCTTCACCTCCAGGCGCTCCACCGGGTGGAGGTGGCGTCCCAGCTTGCCCATAAACAGCAGCACCGATCTTTTGCATTACTTGAGACAGCTCCTCCGCTGTGCTGCGAACATAATTCATATCCGTGCCTTGAAGAGCCGAGCGCACAGCAGCTATCTTGCCATCTACCTCCTGTCTTAAGTCAGCCGGTATCTTGTCCCCTTGTTCGCGGAGCGTTCGTTCAGCAGTATAAACCAAGGTATCAGCCGTATTGCGAGTCTCCACCTCTTCTTTCTTTCTGGCATCTTCAGCAGCATGAGATTCAGCTTCCCTAGCCATCTTCTCCACTTCATCCTTGCTCAAACCGCTGGAGGCAGTAATTGTAATCTTTTGCTCCTTGCCAGTGCCCTTGTCCTGCGCCCGGACGTCCAGAATGCCATCAGCACTGAAATCAAACGAAACCTCAATTTGGGGTACACCCCTCGGCGCTGGCAAAATGCCGTCAAGTACAAAACGGCCCAGAGTCCGATTATCCGCCGCCATGGGACGTTCCCCCTGCAGTACATGGATTTCCACGCTGGGTTGACTGTCTGACGCCGTGCTAAAAATCTGGCTCTTTTTGGTGGGAATAGTAGTGTTCCGCGGAATAAGCGGCGTGGCCACACCACCCAGCGTTTCAATACTCAAAGTAAGCGGTGTAACATCAAGCAGAAGAACATCTCTGACATCTCCCTTAATCACACCTGCCTGGATAGCAGCGCCCAATGCCACCACCTCATCAGGATTAACACCTTTAACCGGCTCCTTGCCAAAAAACTGGCGCACCATGTCCTGGACCTTTGGCATTCTTGTTTGACCGCCAACTAGAATGACATCGCTTACCTGAGCCGCAGTAATTTTGGCATCAGTCAACGCTTTACGGCACGGTTCTATGCTCCTTTCCAGCAAGTCCATGGACAACTGCTCCAGCTTGGCTCGCGTCAGAGTTATATTCAAGTGCTTGGGCCCAGAGGCATCGGCCGTGATGAAAGGCAAATTTATATCCGTCTGACCAACTGTGGATAACTCACGCTTGGCTTTCTCGCCAGCATCCTTTAGACGCTGCAACGCCATCCTGTCCTGTTTCAAGTCTACGCCCGATTCCTTCTTAAACTCATCGCATAGCCAGTCCATAATTTTTTGGTCTATATCATCGCCACCGAGATGAGTATCACCATTCGTTGACTTAACCTGGAATTGGCCTTCACCAAGTTCGAGTATGGAAATATCAAACGTGCCACCGCCGAGGTCATAGACAGCGATAGTTTCCTCCTGCTTCTTATCCAGCCCGTAAGCCAAAGCTGAAGCGGTTGGCTCATTTACTATGCGTATCACATTCAACCCCGCGATGGTGCCAGCATCCTTGGTCGCCTGGCGCTGGCTGTCATTGAAATAGGCCGGCACCGTAACCACCGCATCGGTGACCTTCTCGCCGAGGTAAGCTTCAGCATCAATTTTCAGCTTCTGCAAAATCATGGCTGAGATTTCCGGCGGACTGTACTGCTTGCCCCCCATCACTACCCAGGCATCACCATTGCTGGCTTCAACTATTTTGTAAGGTAGTCGCTTTATATCATTCTGAACTTCGGAGTCTTTGAACTTGCGACCCATGAGCCTTTTCACACTGAAGATAGTGTTCTCGGGATTGGTAATCGCCTGCCGCTTTGCCAATAATCCCACCAGCCGCTCACCCTTCTTGTCAATAGCCACTACCGAAGGTGTTAGCCTCTCCCCCTCAGCATTGGGGATTATTTTCGGCTCACCACCTTCCATAACTGCCACCAAACTAAATGTGGTGCCTAAATCAATACCAACTGCTTTGCCCATCTTGTCCTCCTTCTGACACTAAATTTTTTATGACTTTTCTCATTTTTCTAACCCTTTTCCGCAGTTAAATCTTCCTCATCCTGTTTAGTCGATTCCGTGGCCGATGATTCGCCACCCTTCCCCACCACCACCTGTGATGCCCGAAGTAATTTGTCCTTCAGTTTATACCCTTTTCGAACCTCATCTAGCACCTCGCCTTCAGCACCCTCATGCTGGGCTACTGCTTCATGGAGACTCGGATCGAATATCTCACCCACACACTTCATTTCGGCCAGCCCATGTTTACTCAAAACATCTAATAACATCTTCTGAATTTGCCTGAAGCCGGTAAGCCAACTGAGACCTTTGCCCTCAGGAGCAGCTCCTTCAAAAGCACGGTCAAAAGCATCCAACACTGGTAATATATCACAAACCAGCATGGAGTTGGCCCAATGTATGAGCTCTTTTTTCTCTTGTTCTTCACGTGTTTTATAGTTTCGAAAATCAGCCTCAGTCCTCTGCCAGTTGGCTAAATACCGTTCAGCCTTCTCTTTCTCCTGAGCAAGGGCTTCTTTTAAAGACTCAATATTCTCTTCGGCTAGCTCAGGCGCTTCACTCTCAGATGCCACTCTGTCTTCTTCAACCAATCTATAGCCTCCTTATAACAAATCTAATCGCCGCGGTAAATTCCAGCCACCAGATCGCTTAATACCCCAGACATATAGGACACTATAGAAATAGCTCGGCTGTAATCCATCCGAGTTGGACCGATAACACCAACGGTGCCACCAACCTGGCCAGGTATACCATAGCGACTGAAAACCAAACTCAAATCACGTAATGTCTGAACTTGATTCTCTTCACCGATCAGAACCTGTACGCCAACATCGCTCGACCGCAGGGAGAAAGCGGAGTTAAGCCACTCTTTCGTCTCCATCAGCTCCATGATACTCAACATCCTGTCCTTTTGAGCAAACTCAGGTTGGCCAAGCATCAAGCGCAATCCTTCAAGGTAAGATTCCTCATATTCTAGCTCATCCTCGGCAGACATCATGTCAGTCACGGCTTCAATTACTTGCTCCTCTTCCGAGGAAAGCCCTACCTTTTTAGTTTTAATTAAGATCTCAGAGCTTGTTAGCCCAGAATAAACAGCATTCAGTTTATTAGCCATGATTGTTAGCTGTTCCTGCGTTACTGGCTTATCGAATGACAATAGTTGCCTCTTCAATATAGCCTCCCTGAGCACCAGAACCATAAGAGCCACGAACTCCTGCATTGCCACCAATTCCACATGCCAGAATCGACATTGCCTTGGCTTGGGATAAGTGACCAAAGCTGCATTCTTGGCTAAACGTGCCAAGATGGTTGCTGCCAGCTTCAGCCATCTATCAAATTCCTCTTCCACTTCACGGAAAAGCTTACTGATGCGATACTGCTCCTCCAAGGGAAGCTCGGCTTCATTAGCCAGCGACTCTACATAATGACGATACCCCTTGTCTAAAGGCATACTGCCAGCCGATGTATGGGGTCGGCTAATATAGCCCTCCTCTTCAAGATAGGCCATGTCATTGCGAATAGTAGCCGGGCTCACCCCTAGCTGATAATTTCGAAAAATAGTCTCCGACGCTACAGGCACTGCTGTAGCAATATACTCACTGACTATTATTCTCAGAACAGCTTCTCTTCTCTTAGTCAAACCTTTCAACATTTTTTAGCACTCTCCCCCAAAGACTGCTAACTACTATAATTTACCACTATATCAACAATATGTCAAAACCTAAAAATAGGGGCTACTTACTTATGTAGCTGCGAGGCTTTAGCCTCGCTAAAGAAAGGCAATCCTGAAGTGGCGCAACTGGATTGAAAATGGATTATTGATAAACACTCCTAAAAATATATAAGGTGGCCTTAAGGCCACCTTATACAACATACAACAAAAAATTCAGGTGGTTATCTTTCTGAATAGGTGACCTCGAGAATAACCTCTGACCACTCTATCAATTGAGCTACACTGTTGCCGTTAGTCTTCTTCATAAATAGAGCTTCAACCTGAAAGTGAGTGGCAGCCGCAGCGGCAAGATGGACTATGTCAGGAGTGACGTCTACTATAGTCGGTGGTTGAGTAAAAAGCGTAGAGGAATACTGCAATTGCGTGCCAGTATACCAGAATTCGGGCAGCTTGTCACCATATTTAACATTCCACAAACGCATACCGGCAAGCCCCGTAGTGGCCGGGAACGGATCACTAACTACGCTCCTAGTGGTAAACCTGAGATTGGCATTTTCTATTTTCTTTCCCGCCAGGCTCCAGATATCGAAGCTCCAGAAAGCACAATATCCTCTATTCTTCTCATCATCCCCAGCTATAGTCCGGGAATTATCTTTATCACCTTCAGAATCTACTGTGCCAGTTTCCTCGGCAATCGGTCTGATGGTTACGGTTTTAGTAACTGTTGACACGGTGACCATCACATTACCCTTGGTTTCGCCACCTTTGCCATCGCTAACAGTTACCGTGATGTTGAAATTCCCACCTTTATTCGGTGCTATCCAGGTAACTCTGTTGCCTACCCCGGTGATATCCCCCTCACTAGCCGACCAGCTATATCTGACCGCGTCGCCATCAGGGTCACTAGCAACACAGGTAAGCATCGTACTCTCCCCGTACAGCACCCCGGATGGGCTGGCATCAAAGCTAGAAATTATCGGCGACTGATTAGCACCAACTGTCACAGGTAAACTAGCCTGTGACGAACCACCTTTGCCGTCCTCCACGGTGACCGTGATGGTTTAAGTCCCGTAATTCGGCGGAGCTTTCCAGATAACGGAGGGCCCAGCACCGCTAAAATCACCCCCTGTGCATGCCCACCTGAAATCTAACTGATCACCATCTGCGTCCTGAGCTATACACTTAACCTCAGTGTTGCCTGAAGGATAAAGCTGTGTCTTCGCCGCTACTAGGCTGGCGATTACTGGCGGTTGATTACCGCTCGGCATCGATGGCGGCGTCGCCTGGCGCGGGCCGCAAGCCCCACCCAGCATGACCGCCACAGCCAGCATAACCAGGACTATAGTGAAACTAACTCTAAAAATACTCATCCTCATTTACCTCCTTACGTAAAAGTATACTTCAACTCAACACTGTTAACAATCAGAGCGACCCGTGCCAATCATCAAGACTATTGCTTTGTGCTAGCCGCAATGTCATAGCTTGTAATCTTCCAGGCATCAGGGCCAATAGTCGTAATGCTGAAATCCCATATCTCACCCGGGCGCAGATTCTCCCTAATAGCTGACGCCTTGGCAATGAGACTTTTGTTCTTATCATAGAAATTGACTGCTATCGTGCCGAATTTTATGTCCATATTGCCAACGTTCTGAGCTCTGCCAATGACCACTGCCGTGCTTTGAGGTGCACTTCCAGCGAACTCACGCACCGTCATGCTATGGCTCAATATCTTCAACTCTCCATCATCGCCTACCCCTAGTTCAGCACACCCAGCAGAACTTACTGTTAAAATCAGCACCAATACTGCAGCTACAACCCTAGCTGTCCTCTTCATTATCTCCTGCTCTCCTTGCAACTTAACCCATCTCATTTCCATTACTGACCGCAACAGCTCTTGTATGGCCTGGGAATAACGCTTACGGTTAAGGTAGCCTCGGTACTGCCACCATTTGCGTCTTGGGCAACAACCATAATGTGATAGTCACCATAATCGTTTGGCGCTTCCCAGGTAATAGTAGGCCCATCACCCGTTAGACTACCACCGGTGGATGACCACTTGAACTGCACCGCATCGCCTTCAGGGTCAGAAACAACACATTTGATTTCAGAGGCTCCCCTAGGGTAAACATTTATATACTGAGCCTCAAGATTTGAGATTTCTGGAGGCTTATTGCCCTTAAACTCCGGCGATGCCAAACAAGCACTGCACAGCACTGTCACAACCACGATTATGCCTAAACCAATTTTGTCGATACGCGAATTCACTGATACTCCCTCCCTCGAACGAGCTAGCCAAAGTATATACAGGCGTGGCAATTTTAGCAAGCAATCGTGCTGTTGACCTTGTTTTAGCAGGATGGTATCATTCTCTAAATATCCCGGAGATACAGGATTGGCTGACAACGCCAGACAAGATACCGAAATCGCTCGATTTCTCAAGCTAGAGGCTAGGCGACAAAAGGAAACCATAAATCTTATTGCCGCCGAAAATTACGCCAGTCGAGCGGTGCTCGAAGCTCAAGGCTCCATATTAACCAACAAATATGCCGAAGGCTACCCGCAACGCCGCTATTACGCTGGCTGCCCCAATATAGATGCCATCGAAAGCTTGGCAATCGAGCGAGCCAAGAGATTGTTCAACGCTGAGCATGCCAACGTCCAGCCCCATAGCGGCAGCCAAGCCAACATGGCAGTCTATTTCGCCCTTCTCGAGCCCGGCGATACCGTTATGGGAATGAGCTTAAGCCATGGCGGCCATCTAACTCACGGCGCCCCAGTCAATTTCTCGGGAAAATGGTACAAGTTCATCACCTACGGAATTGACCGACAAACTGAAAGGCTCGACTATGACAACATAGAGAAACTAGCCCTAAAGCACAAGCCAAAACTTATTATCGCTGGAGCCAGTGCCTATCCCCGAATTATTGACTTCAACCGCTTCCGCAGCATAGCTGATGCTGCCGGCGCCCAGCTTATGGCAGATATGGCCCACATAGCCGGATTGGTAGCTACCGATTTACATCCCTCTCCAGTACCTCATGCCCAAATAATTACCTCATCCACCCACAAGACCTTGCGCGGTCCCCGAAGCGGCTTCATTTTATGTAATCAAGAGCTGGCTTCAAAGATAGATGCCGCTGTTTTCCCTATGATGCAGGGAGGACCACTGATGCACGCCATCGCTGCCAAAGCCATAGCCTTTTTTGAAGCTATGCAGCCTGAGTTCGCCACCTATCAAAAGGCAGTACTGGAAAATGCTCAAGTCCTTGCCTCTGAGTTAAAGCAGCACGGTTTACGACTAATTTCTGGCGGTACCGATAATCACCTCATCCTCGTTGACCTCACCCAGACTGGAATAACCGGCATAGTCGCTCAGGAAGCCCTTGAAGCCGCTGGCATCTTGGTAAATAGGAATGCCATCCCCTCAGACCCCAGACCACCTCAAATCACCAGTGGCATCAGGCTGGGTACACCAGCTATTACAACCAGAGGCTTCGGCCCCAAAGAAATGAAGCACATTGCTTCTTTCATTATAAAGGTGCTCTCTCACCCCGAAGATAAAAGAATACAAAACGAAATAGCTGAGCAAGTAGCTTCCATGTGCCACAGTTTTCCCACCCCAGGAATAGACTAGACTCTACCAATGAAACGTTACATCACAAGACAGAAAACGTCAGATTCCCTTTAAGCGGGTAGGCCTTCCATAGCATCATTAGTATAATTCAAAGGTTTGCGGTAGAAACCTATGGAACCAAAATTTGCCATCGAAACCAGAGATTTAACCAAGAAATATGGTGACCTCACTGCGGTCGATAAGCTAAACATTACAATAGGCTACGGTGAGGTGTTTGGGCTGCTCGGCCCTAACGGTGCCGGCAAGACAACAATAATCTCCATGCTGTGCACCATAATCAATCCATCTTCAGGCAACGCCACTGTGAATGGCTTCAATATATTAAAACAACCGGCCGCTGTTAGACGCAGCATCGGCATCGTTTTCCAGGACCCAAGCATCGATGACCGCCTAACAGGCAGAGAAAACTTGCAGCTTCATGCTTGCCTTTACGATATGCCGGCAGAGCTAACCAAAAAGCGCATAGCGGAGGTCCTAAAGCTGGTAGGATTGGAGGATAGAGCGGATTCCGCCATGAAAACTTACTCGGGCGGTATGAGAAGACGATTGGAATTGGCCAGAGGTTTGCTTCACCACCCCAAGGTGCTCTTTCTCGACGAGCCCACTCTAGGCCTGGATCCTCAAACTCGAGAGCATCTCTGGACATACATCGAAAACCTGGCCCGAACAACTGAAATCACCATCATCCTCACCACCCATTACATGGAAGAAGCCGACCTGCTTTGCAGTCGTGTTGCCATCATTGACTATGGTAAAATCAAGGTCATTGACACACCCTCCAATCTGAAGGCAGCTCTAAAAGGCGATGTCATAACCATTACCACAGCCCATCCGCAAAAGCTCGCCACCAGACTGACTGAACTCAGACTCACCCCTCATATAGACTCATCAGGAGATGCCTTGAGATTAACTGTCTCCAACCCAGAAAAACTCATACCCAGATTAATTAGAACCGCTGCCGATGTTGGAGTAGAAGTCAATTCCGTATCTATCCATCACCCAACATTAAATGATGTGTTCCTTCACTACACCGGTCGAGACATAAGAGCAGAAGAGGCCGAATCACAGTTCAGAAAATTCATGATGGTGGGGAGGCAAAAAAGATGAGTGAGCTCAGGAAAATATATGGATTGTGGCGTCGGGAAGTACTCAGATACTGGCGTGAAAAGTCACGGATTATCTCTTCACTCATATTGCCTCTGCTCTGGCTGCTGGTTTTCGGCGGCGGCATGCGCGGCGTAGAGCTGCCCGGCATACAGGGTTACCAAACATACATATTCCCGGGCATAGTCGCTATGACACTCTTATTCACCTCTGTCTGGTCCGGCATCTCCATAATCTGGGACAGAGAATTCGGCTTCTTTAAAGAGATTATGGTAGCACCCGTCTCTCGAACCTCAATCGTCATCGGTAAGGCTCTGGGCAGTGGAACAAGCGCCCTTATCCAGGGCTTCATTTTGCTACCGCTTTCATTTCTGGTAGGTGTGCACCTGTCGCCGATGTCTTTCGTAATATTAATCCCCACTATGATTCTCATCTCAATCGGACTGGTCTGTATTGGACTGCTTATCGCCTCAATGATAACCAGCATGGAAGGATTCAATTTCATCATGAGCCTGGTGATTATGCCCATGTTCTTCACCAGCGGCGCCCTTTTCCCCCTAACTTCGGCGCCAGATTGGCTTAGGGGCTTTAGCTATGCAAATCCACTGACTTACGGCGTGGATGTCTTACGCTGGGGCACCTTCGGCGAGGCAAGTTCATTGCTACCAATTTATGCCGAATTTCTTATACTGGTGCTATTCGCCGCAGCTATGATTGTAGCCTGCTCCTATACCTTCAACATTAAAAAGTAACGTCCAATCACCCAGGGCACAATATCCTCACCGCTCCGACTATTCTCTGACCGCTTTCGCATGATTAAAGCATGATTCATCAGAAGAAAGCCAATCGCAGCATACGGTTCAGTTAAAATTTTTACCAAAAATTTACACAACGACAAAACCGAGGCAACAATCCGCTGCTACACTAATAGTAGACTGTAAAGTTGACCCAGGCCTTGTACGCAGGGCCCTAACATGGTCTGGAGTTAGCTCCCAGTCAAGAAGAAAAAGGAGGTTAAAAAATGAAGAAAACTCTAAGCCTGGCGCTGCTGGCAATAATCTTGGTAGCCAGCCTCGGTTTTGCCCCGGCAGCCTATGCCGATGATGCCAGCACCGATGTCGATGCTAAAGGCATCGGCAAGCTGAAAGCCCAAGGAGACGGCATAGCCGTATTATATGGCAAGGGCGCCGTCGAACTCAGCGGCAACGGCACCCTGTGGGTAAAGGACTCCGCTGGCAATGCTAAGATTGAAGTCACAGGATACGGCGTAAAGAAGGAGTTCCCCGATGGTTGGATTCAGTACGCAGGTCTGCGCGGCACCGCCAGTATTAAGGGCACCAATATCCGCGTTGTCATTGCCGGCGTAAGCATCGACCTTACCGCTAAAGGCCGCGGTGGCGCCATTCTCTGGGGGCACGGAACTTATGAAATGAACGGCAGGTCAGGCCAGTGGGGCAACAATACCTTCCCCAAACCAGTGCTGCTCGCCCCGGTTGAATAACTAAAGCAACGACAGACAAAACTCTGGCAAGCCAGGGAATTCTCTGGCTTGCCAGACTGAAAAAAAGAAAGGAGATTACAAAGAAATGAGAAAAATCCAGAAATTCGTTCTTGCCACCGTACTTGTCGCCATCATGCTCATCTCAAGCGCACCGGCTATAGCGCTGGCTCAAGAAGACGGGGCTCCGGAACGTCGGGGTGCTCTAATAGCTCAAGTCGCCGAAATACTGGGTATTGACCAGCAAGAGCTTGAGGATGCCCTCAAGCAGGCCCAAATGGAATTGCGGCAGGAAACTCTCGACGCCAGACTTCAAGAATTAATAGCTGAGGGCACGTTAACCCAGGAGCAGGCTGATGACCTTAAGGCATGGATGAATGCCAGACCCGATGTCCCGAATATTCCTCCAAAGCAACTTAAGGAGGCACTAGAAAAAGGCGTTATAACCCAAGAGCAAGTAGACCAACTTAAGGCATGGATGGAGGCAAAGCCGGACACTCCAAATATCGGGGCAACGATAGGTGAGCGTCTTGTAGAGGAAGGCATAGTCACACAGCAACAGGCAGACGAGTACAAAGCCTGGATGGAATCAAGACCAGCGGATATACCAAAAGTTGGCCCCGGACAACTTAAGAAGTTGCTGGACGAGGGCAAAATAACCCAAGACCAGATGGATGCGTTCAAGGCGTGGATGGAATCAAAGCCTGATATGCCAAAGATTCGGCCAGAAGTGCGAAAGGAGCAGGCAGAGAACACTCAAGAACACCGCGATGCTCTGACAACACGCGTCGCTGAAATCCTTAATATCGACAAGGCAGACCTTGAGAATGCCTTCAAGCAAGCCCAAAGTGGATTTCGAGAGCAAGCCCTGGACACTAGACTGCAGGAGCTGGTAAATCAGGGCGCGTGGACCCAGCAGCAGGCTGATGCATTCAAAGCCTGGATAAAAGCCAGGCCTGATGTCCCACCACTTCAACCTGCCCAGCAAGCCGGCCAATCAAGGCCACCAAGATAATAGGAGACACCGGACCTAGTGGCTGAGCGGACAAACTAAGCATCAATAACGATTGGCAAGCCAGGCTGTGCCTGGCTTGCCAGCATTCGAACCGTAAGCACATCAAAACACTTTAAGCTATAATAAGAAGAATACGTATTTACTAATTACCGAGGTAGGTCATGACAACCATACTGGTCGTCGACGATGAGCCGAACATACTAGAACTCGCCAAGCTCTATCTTGAGCAAGAGGGGTACCGTGTACAGGGGGTTGGCAACGGCAACGATGCCCTTGAAAAGCTAAATTCGGTTAAGCCATCGCTCATCGTCCTGGATTTAATGCTACCCGACATAGACGGTTTTGAGGTATGCCGTGAGATACGAAAGAAAAGCGACATCCCCATTCTGATGCTTACTGCCCGAAAAGAAGACGTGGACAAAATAGTCGGGCTTGAGCTTGGGGCTGATGACTATCTAACCAAACCATTCAATCCACGAGAGCTGGTAGCCAGGGTCAAGGCTATTCTCCGCCGCTACAAGTCCGGACTCAAGCCCAGTCAAGCCATAGAAGTCGGTAATCTACATATTGACCTGGCTCGCCGCGAGGCAACTATAGATAGCCAACAACTTAAACTCCGCACTAAAGAGTTCGACTTGCTAGCAACCCTGGCTCAAAACATAGGAGTCGTCCTAACCCGAGAGCGACTCCTTGAGATGGTCTGGGAAACTGATTACTACGGAGAAACGCGCACCATCGACATCCATATTAACCATCTCCGGGACAAGTTAAGCGGAGCGAACGCCTCGATAGAAACAATCCGAGGTATAGGCTACAAAATGACATTGAAATAACGAGCATCCAGCGGCTGAGCACAGAGTTTTTAGTCACAGAAAAAGCCGCTCCTAAATAGAGGTTTATGATGAGCCTGCGTACACGCCTTATTCTTTCATACGTTTTAATCATAGTCTTATGCCTGGGCATAGTCGCTGCCTCTCTGATAGTCTTGCTCGGTGACCATATAAACAGGCTAGCCATGGCACGCCTGGCCGATATTGCACTGCCCATCTATGTCCAGTTCAGAGCAGCTACCAGAAGCCAAGTCTCTCTGAACCAGGCATGGGCCAATCTGCAGGAGATGTCTCAGGAAACTGGCACTTACATATTTCTACTGGACGCTAAAGATGTCATTATCAGACAGGCAATACCCGAGGAGAGTTCCTGGATACCACCCTCAAAGTTGGAAATCAAAAAGCCACCTGCCATCAGACTAACGCCTTACCACGGAACTTATGTCGCACCTGGTGGAGAAAGATTACTATTCGTCGCCCAACCACTTACTGGATTGTTCAAAACACCCAACCCCTCTAATCCAGAGACCCTAGTGCTGGCCTTGCCTCGCCGGGAGGCTCTGGCCATCTGGGCTGACTTTGCTAAACCATTTCTCTGGGCAGGACTAGCCGCCCTGGCTGTCTCCATACTTATAGCCATTCTCCTAGCGCGCTCCGTCTATGTACCTGTCCGACGCGTGACAAACGCCGCCGAAGAAATAGCCCACGGTAACTATGAGCAGGAGGTCCCAGAGGCCGGCCCTAAAGAGGTCAAAGGCTTGGCTACAAGTTTTAACCAGATGGCCAAGCAGGTGAAGCACTCTCAGCAGATGCTGCGCGACTTTGTAGCCGATGTCTCCCACGAGCTAAGAAGTCCGCTTACCTCCATCAAGGGATTCGCCCAAGCCATAGTCGATGGAACTGCCAAGGACAAAGAAGCCCAGCTTAAAGCTGCCACTGTCATCGAGGACGAGTCCAAACGCATGATGCGGCTGGTAGAGGAACTGCTTGAGTTTTCCAGGCTTGAATCAGGCCAGATCACCATGGTCAAGGAACCAGTAGATTTGAAGGAGCTTCTGCAGCAGTGCCATGAGATTTTCCTCATGCGTGCCGAAGAAAAAAACATACTACTGAAAACAGAGATTGAGCCTCTGTCGCCTGTCACCGGTGATATCGACCGTTTGGAGCAGGTCTTCAACAACCTGCTCGACAATGCCTTGAAACACACCCCCTCCGGTGGCAAGGTAAGCATCATTGCCCGGCAACCCCACCCCAACTTCGCCGAAATTGCCGTAACTGATACCGGCCCAGGCATCTCTGGTGAGCAGCTACGGCATGTCTTTGAGCGCTTCTATAAGGCTGACCATTCAGCAGGTAAAACTGGTGCCGGCCTGGGCCTGGCCATCGCCAGACAGATAGTCCGCGCCCACGGCGGAGATATCATGGCTAAAAGCGCCCTGGGTCAAGGAACCGAGTTCCTGGTCAGATTACCCACCAACCCCACTATTTAATATTGTTTAGCTGGTAGGTTGGCGCAAATGCTCCAACCTACCCCAAAATTCTAAATAACAAACATCAAATACTAAACAATGTCAAAATTCAAATATTCAAATTCAAAACCGTAATGTTTTGGTCATTGGTGTTTTAGCATTTGGATTTGTTTGGGATTTAGAAATTAGGATTTGGTATTTATTTAAGATGCTGCTTGCGGTACGTTAGTCTCGCCCCTCCTGTTTCCCAAGCCATGCGTAACTGGGGCATAATCCGCCTAACACGCACTCCTTACAACGAGGCCGTTGAGCTTTGCATATCCTCCGGCCATGCTCTATCAGCATAACATGAAACTGATACACATCCTGAGACGGCAAAAGTGCCTCAAGCAGCCTGTGTGCTTGCTCCACAGAAACCTTGGAGCTAATCAGTCCCAGCCTTTTAGCCACGCGGAAAACATGCGTATCCACCGGCAAAGCTGGCATACCCAGCGAAAAAAGCAATACGCAGCTAGCTGTTTTCATGCCCACCCCGGGCAATTGCCTCAGCCAATCCCTGGCCTCATCTACAGGCAGCTTCCCCAAGAAGTCCAGCTCGAAATCACCACGCCTTCGCCGTATTTCCTCCAGTGCCTGCTTGATATATCTGGCTTTAACTACACCCAGTCCACCAGCTTTAATAGAATGAGAAATCTCACCAACGCTGGCATTAGCCATATCTTCCCAACTACCAAAAGAAGCCAAAAGCTGCTCAAAGGCTTTTCCGGAGTTCCTATCCGACGTGTTCTGGGAAAGAATCGTCTGGACCAGCACCTCTATCGGGCTCTGCCGCCGTCGCCAATTGCGCCTGCCATATTCTTTAGTCAGCAACGTGAGAATTTGTTCAACGCTCGCTCTAACCATTCCGAAAGTATTATACAGCACAAACGTAGGGACAGGTCTTCAGACCTGTCCGCAGCAGACAGACCTAGAGAAAATCCTAAAATCGTTACAAAACCGTAATGTTTTGGTCATTGTTATTTGGTGCTTTGAGTTTGTTTGGGATTTCCCTAATCTGCGGACAGACCTAAAGGTCTGTCCCTACAGTTTTCACTTGGATAGGGTGAGGGTGAGAGTAGGACACAACAACCTCTTTGGTGCTATAATTATCTCACTAGAAATGGTAGGGGTGACTAATGGATGAACTCAAGGTCTTCACCGGCAACGCCCACCCGAAGCTAGCCGAGGCAATATGCAAATACCTCAACATACCGCTGGGCAAAGCTGAGGTCTTCGAATTCAAGAATGAGAACATCTTCGTCCGAGTTCAGGAAAATGTCCGTGAACGAGATGTATTCGTCATCCAACCGTTTTCCACACCGGTCAATAAAAACCTGGTCGAACTCCTAATTATGATTGACGCCTTCAAACGAGCTTCTGCCGGTAGAATCACCGCTGTCATCCCTTACTACGCCTACGGCCGCACCGACAAGAAAGACCAGCCTCGCGTGCCCATAACCGCCAGATTAATTGCTGACCTGCTCACCACCGCCGGCGCCAACCGCCTGCTAACCATAGACCTTCACGCCGCCCAAATCCAGGGCTTTTTCAACATACCAGTCGACGAACTCACCGCGCTCTTCATACTCAGCGATTACTGGAAAGAGAAAGAGAAGGTATTGGATAACCTGGTCGTCGTCGCCACCGATATCGGCATATCCGCACATGCCCGCGATATGGCGGCTAAGCTCAATGCACCATTGGCTATCATTGAAAAGAGGCGACTAGGCAACATCGACGCCACCGAGACTCTCAACATCATCGGCGAAGTCGAGGGAATGCGTGCACTGACCATCGACGATGAAATCGATACCGCCGGCTCCCTTGTCGGTGTCGTGGACACTCTACTAGAGCACGGTGCCACCGAAGTTTACGCCTGCTGCACCCACCCCATATTCTCCGGACCAGCTATAGAGCGAATAGCCAAATCGCCAGTTAAAGAGATTGTCGTCACCGACACCATTCCTATCGACAAAAAGAGGAGACTGGACAAAATCACCGTCCTGCCTATCGCTCCGCTCCTCGGCGAAGCCATACACCGCATCCACACCGGCCTATCCATAGGCGCCATGTTCGAGTAGAAAAACCATGCTTAAGTGGCTAGGTAGCCTCGTTGATTCCAACGAAAAAGAACTGAAGCGTCTCCAGCCTATTGTAGACGAGATAAATTCGCTAGAACCCGAATTCCAGAAGCTCAGCGATGCTGAACTTCGCGCCAGGACAGACGAGTTCAAAGCCCGGCTTAAAAACAGCGAGACGCTAGATGATATACTTCCTGAAGCCTTCGCTGCCGTCAGAGAAGCTGCCAGGCGCACCATAGGCGAACGACACTTCGATGTCCAGCTTATTGGCGGCATCGTACTCCACCAGGGCAAAATCGCCGAGATGAAAACCGGCGAGGGCAAAACCCTGGTTGCTACCTTGCCACTATATCTGAACGCCCTCACCGGCGAAGGTTGCCATCTCGTTACCGTAAACGACTACCTGGCGCGGCGCGATGCTTACTGGATGGGCCCCATATACCACGCCCTCGGCTTAACCGTTGCCAGCATCTACCCACAACAGAGTCCCGCAGAACATCTGCCAGCCCGTCTTTATGACCCTGACTATACCGATGAAAAAGACACCCGCTGGCCCCATTTCCGACCCGTCAGCCGCCAACAGGCTTATCAAGCCGATATTACCTACGGCACCAACAACGAGTTCGGCTTCGACTACCTCAGGGACAACATGGCTATAGACCTGTCTCAATACGTCCAGCGCCCACTCAACTACGCCATTGTCGACGAGGTGGACAATATACTCATCGACGAAGCCCGCACCCCGCTGATAATCAGCGGCTCCGCTGAAGAAGCCACTGAAAAATACAACGTCTTTGCCCGCCTAGTGCCTCAGCTCAAAAAAGATGAAGACTACACCGTCGAAGAAAAGGAACGCCAGACCTACCTCACCGAATCCGGCATGACCAGGATGGAAAAATGGCTTCGCCGGGACGGCTTGCTCAAAGCCCCCAGCCTCTATGACCCGGCTAACTACAGTTTGACTCAATACCTGGAAAATGCACTGAAAGCCAATGTGCTGTTCAAGAAAGACCGCGACTACGTAGTTAAAGACGGGCAGGTTATCATTGTCGACGAGTTCACCGGACGGCTCATGTTCGGCCGCAGATACTCCGAGGGGCTGCACCAGGCTATCGAAGCCAAGGAAAGGGTCAAGATTCAGCGGGAGAGCGTAACCCTAGCCACCATCACCTTCCAGAACTATTTCCGCCTTTACAAAAAGCTGGCCGGCATGACCGGCACCGCCGCCACCGAAGCTGAAGAATTCCACAAGATTTACAAGCTTGAAGTGGTCGCCATCCCCACCAATAAGCCGATGATTCGTATTGACAATCCCGACCAGATTTACAAGGACGAAGAAACCAAATTCAAAGCCGTCGCCAGGGAAATCGAGGGCTTCCATCAGCAGGGCACGCCGGTGCTCATAGGCACCGTCTCCATCGAGAAATCCGAGCTTTTGAACGGACTGCTCACAAGGAAAGGCATACCGCATCAGGTGCTCAACGCCAAAAATCATGAAAAGGAAGCTACTATAATCGCTCAGGCTGGACGCATAGGCGCCGTCACCGTTGCCACCAACATGGCCGGGCGTGGTGTTGACATCATACTTGGCGGTAATCCTGTCGAGCGTGATAAGAAAGAATGGCAGAAAGAGCACGATAGGGTAATTGAGCTTGGCGGCTTACACGTCATCGGCACCGAGCGCCACGAGGCCAGGCGCATTGACAACCAGCTCCGAGGCCGCTCTGGAAGGCAGGGCGACCCCGGCAGCTCCCGATTCTATATCTCCTTAGAAGACGATGTCGTTCGCCGCTTCGGCGGCGACCGCGTCAAAGGCTTCATGGAGTGGGCTGGCTTCGATGAAAACACGCCCATCGAACATTCCATGGTCAGCAAATCCATAGAAAACGCCCAGGTCAGAGTTGAAGGCCATCACTTCGATATCCGCAAACACCTCGTTGATTATGATGATGTGGTCAACAAGCACCGCGAGGTAATCTATGCCGAGAGAAGGAAAATACTGGAGGGCGCTGACCTCAAGTCAAACATCCTGTCTATGGTTCGAGATGAAATCGAAAAGCTGGTAGCCGCCAGTGGCAGCCATGACCTTATCCAGCCAGACTTCACTGGCTTAATCGAGGAACTCGCCACTATCCTCCCCCTACCACCTCAGATAAATCCTGCCGCACTCTCCAAAATGAGACCAAACCAAATCACCGAAAAGCTGATTGAGCACGCCGAGCAGCTATACGAGCAACGAGAGGCAGAGATAGGCGCCGAGAACACGCGGCTCTTAGAGAGACTGGTTATGCTCCGCGCCCTCGACAGCTTATGGAAAGACCATCTCACCGCTATGGACCATCTCCGTCAGCAGGCAAGCCTTTACGCCATGAAACAGGTTGACCCCATAGTCGTCTATAAAAAAGAAGGCCATGCGCTGTTCGAGAGCCTCACTGCCAGCATAGAGCACGATGTCGTCCACACCATTTACAAAGTCAGCCTCGAGAGAAAGGAAGCCCCAGCACAGAGACAGCCCCAGAAAGTCGCCGTCCCTGCTGGCAAAAAAGTCGGCCGCAACGAACCCTGTCCCTGCGGCTCCGGCAAGAAATACAAGCATTGTTGTGGCAGATAAAAAGGAGGAGGTTGTGATATGATGGAAGCTAGATTAGGCGTCACTATCTGTGACAAATGCCAGCAGCCGATGGCAAAAGACCAACATGTCATTATAATAACCGAAGGCAATATCACCGCATCAAACGATATTTTAATCTTTGACGGCTCTTGTGTCCGCTATGCTTGCCATCTCGGTTGCTGGGATGGAGTTGAGGAGAGTTGAGGAGATTGAGCAGGCGACGCGATATTCAAAAGCTAGATCCAGATTTCGCAGTTAAGCACAACCTCCGGGCAAATTGGAGGTAACAAAAATGGAACTGAAAGATTTAATAAGAATTTACGAAGACAAGAAAAGATTATACGGAGATGAAGTTTATCTCCATGTATCTGAGATTTTCGAAGAGGCGAGAGAAAAGTATAAACAAGAATATCTATCAAGCTCAAAGGCTTCGAAACTAAGGGCTAAGGGTAAAACACCAGATGCCGAGCAATCGTGGAAAGCGTTTAAAGGTAAAAACTTCGAGAAGCTGATTTGGCATATAATCGGTGATGAACTTGAGTCTGTTGATCTTCGCGTAATACTTGGTGCATCACTAAAAAGGAAAAAACTATCAGCAGAATTGAGCAAGGTATATCGGAACCTTCTCATCAGATACGGAGAGTGGGCATTGCTGCCCGATGTAGATTTGGTTATTTATGACCCTACGACGTGCGATATTATCGGAGTCATTTCATGCAAAATAACACTACGGGAGAGAATCGCCCAAACCGCATATTGGAAGTTGAAGCTAGCAAGTGATCCTTTAACTATGCACGTTAAAGGGTACTTCATAACAGCTGATGAGGATGGAGACCTAGTGAAAGGCATGACAAGCCCCACTCGAAACAGAATTATCGTTGAACATGAATTAGATGGAACTTACGCCCTACGGCACATTGCTGAGAGCGAAAAGGTTAAGGCATTTCCGAAGCTTCTCGACGATTTACGAGCAATGGTTCAAAAGAGATAACACGCATGGCTAAAAAAAGATCTAAAGAGATAGAAGCTAAGCTACCACTCTTTAAAAACATACCACTAAACGGATTCGCCTATCAGGCCAGCGAGACTAAAAAAGCTAAGAAATCTGAAGGCGTTAAAGAAATAAAAACAAAGGATGAAACGCTTATATTGGAGGCCACTACTTTATGGGATTATCCAAAACAAAGCTATGGCGAGAAGCCAAAAGGCAATAACAAATATGCAGGTGTCACACCTGCATTCATAATTTGGAATCTAGTCCAACGATATACCCTGCCGGGTGATTTAGTTGTAGACCCAATGGCCGGAAGCGGCACAACCATCGACGTGTGCAAAGAAGAAGGCCGACAGGCCATTGGATATGATATAGCTCCGGCACACCCTGAAGTTATGCAGAATGATGCTCGGAATATACCGCTTCCTAATGATTCAGTAGATATGATATTTATAGATTCTCCTTACTCTGACAACATAAACTACTCTGACCACCCTGATTGCATCGGCAAGATTTCCTGCGAGGACGAGCGTTTCTTCGATGAGCTTGATAAAGTTGCAGCCGAAATACATAGGGTCCTTAAGCCCGGTAAGGTAATGGCATGGCTGATTGGTGACCAATGGGTAAAAAAGAGGTTTACACCCGTAGGCTTAAAACTATACGAGCGTCTGTGCAAGTACTTCGAGACTGTAGATCTCATTTGCGTTGTGAGAAGGGGACAAAGTTCAAATACAGGTCTTTGGCACAATAGAGCAAGAAGGTTCAACTTCTATCTCCGTGGCTTTAAATACCTTTTCATCATGCGTAAGCCCTCAATCGAAACTGACAAAGAGCAGCAAAATCGCTCGGTAAAATGGGCCAGATATGAGAGAGGCGGGAAGAAGAGCAGCAAAACCAGAAGTGCTTCTTCAACCACGGCGACCCCGACTGGGAGTGGATAAGGACAAAGATTCAAGCCTCGACAGTTGAGCATAAATAGTGCTCAATTGCACACAAATTCTGCTCGGCCTATACTATTGATATACGGCCAATGAAAAACACCGCTATTGCTAAAGTATTCCAGGATATGGCTGACCTGCTGGAGCTTAAGGGGGAGAACGTGTTCAAGATTCGAGCCTATCAGCGTGCGGCTCGCACCATCGAGCACCTGCCCAAGGAGATAGAAATAATGCTCCAGGAAGGCGAGGACTTGCAGACCATACCCGGCGTCGGCGAGGCAATAGCCAAGAAAAGCATCGAGCTGGTAAATACCGGCAAACTACATGTATACGAAGAGCTTAAAGCCGAGTTCCCTGAAGGCATAACTACCCTGCTAGAAATCCCCGGCATCGGACCCAAGACGGCAAACAGGCTCTCCAACGAACTGGGGATTAAGTCCGCTGACGAGCTGGAAGAGGCTATAAAAGACGGCCGGGTTGCCAAATTATTCCGCCTCGGCGATAAGACGGCCGACAACATACTGCAGCAAATTGAAGCCCTGCGCCGCAAAGACCAGCGTATACCCATAGGCGAAGCCCTGCCAGTAGTCGACGAGATATTTAAAGCCCTGCGTCCTCTACCCGGCGTGAAAAACCTGACCGCTGCCGGCAGCCTGCGCCGCTTCAGGGAGACGGTGGGCGATATCGACCTTATGGGCACCGCCGATAACCCAGAGGAGGTCATTAATGCCTTCGTGGCTTTGCCACAGGTGAGAGAGGTGCTGGCTAAAGGCCCAACCAAAGCCAGCGTCATCCTCCCCGGCGGACTTCAAGCCGACTTGAGAATGGTGGAGCATGATTCCTTCGGCTCACTGCTCCAGTATTTCACCGGCAGCAAGCAGCATAACGTCACACTGAGGACAAGGGAACAGAAAAGGGGGCTCAAGCTGAGCGAATACGGCATAACTGACACTAAGACCGATAAGCTGGAGAAATTCGCCACCGAGGAAGCCTTCTACCGCCGACTGGGCTTGCAGTACATCCCGCCGGAACTGAGGGAGGACCAGGGCGAAATAGACCTTGCTGAAAAAGGCAAAGTACCGAAGCTTGTAGAGCTATCAGACATAAAAGGGGACATCCACGCTCACACCGACTGGAGCGATGGCCATGACTCTATCGAAGCCATGGCTCAGGCAGCCAAAGCCCTCGGCTACCAGTACCTGGCAATCACCGACCACTCAGCCGGTAGAGGCATCGCCCACGGATTAAGCGAGGAGCGTTTGCGACAGCAGATAGAAGAAATCAAACAGCTCAATAAGCAGCTCAAAGGAATGCGCATCTTCACCGGCACAGAGGTGGACATACGCGCCGATGGCAGCATAGACCTGCCTGAGACACTTCTGGCCGATTTAGACGTCGTCATCGCTGCCATCCATTCAGCCATGACTCAAAGCGAGGAACAGATAACAAAACGCATCTTGGGCGCTATAGAAAACCCGCATATTGATGTTATCGCCCACCCCACCTGCCGCCTGCTCGGTGAGCGGGAGCCGGTAGCCGTTGACATGGAAGCCGTCTTCCGAGCCGCAGTCAAATACAATAAAGCTCTGGAAATAAACGCTATGCCCAGCCGACTCGACTTGAAGGATATTCATGCCTACCGAGCGCGGGAATTGGGGGTAAAGCTAATAATGGGCACGGATGCCCACAGCATTGCCCAGCTAGGCTTTATGCGCTTCGGCATCGGCGTAGCTCGCCGCGGCTGGTGCCAAGCTAGAGATATACTCAATACCAGGCCTACAAAAGAAATGCTGGCATTCCTCAGAAAGAATTAAGACATGCTTGCCACTATCGAATATGGACAGGTAACCCAGATTAGGCTGTGTCGCTATCCGGACTTCAATCCCGGCGGCACTGTGTCCACTTACCTGGTGGACAGCCTCTTGGTAGACAGCGGACCGGCTCATACTGCCGAGGAGTTGACAGAGTTCCTGAAAGGCAAAGGGGTAAAAACGGTAGTTAACACCCATTATCATGAAGACCATATCGCCGCCAATGCCTTGCTCAAAGAAAGATACGGCGTCGAGCTTCTGGCTCATCCCCTGGCGGTGAACAAAATCAACCAGCCAGCCAAACTTTATCCCTATCAGGAAGAGGTCTGGGGCTATCCTGTACCCAGCCAGGTTAAGGAAATCGGTGATAGCGTCACCACCGAGAATTTCCGTTTCGAGGTAGTCCCTACTCCGGGACATGACCGCGACCATATCTGCCTTTTTGAGAGAAAAAATGGCTGGCTTTTTACCGGAGACTTGTTTGTTGGCACCCGCCCCAATGTAGTCCGACCTATGGACGACGTGCGGCAAATAATAGCCGACCTCAAAAAAGTAAAGGATTTAAAGCCGCAAATACCCTTCCCCGCACCGGGAAAGGTGAGAACTGAGCCCGTGCCTGTGCTGGAACAGACCATCCAATACCTTGAGGATTTGGGGCAAAAGGTCATGGAGCTGCATGACAAAGGTTTATCTCCAGCCAAGATTGTGAAACAGATTTTCGGCAATGAGGCACCTTTAGCCGAATCGACCCAGCAGCAATTCTCATCGTTAAACATGGTAAAATCTCTACTTAAAACAGGTTAATCAAAATGTCACCAAAGGAAGCCAAAAATATGCCGACCACGGCTGCAGGCGATGCCAGAGCCATCGAGCATATCAAACAAGCTGTGGCTAATGGCAAGCACTGGTATACAGCTTTGCTCGAGGCTATCAAGCTGTGGAAAAGCGCTGAGGAGGATTATCATGGCCATCATCTCCGCTATTTGATTGATGGCGAGGCTTTTGACTGGCTATTACTGGCAGAGCGTCTAAGCGACGAGATAAGCCAGTCCATTCCAGAAAAAGAAAGAATCAACCTCCTTTTCTTTGACCTGCCGCCATTGGAGTTAACCAGAGAGGAATTCAAGAAATTGATAGGCCCGGTTAAATATCGAGCTTATCTTAATTATCTTTACGGCGTCCTCGTTGAGGAAAACCTGATTTCCGCTGTGGTTGACGAGATTCGAAAAGAAAGATTGGCATCAGGCTTAAATAAGCATGAGGACATACTTGATAAAGCATACCGCAGAATTTACGGCGATAACCAGCAGGCTTTGCTCGATAGCTTCAGAAAAGAAAAAAAACGCCCGAAGCGCAAATCTATGACCCTGGGCGAAATGAAGGAATTCACCTACTGGCTATTCAAATATCGAATAAAAAGGTGTGATAAGTCCCGCGTGGCCAGCGATACCAAAAAAGCCCTGATAAAGATGCAACGCAACCTGGCAGCCAAAAAGTCACCCCTCTAAACAGCACAACTGAATCCCACCTCCAAATCCCAAATTACAAGCACCAAATCTCAAACAATATCAAAATCCGAAGAACCAAATCCAAAACTACTGGCTTTTTGTCAGGATAGAGCTGAATATCTTCGTCAACTCTGCAGATTCTTTCAAGCGCATCGCTTGCTCCTGCCGTAAAGCAGGGCTACTCACTCCAATAAGTCTCAGCCAGTATCCACTCTCTTTAGCTTCCTTACGACATATCTTGATTCTCATCAAGAAATCCTTCTTCCCTAATGCCTCATTCGCTTCTATATAATTTGCTCCCACAGACGTCGCCGCTCGAACTAATTGCTTTGCAAGTTCTCCATCAATAACCGTCTTCGACAATTCCTTACAAAAATTAATCACACTCTTGGCAAAATTGAGGGTTCTCGCTTCTAGGTCGTATTGTTTTGAATTTTGATTTTTGGTCATTGGACTTTGTTTGGGATTTGTGTCTTGAGATTTGGAATTTCTAGTGTGCACAGCACACTAGCTAAGTTGTGTCAGTTCCTGCTTCAACCTAAGCAACTTGTCTTTATAACCTTGGAGCTTGCCCTTCTCTTTCTCTACCACCGCTGCTGGCGCCTTGGACATAAAAGCCGCATCTTTCAGCCTTTGCTCTAATCGGTCGATTTCCTGCTCAATCGTGCTGATTTCCCCTTCCAAACGTCGCTTCTCGGCAGCCACGTCAACCATGCCCGCCCAAGGCAAGACCACCTCAGCTTCCTTCAACACCAAGACCAGGGCTTTCTCCTCCTTTGCCTGACGCTGGTTGCGACTCAAAACAGCCAGTGGCCGGGCTTTGGCTAAGGTCTCTATAGCCTCAGACTGCGAAGCTATAGCTGACTGGAGTTTATCGGCGTAGACACGAGCTTCAATCCATTTGCCTGCTGCCACCTTGTGCTCAGCCCGGGCATTGCGTATGGAGCGGATGATTTCTGTAACCGACTCCATCACCGTCTCAGCCTCAGCATCGACAAATTTCTTATTGCCAACAGGGTACGGCGCAATGATGATTGAATCTGAATTGAGACTACCCTCAGGCAAACGCTGTTTCAGATTCTGCCACAGTTCCTCGGTGATGAAGGGCATAAAGGGATGGAGAAGGCGCAGCGCAGTCTCCAGAGCGAAGGCAAGCACGGGTAAAGGTGAAAAATCCGACCGGGACAGGCGGATTTTGGCTATTTCAATGTACCAATCACAGAATTCGCCCCAGAAAAAGTCATGGATTTGCCTCTCAGCCTCCCCGAACTGGAAATTAGACATCAACTCATCCACGCTTAAAACAAGGCGATTAAGCCGGCTCAAAATCCAGCGGTCCTCCATCGGCTCCGGACGCTTTGCCATCAACTTCGCTAAGGCTCCACTCTCTATCGGATTAGCTTCAAGACTTTGCAAGACAAACCTGGCAGCGTTCCACATCTTGTTGGCAAAGTTGCGCCCAGCTTCCAATCGGTGGGGACCAAGATTAATATCATTCCCCGGAGAAGTGCCGGTGGTTACGGCAAAGCGGAGGGCGTCAGTGCCATAGTCTTCTATAGCATCGGTGGGATTAAGGACATTCCCCCGCATCTTGCTCATCTTCTCGCCTTTCTCATCCCGAATCAGCCCGTGCAGATAGACAGTGTGGAAAGGGACATCTCCGGTGTCTTCCAGCCCCATCATAATCATACGGGCAACCCAGAAGAACAATATGTCATAGCCGGTTTCCATAACCGACGTGGGGTAGAAATACTTCAAGTCCTCAGTATCCTCAGGCCAGCCTAAAGTCGAATGTGGCCAAAGCGCCGAGCTAAACCAGGTATCGAGCACATCAGGGTCCTGGACGATATCATTAGAGCCACAATGTCCACAGGTTGAAGGCTCGTCGATAGCCACCGTCAATTCATTGCATTTCTGACAATACCACACCGGTATGCGGTGCCCCCACCACAACTGCCGGCTGATGCACCAATCGCGGATATTCTCCATCCAGTTAAGGTAGACTTTAGTAAAGCGCTCCGGGACTATGGCAATCTTATCATCGGTGACGGCTTTAATTGCCGCCTCAGCCAATGGCGCCACTTTTACAAACCACTGTTTGCTAACCTCAGGTTCCACCATGGTTTGGCAACGACCGCAGTGCCCCACTGAATGATGATGCGGCTCAATCTTCTCCAGCAGTCCGGCCTTCTCAAAGTCAGCCAACACCTTCTGCCTGCAAATAAAGCGGTCAAGCCCAGCATAAGGGCCAGCTTGCTCGTTCATGGTGGCATCAGGATTCAATATCTTTACTATCGGCAAATGCTGTCGTTCTGACATTTCGAAGTCCACCGGGTCATGGCCTGGGGTAATCTTAACAGCACCGGTGCCGAACGAAGGGTCAACAGCACTATCAGCGATAACAGGAATCACTCTCTTAATAACTGGAAGGACGACCTTTTTGCCCACCACAGCCTTGAAACGCGTATCATCGGGATTCACCGCCACGGCGGTATCACCCAGATATGTCTCCGGGCGAGTAGTAGCCACGGTGACAAAGCCATCGCCATCAGCCATGGGATAACGAAGGTAATACAGATTTCCCGTTATGTCTTTATGCTGGACTTCTAAATCAGAAAGGGCAGTCTGGCAGCGGGGGCACCAATTGACAATCCGCTCTCCACGATAAATCAAGCCTTTATTATATAGTCGGACAAAGGCAGTCCGTACCGCCCGGCTGGGCACCTCATCAAGGGTAAATCGCTCTCGAGTCCAGTCACAGGAAGCCCCCAGCCTCTGATGTTGGTATGTAATCGACTGCCGTGACTTCTTAACCCACTCCCAGACGCGCTCGATGAACTTCTCCCTGCCCAGCTTATGTCGGTCCAGTCCTTGCTCAGCCAGTTTCTGTTCTACGACCACCTGAGTAGCGATGCCAGCATGGTCAACTCCGGGCAGCCATAGCGCAGGCTCGCCTTTCATCCGATGCCACCTGATCATAATATCTTCCAGTGTAGCCGTCAGCGCATGCCCCAGATGAAGCTCGCCGGTGACATTAGGAGGCGGCATTATGATGACGAAGGGCTTTTTTTTGCGGTCTATCTTCGGAGTGAAATAGCCATGCTCCATCCAGAAGCGATACCACTTCTGCTCAACCTCACCTGGCTCATAAGCCTTTGGAATTTCAGGCATATCACATAACCCCAGCTATAAAGTAATGCGACCCCTCAGGGTCGCCTATCACACCAGCCTCAAAATACCGCACTACTAATAAATCTTACCTAAGTAGGGACAGACCTTCAGGTCTGTCCGCCTCGGACAGGTCTAAAGACCCGTCCCTACATTTTTTGACTGTCTCTTAGCCATGAGTTCCCTGTTAGCTTCAATAATCAATTGTGTAGCTTCCCTAATGTTTTCTCTTACTTCTTTCAAAGTTCGCCCTTGGGTGTTAACCCCCGGGAGCTCCTCTACATAGCCAATGTACCAATCTCCCCTTTTTTCAATAATTCCAGTGAACTCTCGTGACATTTCTTCTCCTTACGCTTTCCTAATGCGACACCTTCTCATTGGCTGGATAACTTCAATAAAATTTATAGCCCTGTACTATCTCTTTGCAGCCAAAAACTGGGCTACCTTATCCAGAATCTTGTCCGCCACTTCTCGCTTGGGCAAGAGGGGTAATTTCTCAACTTTACCCTTACGGTCAATTAGCACCACCTGGTTGGTATCAGCGCCGATGCCGCTAGCCCTAGCTGTTATGTCATTGGCAACGATAAGGTCAAGCTGCTTCTTTTCAAGCTTTTCCTTGGCATTAGATACCAGATTTTCAGTTTCAGCAGCAAAGCCAACCTTGAGAAACTTTCCCTTCACCTCAACCAGTATATCAGGCGTCCTCTCCAGTTCCAGCGTCAAACTGGAAGCTTGCTCCCGCTTAATCTTGCCCTTAGAGACCTTCTTAGGCCGATAATCAGCCACCGCCGCTGCCATTATCAGGACATCTGCTTTAGCCACAGCCTTCTTCACCGCCTCATACATCCCCTGAGCCGTGCCAACATTCACCACATCTACGCCGACCGGTTTTGAAAGAGCACTGGGCGCACTAACCAGCACCACCTGAGCACCGCGGTCTCTGGCGGCTTCAGCCAGTGCATAACCCATCTTGCCGGAAGAGCGATTGGTCAAGCATCGGACCGGGTCAACCGGCTCCTGAGTGCCGCCGGCAGTAACCACAATTCGCCTGCCTGCCAGATCACGGCTTCTACCCAAAACCTGGCGGATAGTACCTAAAATCTCGCTTACATCGACAAGGCGTCCCAGGCCTATTCCACCCGAGGCGAGCCGACCATAATCAGGGCCGACGATGGTGAAACCACGCGCCTTCAGCTTAGCCAGATTATCCTGGGTTACCTGGTTCTCATACATGCCGGCATGCATCGCCGGAGCCATGATAATAGGTGCCTTTGTGGCCAGCACAGTGCAGCAGAGCATATCATCAGCAATACCAGCAGCTATCCTGGCAATGATGTCCGCTGTAGCTGGAGCTATAGCCACCACATCAGCAGCCTTGGCCAGAGCTACATGCTCCACACTGTATTCAGAAGCCAACTCGAACATCTTGGTAACCACAGGCCTGCCAGTGATGTTACGAAAGGTCAATGGTGTTATAAACTCGGTAGCGGCTTCGGTCATAATAACCTCAACTCTAGCCCCCGCCTGCGTTAACTGGCTAGCTAATTCAGCAGCCTTATAAGCAGCGATGCTGCCGGTTACACCTAACACTACAGTCTTACCTTCTAACTCCATATCCCTAATCCTTTACCTTGTTCATTTCATAGATTAAACGCAAACCTATAAGCGTCAAGTCAGGATTTACCTCCTCGATTACCGGTGTTTCCCGAGCCAGGAGCTCGGCATAGCCCCCCGTAGCCACCACCTTTGCTTTACCTCCTAGTTCTTGCTGAATCCGAGTCACTATACCTTCAATCAGCCCGGCATAACCGAAGACTATGCCAGATTGCATAGCGGCAACAGTATTCCTACCGATAGCCCGTTTGGGATGAGTCAATTCCACCCGTGGCAGCACCGCAGTCCGGGCAAACAAAGCTTCCGTGGCAATAGCAATTCCTGGGGCAATAGCCCCTCCAAGATAATCCCCTTCCTCAGATACAACATCAAAAGTGGTGGCAGTGCCCAGGTCAATGACAATCACCGGGCCACCATATAGCGCATGAGCGGCTACCGCATTCACTATTCGGTCGGCGCCAACCTCCCTCGGGTTATCCATAGAGATTCGCACTCCTGTCTTGACACCGGCCTCTATCACTAAAGGAGCAACCTTTAGATATCGCCGGCACATCTCCTCAAAAACGCCTACCAGCGGAGGAACAACGCTGCATAATATCGCATCAGTAATTTTAGAAGCAGAAATACCCTGGCGCTCAAAAAGATTAAGCATCAAGCTGGCATATTCATCTGGCATACGATGAACACCGGTCGCCACCCTCCAGGTAGCCTTCAACTTACTACCATCAAAGATGCCAACAGTCATGTTAGTATTGCCAACATCAACAGCTAATAACACTACACTCACCAAACCTTAAGATGTCTCTCTCAGTTTAAGCCCCATTATCACCTTAGGTAAAACCGGCAAAAGGTCACTAGCCAACATCCCGACATCACCCATCTCCCGACTCACCATCTCTCCAGCCTCACCATGAAGATAGACACCACAAGCTGCAGCATCGAAAAGAGACATGCCTTGAGCCACCAATCCGGCAATCACACCAGTAAGCACATCACCAGTTCCGGCTGAGGCCAATCCCGGGTTAGCTACCTGACTGATTCGCGCCTGACCATCAGCTGCTGCCACAATAGTATATGCCCCCTTAAGCACAATCACCTTTCGCCACTCCATAGCCGCTTTCCGAGCAATCTCCAGGCGCTGCCGCTGCACCTCATCCACCGAAACTTCCGCGAGCCGCGCCATCTCGCCCGGATGTGGCGTAAGTATAGCATCCTGACTTAGCTTCTGCCACCAATGGGGTATCTGGGCTAAAGCATTCAAAACATCAGCATCAAGAACCAAAGCTGGAGAGGAACTTTTTGCCAAACTAAACAGAGTAGACTTAATAAACTCCACAACCTGTGGCTTTTGCCCCAATCCACATCCTATAAGCAAAACTTCGTAGCTTGGTAGTAACTCTTTTAGAACAGATACTGCTTTAGAAGCGATTATCCCAGCTTCAGCTTCTGGCAAAGGAGCATAAGTTACTTCAGCCATTTTCGCTGCCAGAATTGGCTGCAGACTCGAAGCCGTAGACAATGTTATCAGACCAGCCCCCACCTTAGCCGCTCCCATACAGGCAAGGTAAGCAGCTCCGATATAGTTGATTGAGCCAGCAACTACTAAAACTCTACCAAAGCTCCCTTTATTGGCACTAAGAGGACGCCTAGGTAACACCGATTTAACCCAATCCCCGGTGATTAGCTCGGTCGGTATATTCTCTGCCAGACTGGGCGGTATGCCGATATCAGCTATGATAACCCTGCCAGCCCTTTCAGCACCGGGGAAGTTGAATAATCCAGGCTTAGGATAACCAAGGGTAACAGTGGCATCAACATAGGGACAGCTTGGATCAACTGCCCCAGTATCAGAATCGAGTCCCGAAGGTACATCCACGGCGATAACTAAAAGCTCGGGATTCTTCTGCTTAGCCGCTATAACCCTGGTCAGCACTTCTTTAAACACACCACCAACAGTGCGACTTCTGCCTGTACCAAAGACGGCATCGATTATCACTTCAGAAGAAGCTAAGAGGCTGCCCAAACTGGCGAAATCCTTGTCCTGGTCAGCCTGAATAGTGATTATGCCCCGCTCTTGAGCTAGCGCCAGATTCTTATCGCTAGCTGGACGCTGACTGCACAAGTAAAGACTGACGTCAGCCCCCCAATCGTCAAGATAACGACCTGCCACCAGGCCATCCCCACCGTTATTCCCCGTACCAACTATGACTAAGATATGCTTGCCGATAACACCACCAATAAGCTTCCTGGTTTCCTCGGCTACAGCCCGCCCGGCATTCTCCATCAATGTTTCAGTGGTCAAACCGATGCCAGCAGCACTGCGGTCAATCTTCCGCATTTGCTCCGCGGTAACAATCTTCATAACCCAGACCGCCTTCCACTATTTCTATTTTTGTGCCGCGAACCTCTCCAGTTCCCGGCTCATTGCCTGCCAATGTGTGCCCCGCCAATAGATGCGATGACAGGACGGACACTCCATATACAGGTTCTGGGTATTAAAAACGTAAGGCGGGACTAAATCACGCACTTCGTCTCTATCCCTTTCTATCAGGTCCTCATTACACTCGAGGCAGATAGAGAACGGCCTAAATTGGTAGTCCAAGCTTAAAGTTCCAACAATCTGCTGCAATTGAGCTTTGGAGTCATCATCCTCAATTAAAATAGCCTTAAGTCTGCCACTGGTTACCAGCCGCCGCCTCATAATCTGCGTATCTTTAGTCAAAATCACCCTGTCTTGCGCCAAGGCGACTTTAACCATCTTGCCATCATCCTCTTCCGTGAAAAGCAAGGTATCGTATCCCATTATTCTCAACCACTTCCCCAGTTTGCCAACATTATTGTCAACGATAAACTTAATTTCCACAGCCTATCCCAGTTCAGCCACTAAATGACCCTCAGGGGATTAAAATCAACGCCGTAGTCATAGACGTCGATGTTTTCTTTCCGCTTTAAATAACCTACGACGACATAAGTTAACGGGGTAGCTATGACTTCATAGGCAGACTTTACCAGCCAGTGACTCAAAATCATGCTGCCCAGCACAGAAAGCGGCAGCAAACCTACAAAAGCTATAGTCAGAACAAACAATGTATCCACACCCTGCCCTACTAAAGTGGAGCCGATGGTTCTCGTCCACAGCCACCGCCCTTTGGTCGTTATCTTCATCTTGGCCAGAACGAAAGAATTGGCAAATTCACCAGCGAGATAAGCTGCAAAAGAAGCTAACAAGAAACGAGGAGTGCTACCCAGAATGTCCTCATAAGCATTTTGCGCCTCGAAAACCGGTGCTGGAGGTAGTATCCTACCTATCCAGATAGCCAGCACCGCGATCAAATTACACAAAAAGCCGAGCCAGATTACACGCCGTGCCTGCCGGTAACCATAAACCTCAGTAAGAATATCACCGATAATATAACTTATAGGAAAAATTATTATCGCCGCTGGTAAAATTATGCCACCGATGCTTATCTGCTTAGCAATTATGATGTTGGCCGTAATCAGACAGGTGACGAAAAGAGCCGCTACCACTACAAATCTATGAGAAACTGTCATCGCGAAAGCCCTTGCACCCAAGTCAACCTAAAGCCAATGCCTACGACGGAAGTACCAGAGCATAGTCATAGCAATACCAAACATGATGAAAAGTACTATCCCAAAAGTCCAGAAGGTGATCTCTCCCGCACTCGATAGCCCACCGGGTAAATGTATATTCATGCCATAAATACTGGCAATGAGAGTTCCCGGTGCCATAATCGCCATAACGATGGTTAGTATTCGCATTATCTCCTGAATCCTGTGGGAGGTTAGCCAGTTGCTGGTATCCACCAAGCCATCCACCACCTCCTTGCAATCTTCCAAGCCATCCCAAATCTTGCGAATATGGTCAGCAATATCGCCAAAATAGATGTCCTGGTCTTCTTTGAAGAACGAATATTCCTCTCGCTCCAGTGCCTCCACTACGCCGATTTGAGGGTGGATGACACGACGAAAGGAAATTAAGTCACGCCTGATTAGCGAGATTTCGCGCACTGTCTCCGGAACCGGCCTGGCAAAAATGAGGTCTTCCAACTTCTCAGCATTGTCTACCACCTTGTCAAGAATCGGGAAGCAATAATTTACCAGCCTATCCAGTATATGGTAGAGGAGAAAGCCCGAACTACGACTCATATAGGCGTTACAGATTCCCTCGTCGACATGGCACTCATTAAAAAATTTAGCTAAGGGCTTCAAATCACCCGACTTATGGACAGTGACCATGTAGTTCTCGCCGATAAATATATCTACCTCACTGGGATGCGTCACCCGATTCTCTTTGTCGTACACAGGGAAATGGAGCACAATAAAAAGGTGGTCGGGATACTCATCGATTTTAGGACGCTGCACTCGGCTCAAAACATCATCTAAATTTAGCGGATGAAAATTGAAGCTCTGAGCCAAATACTCAACATCCTGTGTAGTTGGTGTCTCGATGTAAATCCAGGTCAACTTGCCACAGGTAATCAAATTTGCATTTGACTTCTTCTCTTCATCAACCAAAGGCATCGACATGTTCCAAAACCCCCAAAGGTAAAATCTTGCCCTATTTTACCACAATTGAGGTTAACAAAGGGGAATAGATTGGAAGGTGCTTATGTGATTACAGGCGCTAAGCCAGAAAGGAAACTTATAAAGTTAACCTGTATCGCAGAGAAAAGGTTGTGATGACAGCGAATTCAACTCAATATACTCGCTCGTCAACTATCAGCTTATGCCATTCGGGAATCACCCCTTTGGCTACAAATTCAACCCGGTCAACCTTGATCCTTAACGCCTCGCTCACTACCTGGATTAACTCTTTTGCCAGGTTGTCCTTGTCAATTCTTTCCTCGGCTTTGAGCTCCACTTTGAGCGTCAAGTCATCCCGATGACCCGGCCTGGTCACCACTGCCTGATATTGAGCAACTTGCGTAAATTTGGCCATGGCTGGCTCAAGCTGCCGTGGATGAATAAACATGCCCCTGGTTCTAACGGCATCACCCACCCTGCCCAAAAGGCGTGTTATCCTAAGAGAAGTTCGGCCACAAGAGCAAGGCTCATCAATCAAACCGGCAAGATCTCCAGTGCCAAAACGTATCAATGGATAGGTCTCATCAATTGGAGTTATTACTATTTCGCCGACCTCACCAGGCTCAACCTGCTTCTCAGTCTCGTAACTAATCATCTCCAGTATTACACCCTCGGCAATGTGCATGCCACTCTTGGCACTACACTCAAAAGCTATTAGGCCGACATCGGCTGTTGCATAGATATCCCCGGTAGCAATGCCATATTTCTCCTCAACCGTTTTCCTGATTGGCCCACCACCCATCTCACCACCAATGACAGCTAGTCTAAGATTAAAATCTTTGCGAATATCAAGACCCATCTCCTCAGCCTTATTTATGATATTCATAAAGAAGCCCGTAGTGCCAATAAATCCATTAACTTTAAGCTGATGCATGACTTGGACTTGGAGCTCAGTATTTCCCACGCCCATCGGTATAACCGTAACCCCGGCTCGCCTTAATGTCTCATCAATGAGAAGCCCAGCCGGCACAAGGTTATACATCCAGCTGTTGACCACGATGTCTCCTTTACGAAACCCCACAGCTTTGACCAGGTAGACATGCCTCCGCCAGAAAGTTTCACTTTGATGATGCGGGTCATAAATGGGACCGGGGGAAACATAAACCCTCTCCAACTCGTTTATGGGCACAGTCACCAATCCGCCAAGAGGAGGATTTGCTTTGTATAAATCCACCAACGCATCCTTCCTCAGTAAAGGCAAATTCTCCAAATCCTTAATGCCGGACACTTTTGATGGCACAATACCCGCCTTATCAAACCTCTCTTTGGTTGCTGGAGCTTTTTCATAAGCATAAGCAACCAGCCACTTTAACTGTTCATCAAGGTGTTTCTGCCTCTCCCCACGGGACATCTTCTCCATTGCCTCAAATGGAGGTAAAGGTTTTTTTGCTTTCACTGCTCTTCTTTCTCCTTCATTTATTCATTTAAGCTGTTAATCATGTTTGCTACGGCGCCAATTTGGGCACCTTCCTGAATATCAGCAGCCAAGACTAAGAGGAACCCATAAACTCGAGCAAACATGGATTATTTTGGGCTTAGTTCTCTTGATAGCCCTTCCAGTCTAGACTATGAAAATTTTCTAGGCCAGACGCAAAAGTACTGAACTGAGCTAGCGAGTTAGTACCTGAGAGGTTAGCGCTATGCAACCAATAAAGCTGCTGGATTGGCGCAAACTGTATTATAGCTAATATCCTCTCTTATCAACAATGCGTTTGGCATCATCAGGAATGGCACCCTTGGCAACAAACTCCATGTGGTCAAACCTTACCTTACATACATCCCTGAAACTCTTATCCAGAGCACCCTTCAACTTCTCCTTATCAATATCTCCATCGGCAAGTTCAGCCATAAGAATCATCTCATCCCTATGCTGAGGACGAGTGACCACCAGCTGATACCGTCGAACCTCAGGAAATTTAGAAATCGCTTCATCCGTCTGCTTGGGATGGACAAACATCCCCCTCACCCTGACAGCCGCACCAGACCTCCCCATAATCTTCGGTAACCTGGGGGTTGTTCTCCCACAAGCACAGGGCTCATCATCAAACATAGATAAGTCACCAGTGCCAAACCGAATCAAGGGATAAACTTCGTCAAACGGCGTGACTACCACCTCACCCTCCTCACCAGGACCAAGCTGCTCCCCCGTCACTGGATCCACTATCTCAACTATGGCATCAGCAGTAATGTGCATACCGCACTGCTTATCACAACCTGTAGCTACAGTACCAATATCAGCCGTAGCATAAGAATCTCCACCCATACACATGATGCCGTATTTCTCCTGAAACATCTTCCGTAGTGGATCACCACCCATTTCCCCACCCACCATAGCAAACTTTAAGTTGAAGTCCTTCTTGAAATCATAGCCCATCTCCTCAGCCTTATCTATAATAATCTTCAGAAAACTGGGAGTGCCAACGAAACCATGTACTTTAAGGTCATGCATAATCTGCACTTGCAGCTCAGTGTTTCCTGTACCTGAGGGAACAACGGTAAACCCCAGACTCCTAAGTAACTGGTCAACCCCCAAGCCAGCAGGCGTTATGTGATACGACCACGTATTCATTACTATCTGCCCCTTGCCAATGTCTGACCCCAACCCACCTGGGCCAAAACCTCTCTTGCGTTGCGGGTCGTAGATAGGGCCTGGCGATTGATATATCCTCTCCAGACTGTCAATGGGCACAGCAAGATAGCCACCAAAGGGAGGATTCTCCTTCTGAAGGGCGATCAGGTCATCCTTTCTTAACATCGGAATCTTTTCCAAATCCTTAACACTACGAATGTCCTTAGGCTTCACTCCAGCTTTGTCGAAACGCTCTTTCACAGCCGGTGCCCGCTCATAGGCATAAGCGATTATTTCCCTCATCCTCTCCTCCAAATACCCCTGTCTCTCTTTCGGAGGCATCCTCTCCAACTCATGGGGTAAAGGCCTAGATTCTTTCTTTTCCATGTCTTCCTTTCATTACAAAATAATTTGAACGCTCAGATACTGAACTGAGCTAGCAAGTTAGTACCTGAGCGATTAGCGCTATGCAACCGCTAAAGCTGCTGAATTAACGCAGCCTGTATTATAGCTAATATGCTCTCTTATCAACAATCCGTTTGGCATCATCAGGAATGGCACCCTTGGCAACAAACTCCATGTGGTCAAACCTTACCTTACATACATCCCTGAAACTCTTATCCAGAGCACCCTTCAACTTCTCCTTATCAATAGCTGAGCTCACCACCAAGCTCATCTCTGCCTTTGTCGCACCGACACGCTTCGTATATGCATCGGCAAGCTCAACCATAAGAATCATCTCATCCCTATGCTGAGGACGAGTGACCACCAGCTGATACCGTCGAACCTCAGGAAATTTAGAAATCGCTTCATCCGTCTGCTTGGGATGGACAAACATCCCCCTCACCCTGACAGCCGCACCAGACCTCCCCATAATCTTCGGTAACCTGGGGGTTGTTCTCCCACAAGCACAGGGCTCATCATCAAACATAGATAAGTCACCAGTGCCAAACCGAATCAAGGGATAAACTTCGTCAAACGGCGTGACTACCACCTCACCCTCCTCACCAGGACCAAGCTGCTCCCCCGTCACTGGATCCACTATCTCAACTATGGCATCAGCAGTAATGTGCATACCGCACTGCTTATCACAACCTGTAGCTACAGTACCAATATCAGCCGTAGCATAAGAATCTCCACCCATACACATGATGCCGTATTTCTCCTGAAACATCTTCCGTAGTGGATCACCACCCATTTCCCCACCCACCATAGCAAACTTTAAGTTGAAGTCCTTCTTGAAATCATAGCCCATCTCCTCAGCCTTATCTATAATAATCTTCAGAAAACTGGGAGTGCCAACGAAACCATGTACTTTAAGGTCATGCATAATCTGCACTTGCAGCTCAGTGTTTCCTGTACCTGAGGGAACAACGGTAAACCCCAGACTCCTAAGTAACTGGTCAACCCCCAAGCCAGCAGGCGTTATGTGATACGACCACGTATTCATTACTATCTGCCCCTTGCCAATGTCTGACCCCAACCCACCTGGGCCAAAACCTCTCTTGCGTTGCGGGTCGTAGATAGGGCCTGGCGATTGATATATCCTCTCCAGACTGTCAATGGGCACAGCAAGATAGCCACCAAAGGGAGGATTCTCCTTCTGAAGGGCGATCAGGTCATCCTTTCTTAACATCGGAATCTTTTCCAAATCCTTAACACTACGAATGTCCTTAGGCTTCACTCCAGCTTTGTCGAAACGCTCTTTCACAGCCGGTGCCCGCTCATAGGCATAAGCGATTATTTCCCTCATCCTCTCCTCCAAATACCCCTGTCTCTCTTTCGGAGGCATCCTCTCCAACTCATGGGGTAAAGGCCTAGATTCTTTCTTTTCCATGTCTTCCT
>Ga0194111_10000034_pt1 | contig 154353 bp, 147 predicted proteins | sample TA2KigC300mmetaG_FD_146194 | JGI IMG/M metagenome (GOLD analysis project Ga0194111, IMG submission 146194) | Freshwater microbial communities from Lake Tanganyika, Tanzania - TA2015033 Kigoma Deep Cast 300m | ecosystem: Environmental > Aquatic > Freshwater > Lake | place: Tanzania: Lake...
CGCTGCCGAGGCTCTGAAGAAAATTGAAAGCCAGAAATACAACCTCATCCTGGCGGATATCAAGATGCCGGGCATGAGTGGCGTGACATTATACAAGCGTATTCAAAAGATAGATAAATCGCTAGCCCGGAGGGTGGTCTTCATCACCGGCGATATTATGGGCGCCGATACTGAAAAGTTCCTCTCCGAGACTAAAGTTGCCCATATTGACAAGCCTTTTGATGCTGAGCAGTTAAGCACAGAGGTAAAGCGCGCTTTAGCTGGCGGTCATTAGAAGGTAACGCTCGGCTGCACCTAAGTCCACTTTGTTTAGGGGCGAGTACGATAACTATCTGGGGTGTCCATCAAAGGTATTCAGCCCGGCTTATAAAGTTCCTTCTAATCGGTTAATGACCAGGCCGGTGGGCAATTTGGGGTAGAAGTAAGTTGATTTTCCCGGCATTTTGTCGTTGGCATCAGCGATTGCCTTAATGGTTGCCACTGGGATGGGATTCAACAGAAAAGCCAGTTGATGCTCACCGCTTTCCACCAATCTGTGAGCCTCTATAATATTTGGGATATAGGTAACACTGCTGCTTTTGTCGAGGGCCATAAGTTTGTCTATAACAAGGTGCTGAACAATGCTGACATCTAGCCTTTTATAGACTTCGGAATGCCCCTTAGGCATTATTTCCTTGAGTGCTGATGACTGGTGGAGTTTCAGGGCTAGAACATTGCTTGGCTCCATCCCTAAGACCCTTGTAATGGCTCCTCTTACCTCAGGCAAACCAGTTTCACCTAATGGGGCAGATTCCACTTCGAAAAGATTTTCCAAATGTTTTTTGAATTGAGCTATAGTCTTGGGAGATATGTCACGTACCAGACGGTGGACTGGCAAGACTGTGAGCCCGGGATCAAAGAAGGATACCAGCGTCATCATGACAAAATTGAAGGCTTCTTCACCGGTGCCAGACGAAGTTTCTCGTCGTCTTTCATCCCGATAAGCTAGTGCGGTTTCGTAACGGTGATGTCCGTCGGCGATATAAATAGGCTTGGAAGCTAGGAAGTGGCTGACTCTCTGGACGAATTCAGGTTCGTTAGCTACCCAGAGCTTGTGTGTTTCACCAGCTTCGGTAAAATCAATCGTCGGCTTACGACTGGCCTGTGAGGCTAATAACTTGGTAACTTTATGTCCTGGGTCTTCATAGAGGCCAAGGAGCGGACTGAAATTGGCGGCGCAGGCTCGCATCAATTCCAGGCGGTCGCTTTTAATCCCGGGAACAGTATTTTCATGAGGAAATATAATATTTTTCTCCCAGGGCTCCAGTCTGACGCAGGCCGTTAGGCCTAGACGCTTTCTTCTGATATTTTGATGGGTGAAGCTGTGTTCGTGAATGTAGAATGAAGGCACATGGTCAATCACCAAAACTCGGTCTTTTAGCCATTGATTGAAGGTAGCGCTGGCCCGGCTGTGTTTATTGCTGGTTTTCGTATCCTTGGGCAGCACCATCCCATGCTCGAGACGAATGACGTTGTACTCGCTTCTCTCATAATAGGCTTTCTGCTCTTCTGGAGAAATAACATCGTAGGGCGGGCAAATAGCTGACGCCATATCTTCGATAATTTCTTGATTGTAACGTGTGCCTTTAAAAGGACTGATCTCAGCCAAGTGTTTCCTCCGATTTATAGTAATTTCTCAAGACCATCCCGCCAAGCCTCCCCCATATGTTTTAGAGATAAGTTTATGTAGCCTTTCAATATCAGTCGTCTGCCACCTACTGTCCCAAGTTTTGTTGCTGCTATCTGATAATGAGCGGCGAGCCTCTCTAGTTTCCAGACGGATTTTGGTGCTATTGAGACTACAATCCTCGATTGAGCCTCACCGAAAAGAGATGCATCCAGTCTCCCTTCGGTCTCCCAGTCATAGCTAACAAAGCCGAGGCCGTTAGCTAGGCAACTCTCTGCCAGGGTAACGCCTAGTCCGCCTTCTGAACAATCATGGGCAGAATTTATGAGCCCTCGTCTGATTGCCTCCAGACAGCAGCGCTGCAACCGTTTCTCCATCCCTAAATCAATATAGGGGTTTCCCCTTATTATACCGTGAGCTAACTCGAGATATTCGCTGCTGCCAATACTGCTGTCAATGGTTTGGTTATCGCCCAGCAAAACCACAAAGTCTCCTTCATTTTTGAATCCAGAAGTGCAGTGTTTGGCTACATCATCGATAAGCCCGACCATTCCGACTACCGGAGTCGGATATATGGCTTCGCCTCTGGTCTCGTTGTACAGGCTGACGTTGCCACTGATAACCGGAATTTTCAGTTCTCGACAGGCTCGAGCCATGCCAGTGATGCACTCTTTCAGTTGATAGTAAACGTCGTCTTTCTCTGGATTGCCGAAGTTGAGGCAGTCAGTGATAGCCAGGGGCTGAGCCCCGCTGCAGGCCAGGTTTCTAGCTGCTTCAGCTACAGCGATAGCACCACCGAGGTAAGGATTGACATAGCAGTACCGGGCATTGCCGTCGGTAGTTAATGAGATGGCCTTTTCTGTCCCTTTAATGCGCAGCACTGCCGCGTCACTGCCGGGGAGCACCACAGTGTTGTTGCCCACTTGGTGGTCGTACTGGCGGTATACACAACGCTTGCTGGCGATGTTAGGCGATGCTAGCAGATGGAGGAGAGCCGAGTTCGCGTTCCTCCGCGATAAATCGGGAATTGAGGTGACATCAAAGTCTTGTAATTTGTTGAGCCACTCCGGTTTTTTAACCCGCCGTTGGTAAATGGGTGGTGAAGTCAGCAGATTTACAGGCACCTCAGCCACCACTTTTTTGCCCTCTCTAATTCTGGCTAAGCTATCGCCAGTCACACGGCCGATTGTATCTGAGTGCAGGTCCCACCGGTCAAATAGAGCCTTTACCTTGCCTTCATAGCCTTTCTTAACCACCACCAACATCCTCTCCTGTGATTCAGATAGCATAACCTCGTAAGGGGTCATGCCTTTTTCACGGCGTGGCACCTTGAGGACATCGATTTCAATACCGCCGCCACCCCTGGCAGCTGATTCCACGGCTGAGCTGGTCAGTCCTGCCGCACCTAAATCCTGCATGCCGGCAATCCAATCCGTTTCAGCTAGTTCAAGGCAGGCTTCTATGAGCAGTTTCTCCAGAAAGGGATTGCCAACTTGGACTGTAGACCTCAGCTCTCGCTCCTCCTCAAACGTCCTCGAAGCCAGACCGGAGGCACCATGGAGTCCGTCACGGCCGGTATCGGCTCCTACTAGAATCAGCAAGTTGCCTTCTCCGTAAGCTCTGGCCTTAACCAGTTTATCGGCTTTGGCAATGCCCAGACAAAGTGCATTTACCAGCGGGTTGCCTGCATAGCAATCGGCAAAATAGATTTCGCCGCCCACGTCAGGTATCCCCAGGCAGTTGCCGTAGCCAGCAATGCCGCCGACCACCCCGCCGAAAAGGTATCTGTTGTGAGCGTCGTTCAGAGTACCGAAGCGAAGCGAATTCATAAGGGCAATCGGTCGAGCTCCCATGGTGAAAATATCACGGACGATGCCACCTACGCCGGTGGCTGCGCCTTGATATGGTTCAATTGCCGACGGATGATTGTGAGACTCTATCTTCATCACTACCACCAGCCCATCTCCGATGTCCACCGCTCCAGCATTTTCCTCACCGGGCTTGACCAGTACCCGTTTGCTTTTGGAGGGCAGTTGCCTGAGCAAGGCTTTCGAATGTTTGTAGCCGCAGTGCTCGCTCCACAGCGAGCCGAACATACCCAGTTCGACCTCACTCGGCTCTCTACCAAGCTTTTCAACAATAAGCTGGTATTCCTTCTCGCTCAGCGCGACTTCATCGAGTATTTCTTTAGATACTGGCAATGATTGACTCCCAGATTAAGTTACCATCAGTTTTGTAGGGACAGACCTTCAGGTCTGTCCGCCATGTTATCTTCTCGGACAGGTCTAAAGACCTGTCCCTACATTTTGTCTCATTAATGGCATCTGATATAACCAATGATTGACTCCCAGATAATATTACCATCGGTACTACCGAGTAGCGGCTCACAGGCTCGCTCAGGATGCGGCATCATGCCTAACACGTTGCCCTTCTTGTTGATAATACCGGCGATGTTGTTCATTGAACCGTTAGGGTTTGCCGGTTCGGTTATCCTGCCTGCTGGAGTCGAATAGCGGAAGATAATGCGTCTATCAGCCTCCAGTTCAGCCAGTGTGTCATCGTCTGCGTAGTATCTGCCTTCGTAATGGCCGATAGGAATCTTGAGCACCTGCCCGTTTTGACACTTTGAGGTGAAAACTGTCGAAGTGTTTTCTGTCTTGAGATGCGTCCATTGACAGCGGTATTGCAGGTTGTCATTGGTCAGTAAGGCGCCGGGGAGTAGCCCTGATTCGCACAGTATCTGGAAGCCGTTGCAGATGCCGATGACCAGCTTACCTTGAGAAGTGAAATGCTCTAACGATGTCATCACCGGGGAAAACCTGGCGATAGCTCCAGAACGCAAGTAATCACCGTAGGAAAAGCCGCCGGGCAGGATGACGCAATCATACTCGGAAAGGTCTGTCTCCTTATGCCAGATATAGTTAACTTTCTGTTTCAGGATATCGCTGAGGGCATAATAACAGTCTCTGTCGCTCCAGGTGCCGGGAAAGATAATTATGCCGAACTTCATGATTATATATCCCGAAGAATAACAAAGATGGCGGCACTCTCTGCCGCCAACTATTATCTATGAGATAAGGGCGAAAATTCAATACCTAGGTGTTGCTCAGCAGCTCTGAGACAACCTCACTAACTTCTTGCCCTTGTGCTCTTCCTCTAAGCTGGGGCATAAGCTGGGACATAACTTTGCCCTTGTCCTTCGGGCTCGTTGCCCCCAGTTCGCTGATTACCCTACGTGCTGTGGCTACGATTTCTTCCCGACCCATCTGCTCGGGCAGATACTCTAGAAGGATTGCCAACTCCGCCTTCTCGTTAGCCACTAAATCTGGGCGGTTGCCTTTTTCGAAAGCCTCAATGCTCTCACGTCGCATCTTGGCTTCTTTATCTATAACAACTAATGTCCCACTGTCGTCTAAAGTTTTTTGCTGGGCAATTTCGGCGTTTCTTATACTAGCTAGAACCAGACGGAGCACCGAACAACGCCGCTTGTCCCTTTCCCTTAATGCCTGTTCTAGGTCAGTTCTAATTTTCTGAGCCATAGTCATCTTCTAGCTGCTCCTGGTGCTTTTTCGCCGTTTTGCCGCCTCCTTCCGCTTCCGCTTTACACTTGGCTTCTCGTAGAATCCACGACGGCGTGTTTCGCTAATGACACCTGCTTGTTGCACCTTCTTGGTGAAACGCCGTAGCAGGCTCTCAAAGCTTTCTCCTTGTGAAAGTCTTACTTCAGGCACACGAAATCACTTCCTTCCTAAACTAATTAAAAATACCTGCCCAACACAGGTAATCGGCAAAGACAAATTTTAACCCTTCTCCTTCGTAGTGTCAAGGCGAAGATCATAAAAACTAGCTGGGTGGTGTAAAAACTACATGCTGTGCTAATCAAAAGAATTACTTAACTGGATGCCACCGAGTTTGGGTTGGCATTTCAGGGTGACTGGGCATATAATAAGTGGCACAAAAATCTGACTAAGAGGAGGTAGCGATGGCTGTTTATCTTATGTTGACAACTCTCACTGGGGAGGGCAGAAAAAAAATGGAGGAGTATCCTGAGTGGCTTAAGGAGATTAATAAAGAAGTGGAATATATGGGGGTTAAAATACTGGCTCAGTACGGACTTCTGGGACAGTATGATTTCGTCAATATCGTCGAGGCACCGAGCGATGAGGTTGCCGCTAAATTGGCGATACATCTAAGCGCCCGAGGTGGCCTTCAGACCTTGACCTTGACCGCCATACCCCTGGATAAATTAATCGCCACGCTGAAAAAGAAATCAGAACCATTTTAACACGTTACTTTACAATCGCACTTGCATTCTTACTGTGGCCTGATTATCTGGATTTAACCTTTGAAGGGGAAATATTGAAAGGAGAGATAGAGATGACTGAGAACAAGAAGGTGCTGCTGGAAGTAGAGGACAAAGTGGCGATGATTACGCTTAACCGACCTGAAATTAGGAATGCCGTTGATGGTGGTGTGCTCGAGGGGCTTAGAGCGGCTGCCGAGCATATACTGTCTCAGACTGAAATCCGAGTTGCCATAATTACCGGGGCGGGCGACCGCTCTTTCACCTCTGGCTTGGATCTCAAGGCAGCCATGTCAGGCGAGGGCATAATACCTACCCATGCCGTTCGCTCCGAATTTGAAGCCCTTCAAATGGCGGGGCAAATTTACACCATATTTGAGACGCTTCCTGTACCTGTTATAGCGGCAATAAACGGCTACTGTTTGGGCATCGGCCTTGAATTGGCCCTAGCTTGCGATATCAGGCTTGCCTCGGAAACGGCTATCTTTAGTCTGCCCGAAGTGCAGATGGGCAGTATACCTGACGTTGGAGGTACGCAGCGCCTGACTAAGATTGTTGGCGCTGGGAAAGCTAAGGAGCTTATATTTACCGGCCGGAGAATAGATGCTGCTGAGGCTTTGAGGATCGGGCTGGTGCAGCATGTTTATCCGCTGGATAAGCTTATGGAGGAAGCCAGGAAACTGGCTCAGGAGATTGCCTCCGTCCCCCCGGCGCTAATCCAGGGCGCTAAAAGAGCCATCAATGTGGCTGTGTCTTATCCCCTGGATATAGGCTTATGCTACGAGGCAAGCACAGCGGTCAGCTGCCGGCAGGATATAAGGCAGGGTTCAGCTTCCCTCCTGGAGAAATCCAAATCAGCCTAGCATGACTGTTGAGCAATCATTCGTTTGTCAATGTTGTTACACAATATCAACAAGAGTGTTTCATTCGAGGTGGCATTGGTGAAATAGCGGCGTGCCGAATCATAAACTCGCGGTCGTCTCGGCATCTGTAACATAGAAAGGTACAATAACTGCCAGCAGGGGGTATTAAGATGACAAAGATAAGACAGAGGAAACTACAACAAGTTCCACAGAGCTTGGTAACAGGTGGTCAGTTCAATTTCGGCACCTTTAACCGCCAGTTTCGGAGGGTGAATCCGCTCGACGCTGAAAAGCCCTTGGGTATCTGGTTACCCAAGCCGTTGCTCAACTTTAGGCTGAAGGAGTGGCAGGCATTCCAGCTTGGTAATAGCAGATGGTTCATGCTTGCAGTGCTATACAACGCCAAGGTCTCTGCGCTGGCTCAGTTTATTGCATATGATAAGGAGCGTAAAAAGAAATACTTTTTCCAAAAAATGCTGCCCTCGTGGAAAATAAAGGTACCTGATTCGTTGTGGGATGCAAGGCAAGCCTACCGTGATCAAGATTGCCTCATCGAGTTGGTGAGCCAGCTTGGTAGAGGGCGGTTCTATATAGACGTACAGATACGTGGTTACAAGGGGCTGCCTGATGTTGCGGCACATTTCGAAGCATTTCATGATGATGGGCTGGTCGAACCGATAGTGGTTTCTATTCCATTCGGTAAGAACAGGGGAATGTACTCTCACAAATGCCTCATGCCCATGCAGGGCGGCCTCTCCATCGGGGATGAGAAGGTCGAGTTTTTACGCCAGGAAAGTTTCGCTATTATCGATGATCACAAGGGGTTTTACCCTTACGTGATGAAGTATGACTGGGTAACTGCTGCGGGCTTCGATGACCGGGGGCGATTAATCGGGTTTAACCTGACCGATAACCAGTCCATAGACCCCGAGAAGTTCAACGAGAATTGCCTGTGGCTTGATGGTAGGCTGGACTTACTACCGCCGGTGAAATTTAGCAGGCCAGACGGGGTTGAGGGCGACTGGTTGATACGTGACAAGTACGGCATGGTGGATTTAGTTTTCAAACCTGTCACCATGGGCGTGATCAACATGAATTTCCTTGTCCTGAAGGTGAAATATAGGGGGCCATTTGGCTACTGCAACGGATTTATTAAGGACCGGGCGGGTAATAAGGTGATGTTAAAGCAATATTTCGGTATGGGTGAGGAGAAATATATCCGGGGATAATTGTAGTTGAGACCTGCTCCAATTTACCCGATGCAGAATTTTACCTTCGGTGTTTATACAGTTCCTAATGTAATTTGACCGGGAAAAGGCAAGTTTGAAAGGAGAAAAAATAAACATGGGCATAGCTGATAGAGACGAAGTAAAGCAGATTTTTGAATATCCTATCCTAGAAGCAATAGCCCGACGGAGGTCGCGTAGATTTCCGCTTGGTTGTACTTTGCCTGATGGCGCCTTGCAGCACGCTTCTCAGAAGCCGCCTGTACCGCTGAATGACATCGAGACAGCTATACTTTGCTGGTCGGGAGCGGGGATAACCGGGGCAATTACCGGTGACCTTTCTACGAAAATAGGCGGCAGCGCATTTGGCACCTGGGTGGGAAGAGCTACGCCTTATCCGAGTAACGTACCTAATGCTAAGCTGTTCTTCACCAACGACAACGGCACCTTTGTTTATGACCCCAAAAAAGCGACTAAACCTGTGGAAATAGACGCCGAAGCCGACAGGGAAAGGATAATGACCTACTACAAGGAGGATTGCGTTAAAGTGCTGGATGAGAGGGTGGAGTTTGTGCCCAGAGCCCTCTTAGGGGTCATGCACTGGAATACTAACCAGCCGGGTACCACCGTTTTTATTCCCATTATCGACCAGTCGGAGGAGTATATTAACTTTTTACTCGCTATCTTCGCAGTCGAAGGCTATGGTTACAAGTTATTCGATGATATGAAAGGACAGTCAGCAGGGCTGCAGGAATGGATTGACGCCGGCAAGCTGAAAGGTCCTCAGGTTCCTCTGGCGTCATTTGAAAATAGCCTGATGCTGAGCGACTTGGCTCCGGCGTATTTGATACTGGAGAATATACATCTTGTCGCTGAAGCCATGGGGCTCGGCTCGGTGATGTTTGGCGGTTACACCGGACAGATAATGCTGGGCATCACGCCGATGAGCAAAGGGCTCGGTTTCCGAGCGCAGATAGGGAAAGACGGCAGGCCTAATCCTGTCGGTCTGGATAAAATTTACGAGGCTTATTGCCCGCCTTATTACAAAGATATGAACGAGGCTGTGGACGCCTTCGTTGACAAGAAGTTCGGTAGCGGTGGTTCCCATACTGCGGAATATAAAGGAGCTACCTCATTCAAAGATTGGAAGACGATTCAGTCGGACTTCAACATTCCATCCAAGACGTCTATAAACCAGGTTAAGTCAATCTGTACTTATGTTTATGAGACCTACGGCAGATTTCCAGCCACCATCGATACAAAACTGCTGCCGGTCTGGCTCCAAGTCCATCATCTAGACCTGGATTTCTACGATAAAAACTTTGCCAAGGGAATAGTGACCAAAGAGCAGAGACAGCACATGCAGCTCTGGCACAAATAGCGGTTGCCTAAGTAGCTATTCAAACTCGTTCTTGGATAGTGCTGTAAAAACGATAGCTGCTATCCCCAAGACCCAAGAGGGAAAGAAGGCAGCTATAGAGCCGGCAAGTGCCATGCCCCAATTTTTCCTCTGCAGTGCGTAGATGCCGCCCACTATAGCTAGTATTCCCACTATAGCCAATGGTATAGCCAGTCCCATGAAAAGAGGTGGTAAGAACCTAGGCACGTCTGGTATCATTCTCATGACACCGCCGCCAATAGTCAGGCCACAGACCCCGATGAGGCCTAAGCTACCAGCAACTATGTCCAGAATTCCCGCTGCCATTGGCATCCATGTCTTTTTGCCTGCCATTTGTTACCTCCTTCGTTTAATTATTCTTGGTGTGATTGGTGTTTCCAGTTTCTAATAATACTATTTACCACAAGGAGCTTAGAATGTCCAGTGATTGTACTTGTCCAATGTGTTACTGACACTTCGCTTACTTGCATTTAGCCTGTAGTGGCGGGGTTTTAGTCCCACCTCGCTCAGCTACAATTACGCTAAAGGGAGTGTGGGGGGCATTCTGTTTTGGTTTAGGCGAGTGTATAATCATTGCAATACAGAAAGGAGAGCAATGCGAAGAATACGCAGGGCAAGAGGATGTCGGCCTAGGATACTCATCAACATAATAATAGCGATAGTTGTTATCGGCATAATATGGTTTGTGCTCACGAGATTCCTGTGTAGATGACGGGAATTTAGCTGTGCCAATCCGCCACGAGTGTGCAAAACCATTCACTATTGCCTATATATATTTTAATGTAGCCCCGACCCTTTAGGGTCGGGCTTTAATTCAAGAACGCAGTCTTGAACCAACTCCAGAGCTCTGCACCGTTCAGTTCCCAAATGTACAAGTTTAAGCCTTCATTTTCCGCTAGATTCCTTGATTGCCTTACAGAATCCAGAACCTTCTCAGCATCTTCCTTGGGTAATGGAGTAGGGTAGGCGTTCTTATAGACCAAAAAATATTTCTCGAATTGATTCTGCACATCCTCGGCGCCTAAGGCAGCTGCTGAGTACCTGATATACAACATTCTCTCGGGCCATATACTAGGTTCATAACCATCTTTTTTTGCCGCTTCTTTAAAATCACTAAGTATGTTCAGGAATTTGGCATAGTTTTTGTCGTAGGAGAAGGTATAGAGCAAACCTTCCTTGGCCAATGTTGGATTGGGATTTAAGAAGTATCCAACAATAGGAATTCGTACCGTTTCGCCAGCAATTTGTACACTCATCAAGAAGTGTGCGTCAGCATAACTTTGACTAATCTTGCCTAAGTCATTCTTGACTATCATTTTTCCGTCCAGTTCTGGCTATACTCGTCTATATCTGAATAATATGAAGTGATGAGTGGCAGGTTGGTCTGCAGGGCAATATTGTAGGCTTTTTCAGCGATTATATTAGCGTTTTCGGCAGCGGCCGAAGCCTTTTCAGAAGCGGTCGTAGCTTTATCCGCAGTATCTGATGCTTGGCAGCTTACCTTCCAGCTGCCAATAGCCGCAATGGCTAATACACACGTTGCAATTATGTATATTTTTTGAAGTCTATTGCCGTTCATTGGGAGTCGGCGCCACTCCTTTCATTATAACACATATGATACATTCCAAAGATATATCGCACTTGCCTCTATGAAACCATTCGCTAATAACTGTTAATTTGACGTGTATTGGTTTGGTGGGTTAACCTAGCTTTGTAAGCAAATGAATATGACATCAGTGCCGCTGCTTAAAGCTCTAGCTGAGGCTGGAGTTGGCTCCAGAAGGCGGATTGCTGATGCCATTAAAAATGGCCGGGTGGAAGTGAACGGCGAGCCGGTTGAGAACTTCCGCCATCCGGTGAATCCGGAGACTGACCGCGTCTCGGTGAATGGCAAAATGGTTGACCTTGAGCCAAGACGCACAGTCTATCTAATGGTCAATAAGCCAGCGAATATCCTAACAACTACCAGCGATGAGCGAGGCTGCAAGACGGTTCTGGATATCCTGCCTGAGAAATATCGCCACCTGAGGTTATATCCCGTGGGGCGTCTGGATAAAGACAGCACCGGCCTCATGCTCCTGACCAATGATGGTGACCTCACCTATAAACTCACGCACCCCAGATTCGAGCACGAGAAAGAGTACCTGATTCACATAGAAGGCAGGCTTAAGCCAGACGAGCAAAGAAAGCTGGAAAGGGGCGTTGAGCTTGAGGATGGCATGACCTATCCCGTGGTCGTTAAAGAGATGAAAGCACCACCGCCGTTTAACTACAGCATAACCATGCACGAGGGCAGGAAGCGGCAGGTGCGCCGCATGCTGGCAAACCTCGGTTACCAGGTGCTGGCACTCAAGCGCATAAGGATGGGCAGTCTCACACTGGGCAACCTCAAGGAAGGTGCCACCAGAGAACTAATCCCTGAAGAAGTCCGCGCGCTCTTAGCTGCCAAGCCACCAAAATCCGCAGGCCAAGGTAGAACATAGCCATCCGCCGCTTTTCTTTACCAAAAGCCGTCGCATTAGTATCGCATCTAAACAAAAAGGCTTTCATTTACGTTCTTATGTTTGTAACGTGGTGCATTGGCTTCAGAGGCAGCTAAGCTTATTTAATGGGTGCAAACTGAGAGCGAGTACGGATATGGAACATATAGTAGCGTGTCCAACGTGTAACAAACCAAACAGGTTTGGTGAGCCATTATGTGGGTTTTGCGGTCAGAATTTGGCATATAGATGCGCTCATTGTCATGTTGATATTGACCCAAGCATGACTTACTGTCCGCATTGTGGTGAAACGTCATTAGTATGGTCAATTGAGCAAAGTCTGGCAAATGATGAGCCATCCGAAAAACCGGATTTTGTCCTGGAACTTAATTGACCTGGTGTACCTCCGCACAATTTCACAACCATAAAACCACTCACTAACAAGCTGTATCCTTATTAGTATCACAGCGAATCACTTTATCTCATATATTGTTGGCGGTTTTTCACCGCTGTTATTCGGTTATCTATCAGGCGAGTATGTTTTAGTTTCGTCTTGCCTGGCAATCAGCACCATAGTTTGGATTTACTTGGGTACTATGATTTCTACAGCATCAACATAGATAATTGGCGTTGGCGGAGGTTCTGGCCCTCCTGTCGTTACATCTGCGGCTGGGTTGCTTTCCCCGGAGGGGCTAATAGTCAGAATATGGTCAGCATATATTAAATCTGTTGCTATGCTTGTGATCTTGTTTTGAGGGGTAGCTGCGTATGCATCAATACTTGGATAATCCTTGCCGTCAATCTTGATATCGGTTATACCGCAAAAGGGAGCAGTTACATGTACTAGGGAAATACCAGTTCCCTTAAATTTAATATCAACTTTGGGAATAGCAACACCGCCATAGCCTTGAAAAGTTATAGCCCAAGAGCCACCACTTGCCCGTTCGTCTTTATCTCTCCGCCATCCTTCGTCAAATTTAAATGAGGGGTCAGTTTCTTCAATGCGTATTTTCTCGTAGCTGGGTGCTGGAGCGGGAGGTGAAACGGGCTCTGTTTCGGGTTCTTGTGACTCAGTGGTTGGAGGTGTTCCTGATGGAGGCAATGGACTTGGAGTTGATGCAGTACAGGAAATAATCATCAAGGCCGCAGTCAACATGCAAGCCACTGCCACATAAGAAAAAGCTTGTTTCACTTGTCTTTTACCCCCTTTCTGATGCTTTAACATTCTATATATAATAAATTCATTTGGCAAGAATGCACGTAAGCCTCGGTTTCATATCTGATGGCTGTACCGTCGGCAAACTTGGGCAAGAAACTGGGGCATTATTGGGTGGTCTTAAACTTAGATTACAGGAGAAAGAGAAAGCCGAAACAAAGAAGAATCAAATGGTAAAAGTCATGCAGATTGTTTAGTAAAACAGAAAACCTATAGCAGTCAATTGCTCACTATTGCCCAATTCTAATATAATATCGGCTGGATGCCAGCGTAGCTCAGTGGTAGAGCAGCGGTTTCGTAAACCGCCGGTCGTCGGTTCGACTCCGACCGCTGGCTCCACAGCTTCAAAAATGCCCCACAAGGGGGTTTTGTCCACAAAATGAGGTGAGCCAAAGATGAGAAAATGGGGTTATGGCATAAACTCAATCCACATGACAGCACAGATTCACACCGAAGAATCTTCATGGTGGGTATTTGCCTTAGACAGGACTATCGAATGGCTGTGTGGCATTATCCCCCATATTCGCTTTCCCAAAGTCAAAATGAGGCTTAAGGATGCTGAAGAAATTGAATTCAATGATGGGAGCAAATGGACAACACTGCAGGATTGGTACGGCAATACAAGCCACTTCTTCCATCTGCATGTTCACCTTCCAGTGTTCTATTTCTGTCAAAGAAGGATCAAATTTAAATCTATAGAAATTGATTACGACCGGGCCAGAGAGATGTTTTATGAAAGCGATAAGAAATTTTGGGATGAGGTAGTTGCATACGCCGCCGAATAAACCAAAACGATCCTTTCCCTTCGCATGGGAGTCAAAACAAACAGACTAACCTACTGAGTCCACCTGCGCTGTAGCTACCTTACCCTTGCCCCTTGGCTTCAAGGTGATGTGCAAGTCAGCATCCAAAGCTTTGGCAACATCTGCAAGCGAAGCAAGGGTCGGGTTTGCCTCACCCCTCTCTAGCCTTGAGATAGCAGCTTGTCCCGTTCCTATCTTAGCAGCCAACTCTTCTTGACTCAGTTTGAGTTCCATGCGTCGCCTTATAATCGACTCAATCAACTGGAACTCTGGCCCCAGTGCCTCGTATTCCTTACGGAATTCATGGTCAGCCAAGAACTTCTTCTTTACGTCCTTATATAGTCTCATGTTTCTTCCCTCCAATAGCTACTTAAACCTTGATTCGTAATCTTGCTTCCTCCTCCTCGCCTTCTCAATCTCTCGCCGTGGTGTTTCCTTCGATTTCTTGCTGAAAACGTGAAATATGGCCAATCGCTTGCCTTCATAAGGATAAAAGAAAACACGATAATAACTCCCCGCATGCAAGACCCTCAATTCAAAAAGGTCATAACCCTCAAGCTTGGTTATATAATCCCTCAAATCGCTTAGTCCGAATTTCTCCAGTAAGTCCAGCCATTTAAATATTTTTGCCCCTGCTTTCTTAGGGAAACGAGCAATATCATCTTCAACCGGAGACTCACCTCTCTCCGTGACGTAAAACTCTAAGCTCCAATTCATTATCACTCAGTATGACATATATATCATAATTTGTCAATCCTCTTAAGTCCACCTACAACTGTCGGCGCTAACTCAACCCTGTCTCTGTTAATAGTTGAAGAACCTATACCGGAATTACTTTGAATTTCCCGCCATTTTTCGCTATAATTTCCCCGAAATTGACCAGGAGGTTAATACCCTAACCACGCAAATCAGGGGCGGAACTGTGAAGCTATTTGGTGGCGGAAACAGTCAAAATCAAATCTAGACTTCGTAAACCGCCGGTCGTCAGTTCGACTCCGACCGCTGGCTCCACCGAAATCGGAAGGCAATTTCAGTCGTTTCCTTATTCCTGCCCTGTGTTCTAGGCAGATAACAAGTTGAACATTTAGACTATAGACATGAAACGAGAAACTTGGCATCAATTAGCCATGACAGAGAAATGTGAAACCAGTATTAATGGGCAGGCCATCACATATGCAGTAAAGCGAAGCCTTAGGGCAAAACATGTCCGGCTAGAGGTGAGACGAGAGACGGGGCTTACAGTAGTTGTTCCTTATTATTACAAGATTGGGCAACTACCTGGACTTTTAAAATCGAAGGAACGATGGATTTCAAGTAACCTGGCAAGATGTAGCCAGCTCAAAGCGCTTTCTGCAGAGAAGGAACTCAGGAGTGGTGATACCGTCCCGTATCTTGGTCGAGACTTGAAGTTGGTCAAGCGGGAAAACCACAGTGGCGTTGGAGGTGTAACGCTAGAGGGAAATACACTGGCAGTGAGCAACGAATTGTTCAAAAATGGTGTTTTGGAATTGGCTTTGGAACAGTGGTATCGGACAGAGGCTACTAAGCTGATAAGCGAGAGAATAGATAAACTGAGCTCTCAGATGGGCATTAGCTACAAACGAATTGTCATACGAGGTCAAAAGACCCGTTGGGGCAGCTGCTCTCATAAGAAAAATCTTAGCTTTAACTGGAAACTAATAATGGCGCCGGAACCTGTGGTCGACTATGTCATCATCCATGAGCTTACCCATCTGAAAGAGATGAATCATTCAGGGAGGTTCTGGGAACTGGTAGCTCAGCACTGTCCCAGATGGCGAGAGTATAAAAAGTGGCTCAAACAACATGAGGCAGACCTTACTACCAAGCTCTGTGCCTGGAAATAGTCATGATTGTACATTATGCTTTTTTGCGTGGGAAAAGAGGACCTCTTATCTCTGTGGGGTGAAGCCGCCTGGCTGCCCTCTAACAGGAACATTACAAAGCTGATGGTGGTGGCCTCTATGTCTCTGGCTTCTCCAACATCTCCTTCATCGGTATCCAGTAGTAGTCACGCCATCCTTGCGCGATGTCCTGGTAATGTTCCTCCGGGACTTCTGTCTGGGTGAAAGTGAGTCGCGTTACGCCTTTAATTTCTTCGAGTATGAAAGTAGCCTGTGAATAGTGGCCTTCCGGCCAATCGCTGTATCGCCACGATTGAATAATCTTATGGTCCGGCACCAGCTCAAGATTTACCCCCTCGATATCACCCTCGTAAATGCTGAATTTGCTGCCCACTTCTCTGCTTATTTGCGCTTTCGAACCGGTAAGCTGTGAGTGTTTCTTCGAATCCATGAGAGTCTCGTATACCTCATGCGGAGTAGCTTTAAACGTCACTGTCTGGCGAATTGTTTTTGTCTTCATTTTGCTTATTTCTCCTAAGCTAACTTCTGCGCCTACCTAGCTTGTATAAATTGTATCATCAATAAATAGCATCAAACAGTTCGTATTGTTGCTCTGCAGGCCAGCAAAAGTCACCCCAGGTAGTCTACGAACTTGCGGCTGTGTCTGGGATGGCGCAATTTTGCCAGTGTCTCTTTCTCAATCTGTCTTATCCGCTCCCTGGTAAAGCCTAGTTCTGTGCCCACCTCTTCGAGAGTTCGGCAGCCTTCGCCGTCCAAACCAAACCTCATCTCGATGATGCGGCGTTCGCGGGTTGATAGTGAAGCAAGTGTCTTTGCTAGTTGCTCCCTGAGTAGGCCACTAGCAGCTTCGTCAGCGGGCTTTGTTAATGCCTGGTCCTCGACGAAATCGCTAAGTTGCCCTCCTTCATCACCTATGGGTGTTTCAAGGGAAATCGACTTGCTGGCATTCACCTGAAGTAACAACTCCAGCTTTTCGGGCGAAATTCCCATTTCAGAAGCCAATTCCTTGCTCGTCGGTTTTCGGCCGTACTTTTGGTATAACTTCTGACGTATCTGTACCAGCCTCGTCATGTTATCAGCCATGTGTACCGGTATTCGTACGGTGCGTATTTGTTCGGAAATAGCTCGGCTTATTGCTTGTCGAATCCACCAATGCGCATAGGTGCTGAATTTGTAGCCTCGACGATGATCGAACTTCTTAACAGCCCGCATTAGCCCGATATTCCCCTCTTGAATAAGGTCAGCCAATGGCATACTCCCAGCCCTATACTTTCTGGCCACGCTAACCACCAGCCGTAAGTTGGCTTGAATCAAATGGCGAGTTGCCTGGCGGGCACTTTCTCTTATTCGCTCGAAGTGAAGACCTATCTCCGGTTGAAGCCTCTCTAGCTCACCTTGAAATCCTGGCGAATCCACTTTCTGCTCAAGCTCGGCTGGTGAGCTTGCTCTCACCAATCCTACTATAACGTCCCATGGAATCAGCCGACTATCGAGGGACAGCTGAACTAGCCCCGGCGTGGTTTGAGCCTCACTTGCTCCGATTACGAGTGCTATGGCACTAGATAGTTGTTGGTCTATATGGCCATCAATTGCGCCTCGCAAGTTCGGATGCAACACCGTTTTTGCTATTCCTTCAGTCGACTGAAGGTTAAGATGCTGACACAGCGCCTCGAAAAGCGAGCCTGATTTAGAGAGACGCTTCATCAGTTCAAGCAGTAAATCAGTTTCTGATGGCGGAAAGCCATGTTTAGCAACCAACTCTTGCTCAAGCTGAGACAGATATTTACCATCCTCTATCGAGCTGCCAAGCGTTTTTTCCTCCTTAGCATTGAGAAGAGGGGTTTGGCCGCATTCAGCGAGATATAAATTTATAGGATCCCCAAAAGGTTCGATTTCTACACCTTGAGAAACGCTCTTAACCTCAGGGAATTCTTCCTCGTTATCAATCCCCAAACTAGCCATATGTAACTCCTCGTCGGAGAGGAGTTGCTCTATATCTTCAACGCTCTTTAAGACCATTTGTATCTCCCGCTAACTTTGCCGTTCCTCACCTTTTCATGACCTCAAGCATATAGACCTGTATAATTTCGCATGGACGGTGTAAAGAGCCGAAACTTGTGCCGCTTAAACAGCGACTACCTCTTTAACTTCAGGCACTTGCTCTTTAAGCACTCGTTCGACGCCATGCCTCAATGTCATTGATGCCATAGGGCAACCGCCACAGGCGCCAGTCAACCTTACTTTGACTATACCATCGCTGGCGTCCACAAGTTCCACGTTACCACCATCCGCCGCCAGGCTAGGCCTTATTTGATTCAGAACTGCTTCCACTTTCTCGCGCATGCTATGTCTCCTCTCTGTTCGTTATTAGACCAAATCCTTTTTCTTCTCTTCGTACTCTTTCTTACTTATCTCACCCTGCGCATATCGCCTCTTGAGCACTGCCAGAGCTGAGTCTGTTGCCGAAGAATCACAGTACCTTTGGTTGTTTAGACCACGGACCAGGGCCACGATTCCCCAGATAATCAGCCCCCAGAAGAGAATCATCGCCAGAGGCATAAACCATCCCCATCCTAATCCTCCCATCATCCATGGTCCCATCATGCCCCAGCCGGTTCCTCGCCATCCCGAAATACCTCCCCATACCAGGGGAAGCACTATCAGAATTGCCAGTACAACACCACCGACAATAATGCCTATCCTAAGATTCTTGTTCATAGTTCACCTCCAATTTCTACTATAGAGATTTTAGCCCAAACCAAAATCACTGTATGCGACTTTTATCTCATTAAACAGAAATAGCCAAAGAAGGGACAATGGAAAGTGGCGGGGACATTTATAGGTGGTATCTCAGCTTGACCTTAGGATTCCTCAATAACTATTTCGAATGGGAAGCTTAATGCCCCAGTGAGGCAAACGGCTTCGCAATCAATGCACCAATCGCACTCCTTTGTGGCAATCAAAGTAACAACGTTGTCAATCAGTACTAGGGCACCGCATTGGCATACGCTAACACATAAACCGCACCCGTTACACTTTTTGGGGTCTATCACAGGCAGTTCATTCATTGCTGTGAATATCCATTTTTAATATTTTAATGATGGAGGCCATCTTTGTATGTGACCTTTGTCTCACGAAGGTGCCTCCATTATCTTTTTCAGGATTTCTTTGTTGGTAATTATTATTCGATGGCGATCAAACTTGATGGCACCTTCCTGTTCTAGAGTTTTGAGCGACCTGCCAACTATCTCCCGGACGGTACCTGCCATAGCTGCCATGTCCTGCTGGGTGAGCCGCTGCCCAGTTCCTGTTCCATCACCGGCGTACTGGAGAAGTATCTTGGCTATCCTGCCGATAACATGTTTGAAGGACAAATCCTCCACCAATGATAGAAGGTAACGTACCCGACTTGCCAGTATTTTGATGACATTCAAGGCTACATGTGGGTGATCCCGAAGGATAATCTCCAGGTTGCTCTTTCTTATTCCGTAAAGAACGACAGACCCCATGGATTGGGCAGCAGCGGGATTTGGGCCGCCATCAAACGCAGCGACATCGTTAAACGAGTCGCCAGGGCGTGCGATATTCAGGATCTGCTCCTTCCCCTCAGCGGAGGTCTTCAGAACTTTCACCACGCCTGAGACGACAAAATATAGCACCTCATCCAATTCGCCTTCGAGCAGGAACATCTCTCCCCTCTCAGCCTTTTTCTCGAAGAAGAACTTGGCGACTGAATCAAGGTCAGTAAGGCTGAGGTCAGAAAAATATGGAGTGCGCTTTAGGAAATCGGTTTGAATAGCCATATCCTGATAACTAATCCTAGTTACAATGTATGTTTTTGTCAACATTGCTGATGTGCGGTGCTGGTCGGTTTTTGTTGATAAAAACGAATCTAAATAAAGGTGAGTTTAATGGATAAGTCTCAATGAATTCAAGATTTTTAAAAGAAATAAATTCAATCAGCTAAGACCGACCAGAACCCAAAATTGCATTCGAGTGCTTTTCTTGAGAGTATGACTTGACAAGTATAGTATAATTAAGTAAATTTACTCGGTATAATTAAGTAAATTTACTCATCAATCCCGTTAAGCGATTTCTTGTGGTTCAAGTTCTTCTGAGGTTTTGTTTTTGAAGGGGCAGGATAGGGTCAAGCTTAAAGTCCAGGGCATCGGTTTGCAGTTTGGGCGGCTCCGTGCTTTGGATGATGTTGATATTGAGGTCAGAGGGACGGAGATATTAGCTATTATAGGCCCGAATGGCGCGGGGAAGAGCTGCCTCCTTAACTGCATAAACGGATTTTATCGCCCTCAAGAGGGCGATATTCTTTTTGAAGGAAAGAATATCACCAGACTGCCAATCCACAAAATTGCCGAACTGGGCATCTCTCGGACATTCCAGAACATCGAACTCTATACGGGGTTGACCGTTTTGGACAATCTTATGGCAGCTCGACATGTTCGCATGAAGCAAGGGGTATTGGCAGGTGCTCTGTACTTCGGCCCGGCCTATCGGGAGGAGATGGAACACCGCAAAGTAGTCGAAGATATAATAGACTTTCTCGAAATGGAACCAATAAGGAAGAAGGTGGTGGGGCTTCTTCCCTACGGAATGAGGAAGCGGGTGGAATTGGGCAGGGCTCTAGCTTTGGAGCCAAAGCTGCTTTTGCTTGATGAGCCTATGGCGGGGATGAACATAGACGAGAAAGAGGACATGGCTCGCTTCATTATAGATACTATAGAGCTTCGGCAAATTCCCATTGTCCTTGTTGAACATGATATGGAAGTGGTTATGGATATTGCTGATAGGGTGGTTGTCCTCGATTTCGGGCATAAAATTGCCGAGGGCTTTCCAGATGAAATAAAGGTCAATCCTGCGGTTATAAAGGCTTACTTGGGTGAATAGGAGGGTATAAGAAGTGGCTGTGCCCGTTTTTGATACTGCTGCTAAATATTTAAAATACAACTATGGAAAATGGGGCGATAAGAAAGTAGCCTTACGCGTAAAGGATCGGGGTATCTGGCAGTCGTATACCTGGAAAGACTACTACGAAAAGGTGAAGTACCTCTCACTTGGCTTAATCAGCCTTGGCTTGGAACGGGGTGATAAGGTGGCGATTCTGGGGGAGAATAAGCCTGAGTGGTACTGTGCTGAGCTAGCTGCCGGAGCAGCCGGTGCCACTGTGACTGGCATATTTGTTGATTGTCTGCCTACCGAGGTTAAATTCTATGTTGAGGATTCTGAGTCTAGGTTTGTCATTGCCCATGACCAGGAGCAGGTCGATAAGTTTCTGACTCCATACAAAGATAGGGAGGGCAACGAGCATCCACCCCTTAAAGATGAACTGTCCTTGCTGAAGAAGGTCATTTTCTGGGATCCTAAGGGGATACTTGGCTTTGAAGGGACTCCTATTGGTGACTATGCCGACCCGATTCTGACGAGCTTCGACCAGGTTGTCGAGTTGGGCAAGGATTACGAGAAAAATCATCCCGGCTTATTTGAAGAAAATATCGAGAAGACTAGCGGAGATGACATAGGCCTTTTCATGTATACATCCGGCACTACTGGTTTACCCAAGGCTGCCATGCTGAGGAATAAGACTTCGCAATTGACCAACAGGGCGTGGAATTCGGTAGATAAGTGGCGACCTGACGAGCAATACGTCTCCTTCTTGCCACCGGCATGGGTGACGGAGCAAGGGCTTGGGGTAGGTGCCAACTTGCTTACGGGTATGGAGATAAACTTCCCTGAAGAACCGGAGACCGTACTGGAGAACATCAGGGAAATCGGGCCTGGTATCCTTTTCTGGGGGCCAGCCAACTGGGAAAGCGTCAGCCGGCTGATTCAAGCGAAGATACTTGACACCGCTGCGCTGAGAAGATTACTGTATCACCTTTTCCTGCCAGTGGGCTACAAGGTGGGTGATTTGCGAATAGCCGAGAAGAGGGTTAACTGGCTGTGGCGAGCGCTTTATGCTATTGCTGACATGGTAGTTTTCCGACAGCTTAAGGATAAAGTTGGCCTGTTAAAGGTCAGAATTGCCTACAGTGCCGGGTCGGCAATAAGCCCTGAGATATTTCGTTACTTCCAGGCCCTTGGCGTGAAACTCAAGCAGCTATACGGCAGCACAGAAATGGGTCTGGTCACCATTCACCCTGATGATGATATCCGGCCAGAAACCTGTGGTCCTCTCATGCCCGGGTATGAATGCCGACTGGCTGATGACGGTGAGATCCTGGTAAGAAGCGAGATGCTCTTCGCCGGCTATTACAGGAAGCCCCAAGCCACTAAGGAAAAATACTTGGGCGACTGGTATACTAGCGGTGATTTCGGCCACATCGAAGAGCATGGTCACCTCATCTGTATTGACAGGATGGACCACTTGAAGGAATTAAGCGGCGGTCGCAAGTTTTCGCCACAATTTGCTGAAATCAGGCTGAGGTTCAGCCCTTATATCAAAGGGGCCTTGATTGTGGGGAGCGAGGACAAGGATTTTGTCACCGCCATAATAAATATTGACTTGGACAATATGGGACGCTGGGCTGAAGCCAGGCGTATCCCTTATACCACCTTTACTGACCTGTCCCAGAAGCCGGAAGTGATTAATGTGATAAAGGGCGAGATATTGAGGGTTAATAGGCACCTCCCTGAATGGACGAGGATAAAGAGATTTGTCAATTTGCACAAGGAATTTGATGCCGATGATGCTGAACTTACCCGAACCAGAAAACTGCGGCGCGATTTTATCGAAGAACGATATGGATATCTGATAGACGCACTCTATGGGGATAAGGGTGAGTTGAAGGTGGAAGCTCCGATTACTTACCGCGATGGTCGGACAGGGACAATGCATACAAGCGTCAAAGTCAACACTGTTGAATAGAGCAAGATGAGCTAAAGGAGGAGAAGTGCAGTTTTTTCTGGAGCTAAGTCTCAATGGTTTGGTCATCGGGGCGCTTTATGCTCTGGTGGCACTGGCAATAGTCCTCGTTTGTAAAGCCACTGAGGTGGTGAGTCTAGCCCACGGTCAGTTGCTAGCCTTCGGTGCCCTGTTTTTCTATGTGGGCTATATATTGTTGGGATTGCCCCTCTGGGTAGGTTGGCTTGTAGGTTTGGCAATGGGCGCTGTTCTTGGATTTGCTGTCGAGCGCATTTGCCTGCGGCCGCTAATCGGTCAGCCACTTTTCTCGGGTTTCCTTATGACTTTTGCTGTATTCATGGTGCTTGATGGGATTTTCGCGCTCATCTTGAAAGGCGAGGCCTGGGGATTTCCTGACTTTTTGCCCAAGGGTAATATTACCATTGCCGGTTCTAGTGTGCCCGTAGGTGGTTTATATAGTCTTGGTATTTGTCTAGTGGTGTTCCTGTTGACGGTGCTCTTCTTTCGCTATACCAAGGTTGGCCTGGGGATGCGGGCTACTGCCGAGTCACACCAGCTAGCCCAAAGTGCGGGCATAAACGTCAGGACGATTTTTTCCCTTGTCTGGATTCTATCGGCGGTGGTGGCCGTTGTCGCCGGCGTCATGCTGGCGAGGTATTACGATATCCGCTTCATGTTGACTATGGTAGCCTTTAAGGGTCTGGTTGTAGCCATGGTTGGCGGTCTGGACTCATTGCCTGGTGCTCTTGTCGGTGGGCTCTTGTTGGGCTGGGTGGAAAATGTGGCTTCAGGCTATTTAGACCCGATTGTTGGCGGCGGTATTCAGGAGGTAGCGGGTTATATCATGCTTCTCCTCGTTCTCTTAGTTAGACCCTATGGTATCTTCGGCTTAGTCAGAATAGAGAGGGTGTGACATGCTTCCCTGCGGTACTTTCAACCAAGATTACGGCAGAGATACGGCGGTTATCAGGACAAGGCTGCAATGGATTATTACCATCCTAGCCCTTGTGGTACTGCTTACGTTTCCACTTTACGGCGACCATTATTTAATAGGCTTAATCAACAAGATGTCCATTACCATCGTCGCTGTGTTGGGGTTGCAGCTGATGATGGGTTATTGCGGGCTGATCTCATTCGGTCAGGTGGCATTTGTGGCAATAGGTGCCTTCACCTCAGCTATTCTCACTGCTACTTATGGTTGGCCGTTCTGGCTGGCGTTGCCGGTTTCAGGCATCGTTGCTGGGCTGGTTGGCATTGTCGGCGGTACCCCGGCTCTGAGGATTAAAGGCTTCTATCTCGCCCTGGCCACTCTGGCTATCCACTACATTGTCACCTGGCTGATATTGCATCTGAAAATCACCGGTGGTGTCGTAGGCTTACATGCGCCACCACCTACGGCGTTTGGTTTTGCTTTCGATACAGATGAAACGATGTACTACATTATTGTGCCCGTGATGCTGCTGATGACCTATTTCGCCAAGAATTTGGCCAGGTCAAGGATAGGCAGAGCTTTTGTAGCTATCAGGGATAATGACCTTGCAGCTTCGGTAATGGGAGTGAGCCTATTTAGATACAAATTAGTTGCTTTCTTCATCGGTTGTTTCTTTGCTGGCATCGCTGGCTCGCTGTTTGCTCACTGGATGATGTTTGTCCACGTGGAGCAGTTTCCGCTGGCTGATGCCGTTTTCTACATCGGTATGCTTATCGTTGGTGGCCTGGGGACAATAGTGGGGGTCTTCTTCGGCACTGTTTTTATCAGCTTGCTAATTGAAGCGGTTACCTTTGCCTCGCCGACGTTGACCGGGTGGTTCCCAGCTTTGGGCATTGCGCCGGCGGCAGCGCTAGGTGCCAGCGCCTTTGGCGTCATAATTGTGCTCTTCTTAATTTTTGAGCCCAGAGGGCTAGCCCATCGCTGGGCTATTTTCAAAGCATCCTACAGACTTTTCCCGTTTGCGTATTAGCTAATAGGGGATATAAAACAAAATAGATGGGAGGTTGGAAATGGGAAAGACAAAGTCTCTAGTATTCAGTGTTATTGTGCTCCTGATATTGCTGACGTTGTCGTCAGTACTTGGATGTGCCCCTAAGGTACCGCTCAAAGAAAAGGTAGTCACCTTCCTAGACCTGGCGGATTATACCGGGCCGATAGCTGGACTCAATGTTCCGGCTGCGACAGCGGCCGAGGATATGTTCAAGGAGGTAAACTCCAAGGGTGGTGTTGGGGTGAAGATAAATTATATCAGTGTTGACACTCGTTACGATATCGCCCGCGGTGTATCAGCCTATAAAAGGTATCGAACCGAGCCCAAGCTCATGACGGTGGTTGCTATTAGCACGGCGCTTAGCAAGGCTATCACACCTATGACAGCGAGAGACAAAGTAGTGCAGAATGTGACAGGCGATGGTGAACCTCAAGCCCGCCTCGGTTGGGTGTTCATCATAGGTGCTGCTTACCAGAATGCTTTTGGGGCCAGCATTGATTTCCTGTTAGAAGACTGGAAGAATAATGGTAAGTCTGGTATGCCTATTGTTGGCTACATGAATTGGGACAGCGCCTATGGCAGGGAGCTGCTGCGTGGCGGCCAGGAATATGCCGAGAAGCTTGGTGTAAAACTGCTACCGCCGGAGTTCTTTCCTACTGGGGCTCCTGACCACACTGTTTGGCTACAACGACTTGCTACAGGTAATCCCGATTATATCCTCATTGCCGGCGTGGACCCAACGCCGAGTAATGTCTTACGTGATGCCTATAAGCTGGGCCTGACCAAGAAGATCCAGTTTATTGATACCAGTTATTGGGGGCCCACTGAAGCAGTCGGCATTAAGCTACATCCTGAGGCTACAGAAGGGTGCTGGATGAATTCTTATTATCTCCGTGGTGACGAAGCCTGGACACATCCTCTGGCTGCCTATATGGTGCCGAAGTATCATGGCAAAAGCGTTGAAGAGTTCCGTAAGGAGACAGCAGCAATCTATGTTGCTGGACTGACGCGGCCACTTACCTTCGCCAAAGCTTTAGAGATAGCCCTTGAAAAAGTTGGCTATGATAAACTGGATGGCGAAGCTATGAAAGCAGGTATGGAGGCAATTACCGGCATCGATGTAGGTGATGGTCTAACAGGACCCATTGCTTACAGCCCTACCAGTCGACAAAGTGTCGATCAAACCAAATTCTACCAAGTGAAGAACGGCAAAGAGGTGCCTATCAGTGGTTGGAGAAAGGTACCTGATTGTGTATCGCTACATGACTGGAATGAGTAAAATGGAAGGGGGTGATAATGGGCATTGCATGAATGGAGACTTAAAAGCGAGAGACTAAAATGAAGGAGGTGAAAAGTCTGCAAATGAGCAAAAGAAAGTATCTATTATTTGGTGCAATTCTGCTTGTGGTAGTGCTGGCGTTGCCAGCAGTCTCTGCCTGCGCACCTAAAGCACCGGCACAGGAGAAGGTGATCAGCTACTTGAGCCTGGGTGATTATACCGGGCCGATAGCCGGGCTAAATGTCCCTGCCGATATGGGTTGTGGGGACATGTTCAAGGAGATAAATGCTACCGGTGGTGTTGACGGGGTAAAATGCAATTTTATCGGCGTGGATACCCGCTATGATACCGCGCGCGGTGTGTCGGCCTACAAGAGATACCGGACTGAGCCCAAGCTGTTGGTGGTGAATGCCATCAGCACACCGTTCGGCAAGGCTATCATGCCGATGACCATGAAAGACAAGGTAGTCCAGCTGGCTCCGGGTGACGGTGAGGCTCAGGCCAAAATAGGCTGGGTGTTCCCCTGGGGTGTCTGCTATCAGAATGCCTTCGGAGCCACCATAGACTTCATCCTGAAAGACTGGAAGGATAAGGGCAAGACCGGCAGCCCTGTAATCGGTTACATGAGCTGGGACAGCGCCTACGGCAGAGAGCCACTTCGTGGCGGCAAGGAATACGCTGAGAAGCTCGGTGTAAAATTGCTGCCGCCGGAGTTCTTCCCCACGGGTGCTCCTGACCATACCGTCTGGCTCCAGAGACTCGCCACAGCTGGCGCCAACTATATCATCATCGGTGGTGTTGACCCGACGCCGAGCAACATCATGCGTGACGCTTACAAGCTGGGTATTACTAAGACGATTCAATTTGTTGATTCCACTTTCTGGGGTCCTACTGAAGCGGTTGGCATCAAGCTGCATCCGGAAGCTACTGAAGGTTGCTGGATGAACAGCTATTATCTCCGTGGTGACGAGTGCTGGTCGCACCCGCTGGCTGCTAAGATGATACCGAAGTACCGTGGAGTGAGCGTTGACGAGTTCCGCAAGAACACACCGTCGAACTATGTAACCGGAATGGTATGGGCGCTTGTTTACAAAGAGGGCGCGAAGAGAGCCATAGCTGCCGTTGGCTACGACAAACTTGATGGTGAGGCGATGAAGACGGCTTACGAGTCGCTCACTGGCATGGATATTTCACAAGGACTGGTAGGGCCTTGCACCTACAGTCCCACTAACCGCCAGGGCAGCGATGTGACCAAGTTCTACGCAGTGAAGGGTGGCAAGGAGGTGTCTATTAGTGGTTTCGTGAAGGTTCCCGATTGCGTAGCCCTCTATGACTGGAGTAAATAGGAGTAAGGAGGCAGAATAATGATGAAATTATGTAATTTTAGGACGCTAGTTTTTGTAGCTATGGTAGCACTTCTGGTGTTGCCAATATCGGCCTGTGCTCCTAAGGCGCCCCCACCACCTCCAGCAGGAACACTAACTGTGGAACCAGCGAAAATTGACCAGGCTGCGCTCAAAGCGGTATTGCCAGCGCTTGCCAAGGCGATGGGGTTACCTGAGGCTGCGGCAGCAGGTCTTCCGCCTCAAATGGGAATTCTGGCTGTACCTGTGAAGTTTAAGGGTACCGGCTGGCAGCCCAACGAGATAATTACTGTGGACCTGGTTGTACCCCCCGATGTGGAAATGAAGGGGCTCGACCGTGAGCGCGGTGAGGACAGTGTTGGCATTGCTTATGCCACTGCCAATGACAAAGGTGATTTTGAGGTGACGCTGGAAAGGGTAGCGAAAGTTGACTGGCTGTTGCGTGGTAGCTTTCTGCCCACGATGGCGCTCGATACAAAGTCACTCGGCAATCCATTACCAAATGGCACCTATACGCTAAAGGCTGTTGGTGAGGACCTCCGCTCTGTTGCTACGACAACGTGGGAGCTAGAGTTGGTGGCGGCACCAGCGCCGCCAACGCCACCGGCACCACCACCAGCGCCCTCAGAGCCAGGAAAGCTCTCCTTTGAAGCTGCTGAATATACCAATGCCGAGCTTGGTTTCTCGGTTAAATATCCCAAAGATTGGGCAAAGCAGCCGTCCGATGTCCTTCTGTTCTATGCGGCATCACCAGCTCAGGTTCCAGTTCTGTTTGTTGATGCTGAGGAGGGAGCCACTTTTGCTGAGACGCTTAAAAATTCACTGGAGGCAGCTGGCGGCTCAGGCTTCAAAGTTGTTTCTGAGAAAGAGACTACTTTAGCTGATGGCACTAAAGCCACCGAGGCGGCGATTGAAGTAACACTGAGAGGGTTTGGAGCTAAAGGTTTTGCCCTGGGTGCGAAGAAGGATACCAAGTGGGTATTGGTCACAGTAGGCACCGTAGAGCTATTGGCTAAGTACGACGAAGCTAAGTTTTCAGAGATCGTTCATACCTTACAATTCAAGAAGTAAGTGCTGGGCTAAAGGGGTTAATTGTCAACGAGTGACAAGGAAAGGAGAAGCCTTTCCGAAAGGTGGGGTTTCTCCTTTTCGCCTCGACCTTATAGTATTTTACGTGGATGGGAGTGTCTACTAATATTATAGCGCCAGGCGTTAGCTTCGCTGACCTCGACCCTAAAGGGTGGAGGATATATGTGTGGTGATAGGCTACCCTAAAGAGTCGTACTACATGGGGCAATAAATTGTTATGGCTGTTTTGTGAAGATTGATGGGGGGCTAAGAGGCGTAAAAGTGGTTAATGATATGATGGCATGATTGAGAAATATACTAACAACAGGGTACAACCTGTCTTGACTATAGAAACGACTATAGAAGGGGTACAGCATGTTAAAGTTAAACAGTATTGAAGTTATCTATCTCAATGTCATACTGGTGCTGAAAGGAGTTTCACTGGAAGTACCAGAAGGGGCGATTGTAACACTGCTTGGTGGTAATGGCGCCGGCAAGACGACCACGCTTAAGGCAATTTCTGGATTGCTTTATACGGAGGAAGGTGAAGTAACCGATGGCAGCATTGAGTGGGATGGCCAGAGAATAGACAGGATGAACCCTGAAGATGTGGTCAAGTTGGGAATTGTCCAGGTTATGGAGGGGCGTCCCATGTTTGAGCACCTTAGTGTAGAAGAAGAATTGAAAGTAGGCGCCTACATTCGGAGGGACGCTGCAGGCGTGCGAAGAGATTTGGATATGGTCTATGGTTATTTCCCAAAGCTGAAAGACTTGCGTCATGCAACAACAGGTTATCTTTCCGGAGGTGAAAGGCAGATGGTAGTGATGGGGCGGGCGCTCATGGCACGCCCGAAGCTGATGCTTTTGGATGAGCCGTCCCTGGGGCTTAGCCCGATACTGGTGAAAGAGATCTTTGACATAGTGAAAAGGATTAACGCCGAGGAAAAAACATCCATTTTAGTGGTGGAACAGAATGCTAAGGCTGCACTGGAGTTGGCTGATTACGGCTACGTGATGGAGAATGGCCGTGTGGTTATGGATGGGCCGGCTGAGAAACTGAGAGATAACGAGGACATAAAGGAATTCTACCTGGGTTTGAGTAAAGTGGGGCAACGAAGGAGCTATCGTGAAGTGAAGCACTACAAGCGGCGGAAGCGGTGGCTGGCATGATTGAATGATGGAGCTATAATAACACCCACTACCTATTTAGCTGCGACTTTTTAAAGTCATAGTGGCGAGGTTTAAGCCTCGCCACTGCATTTCCTAATGCGGAAATCCCAAACCCCAATTTCCATCAATGCAGGGACAGGTTCTAAAGACCTGTCCCTGCATTTTTTACGGCAGACTCTGCGTTTGCAGCAGGATTGCTATATGCTCGTTGCACTGACGAAAACGGTTGAGCTATAGGCCTAACTCCTGGGCTACAATCGCCCGCTGGAAGTCGCCGTCGCCGAACATTATCTCACCAGCTTTCGCGCGCCTGTAGTACAGGTGGATATCGTGGTCCATGGTGAAGCCGATTGCTCCAAATATTTGATGGGCTAAGAGGGTAACCCGTCCGCAGGCTTCACTGGTCCAGGCCTTAGCTATGGCTACATCCATATCAGACGGCAGCCCTTCATTTACTTTCCATGCTGCTTTGTACGTGATGAATCGCGCACCATCAACATCGGTTACCATGTTGGCACAGTAATGCTGGATGGCCTGAAAGCTGCCAATAGGTCGGTTAAACTGGACTCTGTCCTTGGCATACTGGACAGCCATCTCTAGCGCAGCCTGAGCACCGCCGACCATCTCAGCGCATTTAGCTACAGTAGCCTTCTGGAGGGTATCTTTTACTGTTGGCCAGCCCTGGTCTGGTTTTCCTAATATGTTGCTTTGTGGCACACTCACGTTGTCGAAGACAACCTCACATTGCTTATCACGAGCTAGAGTTTTCAGGAGAGTGCCTTTAACTCCAGGGCTTTTGGCATTAACCAGGAAAATGGTGATTCCGTCCTCGGGGTTTTTCCCCTTTTTTGTCCTGGCCACGCATAGTATATAGTCAGCCACGTTAGCATCAGGGATAAAAAGTTTAGTGCCGTTGATAACATGTCCATCGGTACCAGCCACGGCTTTGGTCTTGACTGATGGTGCGTCATATCTGGCACTTGGCTCTGTTAATGCCAAGGTGAGGAGCATGTCCCCACTGGCAATTTTGGGCAGGATATCCTTCTTTTGCTCTTCGCTTCCTGCCGCCAAGACGGTTAGACCGCCGAGGACCACAGTTGAAAAAAACGGGCCAGGCAGTATATTGTGTCCCATCTCCTCAAGGAGGACAATCAAATCTAAGAAGCTACCGCCACTACCGCCATATTTCTCTGGGAATACCAGCCCCGTCCAGCCCAGTTTCGCCATTTTTTGCCATAGTTCAGAGGAATAGCCGGTGTCGCTCTCATCTAATTGCCTGACCAGTTGCTTGGGGCATTCCTTTTGCAGAAAGTCACGGGCTGATGTCTTCAGCATCTCCTGTTCTTCACTCAGACCAAGTTCCATTTTCTACCTCCAATAATATGTGAATTTGCATAATAAGCATAAGACTTGGCTATGCACGTGGCAGCCCAAGTCCCCTCATAGCAATGATGTTGCGCTGGATTTCGGAAGTGCCGGCACCAACTAGGGCTGAGATACAATCCAGGTATCCAGCCTGGACTCTCCCTCTTAGGGATGCCCATTTGGATTCCCTTTCCAGCGGTCCATAATGTCCCATAACCTGCATCCCGGTGTTGGCTAGTTTTTGGCTTAGCTGGGTGGTAAACAGCTTCAACACAGATGCCTCGATATTCGGGACGAGTCCTTTGTCAAGCATCCAGGCTGTTTGCCAGAAGAACATGTAGGCTACTTCAATCTCGACTGCCATCTCGGCTAGTTTATTTCGTATTAAGGGATTCTGGCTCAAGGATTGTCCATTGTGTTTTGTTTCTTTGGTGTACTGCGTTATTTCTTCGAAGGTTCGCTTGAAGCCTCCTATGGGGATTACAAGCCTCTCGAAGTCCAGAGCTACCATTACGTAATACCAGCCCCTATTTTTCTCACCGACGATGTTCTTTTTTGGCACCACTACATTGTCAAAAAACACTTCATTAAAAGACTGAGAGCCACATATGTTTGTCAAGGGGCGGATAGTAACACCTGGTGATTGGTTGTCTACAATAAGCAATGTAATCCCTCTGTGAGGGGCAGCATTAGGGTCTGTCCTGGCAATCATCCAGGCATAATGTGACACGTGGGCCGCAGTGCTCCAGATTTTTTGTCCATTGATGATAAGGTCATCGCCATCTTCAACAGCACGAGTCTGAATAGAGGCAAGGTCAGAACCAGCGTTTGGTTCACTGTAAGCCAGCCAGAACCTTGCTTCACCTCTGGCTATTTTAGGCAGCCATTCTTTCTTCATTTCGTCGCTGCCGAAGAGCATGATGGTGGGACCGCCGATTAGCGTGGCTACTTCACCACCGGGTGCTCTATAGTAGCTCATGCGCTCGTGGAAGATGGCCTGTTCAATATTGGTACGTCCTGCGCCACCATATTCTTTGGGCCATGAGATATTAAGCCAGCTTCTCTCAGCTAACTGGTGTCTGAATTGCTCAATATGGGGGTTAGCTTCTTCAAATTCTGATAAGGTGCCGTACCCCCCAGGCCAGTAAATGTTTTTCTCGGTCCAGCCTGCAGGTAGCTCCTTTTTTATGAAATCCTCGACCTCTGTTCGAAATGCTTCTTCTCGGTCGCTAAATCGAAAATCCATATTTATCCTTTCTGAAAGCTTCGCTGGTTTAAAGAGCTAGAGCAGTTTACCCTCGTGGTAATCCCAATCCTCTCATAGCGATAATGTTACGTTGAATCTCGTTGGAGCCACCACCGACACCTATAGAGAGGGAGCTTAGATACAGTCGCATTATCCTAGCATTGAGCGGGGCCCATTTAGAATCCCTGTCCAGCTCCCCATAATGACCTAGAATACGCATACCTACGTTGGCTAACCGTCTCATTACTTCGCTGCCAAATATCATTGTCATGGAAGATTCATAGCTGGGATGGAGGCCTTTACTATACATCCAAGCGATGCGATAACACATCAAACGGAGAACTTCATTTTCGATTGCCATTTCTGCCAGTTCATTCTTGAGCAGGGGGTCATTGGCAATAGGTTCTCCGTTACGTTTGGTTTCTTTGGCGTATCGAACTAAGTCTTCGATGGTTCGTTGCTGTGCCGCAGCGGTGCCAACTGAGGAGCGTTCATAATCTAAAGCTATAACTAGTTGATACCAGCCGTTGTTTTTCTGCCCTACCAGGTTGTCTTTGGGGATGCGCACATCATCGAAGAAGACCTCATTGAAAGAATGTCGGTTCAAGATGTTTATCAGGGGACGAATAGTAATTCCCGGCGTCTTCATATCAACGATAAACATGCTCATTCCTTTGTGCTTGGATGCATCTGGGTCAGTTCTGGCAGCGAGCCAGCAATAGTCGGCTAGATGCCCGTAGCTACACCATATCTTCTGGCCGTTAATCACATACTCATCGCCAACTTCAACAGCGCGGGTTTGTAGTGCGGCGAGGTCGGAGCCAGCGTTTGGCTCACTATAGCCAAGGCAGAAAATTATATCGCCTTTTGCCACCGGGGTTACATAGTCCTTCTTTTGCTTTTCGGTGCCAAAGAGCGCAATGGTGGGGGCCACCCAGTTTACCGTTATCTCTACCTCCACGCTTATCGGTGCCCTGTTGTAAGCCAGTTCTTCAGCTAGTATAAGCCGTTTGGTGTGGCTCAATTCCAGCCCACCGTATTCTTTAGGATATGCTGGTGCTAGCCAGCCCTTCTGACCCAGTTTGCGCTGGAACTGACGGGAAAGTGCCCATGATTCCTCGGTTTCCTCCCATATGCCTGGGTCGAGTTCAAACCACCTTTGAGGAATCTCCTGCTTCAGCCATTGGCGAACCTCTTTCCTGAAGGCCTCCTCATCTTCGGTAAATCTGAAGTCCATGCTTGTCCTCCCTGTTATAAGTCAGGTTATGCGTGCCTACTCGATGATGGCGATAATGTCATCTTCCAGGATGGAGTCACCCTCTTTCACTCTGATTTCTACCACCTTCCCGTTGTGAGGAGATTTCACCCGGATTTCCATTTTCATGGATTCAAGAATAACAATAGTGTCGCCCTCGTTAACTTGTGAACCAGGCTCTACCACGATTTTCCAGATGCTACCTGTAATTGGTGAAACAACTTCTGTCATAGCTGGCTTAACTCGCTTTACCTTTTATTTTATTTAGCCTTTGTTTGACTCAAGCCCAGAATGATTTTAGCCTCTTGCACAGTTGCTGGCTCCCTGCCAACATCTCGTGTCATTCTTGCTGCTTTTTCCACCAGTGGGCCGTTTCCTTCTCCCATAACCCCCGGCGATAGATAGAAGTTATCTTCGAGTCCAACTCTGATATTCCCACCAAGAGCCAGAGCAGTAGCTACCAGTAACCATTGGTCTTCACTGATACCTATTACCTGCCATTGCACTCCTGGAGGTACTACACTAGACACATGGGTTAGATTTCTAGCGGTGGCAGCCATTCCTCCAACTACACCAAAAATGAGGCTTACTTGAAAGTTCTTGATCGATCCCATATCAACCAATGGGAATAAGCTTTCCAAATGACCAAGGTCGAAGCATTCGCACTCTGGCTTTACACCGCTTTTGTTCATGGTGTCCAAAAAGAACATTATATCATCGAATGGGTTCTGGAAAACCATAGAGAAAACGAAATTCTTCCGCCTGGGACTGTATTTGGCATAATTCATTGTGCCCATATTGAGGGCGGCGATGTCTGGCTTTACCTCCCGGATATGAGCGATTCTATTCTCTCTGTCTATACCTACAGCGCCGGTAGAGAAGTTAACTATAATGGGGCACCTTTTCCGAACCTCCTCCATAATTTCCCGAAAAATCTCCACTCTCCAGGACGGCCGGCCGTCATATTCTCTGCCGTGAATATGTACTATTGAAGCTCCAGCATTGTAGGCACTTAGCGCCTCTTCAGCGATTTCCTGAGGGGTATAAGGGATCCACTTGCATTGTTCTCTGTTAGCTGCGACACCGGTCAAGGCAGCAGTTATTACCACTTTGTCTTGTAAACCCATGGTTTCTCCTCTCGCGTTATTTTCCTTTCCATACTGGTTCACGCTTTTCCAGAAAAGCGGCAATCCCTTCACCTACATCTTCAGCCATCATATTAATCGCCAGCATTGATGCCAGGTATTCCAGGGCTTTCTCATATTCCATATCGCGCATGGTGTAAAATGCTCTTCTGCCGAGCCTAAGAATAGCCGGGCTTTTATTGACTATTTTCTTGGCGATTTCATCAACTTTGGCATCCAATTGGTCTCTGGGCACAACATAGTTCACCAGGCCAAGTTGTTGCGCCTCTTTGGCAGGAATTCTTTCTCCGGTGAGCATCATCTCGAGCAGTCTTTTTGGAGCTGAAGCAAAGCGGGCTAAAGTTGCCATGATGATATAAGGGAATAGCGCCACGTTTATTTCCGGTGTTCCAAAGAGACAATCATCGGCAGCGATTACTATGTCACAGGCACAAGCCAGACCAAGTCCACCACCCAGGGCATGGCCATTCATCCGACCGATCAAAGGCTTCTTTAAGTCTCTGATTATCTTAAAGAGCTCGGCAAAATTTCTCTGACCCTCATAGCGGTCGAGAAAACTCGTTGTAGCACCCATAGATTCGGCAAAGTCAGCACCGGCACAGAAGACCTTACTGCCGGCACCGGTGAGAACAATGGCGACTACTGCTGGGTCATCGTCATATTTCTTGAAGGCATCCAGGAGTTCGGTCATCATCGTTGGTGAAATCGCATTTCTTCGCTCCTCACGAGATAGGGTGATTGTGGTTACTTTGTCTTTTACCTCTGTTGTTATAGTTTGGTACATTTGCGGCCTCCTTACACTGGATAAACTCCATGCTTTCTGGGATGCCTGAGTATCTTCTTATCTTTGGTAAATTCGAGAGCTCTGATTAAGACCTTTCTGGTTTCCCTGGGGTCGATGACGTCATCTACTACGCCTAATCTGGCTGGCTTGTGAATGTCAAATTGAGGCCTTATGTCATCGGCAAGGCGCTCTACCATCTCCTGAGGGTTTTCAGCCTCTGCTAGCTGCTTTCTGGCGAAGATGGACACCATACCCTCAGGGCCCATAACCGATATCTCAGCCCCGGGGTAGGCGATCAGCAAATCGGGGTCAAAAGACCTGCCGCACATGGCATAGTACCCGGCACCGTAGGATTTTCTTACAATTATGGTGAATTTAGGGACGGTAGCTTCAGCAACGGTATGAATCATCTTGGCGCCATGCCTGATAATCCCCGATTTCTCTGCTTTAGACCCCACCATGAAGCCAGGGACATCAGAGAGGAAGAGAAGTGGGATATTGAAAGCATCGCAGAGCCAAATGAAGCGGGCAGCTTTGTCGGCGGCATCAATGTCGATGACCCCACCATAGAAGATGGGGTTATTGCCGATAATTCCTATTGAATAACCAGCTATCCTCCCGAATCCGACAATGATATTCCTTCCCCATTTTGGTTTGATTTCAAACAAATAACCGTCGTCAACTATATGTTTTATGAGGTCGTGCATATCAAAGGCTTCCCGAGGGCTGTCCGGGATAACATTCAGTATACCGTCAGGGATTAAAGCTTCAGGGTCTCCAGACCAATTCTTTCGAGGCGGTTTGTCATCGTAATTTTGGGGGAAGAAAGACAGATATGCTTTTATTGCTTTAATACATTCCTCGTCGCTAGCTACTTCAAGATCACCACAGCCGCTTATCTCACAGTGAACTTTAGAGCCCCCCAGTTCATCCTCGGTAAGTGTTTCTCGAATCACCATTTTAACCAAGGATGGTCCACCTAGACCCATAAAGCTAGTTCCTTTAACCATAGGCACGAAATCGGAAAGGCCCGGGATATAGGCGGTACCAGCATATCCTGGCCCCATCATGGCCGCAACCAGAGGTATTACGCCTGACATCAGAGATTCTTCTTTGAAGAGATAGCCAGAATCAGCAAACATTGGTATCATTTCACCAGAGAGGCCTCCGCCGCTTACTCTGGCACCTCCAGAATCTCCCAGCCATATCATTGGGATTCTCTGTTTTAGAGCGATTTCCCTTATACGGGACACCTTTCTTTCATTTGTTATGCCCATGGAGCCGCCCCTCACAGTAAAATCATAAGCTGCCACAGCTACATCTCTAACTCTGACCCCGTCATCCATCTTGCCATATCCGGTGATGACCCCGTCAGCTGGGACAAGCTCGCTCACACCAAATTCACCACCAAGCATACCAACTTCAACAAATGTCCCCTTTTCAATCAAGAGGTCAAGACGTTCCCGTGCGGTCAATTTCCCTCTGTCATGGTGTTTTTTGACGGCTTCCTCGCCGCCCATCTTATTGATTTCCTCGCGGAGGTCGTGAAGTTCTTTAACCTCCTTCTTCATCCTGTCACCCATTTTTCACCTCCAATAATTTTGATATGAAATGCGTATCATAGGTTCCTGACTTGAACATTGCAGAATCGAAAGCTTTCTTCAGAAAGGGGATGTTGTTCTTAATGCCAGTGATTTCATAATCCTCTAGAGCTTTTAACATTTTCATTATCGCTTCATCTCTATCTTTGCCCCAAACAACCAACTTAGCAATCAAAGGGTCGTAGAACTGGCTAATAGTGTCACCAGCTTTGTAGCCGGAGTCAACTCTTACACCATCACCTTGGGGTTCTACGTAAGAGAGCAGCTTGCCTGGAGAGGGGTAGAAATTCTCTGAGTCCTCGGCATAAATGCGGGCTTCAAGAGCCCACCCCTTCCACTTCAAGTCATCTTCTTTAATAGAAAGAGGCTGGTCTGATGCGATCCCGATTTGCTCTGCAACCAGGTCGAAACCTGTAATCATTTCTGTAATCGGGTGCTCCACTTGAAGCCTGGTATTTATCTCTAGAAAATAGAAGTTCCGATGTTTGTCAACCACAAACTCTACAGTGCCGGCATTACTGTAGCCAAGCTCTTGAGCCAGTCGCTTGGCTGCTTGCCTAAGCCCCAGTCTCAACTCAGGAGTGGCAAAAGGTGATGGTGACTCCTCGATTACTTTCTGATGTCTTCTTTGCACAGAGCATTCTCTTTCCGGGAAGGTGACCACGTTACCGTCGTTGTCCCCCAGGATTTGGATTTCTATATGATGAGGCGACTCAAGATACTTTTCGATGTAGACTCTGTTGTCGCCAAAGGCTAACATAGCCCGATTTGAGGCCTCATCGAAGGCTTCTGCTACCTCCTCCAGTTTTTCCACTTTTCTCATGCCTATCCCGCCACCACCGGCTGATGCTTTAAAAATGACAGGGAAAGAAAGCTTTGCTGCCCATTCTTTTGCCTCATCCACATTGCTTAATATTCCGCTCCCCGGTGGGATTGGTATGTCCAGAGTGGTAGCGATTTCTCGGGAGCGTGCCTTGTCCCCCATTTTATTGATGACATCAGAATTTGGTCCGATAAATATGAAGCCTTCGCTTTCACACCGCTGGGCGAATTCCCACCTTTCCGCTAAGAAGCCATATCCGGGATGAATAGCGCTTGCCTCTGCCCCTTTGGCTATTTCAATAATACTGTCGATATTAAGGTAGCTGTCTTTGGGTTTGGCGCCACTAACCCTTATCGCCTTATCTGCTTCTTTGACAAATAGAGCTGTCTCGTCTGCGTCCGAATATATGGCTATGGTCTCAATACCTAATTTTTTAGCGGTTCTGATTATCCGCCGCGCAATCTCTCCGCGGTTGACAATGAGTATAGATTTAAGCATGAGAGGAACCTTACACGAATGTGGCAAGTTGACATAGATAGTAGTCTAAAGTCTGACCTCTAAAAATAGCATTAGGAAGATTTGTCATCAGTTTTTACAAATTCAGCAGCACGCCAGGAAATAAGCATTTTGGAGATTTTCCCCGATTGATAAATATACCTTAGTTTTCTGAGAACTGTCAACATATCTGCCGCTGTATTCTAAATCGCATCTAAATATAATTTGCTATTCGAGGTATTGGGTGGCATAATTTATCTCGATTTACCAACTGCCGGTTGTCAGTTTGGACCTGACCGCTGGCTACATTTTTGGGTAAGCAGGTAATTGATGAAGAAACTACTCTCCGGAAACGAGGCCTTTGCCTTAGGGGCTTATCATGCTGGTGTCATGGTGGCAGCAGCCTATCCCGGGACGCCAAGCACTGAGATACTCGAATCAATAGCTCGCTTCGATGATATTTATGCCGAGTGGTCAACAAATGAGAAGGTGGCTATGGAGGTGGGTCTGGGAGCGGCCTATGCTGGTGTTCGAGCCCTGGTGTCTATGAAGCAGGTGGGGCTGAATGTGGCCAGCGACCCCTTTATGGCTGCCTCGATAACCGGCATTAATGGTGGGCTGGTGGTGATTGTGGCCGATGACCCGGGAGCATTTAGTACCCAGAACGAGCAGGACACACGCCATTATGCCAAACTGTCTAAGGTGCCCATGCTCGAGCCCAGCGACAGCCAGGAAGCCTATGACCTGATGGCGGTTGCCTTTGAGATCAGCGAGAAGTTTGATACGCCGGTGCTGGTGCGCTCCAGCACCCGCATTTCTCATTCTAAGTCGGTGGTAGTGACGAATCGGAGTCTGGTCACATCGGCGAAACAAGCAAGCTTCAAGCATGATGTAGAGAAGTACGTCATGCTGCCGGTCCATGTTCGACTCAGGCGTCCGTTGATAGAGGAACGCCTAGTCAGGCTAACGGCCTATGCCGAGACCTTTCCTCGCAATCATATATTTTGGGGCGAGCTTAAACTGGGTGTGGTGAGCAGTGGTGTTGCCTACCAGTACGCCAGAGAAGTTTTTCCAAACGCTTGCTTCCTTAAGCTCGGCATGACTTATCCTCTGCCGCAGAATTTGCTGCGCCAATTTGCCGAAGGTGTAGAAAGACTAATCGTTGTCGAAGAGCTCGACCCGTTTCTTGAGGAAAATATACTGGCCATGGGTATAAAAGTTGCCGGAAAGGAATTTATACCCAGAATAGGCGAGCTGAATACGGGCATTGTTGAGGAAGCGGGTCACCGTGCTGGATTGGTAGCAGAACCTTCGCGGAGGAAGATAGCTCTGCCTCAGGGGTTACCGGGACGCCCTCCCGTTCTGTGCGCTGGTTGTCCACATGCTGGCATATTCTTTGTTCTCAACACTGTAGGACAGCGGTCTAAGCTGCTGGATGCTAGAGGCAAGGCAGAAGAGGAAGGCAAATTGATTATCACCGGCGATATCGGTTGCTATACTCTGGCCACCTATCCCCCGCTCCGTGCTATGGATACTACCGCCTGCATGGGGGCTGGCATCGGTCAGGCTTTGGGAATGGAGAAGGCCGGCGTTGGCAGCAAGGTGGTAGCTGTTATCGGCGATTCCACGTTTCTACATTCCGGCATTACCGGCCTGGTGGACGCAGTGTACAACAAAGCGGGGGTGACGATTATAATCCTGGATAATGGTACTACTGCTATGACCGGCCATCAAGACCACCCAGGAACCGGCATTTCAGCGAAGGGTAAAAAGACTGAGGCGGTTGAACTGGAGAGACTGGTTAGGGGGGTTGGAGTTGACGACGTCAAAGTGGTAAATGCCTTTGATATGAAAGCTCTGAGGTCGGCGGTGAGAAGTTCTCTGGATAATACTGAGCTTTCTGTCATAATAGTCCGCGGGGCTTGCTCGGTACGGCTGCGGAAACGCTCCGGCCACAGAGCTGTTGATATGGATAAATGCGACGGTTGTGAGGTCTGCCTGAGAATCGGATGCCCGGCTATACAGAAGCTCGACGAACAGGTTTGCATAGATGCCACTCTGTGTGCTGGAGATGCCTGTACTATCTGTGAGCAGCTTTGCCCCAAGAAGGCGATAGGCCCGTTGACTGCTGTCGGAGAGTCGAAGTGAAAAAGCGAGATTTGCTTATGGTGGGCATGGGTGGGCAGGGTATAGTTTTGGCGAGCGACATATTGGGCGAGGTAGCTCTGGCTGCTGGATATGATGTCAAGAAAACAGATACGCTTGGCATGGCGCAACGAGGAGGCAGTGTGGTAAGTCATGTGCGGATAGCTGATAAGGTGTGGTCTCCTTTAATAAAAGAGGGCGAGGTTGACCTTCTGGTCGCTTTTGAGAAATTAGAGGCGGCTAGATGGAGCTACTACCTGCGTGAGGGCAGTGTGGCGATTGTCAATAATCAGTCAACGCCTCCACTGTCTGTAAGTTTGGGAACTCATCGCTATCCTGGCGATAAAGATATAGAGGACACTTTGAAGCGATGGGCAGGCCGCGTTTGTTTTGTTAACGGAACACATAAGGCTGAAAAGTTGGGGGATCTCAGGACGCTCAATATGCTTATGCTGGGCTGTGTGTCGTCCTTTCTGCCCATTGATGTTGATATTTGGAAAGATTGTATTTCTCAACGGCTATCACCGAATATCCTGAAAATGAACATGGCTGCCTTTGACCAAGGTAGGGAGGAGATGTCAAGTGCCAATCTCAGATAATGTCAGCAAACGTATGATGGAGGGGTCGTGGATACGGAGGATGTTTGAAGAAGGGGCGAATCTCAAAAAGCGCTACGGCGAGGAGAATGTTTTCGACCTTTCTATAGGCAATCCGGTCATGGAGCCGCCGCCTGAGTTGAACCAGGAATTGAAGAAGCTGATGAAAAAACCCATGCCCGGGATGCATAGATACATGGAGAACGCCGGTTATGCGGACACAAGGGCTGCCGTGGCGGTTCAGCTCTCACATGAAACCGGTATCAAATTCTGCGGAAATGACATTGTCATGACCTGCGGTGCTGCCGGAGGCATGAACGTGGTGCTGAAGACAATACTGAATCCCGGAGACGAGGTGATTGTGTTCGCTCCTTACTTTATGGAGTTTGGCAACTACATAGACAACCACGGTGGGGTTATCAGGGTTTTGCCTACAAATGAACACTTTATACCGAAGCTCGATGCTCTGGAAGCTGCCATTACGGCTAAAACAAAGGGTGTAATTATTAATTCTCCCAATAACCCAACCGGCGTTGTCTATAGCCAGGACTTTGTGCGCCAGCTTGGCGAACTGCTCCGTAGGAAAGAGGCGCAATACGGGACGCAGGTTTTTCTTATAAGCGACGAGGCATACCGGAAAATTATATATGACGGATTACCATACCCTCCCGTTTTCCATCATTATCGTCACAGTATAGTTGTAACCTCTCATTCTAAAGACCTGGCGCTCCCCGGTGAGCGTATCGGCTATATCGCCATACATCCGGATTGTAGCCAGCGTGAGGAGCTGGTGAATGGCTTCGTTTTCTGTAACCGGGTATTGGGATTTGTCAACGCACCTGCCTTGATGCAGCACTTGGTAAAGAACCTGCAGCATATCACTGTCTCGGTAGCCGATTATCAGAAGAAGAGGGATTTTTTATACGGCAATCTTGTTGACATGGGCTATTCGGTGGTAAAGCCACAGGGGGCTTTCTATATGTTTCCTAAGTCCCCGCTGAAGGACGACGTTGACTTTGTCAACGAATTGCGACAGTGGAATGTGTTGGTTGTGCCCGGTCGGGGCTTTGGCACGCCGGGATATTTTCGCATCTCGTACTGCGTTGGCGACAAAACCTTGAAAGGTTCGCTGGCCGGCTTCAAAAAAGCGGCTAAAAAATTTAAACTGTGTTAGGAAATCATGACAAAGAAAGATAAAGAAAACAGTCAGGCGAGTGCTGTTGATAAAGGCATTGCCTGTGACAGCCTGGCGGAATTAAAGGCGAAAGCAGGCCGAGAGCCCATTGCCTCCTTCCTGGATATGAGATTGTTGGAGTTATCTCAGGGCTATGCCAAAGTGTCGGCTAAGTTGAAGCCTGAATACCTTAACTTCAATAATCTGGTCTTCGGCGGCATCGTCATGGCGGTAGCCGACCAGGCTTTTGCCTACGGTACCAACTCGGTAATTACCCCTAACGTGGCCTCGCAGTTCAACATACATTTTGTCGCCAGCGCCGATGTAAAAGATGAGCTTATCGCCGAATGTCGTGTAGTCAGAGCCGGCAGGCGGGTCTGCATCTCGGAGATGACAGTGACCAACCAGGACGGCAAGCTCATAGCCAAAGCCACGGGTACAACTATCCCCCTGGTCTAGTGCTGCGCCTCTTACTGGCTGTCATTGCAAGCGAAGCGTGGCAATCGCAAGGAGCAAAATAAAAGGTAAAAAGTTAAAAATCAAAATGACAGATAAAAATGCAAAATTGTTATGGACACGCTTCTTTCATTGGAATTTGGATATTTGAATTTGTTTAGGATTTAGAAATTCGGATTTGGGATTTCTGGTTTCACCATCAGGGGGAAACACAGCAAGTTGACAAGCTTTTACGGTTGTTGCTATTATTTTAGGGATGAAGGTCGAAATGCATAACTTGGCTCGCAGCCATAGCTGGTATTTCTTCGGCTTTTGGTTTGGCACGCCTCGGCGCGGGTCTGGGATGGCATTGACCTAATAAAAAAGTAGTAGAACATCCGAAGCAAGAAAAGCCTCCCGCCCGCGGGAGGCTTTTTCTTTTTGGGAATTAGCATTAAATTCAAGGGGGTAAACAGCCATGATAGTTGAAATGAGGACAGGCGCTGCTCAGCAAGAGGTAGACGACGTAGTGCAGCGGGCTAAGAAGCTGGGGCTGGGTGTCCAGTTGAATCTGGGCACCAACAAGACGGTTGTAGCTCTGCTGGGGCCCAATACCGGCCAGTTGCCTATAGACACTTTTGCCGTTCTCCCCGGTGTGGAACGTGTTACCAGGATTATGAAACCCTACAAGCTCGCCGCTCGGGATTTCAAGTCGGAGGACACCGTAGTTTCTGTTAATGGGGTTAAAATCGGCGGTAAGCGCATCGTGGTCATGGCTGGCCCCTGTGCCGTCGAAGGCGAGAAGCAGCTCATGGCAGCCGCTATGGTGGTAAAGGAGGCTGGAGCCTGTATTCTGCGAGGTGGTGCCTATAAACCACGTACCTCACCTTTTGCATTTCAAGGCCTGGAGGAGCTCGGTCTGGACTTGTTGCGACAAACCAAGGCGCAGTTCGGCATGCCCGTGGTCACCGAGGTGGTGGCACCTCATGACGTCGCCAGGGTATCGCAGTATGCCGACATACTCCAGGTCGGGGCCAGGAATATGCAGAACTATGCTCTGCTCACCGAGATTGGCAAGAGCAAATGTCCTGTTCTCCTGAAACGAGGCTTATCGGCTACTGTCACCGAGTGGCTCACCGCCGCCGACTATCTATTAGCTGGTGGAAATGACCAGGTTATACTGTGCGAGAGGGGCATCAGGACATTCGAGGACAGCACCCGTTTCTCTCTGGATATCGGCTCGATCCCGGTAATCAAGAAATCCAGCCACCTGCCCTTAATTGTTGACCCCAGCCATGCTGCCGGTCACTACTCTTTAGTGCCGGCACTGGCCAAAGCAGCCATAGCCGCTGGGGCTGACGGTCTGCTCATCGAAGCCCATCCCAATCCCAAGGAGGCCCTGGTGGACGGTCTTCAATCTCTTACACCGTCAGACTTCGCCCGGTTGATGAAGGAGCTTAAGTCCATTGCCGAAGCAGTGGGAAGGTATATTTAGAGAAAAGCATAGTGATATGCGGAATTTTACTAGACTTAAATTGAATTAAATGGCAGAACCTGCAAACAAATTGATGAAATCTAGCCAACCAAGATGAGATAAAAAAGAGGTTCTGTTCGGTTCAGAACCTCTGTGATTTTCCTGAGTGGGACTCGAACCCACGACAACCCCCTTCGGCAAAGGGGTGCTCTAGCCACTGAGCTACCAGGGGACAAATTATTATATGTATTGTAGCAAAAATGCCCAAAAATTTCAAGTTTGAGACTACAAACTGTATGAGAAGACCTTCAAGATTCTGTTGAGTCCTGTTGATACAGTAATCTACAATAACTTGGCAGTTTTACCTTTTTCATGTTTGTGTTTAGGTGGTGCTTGGATGGGGGCTATCCAAGGTGGAATATCTGGCCTCTTATCGTTTAATAATTCCTCTATCATTAAAATTTGCATCCTTGGGTAATCTTTACCTAAAGGTGAATGATAGAATCCTTTTCCAATTGCTTCAACTTCCATAGGTCTGGTGGGTTTTTCTAATGTGAGAAATATGCCCATCTCTGCTTTTTCTCTGTCAATGACATGCCCCAAATCTCTAATATCTTTTACAGAGGTGCTGCCACCTTTGACCGATATTATTGCTTTTTTTACCTTATCTTTTTCGTCCATAAAATACAAATAGCCATCTATACCTGTATCAGCACCTTTTTTCTTATCCCCATAAGGTTGGCCACCTGCAAGTGATACTACCCACCATTGAAATTCAAATTTATTATTCTTTGCTAGTTCTTTTGCCCCCCCTAAGTCTTTAGGTTCACCAATGACTTTATATTTAATCCCAGGAAAGATTTTATCTAAACGCCATTTCATTATACCTATTGCTAAATGTGTTATATCAATACCAATCCATGTTCGGTTTAGTTTTTGTGCTGCTACCAATGCTGTGCCACAACCACAGAAGGGGTCAAGAATAATATTTCCTTCTTTTGAGCTTGCTCGGATAATTCTTTCCAATAGAGTTTCAGGTTTTTGTGTGGGGTAACCGAGTCGCTCTGCATCAGCAGCCTGCAAATTCGGTATATCTGTCCATAGAGATTGGATTGATACACCTTTTCCCTCGTCTAAATAATATTTACGATGTGGTACAGCTTTTGGACTCGGTTGTATCACCACTCCTTTATCTATTAATTCCTGCATTTTCTTTTGTGAATAACGCCAGTAGCGAGTTACACCCATAACTTCGTAACTAGGATTTCCTTTAGATGCACCACCGGGGCCAATCATACTTACTAAGCGATAACGACGCCCAGTTTCAGGTTCGGTATATCGATATGCTTTTGTCTTGTATTCTTCAGAATAGTCTACAAAAGGTTGATTGAAAATATAATTGTCTGTCTTTGTATAGAATAGTAATGAATCAATTGTTTGCCCCCATAATTTACTACCTTGCCCCACATTGCCTTTTACTGTTGTAGTGCGTTTCCACACAATTTCGTTACGGAAGTTTTTAGGATTAAATACGACATCCATCAGTAGTTTTAGATAATGGCTCGCTGTAGGGTCACAATGTAAATATATGGAACCTGAGTTTTTTAGTACCCGTCTTAACTCTATGAGCCTAATGCACATCATTACAAGATAAGCCATCATGTCATTCTGGTGAATAAAATTCCTGAAGGCTGTTATCAATTCTGCCGTATTTACAGGAGCATGCATTATTATTTCTTGAAATATTCGCTCTGATTCATTGCCCCAATGCCAAGTATCATCAAAAGCTGCTATTTGGGCCTGTGAAGGAGCTCCTGATGGTTCTTTAAACAAAACATTATAAGTTGCCTTGCTATTAAAAGGCGGGTCGAGATATATTAAATCTATTGAATTATCCGGAATATATTTGCGTAGGATTTCCAAATTATCGCCGTAGTAAAGAACATTGGTTTCCATTGACGTTACCCCCCCGCTTCTTGTTCTATTATATGCTTCGCGACCTCCAAGCTCAATACCTAAAGCGAGCAGAAATTCTTAGAGTTAGCCCCAATCAATAAACTGACCACGGGGGCACTTTGGCAACGGCCAAACACAAATATACAATGGCGTCTGATTCCATTTTCTATCGTGAGGTGTAACATGCTGCCAGAAGAGGTGACCAAATTCATCGGGAAAAGCACTGGCGTTGTGGTTTGCGAGGTGGAGAAGGGGGCTGTTAAGAAGTTCGCCGATGCCGTAGACGACCCGACTCCATTCTACTGGGACGAAAAATACGCCAGAAATTCGAAAAGTATATATGTTAAAATTTCGCCGATTATTCTTTTCCGGTATCTCTGCTCCAGTAGCTCTGAGTTTGCTTCAGCACGGTAACTGTGGGGTCCAGAAATAGTTCCCTGACTACTATCCTGACCTCCTCATGTGAGGCGATGTAGGCAGCGGCAGGTGGACTGACCTGGTAATAAAACTTGACAAGAGCCGTGCCAGGCTCGCTTTGCAGCAGGACCTTATCCCGGAATGCCCGCAGGGTGTCCAGCTCTTCAGCAGTGTGGCTGCCGTAAGCTGCCGTAGCGATAAAGCATTGCGGAATCTTTATCGTTATTTCGGGGAAACCACCCGAGTCATCTGTGTCATCTCCGATAATCTTAATTTTCTTTGAATAGGAGTCTTCCCCACCCCTGCCATCGTCCACCTCCAGGCGCATTACATGTCCGCCAGCCTGTGGTTTTTTCCATTTCCAGCTTGCTGAGTCTGTATATTCGTCCATAAGCTGTCCGTCGAGGTGCCAGGTGAATCCAAGCTTGTCTCCATCGGCATCAGTTGACTGGCTGACTATCTTGATGCTATCGCCGGCTTCAGGTTGAGGGGGTTCAATCACAAAATATGCCTTGGGCGGACTATTAACTCCCGGTATTGGCCCCGGACCTGGTTGGGGTTGTGCCTGAGTTACGTTGACCTGCGTCTGTACGGCGCCTGTTCCGCCCTTACCATCGCTTATCGATAGACGGATGGTGTGCATTCCAGCGGTTGGATTTGGCCAGATACAGGAGGGCACGTTATTGAATTCATTGGCCTGGATCCCATCTCGGAACCAGGCGTATGTCAAGGGGTCACCATCGGGGTCAGTCGATGTACTGGTGGCTATGATGGTATCGCTGGTTGTCGGTGCTTGCGGTGTTATGGAGAAGGAAGCAATGGGAATCCGGTTAGTTTCTGGCGTAGGTCCCGGTGGAATGGGTTGTGGCGCCTGAGATACAGTGATTTGCGCCTGGAAGGAAGATGTACCGCCCTTACCATCGCTTATCAACAGACGGATGGTGTGTACTCCGGCTGTTGGGTTCTGCCAGATGAAGTAAGGCATATTATTGTATTGGCTGGCAGTTGTTCCATCAAGCGACCATGAATATGACAGAGGGTCACCGTCGGGGTCGGATGATTGGCTTATGGTTGTAACTATATCACTTGTTGTCGGTGATTGCGGAGTGGTAAGAAAAGAGGCAATAGGTGGATGGTTTTCAGGTTGGGGTTGTACATCCTGTTCGATTAAGGTGCCATCCCAGTCACCGTTCCAGTCGTCACAAGAGCCGTATCTCCAGTTACCGATGAATTCCATCCGGTTTTTGGAAATTTGGAATTCGAAATTACCGGCGTCATCCGGTTCGGAGTAGGACGGAGACTTAGACCAGGTACCGGTTAAAAAATTGCCGGAAGTGGTACCCTCTATTTCGCCGTCGTTATACTCGTATGTGCCGCTTACCTGTTCACCGTCTTGGGAAAGCTGCATCTCGCCCCAGTCCGTGTTCCAGGTTCCGCCCCAGTCCACCAGTATTGTGACATCAGATTGTGGCGAGGTCACCCTTACGGCTGGCGCAGGCAGGGTGTACCAGGTAGGGCTAGATGAAAGGCTATGGCTGTAACGCCCAGTAAACGAGTTACAGTCTGCTGAAATGGTAAGCTGCATACGCCCCGTTCTAGTTTGTTCTGTCCAGGTTCCCTCAAACGCGTTTCCAGACACAGTCCCATCGATAGTTCCTGTATAGTTCCAGCCGCCCGGGATATATGTGCCGGTTACATGATTGCCTGTTTGCACGAGCTTTAATTCATTCGACCAGTCGAAGTCCCAGGTACCGCTCCAGTCACAGGTGGAGGTGACAGTAATTGGTTGTGGTGTGCTCGTTTTGGTGCCTGTCCAACCGCCCCAGGTGCCTGAAGTACCGTATCTCCAGTGACCGGTAAAGGACTGTCCGTCAGCAGACAGGGTAAACTCCATATCTCCGGCGTCTTTGGGTGGAGCGTAAGAAGGATATTCGGACCACCAGCCGCTCAACATGTTACCTGTTACGGTACCGGATATTTTGCCGCTGTCATGTGCGTAGCTGCCTGTCACCTGATTACCGCTCTGAGACAGTGTCATCTGGCCCGCGCTTGTCTGCCATGTTCCGCTCCAGCCGCCGGTTGGGGTTATGGGTGTGGGTGTGGGTGTCGGCGTAGGTGTTGGGGGTGCTGGTTGCTCAGCTCTTGTTCCCCTGATGTCGCCATCCCAATCGCAGGGGCCAGATGTCCACTCGCCGGTGAATGATTTACAATCAGGTGAAAGTTTGAATATGAAGTCTCCGGTATAAAGCGGAGGCTGGTACGATAGTCCTTCGCTCCAGGTGCCGGTAGCCGTATTACCGTCGACGGTTCCTGCAATTTTGCCGTCCCCGTTGTCATAAGTACCTGTCAGGGTATTGCCAACCTGGCGAAGGTTTATCTCTCCATATTCAGTATCCCATTTTCCGGTGAACTGGCAACCGACTCCTGGAGTAGGTGTTGGTGTGGGAGTAGGACTAGGCGTGGGAGTAGGAGTAGGCGTGGGAGTAGGAGTAGGCGTAGGCGCAGGTGTTGGTGTAGGTGTAGGTGTAGGTGGAATATATGGTGGTTGTACGGGACTTGTTTCAGTCCTTTTCCCGGTTACCACGAAGCGTGCATCCCAAGTATAGTGATATTGGCCCTTGAAAATACCGTTGAAGCTTATTCCTGAAGGGTCCAGCGTAAGCTGAACCTCTCCGGATATATGTGGAGCCGCAATATAGGTACTGGTGTTAGGATCCCAAATTGGCGGTAAGTCAGGAGCAGACCAGGTGCCGGTTAACGAGTTGCCCGATACGGTGCCGTTCAGTTGCCAATTGTAGTAGCTGGAGGTACCGGTTACCGTGCTACCCGATTGTGCAAGTGTCATGTCGAATTGGTAGGTCTTGAAGGAACCATATTCCATGATGGTCCAGCTGGTTTGCCAGACTCCATTCCATGCCATCTCAGGACGTCCACCATTGGCAAAAGCAGGAGTGGGTGGTGTGCTGAAGCTGGCCATTGAGAATAGCAGGGCTAATAGTCCCAGAGCGTACATTATCCTTTTCAACATGCGGCCTCCTTGTAATTGCGATTTTGTGCGTGAGCAGTGTGATGATTTAAAGATAACAAAACGTGCTATTGTAGCATTCCAACTATTTCGAAGTAAAGCTAAAGCGTCTGCAATTAGACTGTTGGTCGTTTCGTACTCCCCCGTATATATACAAACTATTGACAGGCTTTGCTCCTTGTGCTATTATGATTTCTCGTGAGTTTCGAAATGCATACTCAGGTTCGCAGCTTTAACTTCTTTTTCTTCTTTTTCTTTAGCATGCCTGCTGGCGAGCCTGGGAGGACATTGGCCTAAACGGAGAAGAAACAGGAAGAGCAGTACACCGAAAGAAAAAAGCCTCCCCAGGCGGGAGGCTTTTTTGTTAGGGGTAAAGTTGGCAGTAGATTAAGGCAAAAAGTATATGGTGGCTAGAGAGACAATACCGCAACTTATCAAGAGCAACTACGAGAACTGGGGGCAGAGAACTGCCATGTCCAGGAAGTACCGTGGCGTCTGGCGGCAGTATAACTGGAAAGAATGCTACGAAAAAGTGAAATATTTTTCCCTGGGGCTGATAAGCCTCGGCTTTAAGCCTGGAGATGTGCTCTGCATAATCGGCGATAATGAGCCTGAATGGTTCTGGGGAGAATTCGCGGCTCAAGCCGCCGGCGGTATCGCCACCGGAATTTTCGTTGATGCTATTCCTTCTGAGGTTAAATATGTTGCCGCTCACTCAGGCGCTAAGTTCGCCCTGGTTAATGACCAGGAGCAGACCGATAAATTCCTGGAGATTAAAGATGAGCTGCCTTCACTGAAGAAAGTTATTTACTGGGACCCGAAAGGCTTGAAAAACTACGATGACCCCATCTTAATCAGCTTCGCCGAAGTAGTAGAAATGGGCGGAAAATATGAGAAAAAGCATCCGAAATTATTTGAGCAGAATTTGAAGAAGGGGAAGGGTGGCGACAATGCCTTTATTTACTACACATCAGGTACTACCGGCTTGCCCAAAGGGGCAGTGCTTACCCATAAAGCGCTGATAAATACCGCACAAGGGTTTGTCAGTCGTTTTCCGCTAACGGAGAACGATGATTTAGTCTCCAACTTTCCGCCGGCATGGGTGGGCGATAGTTTCTTTGCCACTATTCCCCATCTGCTTACCGGAGCCAAGCTTAATTTCCCCGAAGAGCCGGAGACCATCGCTGAAGATACTCGGGAGGTCGGCCCTGAATTTGTCATATATGGCCCGCGTCAGTGGGAGAGCCTGGTCAGTGAGATTCAAGTGAAAATGACCGATGCTAATCCTATAAAGCGCTTCTTCTACAGACTGTTCATGCCGGTAGGCTATAAGATTGCTGACATTAGCTTCGAGGACAAAACACCGGGTTTGTTGTGGCGGGCGCTTCATGGGGTAGCGCATGCATTTCTGTTCCGACCGCTTAAGGATAAGCTGGGATTAAGCAAGGTCAGGTTGGCTGTTACCGGCAGCTCTGTGTTGAGCCTGGATACCTTTCGCCTCATCCATGCCATAGGCATTGAGCTCAGGCAGAACTATGCCAGCACCGAAGCCGGCTTTATCTCGTCTCATGGTAAGAGAGAGATTGACTTCCAGAGTGTAGGCAGGCCGGCAGCGGGCGTGGAAGTCAGGTTAACTAATGAAGGGGAATTGCTGGTCAGAAGTGATTGCCTCTTCAAAGAATACTATAAAGACCCGGAGAAGACGACGGCTGTAGTGGTAAACGGGTGGTGTCGGACCGGGGATGCAGTCAATATAAATGACGCGGGACACTTAATATTTATGGACCGGCTGGAGCACATGGGAGAGCTGGCTTCCGGCACCAGGTATGCGCCTCAGTATATCGAGGGCAGGCTTAGGTTCAGCCCCTACATTAAGGATGCCATGGTTGTGGGTGGCAAGGATAGAGAGTTCGTCTGTGCCATGGTGAACATGGATTTTGCTATGGTAGGCAAGTGGGCTGAGCGCAATAGCATTCCCTATACCACTTTCGTTGACCTGTCTCAGAAAAAAGAGGTTGCTGATTTGGTGCAGAAAGACCTGGTTCGTGTGAACAGCTATTTACCGGAGGCATCCAGGGTTAAGAAATTCGTCCTGTTGCATAAGGAGTTCGACCCCGATGAAGCTGAGCTTACTCGGACCAGAAAACTGAGAAGGGACTTTATGGAGCAACGGTACAAGGATTTAATCGACGCCATGTACAGCGATAAAAAGAGCGTGATTGTAGAGGCGCCGATAACATACAGGGACGGTAGAAAAGGTGTGGTGAGCACAGATATCTATGTTAGAAAGGTGAACTGAATGGCAGAATTGCTTCAATATACGATTACTGGCATAGCCGTGGGCATGGTTTATGCTCTTATTGCTCTGGGTTTTGCCTTAATCTGGAAGTCCAGCAGTGTGGCAAATCTGGCTTTAGGACAGCTTGTGTTGATTTCCTCCTGGTTCACCTACGGTATGCTAGTGCAGGCGAAGTTACCCTACTGGATTGGCTTCCCCCTGACCATACTTTTTGCCATATTTCTCGGCTGGATGATTGAAAGATTCACTTTGCGCCCCCTGATTGCTCAACCTATCCTGGCGCTAATCACAGTGACCTTGGGAGTAGGCTACTTTCTCGAGGGTGTGGTCACTTTTATCTGGCCTATGAGCGTGGCCGCTTTGCCTCGCCTTTTCCCACAGGAGCCGGTTCATATTGGTCCAGCGGTAGTTTCTCAGGAGTATATTTGGGCGGCGGGAATATCGCTGCTTCTCTTCGGCATATTATCCTTGTTCTTCAAGTATCACAAGATGGGTATTGCCATGCGGGCGACAGCCGATGACCAGATGGCGGTTCAAGCCTGTGCTATTCCGGTGACCAGTGTCTTTTCTATGTCATGGATTTTCGCCTGTGTAGTAGCCGCCATCGGCGGCGTTCTGGTATCCAGCATCGGCGGCATTACCTTTGGTCTGGTTGAAACCGGGTTGAAATCGTTCTCGGTGGTGATACTTGGCGGCCTGGATTCCTTCATCGGCTGCATGGTGGCTGGACCGATAATAGGGCTGTGCGAGAACCTCGGCGGTGGCTATCTCACTCCGCTGATTGGTCCTGGAATTAAAGACATCATCCCGTTCATTATCATAATAATCGTTATGATTGTTAAGCCTTACGGCCTATTTGGAGAGACACGTATAGAGAGGATATAAGGGCATGGATTTACCCTGTGGTACCCGTAATTACGACTATGCCAGAGATATGGCTGTCTTGCGAACCAAGACCCATTGGGCACTTTTTATTGGCCTGCTGGTTATTGTTTTCGCGGCTCCACTGTATTTAGGTAACTACTGGCTGGGTGTATGCAACTTAATTGGCATTACCATAATCACTATCACCGGTTTGAACATACTTACTGGCTACTGTGGGCAGCTATCCATTGGTCATGCTGGCTTCATGGCTGTAGGCGCCTATACTACCGCGATTTTGACTAATAAGCTTGGTTTTCCATTCTTAGCCGGGCTTATCTGTTCTGGCTTCAGTGCCGGGCTGATAGGACTTATCTTTGGCCTTCCCTCAGTGCGCGTTAAAGGTTTCTATCTGGCAATTACCACTATTGCGGCTCAATTTATCATCATCTGGGTTATCAATCACTGGTCACTAACCGGTGGCTTTGTTGGCATAAGCGTTCCGCCTGCCTCAATTGGTGGTTTCGTGTTCAAAACTGAGGCCAGCCAGTTCTACCTGATAATGGTAATCACAGCAATCTGTATATTGTTCGCCAAAAACCTGGCCAGGAGCAGAGTTGGCAGAGCCTTTATTGCTGTCAGGGATAATGACCTGGCTGCCGAAGTTATGGGGATTAATCTGCTCTACTATAAGCTTCTGGCTTTCTTTATCGGTTGTTTTCTTGCTGGAATCGCCGGTGCCCTGCTTGCCCATTGGACCGGATTCCTGAATGCCGAGAACTTTACCCTCACCGATTCCATACTGTATATAGGCATGGTGATTATCGGCGGGCTGGGCACAACCATCGGTCCTATACTGGGCGCGGCTCTAATTCGGCTTTTACAACAGGGCATAATGTATATTTCTCCGGTCCTGGAAAGCGCTTTTCCTGCAATACCGGCTGGCTTTACCAGTGGCATAGCGCCGATGGTATTCGGTCTGGTGATTATCCTGTTTCTGATACTTGAGCCGCGGGGGCTGGCACGCCGCTGGACATTGTTCAGGGCTGCCTATCGCCTGTGGCCATTCTCATATTAAACGAGGGAGGTATAGAGATGTAGTGTTTGAAAATAAGCTTACAGCAGTCAAAAAATTTTGAAGGAGGAAACAGGTGACAAGAAAATCATTTATAGTAACTGGAATTTTATGCCTGGCACTGATAGTGGCGGTATTGCCCTTTGCCGGTGCCTGCGCTCCCAAAGCCCAGCCGGGGCAGGTATTGAAAGTGGGCATGATGAACCCTACCACCGGCCCGGCGGCTGAGAAGGGGAGCGTGATGACTCATGCCAACCTTGATGCCATCAAATACATTAATGACGAGCTCGGCGGCGCTGGAGGATACGCTATTGAAGTGTTGTCTTTAGACAGTAACTACGATGCCGCCAAAGCGGTTACCATCGTTAAGAGATTTATGGACGAAGGCTGCTTGCTGTTCACCACCGCGTCATCCAAGGAGATGTCGGCGGCCATGACATCGGCTAATACGGCTGGATTTCCTGGCATCTCTTGCTTTAACGCACCTTCATTGTACCGTCCCCCGCAGCACATCTACGGCCAAACGCCTGACTATGGCGATGATGCTTTAGCCTTCGCCAACTTCTATATGAAGAACATCTGGAAGGGGACGGGCAAGCCAAAGTTCGCCCTGCATCTGCTCAATAATACTACCGGTTACGGAGCCCGCGATGCCTTTAAGGCTAAGGCTGACGAACTGGGTATTGAGATTGTTTCTACCGATGAGCATGCTGCTACAACCACCTCCGAGATCGAGTCATTGACCCGCATTAAGGGAAAAAACCCCGATGTGTTATATATCTCTAGCACGCCGGCACCCACTGCCGTCATTATTAAAAATGCCAAAGACCTTGGTATGTATCCAGGTATAACCATCGGCTGCTGCCACGCTGGCTTGACTAAAGCTCTCATTGACTTAGCCGGTGCCGATGTTGTTGAAGGCGTTTATGGCGCATTTCCTACGGTGCTGTGGGGAGAGGATGTGCCTGGCATGGCTAAGATGGCGGAATATTGTCAGAAGTTGCACCCCAACGACTACGGAAACGGCGACTATATTACCTCGTGGGCACAAAGCCTGATTGTGGCCAAGATTCTTGAGCTGGCGGTAAAAAATGCCGGCTATGATGCACTGGCAAAGGGAGATGTGTCAGCATGGCAGGCTGTCGAGACGAAGGGTATACAGAAGCTGAAGAATTATGATGTTGGCGGCCTTCATGGACCAGTCAGTTATACTGTGGGGGACAATAGACTTGATAAGTCCAATCGGATTTACAAGATAGTAGGCGGTAAAATAGCCGAACCAAGCGCATGGGTTGAAGCGCCTATGGTTAAATATGAAGAGTATGATTGGTTTGGTAAGTGACGATTGCTGAGTTAAGTAGGGTCTCCCTCTTGCAGGGGGAGACCCTACCAAGAATAGATCCAATATGCTTAAACTGAACAACATCGAAGTTGCCTATCTGAACGTGATAAGGGTATTGCATGGCATCTCCATGGCTGTGGAGAACTGCTCTGTTGTTGCTTTGCTCGGAGCCAATGGTGCCGGCAAGACCACCACGCTCAAGGCGATATCCGGCCTGCTCCAGGTCGAGGAGGGTGAGGTGGTTGACGGCAGCATTGAGTGGGACGGCCAGAGAATTGACAAAAAGAGCGCTGTTGATATAGGCAAGCTGGGCATTGTCCAGGCACTGGAAGGACGGCGTGTCTTCGGTCATCTGACTACGGAGGAGAACCTGATGGTGGGCGCTCATAACCGCAACGACCGCCATGACATCAGAGAAGACTTGAGCATGGTTTATGATTACTTCCCCCGGCTCAAGAATCTGCGACATAACATCGCCGGCTATCTTTCCGGCGGTGAGCAGCAGATGCTGGTTATAGGCAGAGCAATGATGTCGGCTCCGAAGCTTATGATGCTCGATGAGCCGTCATTGGGACTGGCACCGATGCTGGTTGAAGAGATTTACGACATCATACAGCGATTCAATACCGAGAAGAAAACATCTATTCTGCTCGTGGAGCAGAATGTCAGAATTGCCCTCAATATCGCCCATTACGGCTACGTGATGGAAAATGGACGGGTTGTCCTCGATGGCACTGCCGATTTCCTGAAGAATAACGAGGATGTGAAGGAGTTTTACATGGGATTATCGGCAGTTGGCGCCAAGAAGAGTTATCGCTCGGTCAAGCATTACAAAAGGCGCAAGCGATGGCTTTAAAAGTTAAAATGTAAAATACAAAAGTCAAATTTGCAAGCTAAAATGTAAAGCGGCAGTTTTATTTGTATTGGTGCTTTTTGGTTTTTAACTTTTGACTTGTTCCGTTCCCAGATACGCTGATATGACCTGCGGGTTGGTTTTGATTTCATCTGGCGTGCCCTCGGCAATCTTGCGCCCGAAATCAAGAACCACGATCCTGTCAGCAATATCCATCACCACCCCCATGTCATGCTCCACCAGGACTATACAGCTAACCCCGTCTCTTAATGCTGGCGTTTCGGGATATGTTTCTCCCTGTCCCTCGAATATATCTATGATGAACCGGGCGATGTCTTCCTTTTCTTCCAAGTTCATGCCTGCCATCGTTTCGTCGAGTAGCAGTATTTTTGGCTCCAGCGCCAGTGCCCTGCCCAGTTCAACTCGCTTCCGCATTCCGTAAGGCAGAGCGCCGACCACCTTTTTTCTAATTGGTTCTATTTCCAGGAAGTCGATGATATCCTCCACTGCTTTACGGTGTTCAATTTCCTCCTTGTGGGCCGGGCCGAAATATAGAGCGCTGCTGAGCGTGCTTTGCTTCATCAGGACATGCCTGGCAGCCATTAGATTGTCTAAGGTGCTCAGGCCGGAATAAAGCTCGATATTCTGGAAAGTTCTGGCTATGCCCATTTTGGCTATCTTGTCCGGGCGAAGCCGGGTTATTTTTCGTCCTTCGTAGTATATTTCCCCTTCTTGTGGCTTATAGAAGCCGTTTATGCAGTTGAGTATGCACGTCTTGCCGGCGCCGTTAGGCCCGATGATAGCCAAAATCTCCTTGTCTCGTACATCCAGGCTTACATCTACAAGGGCTCTAACTCCGCCGAAGGAGAGGCAGAGGTTTTCAATACGCATCTTTACGTTATTCTGGCTCGTCATCTAATCTGGTCATAGTAGCATTACACCGCTCATAATTCAAACCGCCCGCATAGGAAAACCTAAACAAATACAAACATCTAAACTCGAGTTTTGTCGTTCAGTTTTTGGATTTCAGTTTGTTTTGCTTTTCCTGCAAATTTTGCCTACAATATGCCATCGATTGTGAATTGACATGAGCAAGTTTACAGACAAGCTACAACGTATCTATCGGGGCTTAACACCTACTATGGGCTTCCGCAAGACCGATGCAGCGGAAATTCCTCCACTGTTAATCGTTGCCAATCTGGCGAAGGTGAGCGCCACGGAAGCTAAAGCTCTCGCCAACGCTGGTATCGATGCCGGGATTGTGAGCATTAAGGGTCTTACTGCCAAGAGCTTTGGACAGCTGGCCAATGCCGTGAATTATATTCCCCTGGGGTTAGCCCTGGAAAGCACTGAAACGGCGGCGATTGCTAAGTCTATTGACATGGGCTGCGATTTTGTAGTTTTTGGTTTGAAGACACCGCTTGAAGCGGTGAACAAGGAGGGGGTGAGCAAAGTTCTTAAGATAGAACCCTCACTGGAACCAGGTCTGGTCAGGGCGATAAATGGGCTACCGCTGTCGATTGATGCCGTACTTGTAACTGGTGACGAACCTGTGATTACCGTTGAGCGTTTGCTAATTTACCAACGTTTTGCTGAGTTGCTGGACAAACCGTTGCTGGTAACTTTGAGTTCAATGGTAACTGTAGACGAGCTTAGTGGTTTATTCCAAGCCGGGGTCAATGGGTTGGTACTACCTGAAGGATTCTCTGCAGAGGCGCTTGCGGACCTCAAAAGGTCAGCAGGTCGCCTATCTAAGACTGTTAAGCGGAAAACCAGGACTGCTGCAATATTGCCTCGGCTTGGTGGTGAGTTAGAGGCTGGGGTGGAAGAAGAAGAGGAAGAGGAGATTTAGGCGTCTCGCTAATGGAGGCAAGTCTCGGCCTATTTCTACTTTCAGCCGCTGGTATATCCCTTTCCGGTGTTATGATGCCCGGCCCTCTTACTGCAGCCACCATTGCTAAAGGCTACCGGGAGCAAAACGCCGGCATCTTTATCGCTCTGGGGCATGCAGTTATCGAACTGCCCCTAATGGCACTTATCTATTTCGGTTTTGCCCAGTTCTTTGCCTCTCCGGAGATTAAAAAGGTCATCGGTCTGGCTGGCGGCCTGATGCTGATTGTTATGGGTGTGATGGTGCTGCGGAGTATGCGAAAAAACCTGGGAGAAGCTGCTGATTTACCATATAGCTCCCTAGTTACCGGGATTATGTTGACTGGGGCTAACCCGTATTTCTTTTTGTGGTGGGCGACTATTGGGATAGCCCTGATAGTCACTGCTGCTCAGTTTGGCATCTGGGGCTTGCTGATTTTCGCTGTGGTGCACTGGTCGTGTGATTTAGTTTGGGAACAGTGCGTTTCAATGAGTGTGTTCAGGACAAGGCATCTTTGGACGCAGAAAGTGCAGCGTATTGTCTTTGGTATCTGCTCTGCTGTTCTGGTCGGCTTTGGCGTCTGGTTCTGTGTTTCCGTTTTTGTTTAGAAGTTTCTAGCTGGAGCACATTCCCTGTATTGCCTGGAAATACTTGCCTTCGGTCTTTATGGCCGGGGCGATAACCATCTTGACCTTGTGCATGTCCTTAATGGTAAGGGCACCGCAGGTGCCCATAGCCGTGCGCAAAGCACCGACGAAGTTTTCAGTGCCGTCGGTAACCGAGGTGGGACCGAAGAGGAGGCGTTCCAGCGGAGCCCGTATGCCCGCCTTAATTCTGGTGCCTCTGGGTAATGAGGGGTGAGGATGAGACATACCCCAGTGGTAGCCCTTACCTGGAGCTTCTGTGGACTGTGCCATGATTGAGCCGAGCATCACTGCATCAGCTCCTGAGGCGAAGGCCTTGCACAGGTCGCTGCCGGTCCGTATGCCGCCGTCGGTGATCAATGCCACATATTTATCGGTTTCCTTGAAGTAAGCTTCGCGGGCAGCGGCGCAATTCATTGTGGCTGTTACTTGTGGAACGCCGACGCCGAGGACCTCTCTGGTAGTACAAGCAGCTCCGGGACCAACGCCAACCAGGATGCCATCGATGCCAGTTCTCATTAATTCCAGGGCAGCGCTATAGGTAACGCAATTACCAACTATGATGGGCAGGCCTAGGGTCTGGCATAGTTCAGAGAAGATGAGGCCGCGGTAGCTTTTAGAGATGTGGCGGGCGGTGGTGACTGTAGACTGAACTACAACTATATCGGCACCGGCTTCTTTGGCAACCATTGACAGTCGTTTGGTGGTGGCTGGAATTAGGGAGACGGCGCAGGTAGCCCCGGCCCGCTTTATTGTCTGAATGCGCTCGCCGATAAGCTCCTCTTTGATAGGCTCTGAGTAGACCTTCTGGAGCAGCGAGGTTACCTCAGTATCAGGAGCTTGAACAATTTGAGCCAGAATCTCTTCGGGCTTTTTATATCTTGCCTGGACACCGTCAAGATTGAGAACCGCCAGTCCGCCAAGCTTATGCATGAGAATGGCAAAGTTCGGGTCAACCGCAGCGTCCATAGCTGCCGCCAGAATAGGGATGGAGAAGGTGAAGTTCCCGATTTTGAAATCTGTATTTGCCTGGTCAGGATTGATGGTTATGTCCCCGGGGACAATGGCAACCTCTTCAAAGCCGTAAGCGCGTTCCATATCTTTAAATTTCGGTGCTGCCATGTTCCTGTCTCCGGGTTATTGTTGCAGACTATAGCAAAGAAGAAGAGCCGAAGTCAAGAGAAAGCTCTGTTGTGCCAAACTTTGAAAAATTGGATAAAAAAGTCGGCACCGAGACTCGGATGAGGCTTCAAGTTTAAGATGTAGGGGCTTGCGGCTCGCGTGATAGGGATGGGATTACCAGGCACTCTGAGTTTGATTGGGTGCTAAAGGGCTAGACCCATTCCCAAAGGTGGGCTATAATTAAGGTCAAATTGTGACGGCGCTCTATATTGTTGCTACACCGATTGGCAATTTAGAAGATGTCTCTCTGCGGGCTTTACGTTTGTTGAAACAGGTAAATTTGATTGCTGCTGAAGATACGCGTACCGCACGCAAGCTGCTTAACGCATATGATATAAAGACGCCGCTGACCAGCTATCACGAGCATAATAAGCGTGCTAAGCTTGGTTATCTCTTGGACTGCCTTAAGGAAAAGGATGTGGCTTTGGTCTCCGAAGCGGGAATGCCGGGATTGAGCGATCCTGGCTATGAGCTTATTGCCACAGCTATTGAGCACGGGATTCCTGTGGTGCCTGTTCCTGGTGCCTCGGCGGTAATTACGGCTCTGGTGGTTTCCGGGCTGCCGGCTAATCAGTTTCTATACCTCGGCTTTTTGCCCCGTCGCAAGGGAGCCAGGCGGCGCCTTTTCAAGTCCTTGGCCGATGAACCGTGGACTTTGGTTGCTTTTGAAGCGCCGCATCGTCTTTTGGAGACATTGAGCGATGCTCTGGGGGTCTTTGGGAATAGGAAAGTGGCTGTCTGCCGTGAGCTTACTAAGGTTTATGAGGAAGTGTTCAGGGGTATATTGAGCCAGGCGATAGAGCATTTTGGCCAGCCCAGGGGTGAGTTTACAGTGGTCATCGAGGGTAAAGCAAGACAGGAACCTGAGATCAGCCAGCAAGTTGAAAAGGAACTCCGTAAGCTTTATGAGCAGGGAGCTGGTGCTAAGGAGGCAGTAGCCCGGCTGTCTGAGGCCAGCGGTGTATCGAAAAAGAAACTTTATCAAGCGTGGTTAAAGGCGACTAAAGGAGATTGAAAATGAATCGTGGATGTGTTGCTGCAGGCGAAATCAAATGTGATAGTTGTCAGAGCCTTATCGAGCAGGGACAGCGGTATTTGGTCACGGAGGAGAAAGAAGGTGAGAAGTCGCGTTTATGCGTAGAATGTTGTTTAGCCAAAGGCTACGCCGCTCACGTAAAGGAAAAGGGCGAACAGGTGCTGACCTTTTTCCCAACAAAAGTGGATTCAGAGTAGAATCCAGGATTAGAATTTTAATCATGAGGCGTAATAATGACTGAGACTGTTTTTATTGGGGTTGCCTGGCCTTATGCCAATGGTTCGCTTCATCTGGGGCATATCGCTGGGGCTTACCTGCCGGCGGATATCTTCGCTCGGTATCATCGGCTCAAGGGTGATAAGGTTTTGATGGTTTCAGGTAGTGACCAGCACGGGACGCCAATTACTCTGCGCGCCGAGCAGGAAAAGAAGTCCCCTCGGGAGATAGTGAGCAAATATCATAAGGAGTTTCTCGATTGCTGGCAGAAGTTGGGCATTTCCTGGGATTTGTTCACTACTACTGGCACTCCGAATCACGCTGAGACCGCTCATGATATTTTCCTTAAACTTCTGAAAGAAGACTATATTTATAAGGATGCTGTGCCTCAGGCCTATTGTCCGCAATGCCAGCGTTTTCTACCTGACCGCTATGTTGAAGGTACCTGCCCTTACTGCCGATTCCCACAGGCACGAGGTGACCAGTGTGATGAGTGTGGCCGGACTATGAATCCCAGCGACCTTCTTGACCTTCGCTGCCGGCTTTGTTCTGCCATCCCACGCTTTGAGGTTTCTGAGCATTTCTTTCTTCGCCTCAGCGCCTTTGAGGACAGGCTGAAATCATGGATGAAGGAGCAGACTCACTGGCGGCAAAATGTGCTGAATTTTACCTTAGGCTTTCTGGAGGGGGGGCTCAAAGACCGGGCGATAACTCGAGATATAGATTGGGGTGTTACAGTGCCTCAACCCGGCTTTGAGGGCAAGCGCATCTATGTCTGGTTTGAAGCTGTCATAGGCTATTTTTCAGCTAGCAAGGAATGGGCAAAATCGCATGGTGATAATGCTGCCTGGCAGCCTTTCTGGAGCGGTGATGCCAAGAGTTACTACTTTATCGGCAAGGACAACATACCGTTCCATACGCTTATCTGGCCGGCAATGCTCATGGGCTATGGAGGGCTTAACCTTCCCTATGATGTCCCAGCAAACGAGTTTCTGACCATCGAGGGGAAAAGGCTGTCTACCAGTCGTAACTGGGCAGTATGGCTTCCTGATTATTTGCAGCTTTATGACCCTGACGCTCTGCGGTATCTCTTATCTATAAACATGCCGGAAACCGGGGACACTGATTTCTCTTGGCGCGAATTTCTGCGTCGCAACAACGATGAGCTGGTAGCCACTTACGGTAATTTAGCTCATCGCGTTCTCACTTTTGCCTACCGTAATTTCGATGGGGCAGTGCCGACACCAGGAGAGTTTGATGGTCAAGATAAAGGGCTTCTGGCTAAGTCCCAGGCGGCGTTGCAGGATGTTGATAACCTCCTTCACGGGTGCCACTTCAAGGAGGGGATTAAGGCGGCTATGGCATTAGCTCAAGAGGCTAACCGCTATCTCGATGACAAAGCTCCGTGGAAAGCCATCAAGCAGGACAGTCAGGCTTCAGCTACAGCTGTTTATGTAGCCTTGTCGGCGCTTGCAGCTTTGAAGACCATTCTCTATCCATTTCTGCCTTTTAGTTCTGGGAGACTTCATAAATTTCTCGGCTTCGATGGCAGCATTGAGACAACTGGCTGGAAGGCTCAATCGCCGGTGCCGGGGCGTAAGCTGCCGGTGCCGGAGCCACTGTTCCATAAGCTGGATGACAGCGTTGTTGCTGAGGGAACCAGTCGCCTGGGGTCTGGTGGATCAAGTGAATCTCAGTGATATTTACAAACCCGTACAAGAGGACCTGGAGAAGGTCGAGCGAAGCTTAGAAGAGATAGCTGATTCTGAATTTCCCTTGCTGGCACAGTTGCTGGCGTATACTTTGAAGAATGGCGGGAAACGCATTCGGCCAGCCCTTACTTTGCTTGCCGGTAAGTTTTATGTCTATGACGCCGCTCTGATTGTTCTGATGGCGATGGCGATAGAACTTCTCCATACTGCTACTCTAGTTCATGATGATATTGTGGATAATTCACCGGTTCGGCGTGGTAAGCCGACGGTTAGCCGTGCCTGGGGTGAGAACAGGGCCTTGCTCCTCGGTGATTACCTTTTTGCTAAAGCCGGCAGTCTAGCGGCGAGCACGAGGAATTTGAGAGTTGTAAAGCTGTTCTCCCAGACACTGATGACTATTTCCGGTGGTGAATTAAAGCAGACCGGTGTCTCCTTCGACTTGGCAAGCGCTCGTGAATATTACTTTGCCTGGATTGGCGCCAAGACAGCCTGCCTTTTTTCAGCGGCAACTGAGTCTGGCGCTATTTTAAGTCAGGCGCCTGAAGATGCTATTGAGGCGATGAGGGACTATGGCCATAATCTTGGGATGGCATTTCAGGTTGTGGATGATGTTCTAGACTTTGTGGGTGAAGAAAATGAGCTGGGTAAGCCAGTAGGTTCTGATTTGCGTGAAGGGACAATGACCTTGCCGTCCATATTGTTTGCTGAGTCTCATCCTGAGGATAACCTAATAAAGAGCGTTGTTGAAAAGAGGGATACGGAAAGCGTGGCACTGGCCGTGGAGAGGATTCGTAATTCGCCGGTTATCGATGAGTGCCTGGCATTGGCTTCGGAATTTTGCTCACGAGCCAGACTAGCTTTGGAAAAGCTTCCTGATAATAGTGCCCGTCAGTCTCTACTGGGGTTGGCAGCCTACATTGTCGAACGCCAGAAATAGATTAAAAGCCACAAGTTAAAAAGACAAATAGAAATGCAAAAATTACCGTTTTGGATTTTGACTTGTAAATTTCGAATTTGTTTATGATTTAGGGATTGTGGTATTTGGGATTTGCCTATCAGGAGGCTGGTGTGGCTTGTAGTTGAGGTGAAGGCAGAGGCTCTTTGAGCAAGGTCTCAAATTCTGCTTCTTCTATGGTCTCCGTAGTCATGAGGCGTGCTGCAATTAACTTCAGCCTTTCTTTGTTATCAGTCAAAATCTTCTTGGCAGTGTTGTGAGCATGCTGAATAAGTGTATTGACCTCTTCATCAATTTCGTCGGCCACCTTGTCACCGTAATTGCGCTGCTCGTGGATTTCACGGCCGAGGAAAACCAGCTCCTCTCGTTTGCCGAAGGTGCGTGGTCCTAGCTTGTCGCTCATTCCGTATTCGGTCACCATCTTTCGGGCAAGGCCAGTTGCCTGTTCCAAATCATTTTGAGCTCCGGTGGTTACTTCACCGAAGATGATCTCCTCGGCGGCTCGCCCGGCAAGGCTTACTGCCAGTCTATCCTCAAATTGGGAGTGTGTCCACAGGTGGCGGTCTTCGGTAGGCAGGAAGCGAGTCCAGCCTCCTATCATGCCTCGAGCTACGACAGAGATTTTATGTACTGGGTCAGCATTGGGCAGCATTTTAGCGGCCAGCGCATGGCCGGTTTCGTGATAGGCAATGATTTCCTTTTCCTTTTGACTTATAATTCGCCCTTTCTTTTCCGGACCGGCGATAACGCGGTCGATGGAATCCTCCAGCTCTTTCATGCCGACATCTTTGCGATCACGTCTAGCTGCCAGAATGGCCCCCTCATTTATAAGATTGGCTAAATCTGCGCCGCTGAAACCAGGGGTCTGCTTGGCTAGCACTTCTAGGTTAGCGTCTTTTGCCAGAGGCTTGCCCTTAGCGTGAACCTGGAGTATGGCTTTTCGACCGTTTATGTCTGGCTGGTCAATGACAACATGGCGGTCGAAGCGGCCAGGTCGCAGCAAAGCCGGGTCAAGGATATCGGGACGATTAGTCGCCGAGAGGACAATGACGTTGGTGCTGCTATCGAAGCCATCCATTTCCACCAATATCTGGTTTAGGGTTTGTTCTCGTTCGTCGTGGCCTCCGCCCAAGCCGGCGCCACGATGCCTGCCTACGGCATCGATCTCATCAACGAAGACGATGCACGGTGCATTGCGCTTGGCCTGTTCAAAAAGGTCTCTAACCCGGGAAGCGCCGACGCCGACGAACATCTCTACAAATTCACTGCCGCTGATAGAGAAAAAGGGGACTCCAGCCTCGCCGGCAACAGCTTTGGCTATTAGAGTCTTTCCACATCCGGGTGGCCCCACCAGTAGAACACCTCGCGGGATGCGAGCTCCTAAAGCCAGGAATTTTTGAGGCGATTTAAGGAACTCAACTATCTCCTGGAGTTCCCCCTTAGCCTCATCAACTCCAGCAACGTCGGCAAAGGTGACGGTAGGCTTGTTGCCAGATGCCAGCCGAGCCCGGCTCTTGGCGAAATTGAAGGCTTGAGTATTGGCACCTCGGGCTGAACGGAAAAGGAAGAAGAGCAGTGCACCGAATAGAAGCAGAGGAATGAAGCTGATTAATACGCCTCCCCAGTCGAAGCCGCCAGCTTTGACAGTAAATTTCACTCCGTCCTCGCCGAGCGTTATCCCGGCTTCCTTAAGGCTGTCCATAAGCTCCTTGGTGCTACCTACAAAAGAGGCCTCGATTTTCTTTTCATCGCCCTTCAAGCCGATGAGGGTAGCCCCGTCCTGTTGAATAGTATCGATTTCCCCCTGCTTGGCCTGTTCGACGAATGTGTAGAAGTCCACTTCCTTTGGCTTCTTAGACGTCGGCAGAAAGCTGAAAGCCAAGGCTAAGATGGCTACCAGAATCAGAATGTAGAATAAACCACCTTGCCACCACTTCGGTTTCATATTTTGCTCCACACCCTATTATATCAAATGCCAATGAATATAGAAAAAACAGGAGGCTTCGAGAATAATTGCCTGTCATTGTGAGGCATGTAGTGCTATGGCAATCTCAGGCAAATTAGAAATCAAATGTGAAAATGCAAAATGAGAAGTCAAAAGTTAAAGGTAGGGATAGACCTTCAGGTCTGCTCCCTTCTAAAAGAAAAAACGAATTTGTGCATTTTTATTTGTCATTTTGATGTTCAACCTTTCAATTTTGAGTTCAGAGTTTCCCTCGCTGAGCGTCTCTGTAGGTCTGCTGCAAAAGCAAGGCGTCTTCCTCAAGATTGGGACTTTCATTGATGACCAGCCCTTTTACGTTATAGTCGCTTAGCGCGTGGATAAACTCGACGTAGTTGAAATCTGACTCTTTTAGTTCCAGGTGTTTGGTTTCTCCACTTTTGCCATAGGCTATGCCCGAGACATGAATGTGCATATTATCCAACGCCTGTCTGCCCAGCTTAGCCTCCACTTGCTTTAGGGCGAAGGCGAATTCATCGTAGGAATTGAACTTGCCGGTGCGGGCATGCCAGTGGGCGAAATCTATGCATGGAGCTACGCCTTCCACCTCGGCGCTCAGATCAATCGTCTCCTCCAGGGTGCCAAACTGGCTGGCCTTGCCGGTTACCTCAGGTCTTATCCAGACCCGATTGCCTTCGGCTCTTAATTGACGGGTTAGCTGCTGAAGTTGCTTCTTGACCTGTTCATAGACTTGGCTCGGCGGGTCACTGAGATAGAAGGCGGCGTGGAAGACGATGCTTGTGGCGCCACAGAGGGCAGCAATGCGGGCTGTCTGGAGCACTCTCTCTTGGCTGGCTTTTATCTTCTCGGGTTCTCTGGCATTGAGGTTTATGAAGTAGGGGCCGTGAGCAGTAAGTGCTACTTTCTTCCTGCTGGCAATTTCAGCCACTGTTAATGCGGTATCACGGTTCATCTTGACACCTTGGACGAATTCCAGCTCCATGCAGCCAAGTCCTAGCTCGGTAATGCGCTCAATGCCACCTGCTGTAGACTTTACTCTGGAACTGTGGGGCACCCCCGCTGGCCCAAAAAACAACTTTTCCATTGTGTTACACTCAATAACAATGTCTGCAGAGATTATACTGGCAAATGGCCTGAAATACTACATGGATTGACACAGGTTAAACATTGTAGTAACAAATCTTCAGACCTATGCGAGTTTGGACAGATCTGAAGATCTATCCTTGCGAAATCTGCCCCAACCCAACTCCAGACAATCCTAAAGTGTCGCAGCCGCATTTGTATAGCAGTAGTTCTCCTCTCTTGGTGAGGATTTGCGGAGAAGAGCTATTCAAGATATAGTTTAGCATGTGGTATAATTGTTTATGTTACTTCATAGCAGTACTGATTAGGAGGCGTGAGTTCTGCAATCGATAGAATTAGCGCGGCGAGCGGTGGAGGCTGCTTCGGATAAACAGGCTGACAATATTGTCATGCTGGATACCAGAGAAGTTTGCTCCTTCGCTGACTATTTTGTTATTTGTAGTGGGGATAGCGTCCGCCAGATTGAAGCTATCTGGCAGGAAATTCGTGAAAAGATGAAGCGTGATGGTGTCGCCCCTTTTCACATTGAGGGGGCTGCTGATTCGGGATGGATTCTCCTCGATCTAGGAGAAGTAATAGTCCACATTTTCTCCCCATCACAGCGGGATTATTATCGGTTGGACGATTTGTGGCACGAAGCCACACCTGTGGTCAGGATACAGTAATCCGCCCATCAATCCTACAAGAGCAATGTGTCTATATAGCAGTATAACTACCCCTCCCATACACCAAATCCTAAATCCGAATATCTAAACCACAAACAATACCAAAATTCGAATAACTAAATTCAAAACCGTTTTAGTTTATTAATTTTTGGATATTTGGATTTGTTTGGGATTTGGAGTTTGGAGCTTAGGATTTGGCAGTTGGCCAACCCAAAATCTCAGCTGGTGAGAAGAAAAGGCTGGTCTCCTTTTCGGCGTTTTCTGCTGAGTCGGAGCCGTGGACGAGGTTCTGCTGAATGTCCAGTCCGAAGTCTCCCCGAATGCTGCCGGAAGAGGCTTTGACCGGGTCGGTGGCACCCATAGTCTGCCGCACGGCTTCTATGGCTCTTTCCCCTTCGAAAACGGCGGCGATGATGGGACTGGAGGTGATAAAGTCAATCAGGTCGTTGAAGAAGGCTTTACCTTGGTGGACGGCATAATGCCGCTGGGCTAAGGCCTTGTCCATTTGCAGCATCTTCATAGCCACAATCTTTAGCCCTCGTCTCTCAAGGCGGGAAATGATGACTCCAGCCAGTCCTCGTTGCATGGCATCAGGTTTGATTAGCACTAAGCTTCGTTCCATTTCAGACCCCTCCTAAAAATTCTTAATGTTATTGCGAGGAGCAGCGCGACGAAGCAATCTCTGAGATTGCCACGCCTTCGGCTCGCAATGACAGGTAAACACACACTTTTTTATTTCACTTTGCGCTGGGTAATTGGTGGTTGGCGCAGATACAGAGGCTGCAGACTTGCCGGATCGTCGTGTTCACCTCTGTTCAGACGTTGCCAGCCTAATACTGCCAGATAACTGGCGTGACGTAGTCTGGCTGCATGGTCAGGTATTATGGCGTGTCTGCTTAGCTTTTGCTGTAGTTGCTCGATGACAGATGGTGGGATTTCGCCGCAGAATAGTGTTTTTCGCTTGATTTGTTGGCATAAAGCGTCGGCAGTAGTGATGTGTACTGGAACTATGCAGCGCCAGTTATCATTTTGCCGGTAAAGAGCAGTGGCAATTTCGCCACGGCCGGCGTTGTGAATTGGGCATAGAGGGAGTTTGGTAAAGGCAAAGGGATAAGCCTCGACTTCTAAGGTGCTTATCCCAACCAGTGGGATATTTAAGGCTAGGGCTAAGCCTTTGGCTGTGCTGATGCCGACCCTAAGGCCGTTGAAGCTCCCCGGACCTTTAGCTGCGAAGATGGCAGTAAGATATTGAGGGCTGGTTTTGTTTTGAGCGAGCAGACGGACTATGTTCGGGACCAGTTCTACAGTGTGGCTTTGCCCCGAATGCCAGGTCAGCTCGGCTAGCGTCTCGCCCTGGCGGGATAAGCCGATGCTGCAGCAATCGGTTGAAGTATCTATGGTTAACTCCATGTTTCCAAGTCCAGATTAAGAGATTTTAGTAATTGGCTATGACGATGACCTCTGGGCTCCAGACTAATGGAGCGCTCCGTGTCCGAAATGTAGCTCAGCCCAATAGACAGGTTTTCTTGTGGCAGCACTGCTATGCCTTTCTCTGCCCATTCGATTACGCAAACGCCTTTGCCATAAAGATATTCGTCCAGCCCCAAATCTGTGATCTCCTCAATGTGGTCGAGTCGGTAGAAGTCTATGTGGTATAGGGGTAGTCTGCCATGATATTCTCTGACAATGACAAAGGAGGGGCTGAAGGCATATTCTTTGACGTCCAGCCCCCAGGCAATGCCCTGCGTCAGACAGGTCTTGCCGCTTCCCAGATTGCCAATGAGGAGAAATACATCTCCCGCCTGAGCTATTTCACCGAGACGAATTCCCAGGCGCTGAGTTTGCTCTGGGCTGCGGGAAATGAGTTTTATGTCTGTCGTTTTGGCGTTCATGTTTGAGATTTGAAATGCTCCCAGCCAGTTTGTTGCCAGGGGATGCTTCTACCGTTGGCATCAATAATAGTCACCTGCCCCTTTTTGCCTTGAGTTATTTCACCTATTACTGTCACCGGACAAGATATGGACTGTTGTATTTGTTTGATAATCTGTCTGCCGGCAGTGAACAGCAGTTCATAGTCCTCGCCGCCACTCAGGGCTAATTGCTGGCAATCTGATTTGAAGTTTTCTTGAACTGCGGGATGGATTGGCACCGCGTTTTCGTTTATCTGGGCGCTGATTTTGCTCGCCTGGCATATATGGGTCAGGTCAGCGATCAGGCCATCGCTTATGTCTATGGCGGCCCGGACCCCGTGGCGTAGCAGAATCTGCCCCTCGTTTACTCTCGGCATTGGCTGGAGATGAGCTTGTCTGAGAAGTCGGCTGGTTTCGGCATCGAAACTGAGCTCTTGTTTGAGCATCTTGAGGCCAGCAGCTGATAATCCCACGTATCCGGTAACAGCTACTTGGTCATCTGCTACAGCCGCTGAGCGGGTGAGCGCGGAAGTAGATTCCAGACTACCTAGAACGGTGACGTTAATCACTACTTCTTTGGCGGAAGCGATGTTACCGCCGACTATGGCAACTCCGAACTGGTTTGCTATTTGAGCCATGCCGTGGTACAGACTAGAAATGCAGCTTGTTTCGATCTCGCCGGGCAGAGCCAGAGAAATCAGGGCATATTTAGGAATGCCACCCATAGCGGCGATATCGCTCAGATTTACGGCAATGGCTTTCCAGCCCAGCTCTTCCCAGTTGGTGATATTCAAGTCGAAATGGGTATCTTGAACTAGGCTATCTGTAGTGGCTAGTTGGATGGTCTTGTCTCCTTGCCAGGCGGCGGCATCGTCACCGATGCCGATGAGTACCCCTTGCCAAGAGATATCCTTTGGATTTTTGGTTCTATTAACGATATCGGCTAAAAGCTCAATTAAGCCAAATTCGCCTAGCTCGGAGACCTTCATTGCCGCGATTATAGCACACAGCCTATATTTTGGCCTAAACTTTAATCGTTTTTCTATATGAGGCTTCAAAAAGCCTTGTATGTGGCAAATGCAAGTTATATAATTCGACTAAACAGGTAAGGAGGTGAGTGATATGGAGCAGATGGTCAGATGCTCTAACTGTGGTATGGAAAACCCTGCAGGGCAGCAATTCTGTGGGAAATGTGGAGCAAAGCTGGTTACTGAGGTACAGCAGCAAAAAATTAAGTGTCCAAAATGCGGTTTTCAGAATCTCGCCGGGCAGCAGTTCTGTGGAAGTTGCGGAGCGAGCTTGGCTGCTACGGTTCAGCAGGTGCCAACTGCCCCGACTCAGGGGGCGCCTACCAAAGTTGCGAGCTCTGCTGCCTATCGCCAGGGGGTCGAGGTCAAGCCTACTTGGGGGCTGGCCTGGGGTCTATGGTGGCGAATGTTAGTACTGGGACTATTAATTGGTGGCATAATCTACTTGATTATCGCTATTGTCATGGTTCTTGCTTTCAACTATAAGCTTCCTTTTGGAGCCTGAAGTGATAGATAGGCTTTGATAATCTATGCAGCAAATGGTCGCCTGCCCGAATTGTGGTGCGCAAAGCACAGGGCATCCGTTTTGTACCACCTGCGGAACTAAATTGCCGGCTATCAGCCAACAACAAGTTTCGGAGGCTCAGCCGATGCCAGATGTTAGGCCAGCAGCAAGAAAGGCACCATCCCCAAAATACGGAGTCCTGAGAGCTGTTGCCATTATTTATACAATTATCGGCTGGGTAATATGCGTAGGCGGCAGCGTTTTATCAATTGCAGCGGCGGTAATGACAGCGCAAGGCGTCACATTCTTAGAGAACCTTGTGCCTGAAGTCGCCGGATCTACCTGGATTGGGGTGGTAATCATAGGAGTAGGAGGTGTTGTGGTGTCTGTATTGGGTGGTTTATTCTTATTAGCTTTTGCTGAACTTTGCGACGTGACTATTGATATAGAACAGCGTACAAGGTCACAAGAGTGAATAGGGAAAGGATTGTATGTAACCCCTCGCGCTTAGACTATCTGCCAGTCCCTGTAGCCTTGTTGAATAACAGCTAGGTATTCCGGAGCAGGCTTTAGTTCGCGTGATTGGTCTATCTTGATATAAGTAATGACCTCTATCGGTTCGTTGGTCTCCGTCCAAACAGTTACCTTGCGTCGGTCGTAGATTGTAGGATAACCCTCATATTCATCCAACCGCTTCAAATCCCTCTCAGATATTTCATAGACAGCTCCCAAAACCTTCTCGCCTCTATGTGGAGTTATGCTGGCAACTCCGCCTTGTCGCCCTGACCGGGCGGTGAAGGTGAGTTTGAAATTAGGCAAGGTAGCGATGAACTTGGGCTTGCTGTCCGGAGCCCGCTCTGCCATCTGCTTCCGATTCAGATTGGAGGCGTAAGCGAAGTAATATATCTCATCTCTCCTGATATGCTGCGGTTGACTTGTCTTTAGCATATTTTACCCTTTTTTATTCATTTGTCCATATCCTTAGACCTAAAACTGAGTTCGCTTAGATAGACGGGTGACACTCTGTTGTCATTGCGGCTTCTTTTTTCTGTCATTGCGAGCAAGGCGTGGCAATCTCTGCATGGCAATTACATCTGCCTCGGCTGAGATCGCCACGGGGCTACGCCCCTCGCGATGACAAATAGATTGCTTTTCAAAATGATGGACACAGGTGGCGTCACTAATGTGCTGGACGATACAAAAACTTAACAAACCGGCTTCTGGATGGTATAGTTAGGCGGTATGCGGTATGCAATTCTCGGTGATATACACAGCAATTTAACGGCTTTTGAGGCAGTGCTTCGCGATGCTGATGACAGAGGGGGTTTTGATAAGATGTGGTGTCTTGGTGATGTGGTGGGCTACGGCCCTGACCCTCATGAGTGCCTTGAGCGTCTGCGTCAATTTGAGCATGTATGTGTTGCTGGCAATCATGATTGGGCAGCCATAGGCAAGATGGATACCGCTGACTTCAATCCTGTGGCGGCTCGAGCCTGTCACTGGACAGCTCAGCAGCTAACTGCGGAAGACAAAGATTATTTACAAAACCTGCCTCTCACCCTTCGTGAAAGTGATTTTACGCTGGTTCATGGCAGCCCACGCGAGCCTATTTGGGAATACCTGCTGTCGATTGAGGCAGCGCAAGATAACTTTGCCTGTTTTGAGACGGCTTACTGCCTCGTTTGCCATTCCCATGTTCCGCTCATTTTCGAGCTTGCTGGTAATAAGACAGTCTACAGGATGTTTCCAGAAGGAACTGACTTGGAGTTGGGGAAAAACCGTATGATTATCAATCCCGGTGGTGTGGGACAGCCTCGAGATGGTGACCCTCGGGCGAGCTATGCACTTTATGATATTGAAGCTCAGACCGTCCATCATTACCGGGTTGAATATGATATTCAAGCTACACAAAAAAAGATGGAGGAGAGGGGATTGCCCATGCCGCTCATTTTGCGCTTAAGCATGGGCTGGTAATCTTGAAAAGTTCAAAGTTCCATAGTAGTATTTGGTTGGGTCGTGCTAGACGGGGAACTAGCGGTGCCCTGTACCCGAGATCCGCTATAGCGGGGTTGAATCCCGGCTCGAGGTTCCTGTCTTTTAGGACTGCTGTGGTAAAGTGGCGTTGAGGGCTGGGTCTTGCGCGGCGGAGAACTATGAATCCCGTCAGGTCCGGAAGGAAGCAGCGGTAAATAGTATTCTCCGGGTGCCGCAAGGCTACCTGGTCGGAGCTGGCTAACTGTGGCAAGCTAGAAGGCAAAATCGACAGTCGGTGCACGACCCATATTAAAAAATCAGGAGGATTCAAAGATGGATTTGCATTTGGCCGGCAAGACGGTGATTGTTACTGGTGGCGGCTCGAATATCGGTCGGGGTATAGTCTTAGCCTTTGCTAAGGAATGGCCGAATATAGTAATTGCTGATATAGACGAGGTGCAAGGGCAAAAGGTAGCTAAAGAAGCTAATGCTCTAGGTGGTAAGCCTGTAGTTATCAAAACTGATGTCACCAATGTCGATTCCGTAACAGCTACGGTTAAAAAAACACTGGAGCAGTTCGGGAAAATAGATATACTGGTCAACAACGCTGGCTGGGGTATGGACCGGCTGTTTATCGAGAAGCCGAGGGCGGAATGGGAGAAAGAGGTAAGCATCAATTTCTGGGGGGTTATCAACTGTACCAGGGCAGTATTGGACCACATGATTGAACAAAAATATGGCAAAATTATCAGCATCAGCTCTGATGCTGGCAGGATGGGCGAGTATAGAGAGGCAGTCTATGCTGGGTGCAAAGGCGGTGTTATCGCTATGTCCAAAGCTTTGGCTCGTGAATTAGGGCGCTATGGTATAAATGTTAATGTTGTTTGTCCTGGAATGACGTTGCCTGAAAGTCCTGAGCATGCTGGTGAGCTTAGCATGTGGAAAAGTCCGATGGCTCAATTCTTGACCCCAGAAGTTCAGGAGAGGGCAGCAAAGGCATACCCCTTGCGCCGGCTGGGTAAGCCCCAGGACGTCGCCAACCTCGTCGTTTTTTTGGCTTCGGATGCGGCTAGCTTCATAACCGGACAGACCATTAGCGTTAGCGGTGGCTATACAATGATGTAAAATGGTGTAAAAGGAGGCTTTAAAATGAAAGCTATTGATGTTCATGTCCACCCGAGCACGTCGGCTTTTGACCGCAAGCGTATCTGGGGGACGGAGTTGGTTGAGTATATCTCCAAGTATTACGGAGCTGAGTACAAAGTTAAGACAGATGAAGAGATGGCACAGGATTTCAAGGAGCTGGATATAAAGGCTATCTTGATAGGTTGGGATACGCAGACCACAAGTGGTACTGATACTAACAATAGCAATGACGAGGTGGCGAGGCTGATTAAGAAATTTCCCGATGTGTTTATCGGCGGCTGGGCAATGATTGACCCCTGGAAGGGGAAGGCAGCTATAAAAGAACTGGAGCGCTGCGTTAAGGAACTGGGGTTGATGGGGCTGAAGTTCCAGCCAGCTCTCCAGGCTTTTTACCCTAATGACCGGCGATTTTATCCTCTTTATGAGAAGTGTGTGGAACTGAAAATACCAGTTTCTTTCCATACCGGGACTACCGGCGCCGGGGCTGGTATGCCAGGGGGTTATGGCATACGTTTAAGCTATACTAGACCCATACCCTATATTGATGACGTGGCAGCTGATTTTCCCGATTTGACCATAGTAATGATTCATCCTGCCTGGCCCTGGCACGAAGAACAAATTGCCGTTTTGCTGCACAAAGGTAACGTATATGCTGACCTTTCGGGTTGGGCACCGAAATATTTCCCAGAGGTGATTAGAAGGGAGGTCAACGGACGGCTCCAAGATAAGTTTATGTTCGGCTCTGACTATCCTGAGATTCCGCCAAAGCGATGGCTTGATGAATTCGAGAGTTTTGGCTTTAAGCCCGAAGTGATTGAGAAAGTCCTGTACAAGAATGCCCAGAGGATACTAAAGCTTAAGGTTTGAAGGCGCCAAGTGCCTGATAAAAAAGCATTATCCTCAGCTCAGGTCAAAGGACTGCTTCGCCAGTCTGGTCTGAAGGCGAAGAAAAGCCTGGGGCAACATTTCCTTGTAGATACATCAATTTTGCAGATAATTGTTGAAGCTGCTGAGCTTTCCCCAGATGACACTGTAATTGAAATTGGCCCTGGTCTAGGCATATTGACTGTCGAGCTAGCCCGGCATGCTGGCGATGTCATTGCTGTGGAACTCGATACGAAGCTGGCGTCGCTGTTGAAGCGTCGGTTAGTTTCGCTGGCGAATTTAAATGTGATTAACGCTGATATACTCAAGGTTAGTCCATCACAGCTATTGGAAAAGAAAAGCACATATAAAGTGGTAGCTAATCTGCCATATTATATTACCTCTCCCGTATTACGTTATTTTGCAGAGGCTTCGCCGAAGCCATCGTTGATGGTGATGATGGTGCAGAAGGAAGTTGGTGAAGCCATTGTTGCTGGTCCGGGAAAGATGTCTCTGCTGGCAGTTAGTCTTCAGGTATATAGCAAGCCGATGATTATCTCGCACGTGCCATCCAGATGCTTTTATCCTCAGCCGAAAGTTGATTCGGTTATCCTGCGATTTGATGTATTGTCAGAGCCTGCGGTTAAAGTGTCTGATATGGGCGGCTTTTTCGAGGTAGTAAAATGTGGATTTAGCTCACCTCGAAAGCAATTGCATAATTCGCTAGCTCACGGCTTAGGGATAAAACCGGCTGAAGTTGCCTTATTGTTGGAGAAGGCGAGCATCGACCCTAAACGCCGGGCTGAGACGCTCGGACTGGAAGAGTGGGCTAAGTTATATGAAGTTTGGGCGGTTTCAAAAAAGGTCAGGATGCAATGCTGAACTACCTGGCACCGGCTAAAATTAATCTTGTCCTTGAAGTTCTGGGCAAGCGTGATGATGGCTACCACGAGATTCATAGCCTGGTTCAGACAATTAATTTGTGTGATGTTCTGTATTTTGAGCCGGCTGACAAGGTTGCGTTTGAATGCACCGAGCGGAGCCTGCAAGCTTCAGATAATCTGGTTGTTCAAGCTGTTGAGTTGCTTAAGAAAGTCAGTGGCTGTGACAAGGGGGTCAGGATCAGACTTGAGAAGCGAATCCCCTGGGGTGCTGGTTTGGGTGGTGGCAGCAGCGATGGGGCTGCCACTTTGTTGGCTCTCAATAAGCTTTGGGGACTGAAACTGACAACTTCGGCTTTAGTTGAGCTGGCAGCCAGGCTTGGGTCAGACGCACCCTTTTTTATTCATGGAGGCGCTGCTTTAATAGAGGGCAGGGGCGAAAAAGTGACTCCTTTGGCAGCTCCGGTGCCGAGCTGGTTTGTTTTGTTGATACCACCATTGCCCAAAATATCTCGCAAGACGCAGCAGCTTTATTCACGTTTGGATGCGAGGCACTTCACCGGAGGCCAATTTGTTTACAGAGCATTCAGAATGTGGTCTCAAGATAGGCAAATCGCTCCGTCCTTGTTGTTTAACGTTTTTGACAAGGTAGCCTTTGATGCTTTTCTTGGGTTGAAAGATTATTGGAAACGTTTTGAGACAGTTGGTGCTAAAGATATTCATTTAGCCGGCTCGGGACCGGCTTTGTTTGCGCCTGTAGATAGTGAAGCCCAAGCCAAGGAGATGCAGCGACGGCTACGGCGGCAGAAGCTCGAAGGCTATGCTGTATCTACTATCTAAAGATTGTAAATTAATTTCGACAAAAGCATTATGTTTGGTTAGTATTTTCGAAAAGGTAACAATTCAGGCAAATGTGCAGTGGCAAACAATATGGACAATCGTGTGCTCCAACAAAGCGCTAGACTATTACTAATACACGAACATCGGGATGTATGTTAAATTGGGCGTACGATTATATTCGACACTGTAACATATTTATACCAGACCGTCCTTGCCCAAAATTAATCATCCCCGTTTAGTTACAAAATAAAATCTATAATTACTCACTACTTGAGCTTTTTTTGAAACCTTCCTGTGCCTTGATTAATTCTATAAACCCATACCTTTCCTCTAACCCTTATGTTAGCAAACTGATCCATAGCCCATTGCGATAAATCATCATATTTGACTTCATGCCATGGATCATACTTGCGCCGCCTGAGCTTCCTTTCAAACTTTCCAGTGCTTCTGTTAATCCTATAAGCGAATTCCTTGCCTTTAACTGTTCTGTTACTGAATTGATCTATTACCCATCGAGATAAATCTTCATATTTTATTTCTTGCCAACTACTTGGCGATGGTGGTGTAGTAGTAGGTGGCGCCGTAACAGGAGGTGTGGGTGTCGAAGGTTGTTTCGTTGCCTTCTTCCATAGGTTACAAATATCTTCATACTCCCAAGTAAGAATCTTATACTGTCGTGCTTCATCTTCAGCTTGACTTGTAAAACCGCTAGGGCAAATTACAATGCCTTTAACGCCCGCTTTATTATCAGGAAGAGCCCCATTTAAATTGCGGATCACATCTGGTGGTGCTCGATAATCCCAGTTTTTACATTGGATATATAATTCCTGCCTGCCATAATCCCGGTCTATTTTAGTTACTACCAAGTCTAGCCCCCTGTCACCGGGTCCTCCTTTAGCTTGAACTACTGCCCAACCGTCTCTTTTAAGCAATCCCCCTATATAGTTCTCAAATCCGTATCCACCCATATTAATTAACTGTTCCTTGCTTGGCGGGTTATTTTTTGGGATAGTTAGTTGTAAGAGCCATCCTTTTTTCCATGCCAACAGAAGTAAAGCAATAACAAGTATAGATAAAACAACTACCGTAACTGTAATATTCTGTCTAAACCACTGAATTAACAGAGGTAGCAAATATACCCACAATAAATACCCACACGATAATACAATTAATGCTATGCATATGATGCGGCCAAACAAACCCTGCCTTTTGTTAAATATCAGTCTTAATATAGAAAAGAGTAAAATAATGATGCTGATGCTGGTTAATATTATCGTTAGATACTGACTAAACCAAGAGGAGTTTGCCTTCGAAAAAAACCAAATAACACCAATGCATATTGCTGCAAATACACCAAAGATCAATGGCTGAGGTTGTTTTCTACGACGCTTGCCCCTCATATCTTCTTATAATCACACAAGTCATTAGCGAATGCTCTGATGTCGCATTATACACTGAAACTGTGAAAATACAAATATAAACAAGGGTAGCGTCATTAAGGACAGGGCAAATTACATTTCCCTATTCGCTCATAGTAAGCATGAAATGACATGCAATGGGATGTCTGCGTGAACTTAGCTATAAACTCCCCCATTTGAGGCAAGTGTCACATTCTGAGTTTTTGTTCGGTGGGTGCATTACACAATAGTCAGTTTAGTATAATCGCCATATTCAACGTAATTGATTGACGAGTCTTTCCTCGTCTTTTCTGGTTCGAACTTCGCCATCAAGTCTGGCTTTTAGTATTTTGCCTAAAATCTCTCCTATTTTAGGGCCGGCGGGAATGCCCATTTTTTTTAAGTCTTCCCCATTCAACAGAGGCTTTATATAGCGCAATTTGGTTAAATACAAGTGCAGGTGTTGGCTCGCTATCGATGATTCCGATGCCAAAGCATTGGCTTTAATGGCTTGTGCTGAATAACCGTGAAGCGACTGGTAAATATCGCTGGGTTTTAGCTGGGGGTTGGCTAAGTTGTGCAATTTGGCCTTGACTTGTAATGTGTGTCGCATGGCTTGAGAGGAGGTTTTCGGGAAGTTGAGATGTGAGATGAACTCCTCGTTTCCCTTTTCTGCCAGATTATAGATGAGCAGGCACAGGTAAAGAGCTGAGAATGAGCCCCGTATATCAACCTGGCGAGCTTTGGTGAACATTTTGCTAAGCCAACCGTCGCCTTTGAGCGATGGGTGCAATTGACGGAGAACTCCTAGCTCTTCAGCGCGTCTAAAGGCTGGCTCCGGTTCATCTTCTTTAAGAATTAACTCCAGCTCGTGCCTTATGCGGTCACCGCTTATGGTATCGAGCATAGCCACATCACGACGGAGCAATTTTTCGGTTTCCGCCTCCAGTTTGAAGCTTAATCTCTGCTCGTAGCGTATCGCCCTTAATATTCTGGTAGCGTCGTCGACGAAGCTTTTTGAGTGCAGTATACGGATGAGGCGATGCTCGAGGTCGTCTTTGCTGTGGTATAGGTCAATCAGCTCGCCGAAGCGTTGTGGGTTAAGGTGCAATGCCATGGCGTTGATAGAGAAGTCCCTGCGGATGAGGTCATCCTTGAGGCTGCCCGGCTTGACGATGGGTAAAGCTCCCGGTTTGCTGTAAGTTTCACTGCGGGCGGTAGCTAAGTCAAGGCTAAAGCCGGGATAATCGAGTTTGGCAGTGCCGAAGCGAGGATGGACTGTTAACTTTGCCCGGCTATCTTTTGCTAGCTTCCGCGCCAGTTCGATAGCATCACCTTCGACGACCAAATCGAAGTCGAAGTTAGCACGTTCCAAAAACAAGTCACGCACCACTCCGCCGACAATATATAGCTCCTGCCCCAGCGCACTGGCCTCTTGCCCTGCAATTTTTACCAGAGCTAGAACTGCAGGCGGTAGATATTTTTCAAGTTGCGACGAAAGATTTTCAGGCATAGTTTAGTAATTACGTGGTAGTATTCAAGCTCAATAGATTAACTGCATTAGATGTACATCTAACAAATTGCCAAACTTTTTACCCACCTCTCTCATAGTTCCTATGTGCTGGAACCCGAAAGACTCGCAGAGTTCAATACTTACGTCATTACCGTCCGCTATTCTGGCAATTACTGTGTGTAAGCCTGCCGTTTTACCTTTCTGGATAATCGCTTTCATAAGCTCCTTCCCAATTCCCTTTCCCCGGTATTCTTCCTTGACGTAGAGCGATATTTCGGCAGTATCGCAATAGGCGCATCTGTCAGACCATTGGCTTAAAGATGTCCATCCTACAATGAGGCCATCCTGCCCGGCAATTAATATAGGATGACTGGCATCATGGTTTACAAACCAGCTTTCTTGTTCCTCAAGAGTCTTCGGCTCAGTGTCAAATGTAGCGGTCGTTTTTTCAATAGCGTCGTTGTAAATTTCGGTAATTTGCCCTAAATCTGCCAATTTTGCTTGCCTAATGGTTAACATGTTCATGTGTCCGTTGACTCCGTACCAGGGTGTGATTTATCACACCTTGTCCTGTTCGTCTATTATATTTTTGGAATTCTACTGCTTGGCGTAGGAGTGGTCAAGACTGTCTTTTTCAATGTAATTAGTCACCTTTGGCTTTGAATATGGAATATGTGCCTATTGCCTTGGCGATGAGGCGTCCGTTGCCTTCTATTTCTGATTCCAGTACGGCAATCCTCTTGCCCTTGTGAATAACCTTTGTTTTGCAGGCAAGCAGGCCAGATGCCAGTGCTGCGAAGTAGACCACTTTGATTTCCACAGTGGCACAAATTTCATCTTTATCTAAATGGGGATAAAGAGCTGCGCCCATACCGGTATCTGCCATGGAATAGACGACGCCTCCATGCACGACTTTGTGCGGGTTAAGCAGCTTTTCATTTATCTCTAAGACGCACTCACTGTATCCTTTCTCGGATGCTGTGAAATTCAGACCTATCAGCTCAGCGAAGGGGTGAAATCCTTCTGCGTTCAGAGGAAATTGCTTTGGCATAGGAATACCTCCATATGTCCAGCCTTATGCTTGTCGCAGCTTGTGGAATTCTACTGCTTGGCGTAATGGTGGTCAAGGCTTCTCTGCTGGGTTGTTTACTGGCAATGTCATTTTGCGGTACGTAAGCCACCGAAGCCTTGTCCTGAACGCAGTGAAGGAATCCAGAGATTGCCACGCTTCGCTCGCAATGACAGGGGGGAAGAACGGGGCTAAAGCCTCGCTACGGTGAAAGCGACTCTGAAGCGTTGCACTACATTGGTTGGATAATTACTACCCTCGAAATGACGCCAAACACTCTCGGATTTGACTATGCGTTTTAGAAGGTGATATAAATAAAAGCAGAAAGCTCTCGCTGAATGAGGAAGGAGTCTGAGGCTATGTGCAAGACATGTGCCGCTCATGCCAAGAAGGCTGACAAGCCAAAGAAAGCCACCAAGAAAAAATAGGCACGAAATCCTATAGGTATTGGTTCTCCCTTCGTTATCGTCTGGAATGGCGGAGCATTTTAGCTCGGCAAAAGTTGGGATGTGTGAGAAACCGAAGCTTTACGCCATGTCGATAGCAAGTTAACTTTATTCCTCTGGATGTTCTTGTCTCGTCCTTATTTTGAAGTCATGCCGGCTGCCATCAACAAGCGGCGTGGCAGTTCTCAAGTGTTTGTGGTTCCTGCATCATCTGTTGTGTTAGCACTGATGGTTGTTGTTTTGTTGCCAGTTAGGATGCAGATATAATGGGCATGTAGCGATGACGCAAGGAGGTGCAAATTGAGCTGGACAAAAGCAGATTTGCAGCAGTTGGTTAAAACCAAACTAACTGACCGATTGTTCATAGTCGTGTCCAACAGAGAGCCTTATATTCATATTTTATCTGGTGATGAGATTCAGTGTATTGTTCCAGCCAGTGGTCTCACGGTGGCTTTAGACCCGGTAATGTGTGCCTGTGGTGGTGTCTGGATTGCCCATGGAAGCGGTAGTGCCGATAGAGAGGTTGTTGATGATAAAAACCGCGTATCAGTTCCCCCAGATGAGCCTTGCTATACCTTGAGACGGGTGTGGTTAACCAAGGAAGAAGAAGAAGGTTACTATTTGGGGTTTTCAAACGAAGCCTTGTGGCCGCTATGTCATATTGCCTATACGCCACCTAACTTTGATGAAGCTCATTGGAACACTTACAAAAGTGTGAATCAGATTTTTGCTGACGCTGTACTTGAGGAAATCGGCGACAGGCAAGCGTTCGTTTTTATTCAGGACTATCATCTGGCGCTCTTGTCTAGATTGATAAAAGCCAAAAATCCTCAGGTAATTACGGCACAGTTTTGGCACATACCATGGCCTAACCCTGAGGCCTTTCGAATTTGCCCCTGGGGAGAAGAAATATTGGATGGTTTACTGGGCAATGACCTCTTGGGTTTCCACATAAAATATCATTGTGATAACTTCCTGGAGACTGTGAAGCTGATGCTGGAGTCGAGAGTTGACCATGAGAGGTCGGCGGTTAGTCGTGGCGGCAGCATGACATTAGTGCGTCCTTTTCCTATTAGTGTTGACTTTCACCGAATAGCACGTGATGCTGCCAGGGCGGAAACCACTGAAAGAATGGAAGAAATTCGCCGTAGGTGGCAGTTGGGAGATGAGTTTATCGGGATTGGGATTGACAGGTTGGATTACACGAAAGGAATACCGCACAGATTCAGGGCTTTGGATAAGTTCCTAGCTAAGTATCCAGAGTATCAAGGACGAATAGTTTTCTTTCAATTAGGAGAGCCAAGCCGAATTCACATTAAGAAATATAAAGAGCTGAATGCTGAGGTTGATGACCTTGTCGAGGAGATAAACTGGAAATATCAATCTGCTAATTGGAAACCAATAATATACGTTAGGGAACATTCGTCGCCGGCAACTTTGCTGAATTTCAATAGGTTGGCACATTTCTGCATTGTCAGCTCGCTCCACGATGGTATGAACTTGGTGGCTAAGGAGTTTGTTTCTTCCAGAACAGATGAAGATGGTGTGCTGATACTCAGCCGATTCACCGGCGCTGCCAGGGAGCTGACCGAGGCGCTTCTTGTAAATCCTTACGCTATTGATGACTTTGCTGAGGCTATAAAAAAAGCCATCGAAATGCCTAAGGAGCAAAGGAAGGCAAGGATGCGGAAGCTGCGCCAGGTGGTGGAGGAAAACAATATTTATCGTTGGGCTGGAAGCATCATTTCTGAGTTAGCTAATCTGGGGCTTTAGGGGTGTTTATTTCATGCAGTATCTTTTCGATGTATGGGATGAGGTTGCCCAGCGTCTCAAATCGGCTGACCATGTCCTGCTTCTCTCGGATTATGATGGCACCTTAACTCCCATTGTAGATAAGCCGGAGTTAGCTATTCTTCCTCAGGAGACGAGAAAGCTACTCCGAATATTGGCTAAGAACCGACGCTATGCAGTTGGCATCGTTAGCGGTAGGGCTTTGCCTGACCTAAAAAACAAGATAGGCTTAGAGGGTATTATATATGCTGGAAACCATGGGTTGGAGATAGAAGGTTTTGGTTCAAGCTTTTTAGAGCCTATTGCTGAGGAAATGAGGCCTTTCCTTAAGATGTTAAATCAGGCGCTATCAGCCACGTTGAGGAATATTAAAGGAGTGTTTGTTGAGGATAAAGGATTGACTGTCAGTGTTCACTATCGATTGGTTGATGATTCTGAGGAGGCAAGAGTGAAAGACACATTTAGAAAGGTCACTGACCCGCTGCATGTGACCGGCAAGATAAGGATTACTCAAGGTAAGAAGGTTTACGAAATAAGGCCGCCTGTAGATTGGAACAAGGGTAAAGCGATATGCTGGCTTATGGCTAAATGCAGAGCGGCCAGGGGAAGAGGAGCAGCATTACCGATATATTTGGGTGATGACTTGACTGACGAAGATGGTTTTAGGGCGGTTGAGAGAAATGATGGCATTTCAATTTTTGTTGGTGAGGGTAACTTGCAATCAGCGGCGCGTTACTTCTTGAAGTCGCCTGAAGAAGTGACGGAATTCTTAAAGATGTTATAATGTGTGGAGATGCTCAATGGTTGATTGGCTAACCACAAGTTGGCTTTGGCTAACAAGAAACTGGCTTTACATTGCCGTTCCTCTGGTTATTTTCTTGGCTACCTATGTGGTCGGTTTGTGGGTCAGGAGGATTGTTTATAGGGCCTTCAACCGTTGGATGGTAGGGAAGTGGGAAGGAGGCCAGTTAATCATTCATACGACACGGACCCCGTTTATCTACTGGTTCCTGATTTTAGGTGCTTTCATAGCCATCCAGGTCTCAAAATTAAACTCTTCCGCAAAGATATTCGCTGATAAGATATTGGCCAGTCTTTTCGTCTTTTCATTGACTTGGGTGGTTGTCAGTTTAAGCACACAAATATTGAAGCTTTACATTGGTAAGGTTCCACGCCTGCAGCCCTCGGAGACTTTGATAGTAAATGCCGTTAGAATTGCTATTGCTGTGGTCGGAGCCTTGATATTGCTCGATGTTTGGGGAGCACCGACTACACCAATCATCTTGCTTCTGGCTGCTGCTATTCTGATAGCGGCTTTAGCTTTTAGAGACGTGCTGGCCAATTTTTTCTCAGGTTTTCAACTAGCCCAAGGTGAGCAAATCAAGGTCGGCGACTTTATAAAATTGGAGTCTGGGGAGAGCGGTTATGTCACCGACGTGACCTGGAGAAATACCCAGGTCAGAGCACTGGATGGCAACCTCATCCTGGTTCCCAACAGTCGATTGGTCCAGAGCACTGTTATTAATTACGGGCGTCCACTCAAGAAAGCTACTAGGCCTTTTCGTTTTTACACGCGTCTCTATTTGAAGGAGCTGACCGGATTAAAAGCCAGCAATTTGGTGGAGCTGGTTAATATGTTGAAAGAAGTTCCTGACTCTGTGATTTATTACCATACTCATCATTTTCTTGAAGAGTATCATTATCTAACTCCTGAACCAGCCAATGATTTTGCCCTGTGGGTTAGCGACGAGCTTGGCGACGAAGTCATAGGAGAGAAGTTAGCCAGCATTGATACGTTTGATTTCCCAACCATCAGCGCCTTAAGGGCAAGAATTGAGGGCGTCATTAGGGATTATCTATCGAAAAAGCCGGATGGGCGAACTGCACGCGAGGGTAGGGAGTTCCATTTTATCAAGTCAGTGAGCTTCATAATGCCTACCCCGTATGTTGCTCACGATCTCAGGGAGTTTATTGAGGTGCTCAGGCAAGTCAGTATAAATTCCCTTGCTTATCACATTTTTGAGGCAAGGTTAAGGTTAAAGAAGGGTGTTAGTGACTTTGCTATTTGGATTGAGGAATGTCTTGATGATAAGGATTTGGCTGAGAAACTTGCTTACTTAGACCCATATAATTATACGCTGGAAGGTCTGAGGTCGACTATGATTCAAGTGATTGAGAAGCGTATTAAATAAGGTGGATTAATTGCAGAACGAAATTCATTTACAATCTAGAATCCGGTTGCAAGATTATGAGCCCATAGTTGGCAGAAGTTGCCTTGAAGAATTGAGGATGCTGACCGAGAAATCTTCGGGCAAAGTTGTCCAGATTATAAACTCTACGTTTATTGGTGGTGGGGTGGCAGAGATTTTGGAGCATATGGTACCTCTGCTTAATCAGCTAGGTGTTGATGTCAGATGGAATGTGATAAATGGTAGCGATGAATTCTTTGAGGTGACTAAGAAATTCCATAATGCCCTCCATGGTAAGCATGAGAAAATTTCGCCTCGAGATTTTGCTTTGTTCTCGGAAGTAACTGAGCGGAACCTGGAGGAGATGAGTTTTTACGGAGATATTGTTTTTGTTCATGACCCTCAGCCGGTGGGTTTGATAGCCAAGAAGAAGGAGATAGGCAAGAAATGGGTATGGCGATGCCATATCGATGTCTCCAGCCCTGATAGGAAGGTATGGAGGTTTCTGCGTGGCTTTATTGTGGACTATGATGCCGCTGTCTTCTCAGCACCTAACTTTGCTCAACAACTGCCCATCCGTCAGTTCTTAATTACACCATCCATAGACCCACTGAGCGATAAGAACAAAGAGCTTGACTCAGGGACAATTGATACTGTGCTGGCAAAGTATGGTTTGGTTTCAGACAAGCCCATGATTACCCAGATTTCTCGTTTTGACCGTTTGAAAGACCCGCTGGGGGTGATAGAAGCTTTTGAGATGGTGAGGAAAAGCATAGATTGTCAACTGGTTCTGGCTGGTGGAACAGCCACTGATGACCCTGAGTCCGAGGAGGTGCTTGAGGAGGTGAGGAAAAGAGTGGAAGAGAATCCTGACATTCATGTCTTGCTAGTGCCGCCAGAAAGCGATATTGAGATTAACGCTTTGCAGCGGGCAGCCACGATTATCATTCAGAAATCGTTGAAAGAAGGTTTTGGGCTAACCATAAGCGAAGCATTGTGGAAGGCGAAGCCGGTAGTGGCTTCGGCGGTCGGAGGCATACCGTTGCAGGTTAAGAATAAGTTTACTGGACTGCTATGCTACACGGTTGAGGGTGCTGCCTATGCCCTCAAACAGCTATTGAGCAACCCAGAATATGCTAACTGGCTGGGGCAAAATGGAAAAGAGCATGTTAAGCAGAACTTTTTGATAACTGGCCACCTTAAAGACTACTTACTTATGTTTTTGTCTTTAGACCAAACCTCTGACGTAATCTATTTGTAATCGCTCCCAGACTATTGCTCTTATGGAAGGCAATTGAAAGCCAAGAGATACTAAGATGACAACTGCAGCAGTATTCGGGTTCATCGGAATCCTCCTCCTTATCGGCTTCCTGGCAGATTTTCTTTTCAGGAAAACAAATTTTCCTGACATACTAATACTACTGGCATTAGGCTACTTAATAGGACCTGTTCTGAATATTGTTGATCCATCTCAAATAGCCCCGGCTTCGGAAATAATCGCCAGCTTGGCTTTAGTCGTAATCCTGTTCAGCGCGGGACTAGAATTCGAATTTAAAAAGGTTCTTTCAGGTGCACCCAGAGCAATACCACTGGTCTTATTGGGCGTTGGAGTCAGCATAGCATCAATAGCAGCCTTTACCTATTACCTGTTGGACTGGGGACTGATGGACAGCTTATTGCTCGGGACTGTTGTAGGTGGTACCAGCTCTGCCATAGTAGTGCCCTTGATAAGTCGAGCCAGAGTCCCAACTCAAGTCTCATCTTTGCTAAGTCTGGAATCTGTTCTGAACAGCCCTATAGTAATAGTCCTTGCTCTAGTCATCCTAGGAGCCATGTCTAGCGGGGAGGCTGAACTCGAAGTTTCAATAATTGGTCAGGATATTGGTATACGGTTTGGCCTAGGGGTTGCAATCGGAGCTGCTGTCGGATTTTTCTGGCTCTGGATGCTTACGCTGCTTGAAAAAGAGGCTTATAGCGACATCACGACTTTGGCTATTGTTTTCCTTTTCTACTTTGTTGTAGAGGCTTTCCATGGCAGCGGAGTCATCTTTGCTTTGGTCTTCGGTCTTATGCTAGGAAACGGCGTAAGCGTAGCTAGACTATTTAGAATTAAGCGAACAGTCGAGGCTACTGAAATAATGAAGAGATTCCATTCTCAAATATCCTTCCTTATAAAGACCTTCTTCTTCATCTATTTAGGATTAATGATAACTTTTAAGGAGCCTGGACTTGTTGTGCTCGGCGTCGTTCTGTCTCTTATACTCCTCTTTGGAAGGTACATTGTAGTCCTTCTCACTTCTGTGGGTAGTCGTATCCTGTTATCCAACAGTGGTATATTGACCACAATGTTTGCCAGGGGTGAATCTGCTGCTGTGCTGACTCAAATTGTAGTCGCTGCTGGGATTCTAAATGCCTCTGTTTATCCCGACATTATAATGTCAGTCATCGTGACCAGTGTTATCATCTCAGCTATAGGCATTCCTATTTTCGCCAGAAAATCGCGCCAGCAAAACGCTGATGCAGTACAGGAGTAAGTTGTCTGTTTTCCGCTATTAAAAGATGCAGATTGGCAGGTGCAGCAAAACCTCTTAATAACTTGTCGTCTTAAAGTTGTCTGTTTCTCTTCTTCTTGTCGGATCACCCCTCTGGCGTAGCCTATTTTTCAGGCTTGCTTGATGGTAAAATACACAGAAAGCGCCAAGCAAGGCAGATAGAGTCTAAGTAAAGGTTAAATAGCAAAAGATACTAAAATGACAGCTGTGCAGAGTCTTCGTTAGCACTTTCATTACGTATACCTGACAAACAGGCTGCATGATTTCAATATGTCTACACTTGATTTACATTGAGAGCTTGATCAAAGAAAGATAGCACCTGAGTGATATATTCTTTGGGTCTGGCTCGGTGGGAACCTACGTGTTCCGCTTCTGGTACTATCCATAACCTAGTATTGGGATTACAGGATGCTCGTGCCAATATACTGGCGTGCTCCACAGGAACAGTATTGTCTTGCCCTCCATGGATAATTAGTATTGGAGGCGTAGTGAATTGCCTAACAGCGTCGACAGGCTTGGGCATAGACAAATCAATGCCGTGTATTTTCTTAGCCACGAAAAGGACCAAAGGTATAAAGAACTTCGGCAGGCTGCTTCGCTTGGAAAACTGAGGCTCGACAATATCTGCAAGGTATGCGAAGGAGCTATCAGCGACAATGGCATCAATCTGTTTACAATTGGCAGCAGTCATGAGAGCAGTTGCTGCTCCCATAGAGAAGCCAATAACGCAAATCTTACTCATGCCACGTTGCTTAACGTAATCTATCGCACCTAGCAGGTCTCTTTGCTCATAATAGCCTAAAGATACGTGTTTCCCTTCTGACTCGCCATGTCCACGCAGGTCAAACATCAGAACGTTATAGCCGGCGTTCAACATTTCTCGAGCTATATCCAGCATCTTTATATCTGGGTCAGCACGGTGCCCATTTGCGCCATGAATCATCACAACGACACGACTGCTATCGCCCGCTTCAAGCCACCAGCCACGTAATGTCAGCCCATCCCTGCTGGTAAAAGATATGTCCACATATTTCAGGCCAAGGTTATTAGGCTTTTTCTCAAACGGCGCCCGGACAACTTTGGTCATTGAATAGGCAGCATACAACGAGATCCCGAGAACAGTCCCAAGAGCTGCCACGGTAAAACCAAATGGAATCCAGAGAAGCCTCTTTTTAGGCCACCTGGATTTAGCAGCTTGATCATCCATAGGGTTTATTTTACAGCATTTTACAGTGAGAATCACGCGTACGTGCCTACCGATTCGGCCGCGACTAGAGCCAAGGATGCAGAAAGGAGACTGCACACAGCGCTAAGCTCGCAAGGCAAAGAGGAAACATTTGCTAGCTGTTATTGTAGGACTCGAAGAACGCTACAGGAAAACACAAACTCTGGTTAGAATTCATTGCTGGACGTGACTTAATGAACAGCCTCCCGTTGCCATTTGTTTGGCGCTTACGTCATTCAGTTAGTTTTTGGTCTTAGGAAGTGACTTTTTCCCTCAGTCTTTTTATTATCCATTCGGCTTCGGCGACTGTTTTTTCAATTACATCCTGGCAAGTGGGTATATCGTTTATCCTGCCAGTGACCTGTCCCAGGGGCAGAATAACAGAGTTTATATCATCGGCGGGCTCGTAGAGGTGCTGCCTGAGAAAGTCGATTCCGACCGCTTGGCGAGCTAAATCCTGAACTCCCTTTTGTTGTCTTAGCCCACTCAGGAAGAGCTTAAAGAATGGAACATTCAGCATTTTCTTTATCTGCCACGCGCTGGATGCAGCCTGTGCTAGTGACACATTTCCTTGTGCCATCTCTAAAGCTCCTTTACTTGCCCAGAATCTGCCGGGCAGGCCATCGATTTTATCTGAGCGAAAGGTATCCTCGGCAGTAGCGTTGAGTCCGATCTCTTTGATTCTTGTATGTACCGGGCTCTCCTGTGTAAGCATGAACCTGGTGCCCATAGATATGCCGTCAGCCCCCAGGGCCAAAGCTGCTGCAAGCCCCTTACCATCACAAAAACCACCAGCGGCTATAATAGGTATGTTTACCTTGCCAGCTAGTAATGGTACTAGCACCAACGTGGTGGGCTCACCGCCATGTGCTGCGGCATCCAAACCGGTGACGGCAAGAGCGTCGGCCCCGTCCAGCTCTGCCCGGCGTGCATGTCGCTCTGTGGCTACAGTGGCTATAACCTTACCGCCGTACTCGTGCACCGCTTTGATTAGCCAATCACCTTTCCCCAGCGCATAGTTCAGAATCGGCACCTTTTCTTCCATGGCTACTTCTGCGTTCTCCCTGGCGTTGGGGAACAGCAGCGTAACATTTATGCCGAATGGTTTATCGGTGAGCGACTTAATCTCTTTGATAATATCTTTCATCTGGTCAGGTGTGTTGGCAACGCTATTGAACATACCCAAGCCCCCAGCATTGCAGACGGCAGCTACAAGCTTGGGTAAGCTCACGAAAGCCATTCCAGCCAGCATAATGGGATGCTTTATTCCGAATACCTCAGTCATCCTTGTTTTCATTGAGAGTCCTCCTTTATCATAAGTGTGGTCACTTGGCAAACGACCGTAGGAAGTATAGCAGAGGCAAAGAGGTAGAATCAACGGCAATGCCGCACAATACTCTATTGTCCCGCTGCTCTCACTGGGTTATAATTACATCCTAAATAGGGATAAGTATCTTTCGCATCTAGAGGAGGCAAACCGTGAAAACTAGAATGACGGAACTCTTCGGTAGTAAGCACCCTGTGATGTGTGGTGGTATGATGTGGCTGGCTAAGCCTGAGCTCTGTGCCGCGATTTCGAACGCTGGCGGACTTGGGAATTTAACGTCTGGCAACTATGAATCTGGTAATGCGCTACATAAAGCCATTGATGAGACCCGGCGGTTGACGAACAAGCCCTTCTGCGTGAACATTACGTTTATGCCATCGGTGCGGATTACAAAAGAGATGCACCAGGAGTATTTTCGGGTCTGTTGTGAAGAAAAAGTGGCTGCTATTGAAATCTCAGGTGCACCTTTGGATAGGTACCTGGGCGTGGATGCTGTTAACCGGGCGAAGAAAGCAGGCGTCAAATTGATACATAAACTCGGTTCGGTGAGGCATGCCAGGCATGCTGAGGAAGCTGGCTACGATGCTGTCATCGCAGCCGGTTTTGAGGAGGGGGGACACCCTTTGAATGATGATGTGACCACAATGCTGCTCACGCCGCGGATTTCTGAGTCGGTTAAGATACCAGTTATTACTGCTGGGGGCATTGCTGATGGCAGAAGCTTGGCTGCCGCCCTGGTTCTTGGAGCGGAAGGCGTCATGATGGCTTCACGGTTTATGGCTACAACCGAATGTTCGGCGCATCCCAAGATAAAAGAAGAACTCATCCGCCGCCAGGAGAATGATACTACTCTCATATGTGGGACAATTGATTTGCAGATGCGAGCCCTGAAGAATGAGCTGGTCTATAAGGTGCTTGAGGTAGAGGGGCGGCGTGGGGGGCTGGAAGAAATAATACCCCTGATATCCGGTGAGCGCTCCGAGAAGGCTTGGAACAATGGCGATGTGGACGGGGCTCCGTTTGCTGTGGGCCAATCCATAGGTCTAATCAAAGAAGTTGTTAGTTGCCAGGAATTGCTGGAGAAAATGGTGCGGGACGCTGAGACATTGCTGGCTAATATACAGCGGCGACTTGGAGGGGCACATAGTTAGAATCCCCTAAATTTATGCCCCTTCTTTTTAGAATGTAGCATTTCTATGATTTCACCAGCTTCTTTCTTGTTGTTTCTAGCGTCTCTTCAGCCTCGGCTATTACGCGGTCGATAATCTCCTTAACACTGGGCAAGTCGCCGATACCACCACAACATTCTCCAGCAAACAAAATCCCTTCCTTTTCATCACCCTCGTATATTGCCTTCATATGTCTTCTGGCACCGGCAGCTTGACGGGCTTGCACCCAAAGTGGTGACCCTTCTTCGGCTCGCATCATTTGGAAGCTGAGCCCCATGAATTGCCAGAATGAAAGTCCAAGCAATTGTTTTACTTCGCTAGCCCCCTTAAGTGCTTCCATTAGAGGGAACCCGCTTTTCATCATTGCTTCAGTTGTTTTGGTTTTTAGTGCTCTTCCAGGCATGCCATCGAAATGGTCGCTATATAGTGTGTCCTGTTCAGTAGCCTGCAGGCAGAGCTTCTTAAAATTATCATGGACTCGGCTCTCTTTAGAGAGCATGAACCTGGTGCCCATGGATATACCGTCAGCCCCTAATGCTAAAGCTGCTGCAAGCCCCCTGCCGTTGTAAAAACCGCCGGCTGCTATAAGGGGGACTTTTATGTGGCTGGAGACAAGAGGTATTAACACCATTGAGGTAGCATTAGCTCCATGAGCTGCTGCCTCTTGGCCGGTGATTACAACGGCGTCACAACCTAATTCTGCTGCTCGGACTGCATGCCTGGCAATTGCTGTTGTCCCTAAAACCTTGCCCCCATAGCTGTGGACTTGCTCGATGAACCAGGGCTTTCCCAGGGAGTAGTTTATCACGGGCACCTTTTCCTCTATGGCTACCTGTATGTTTTCCTTAGCCCCGGGACCTATCAGGATTTGGTTTACACCAAATGGCTTATCGGTAAGTTTTCTAATCTGTTTTATGTTTTTTCGCGTCTCGTCGGGAGTGGAGGCGGCGGTAGCAAAAATACCTAGACCACCGGCATTACAGACGGCGGCTACCAGCTCAGGCTCAGTAATCCAGTTCATGCCTGCAAGCATGATGGGGTGCTTTATTCCAAATAGCTCAGTCATGCGTGTCTTAAACATCGTGGTCTCCTCCTTTTGTTGTTTAGTTTAATAAGGCTTGGGGGTCTCTGGAGCTTATCAGTTGCAGATTTTGGCTAATTTGCCTCATGTGTTAGAATTGGATTTGAATCAGTGGGATGCAAGCGATTATGACAGGATTCGACCCTATTGTCAACGTTGCTATTGTCTTAGCGGCGGCTTTGGTCGGTGGCATGGTAGCTCATCGGCTGAGGCAGCCAGTAATCTTGGGCTATCTACTCGTGGGCATTGCTATTGGCCCTTATGGTTTCGGGATAGTTAGAGACGTGGAGTTGATTGAGACTCTAGCTACCATAGGCGTGGCTTTGCTGATGTTTGCAGTAGGGTTGGAGATATCCTATAGTCAGCTGCGAGAGGTAGGCAAGGTCGGTATTTGGGGTGGTATAGCCCAGATTTTAGCCACCTTTGCTCTTGGTCTGGTGGCTGGGAAGCTCCTATTCCAGTGGACTGTATCAGATGCTGCTTTCTTTGGTCTTCTTATCTCGCTGAGCAGCACCATGGTTTGCCTCAAAATACTCATGGAGCGGGGTGAATTAGATTCAGTACATGGGCGAATTATGGTAGCAATTCTCATTGTTCAGGATTTAAGTGTTGTATTTATGATGGTCGTGGTGCCTGTATTTGGTGCCACGCCACAAGTCTTATTGTCTAGCCTCGCAATTGCTCTTGGCAAGGCAGTTCTTTTCTTGGGGGTAGCTGTTATTTTGGGAATTTGGGTGCTTCCCTGGTTGTTGGGGACGGTGGCAGGTATAAGGTCTCGCGAACTTTTCTTGCTAACTGTTCTCATTCTGTGTTTCGGAACAGCTTTTGGAACCTACATTTTCGGGTTGTCTATCGCCTTTGGTGCCTTTGTCGTCGGCTTGCTACTTAAACAATCTAGATTCGCTCACCAGGCTTTGGCTGAGGTTACCCCTTTGCGGGATGTGTTCGCTACCCTTTTCTTTGTGTCCCTTGGTATGCTCCTCAGTCCCAAGTTTGTGGTGGAGCATTGGTCTGCAGTGGTGTTAACTGTGGTACTTATAATTGCTCTTAAATTTGCAATCTGTTTTAGCATCGCCAGGCTCTTTGGCTACGGTGGGCGGACGGCTTTGTTTGTTGGTATTGGTCTGGTTCAGATTGGGGAATTCAGCTTTATTCTAGCTCGGGCTGGAATAAGTTCGGGGATAATATCTGACTACTTCTATTCGGTAGTTATAGCCAGCACTATTATTACTATGTTGCTTACCCCATTGCTAATCGGTTTCGTTTCGGTACTATATCGCAAATTGGCTAGAACTCCAGACCCAGGGGAATTGTTGGCTGGTGATGTTCTTCCTGCAGCTGGGGCAGAATCGAAGCGGCCTTTTACGAAGGTAGTGATATGTGGGTATGGTCGCGTGGGACGAAATATTGCTCAGAGTTTGAATGAACTCGAAATACCCTATCTGGTGATTGAAATGGACCCCGAGCTTATTTCTGAGTTACATCGTAGAGACGAGGCCTCTATCTATGGGGACGCTAGCAATGTTCACGTACTTGCTTTGGCTGGACTGGATAAAGCTAAAGTTATGGTCGTTACATATCCTGACCCTTTAGTAGTGGTGGCTACGGTAAAAAATGCCCTGAGGATTAATCCTAAACTTGAAGTGGTTGCTCGTGTACATAGGAAGAGAGAATCAGAAGTGCTTGAGAGTTTGGGGGTTTCGGATTTGGTAAGCCCGGAATATGAAGCTAGTTTTGAATTCGTGCGCCGCACTCTGTCCCGTATTGGCTGGAGTAAAGCCGGGATTCAACAAACAATAAGCAAATTGAGACATCGCGAAGAGGAAATTGAATCCAGGGTGCGTGAGGAGGGATGACCAGTGGGAATCCGTGCGTACTTCGGTCGCTCTTTACAAAGGTGCGGGAAGAGGCTTTTTTTCTAGCCAGTTCGCGTCTTACTGCCAGATTTTGTTGCGACTTTGCTTGGCTGGCAACATCCCTCTATGGCTCGCAATTGCTCGATAGTGCCAAAGGCAGTCAGGCTACTGGCCTGCGTGACAGTTGTATTCGGACTCGGGTTAGGAACTAATGCCCCGTCCCTCTTTTTCAGAGCTAAAATTCTTACTCCTGGGAAGCGCTCCTCTATTTCTTTTATTGTAGAGCCAACTAATGGCGATTCTTCCCCCGTTTCTATCTCTTCTACAAGCAGTTGTTTCTCTCGGCCGAATAAGACTGTCTCGATAAATTCTACGGCTTGTGGGCGTAAGGCTAGCCTGGCCATTCGTGCTCCGCCGATGATTTCTGGAGCTACCACACGGTGGGCACCGGCTTGCTGCAATTTTCTCTCGGCATCTTCATTATTAGCTCGGGCGACTATGGGTAACGTAGCATTTAGTTCTTGGGCAGCAAGGGTGGTATAAATAATATCGGCGTCATCGCCCAGGGCTATAATTATACCTCTGGCACTGTCTATCCTTGCCTGTCTCAGCGATTCATCCTTAGTGGCATCACCGTGAATGGTTAGATAGCCTGCTTGCTGTGCCCTGTTGACGGCCTCCCTGTCTCGTTCGATAACTACAAATTTAGCTTCTTGTTGTTTGAGTATATTGGCAATTGCTTGCCCAACTCGCCCATAACCGCAAAGGATGAAGTGGTTATTCAGTCTTCTGATTTTGGCTTCCATACGTCGCCTCCCTATTCTGATTCCGAATTCTCCCTCGAGCATGTATTGCACCAGGGTGGTTAGGATATAAAAGGCAGTGCCAACACCAGTTAGAATGAGGATAATGCTGAAGATTCGACCGGCTGTTGACAGTGGGTGGACTTCGGTATAACCCACAGTGGTTATGGTTGTTATGGTCATATACAGGGAATCCATGAAAGACCAGCCTTCAATAGTCCTGTAGCCGATGGTGCCAGCGAATATGACGAGTAACAGCAGGCCTATGCCTCCGGCTAGATTCTGTAGGGGATTTGATAATTTCATCTTAATGCGTATATAGAGAATGAAAAGAGCAATTTATAGAGTTTTATTACAGGGAATCGAGCATACCCTCTATCTCTTCGGAACTCTCGGATGCATTATCCTTTATAGCTCTGATGATGCCGTTGCCATCAATGAGAAAGGTTGTGGGGGCACCGCGCTTGTACTCCGCGCATATCTTACCATCTGTGTCAAGCAGCATAGGGAATGTAAGTCGCAGACCATCGACTATACTTTGCACAGTCTGGCTGCTTTCCCCGCAATTTATAGCGAGTATAATTAGCCCCTCGTTCGTTTGCTCATCAAACACTATTTGGAAGTAAGGCATTTCATCGACACAGGCAGCGCATGAACTCACCCATAAATTTAACAACACAGTTTTACCTCGGAAGTTGCTTAGGGTAATGCTTCGACCATCGAGGGTTTGCAGGGTGAAATCAGGGGCGAGCTTGCCGATTTCGGGCCCCGCTTCAACTTTGGGAGTCAGTGTTAGGGATGGGAACACCTGTGCGAGTGCGCTTTCTATTGCCTCTCGGCTCTTGAAGGAGCCAATCTGGTATGCTTTCACGATGCCCTCAGAATCAATCAGGAAGGTCATCGGGACACCAGGGAGCCCGTAGGTTTTGGCAACTCTTCCTTTGCCGTCGAGCAGTACGGGGAGAGTAAGTCCGTGACTTTCGATGAACTCCTGAATACGTGTGGCTCTGTCACCCACATTGACGGTTAACATCGCTATCTCTTCGGTTTGATACTCGGCGTAGAGTGCTTGCATATGAGGCATTTGGAACTCACAGGCCGGGCAATCAATCTTCCAGAAGGTGAGCATTACCGGCTTACCGCGAAAGTCACTTAGGCTTACAGTGTCACCATTAACAGATTTCAAGGTGAAGTCAGGGGCATAAGGTACTTTATCAGATCTGGCACAGGACACAACCGACCCTATCAGAAGAAGTGCTAATCCCGTGACTAGAATCAGATGCCATTTATGTCTCTTCACGTGAATCTCCTCTTGTGTTCTAGGGTATTTTATATGACGGACTGGAGCCATTGCAATTGTGGCTGGTAAATCGGACTCATGCATTCTCTCGCCTTGGGTGGTGTTCAGGTGGGGGCTAAAGGTGCAAAAAGCTGCTGGATTCAATCATTATGACAAATCATAATTAGAGGACTTGAGTATGGCTTCTATTTCGCATGGACTCATAAAGCGCCCTTCTTTTATTTCCTTAATAATACCATCAGCGTTGATGAAAAGGTCGCGGGAAAAGAGGATATCTGGTAGGTCTCGCTGACTGCGTATGTGTTACGGTGACGATTGAAGAGATTCGAGTTTACTTTCTATCTGCATGTCTGTTTTGAAGGGGACATCTTGTCTTAGCTTGATAATACCTTGGGCATCAATGAAGAAAGTGGAGGGATTGGAACTGGGAGACACCTTGTATTTGGAAGCTACCTCTCCTTCTTGATCAAGCAGTACGGGGAATGTTAATCCTTTGTCTTCGACAAAGCTTTGCACCTGTGCAGGAGGTTGTTTCCAGTTGATGGCCAGTAGTATGAGTTCTTCGCCCGTCCATTTTTCATAGAATGCCTGTATGACGGGCATTTCATTTCGAGAGGTTTGACTGTCTGTCCAGAACTTGAGCATCACAGTCTTCCCCCGGAACTCACTTAAGCTCACTGCTTTTCCGTCAAGATCCTGCAGGGTGAAATCAGGAGCGCGCTTGCCCACTTCGGGGCCCACCTCGGCGGCGGCTGACACAGTGCTACGAGTAGTAAAAGTCTGGTCTTGAAATGCCGCTTCCGTTCCGCTAGCGTCTTTTGATTTGACTTTGAAGTGATATGTGGTGCTTGGTATTAGCCCTGCTAATGTGGTGCTATGGCTAGTGGTTAATTGCTGGTCGAGTGTTGTGGTTGAGCCGTAGGCATTTGTTGTGCCGTATTCCACCTGGCTGGTGGCAGCTTTGTCAGTCGTCCAGCTTATGGTGGCGCTTATGTCAGTGATGTTGGATGCTTTGATTCCTGAAATTGCTGGTGGAGTTGTAGTGGCTTGCGCTAAAGTCGTGAAATCTCCTTCGGAGATCGCTTGATTCTCCTTGGCGTCGGTTGATGTTGCAGTGAAGTGATAGGTCGTACTGAGCTTGAGGTTGCTTATAGTTACGGAGTGGTCAGTAACTAAATTTTCATCAACCTCTGTCCAGGTGCAGCCACCTTCTGGATCGCATACCATTACTTGGCTGGTAGATGGCTCATCTGTTTGCCAGGTTATGACGGCGTTTGTCTCGGTTATATTTGAAACATTAACCTCTGAGATTGCAGGTGGTGTGGTATCTTTAGGGCCAATAGGCAACCAGTTTGGCCACTGGATCCCAACAGCGAATTCTTGAATGGCGTTAAGTGGACTTTCAAGCCAGCCGGCTGCGAAGGCAGAGAAGCCTAGAAGGCCGATAACGGCGATAATGAGGATAGCCACTAGAGCTGGAGGGAACCGCCTCACTCGTATTGGGGCGGTGTCCACAAATGTTTTTCGAGTGCTTACTGATGGTTCTTGTGCACTCACATAAGGCATAGCACCGGGTGAGTCAGAGACTCCCGGTGGTTGGCCACCTGTTCCATATTGCTGGGGTGGCATGGGTTGTTGGATTGGTGTTCCAGGTATGGCACTTGGTGTCGGAGCTGATGGAGTCGGAGGATATGACGGCGGTTGTATAGGCTGTGGTCCTATTATGCCACCTTGTGATGCACTAAACGGTCTGGGAGATGGAGGTGGTGTTAGTGGCCGATGTTCTACCATTCCAGGCGGTGACGACCCCAGAAGGTAATTGCATCTTGGGCATTTTGTGCCTCCCTGTGGTATAAGCGTGCTGCAGATGGGACAGAATGTCGCACCACAGTTGCTGCAGTGCTTCTGACCAGACTCGATTTGCGTTCCACAATTAGGGCAGAATCTTTGCTGCTGCACTAGAGTACCATCCGTTGATTGCTTCGGTGCACCGACTTAAAGTCTCTGTAACTGACCTTATTATACATCCTGGGCAAGAACGAAACTAGGACATTTTTTACTAATGTAGCAGCGAGGCTTTAACCTCGTCACTACATTGAAAACAACCGTTGAAAAACACTCTCAAAGTAGTATTTTGATGAACAGATGGCCGGGTTCAGAAGCTGCGCATAGCTGGCTACAGAGATTTGAGTATGTCCTCTATTTCCTCCTGACTCTGGAAAGGTCCGATCTTTTTATATCTGATGATTCCCTCTGCATCTATGAGGAAGTTTGTTGGTGGAAAGCGTGTAGCGCCATAGGCAGTGGCAACTTTGTTTTTTGGGTCAGGCAGAGCGGGGAAAGTAGTGAACTGCTTCTTTGTTATATAACCTTGCACTATTTTGGCATCGTAAATCATGTGGTAGATGTCCAATACTATTAGCTCCCCATTTGCCTTCTGGTATGCTTCAATTAGGTATGGCATTTGCTCTTCACACTCCTTGCAGTTGACGCTGGCGAACACGACTAGTACTATCTTGCCTTGAAAATCGCTCAGGCTTGTGCTCTTGCCGTCAATGCTTTCCAGTGTGAAACCAGGAGCTTTGTCACCAATTTGGGGGACATTATCGGTACCGCAGCTAATCATTGCTAGCGATATGAAGGCAACGATCGCCAATATTATCGGTGTTTTTCGTTTCACTTGATTAGCGCTCCTTTCATTCATTGACTGGGTTCTAAGACGGTGCGAGTTGACCGAGCCAGGCCAGGTTGCCGGTAAGCATGAGTATGCCAACAATTATAAGCAGTACTCCACTTACTATGGAAATTACCCCCAGATAACGGTTTATACTCTTCCATAGCGGCATGATTGCTCCCCAGACTAAACCGAGAATGATGAAGGGAATACCTAAACCCAGGGAGTAGATAGTGAGCAACAGGGCACCTTCGGCAACAGTTTGAGAACTCCAGGCTAAGGTCAGGATGGCGCCTAGTATCGGGCCGATGCAGGGCGTCCAGCCTAAGGCGAAGGCAGCCCCGATGCCGATAGAGCGTAGGTAACCGGGGTTGCCACCCACTGTCGTGTTTAGACGTTTTTCATAGTTCAGCCAGGGTAATTTGAAGGCGGCTATTAGGAATACACCAAAGGCGATAATCAGACCGCCGGCTATCTGGCTGAGTAGAGTTGAATAGGCGGTTATGGCTGTACCTATCAAACCAACTGAGGCACCCAGGCCGATGAAGATTATGGAGAAGCCAAGCACGAAGCTGAGGCTGTGAAACAAAGCTGGCAGGTAGCTTTTCCTAGTATTGGGGTCGATGGCGGTAACGCCAGCCAGGTTAGCTAGATAGGCTGGTACCAGGGGTAAGACGCATGGCGAGAAGAAGGAAAGTAGTCCGCCGGTAAAAGCGACGATGTAGGAAATATCTGTCATTTGCTGTCCTGCTTCGCCAACGTGCCATCCAGCAGTTTCTTTAGCTGCTCCTTGGGCTGGTAGCCAATTGCATGCTGTACAGGTTTTCCGCCTTGGAATACCATAATAGTCGGGATGCTCATAACTCCGTACTTTGAGGCTACAAATGGGGCTTCATCTACGTTAACCTTGGCGAATTCTATTTTCCCCTTGTATTCATTGGCTAACTCCTCGACGATGGGAGCAACAGCACGGCACGGACCACACCAGGGTGCCCAGAAGTCAACCATCACTGGCTTTTGTGAATCTAAGACAGCTTTTTGAAAGCTATCGTGGTCTACATTCGTTATGTTTTGTGACACGGTCTCGGCCTCCTGATTTTTTTATTTGGATGACTTTAAGGCTACTCCTTTGTCTGTGCAAGGGTAGCACATTCGATGCAGGCATTATTATCAATGCAGCTATTGCTAGCTACAATACAATCTTTTAATATGGCTTGCTCTCCTATTGTAACATTTTGCCATAGAATTGAGTTTTCTATTATAGCACCATCCTTTATTGTACAATCTGTGCCAATAACCACTGGCCCTTTGAGCTGAACGCCCTTGCCAATGGTGCAATCTCTATCAACTAGTATTGGTCCGGTCAACTTGGCTTGGGGATGGACGGAACTCTTTTCGTTTATCCGGATTTCCTCAGGCGTGAAGGCAACCTGGACGCTTTTGCCGAACATTAAATCGTGGTTCAACTGTAAATACTGCTCTGGAGTCCCAGCGTCAATCCAGTAGACATCGGTTGCGTAGCCGGAAACAGGCTCTCCGTCAGCTAAGAGTGCGGGGAAGACATCGCGTTCAAACATAAAACGTTTGCCTTGTGGGATACGCTTTAGGATTTCAGTTTCAATAATGTAAACGCCGGCATTTATCATGTTGCTTGTAACCTGCTCACGCTTTGGTTTCTCGACGAAGCGGGTTACCCGCTGATTACTATCGGTTTCAACAACGCCGAATCTAGTGGGGTCTTCTACGGGCGTCAGGGCGATGGTTACCTTGGCGCCTTTATTTTTATGGAAACGTAGCATGTCGGTCAAGTTGATATCGGTGAAGATATCTCCATTCATAACGAAGAAAGTGTCGTCTATGTACTGCTCGGCGTTCTTGATAGCCCCAGCAGTGCCCATTGGGTCTGTTTCGACGCTGTAAACTAGCATCGTACCCAGTTGGCGGGCATCACCGAAATAGTCTGTAATGCAATCTGGCTTATGACCTAAGGCTAGAATGATTTCTTTTATTTTGTGATTGCTGAGGTGACGAAAGACATATTCAATAAACGGCTTATTCAGGACTGGCACCATAGCTTTCACAGTGGAGTAGGTGAGTGGACGCAGCCTGGTGCCTTCACCGCCAACAAGAATGACTGCTTTCACTGAGCCTTTAGCTTTTTCCTCGGTGATTTTCGCTAATATTTTACTCCGTTTCTCCTGTCTTGGCAAAGTTCATTTGGCCTGTAAATCGAAGTGGAAAAATTGTGTTGCGTCATATGTGGTCTGCTGAGCCATGGCGGACTCGTTGATGCCCTTCAGTGCGGCAACAGCCTTCAGGCTTCTAAAGATGTCTGCGGGTTCAGAGCGATACTTGGTCTCTCTGCCGTATGTTACCGGACAGTCTGTCTCCAGAAGCAGTTTTTCCGGCGGTGTTTCCTTGATAGCCCGTCTGTGCTCCTGGTGGTATTCCGCAGCTGGGGTGGCTGAAATGAAGTAGCCGGCTTCGATTATATCTTTCAGCACGCTGGAAAATCCGGTGAACCAGTGGAAAACAGCTTTTTCAATACCGGTCTCTTTAACCAAGTCAAAACTGTCTTTCCAAGCATAGCGACTGTGTAGTATAACCGGCTTTCTGTATTCCTTGGCTAAAGTTAACAGACGTCTTAGGGTTTCCTTCTGTAGCTCTTTGGAGGCTACTTTGACTACTCTTTTATCGTAATCCAGTCCTATTTCGCCTATTGCCACGATGTGTGCGGCTCTTTCTTCAATGGATATTAGAGTGGCGTCGATTCGTCGAGAATCTAAATTACCTAGTTCCCAGGGGTGTAGGCCGAGAGCCGGATAGACAAGGGTGGGATACTTCAGGCTGATTTCCATCACCTTCTGGTTTGATTGGTGACTTGAGCCAACAGCGACAATGGCTATAACGCCAGCCTCTTTGGCTTTTTTGAGCGCTGGTTCAAGTTTTTCCAGCTCATCGAGATGGGCATGTGTGTCAATAACTTCAAGTAAGTTTTCCTGTTTCATTCTTGTCAGCCCGGGTTTCTATTTTAGATATTGTGATGTGCCATTTGCTCGATGTAAGAAATGACCATACTCGGCTGCATGGTGCCTTTTTCGGTTATTATCCCGGTTACTAGGTTGAGCGGAGTCTTGTCAAAGCCTGGCTCTAGCTCTGGTGCTTTGGCTATGTAACCGTAAGTGTCGAACTTAGCGGTTTCACAGATAGTGAAGAGCGGGATTTTTTTCTTCTTGGCCGCCTGAGCCAGTGTAAGTGTCGGTGTGCCGTTAATAAGATAATCATCGGCTGTTATGCTGTCAGCACCGACTAATGCCTTGTCTGCTTTGGCTATGCGGAGGTGTATATTTTCATCACGTATTACTTCTACTGGAATGTGGTGCTTCATTAGTTGCTCGGCGGTGATTTTCCCGTAAGCTTTATCCCTAAACTTAGATTCAGCGGTGATAACCCGGAACCTTGTCTCTCTCTTTCTGGCTAGCTCAAGGACCTTGCAGACTGTCGAACTATAGCTGCAGGTTATCACCGTATCAAGGTCGGTGATTATTCCGCAGCCGTACTCTACAGCTTTAGAAAAAGCTCTTACCGATGATTTGATGAGCTCGTTTCCCTTAATCTTGGCGAAATTCTTTAGAGAAACTGGGTCCTTTTCACTCTGAGACCTAGTGATAATCTGATTCAGAAGCTCGTTGGTATAGTTAGCTATAGGAGTTATGCTAGGTCTGGCTTTAACAAGTTCTGCGGCTACCATTTGTACTTCTTCAACAAATTCGGTGATGGTACGAGCTTGGCTTGCGTTTACAGCAAAATTTAGAGTGCTGATAGCTTGCCGTGATAGCCAACCGGCACCGTGTACCCTATCGCTTTTGATTTTATTTATTCTTTCGATTATCTTGCTATTCACGGTCTCATTTAATTGCCCTTTAGTATATAATAACTGGTGACGAAAGTCTTGAGTTCTGTTGTGGTGGGCTGAATGGATGAGGAAATTCTAAGGGCAAAATTCTTAGGCTCTCTGGTTGGTACCGCGGTTGGGGATGCTGTTGGCGCTGGTTTTGAGGGTTTGCGGATGGCTGAGCCTGAGGCGATTGAGGCTGCAACTGCCAGGAAAGAGCTTCTAGCCTATACTGATGATACTCAAATGATGATAGGCATGACTGAATCGCTGGTGTATAGAGAAGGTTTTGATGGTGAACATATGGCACATACTTTTGCGCGAAATTATGAGCGTGAGCCGTGGCGTGGCTATGGGCCAGGACCGCCGCAAATATTCAGAATGATAAGGGCTGGTGAAGCCTGGGACAAGGCAGCTGAAAAGATGTATCGTGGCGGCTCTTATGGTAATGGCTCGGCAATGAGGATTGCCCCTGTAGGCGTCTTTTATTACGATGATTTAGCTATGCTGAAAGAGGTGGCTTACAAATCAAGCCAGATTACACATAGCCATGAACTGGGTGAGGAAGGGGCGGCTTTGCAGGCCTATGCAGTGGCTTTGGCTGTGAATCTGGAGACAGCGGAAGCTCTTGACACGCGGGAGTTTTTAGCTAAGCTAGGTGAGTTTGTTAAGCACGAGGTGTACAAGCAAAAATTGGCTAAGGTAGAGATGCTCCTGGGTGAGCTGGATAGGGCTAGAGTGGTGGCTGAGCTGGGTAATGGCGTTGAAGCTTTTAACTCGGTGCCGACAGCCATATATTCGTTTCTTTCCCACTTCGGCTCTTTCGAGGAGGCAATCCTGTTTGCTGTCAGCCTCGGTGGGGACACTGATACCATAGCGGCGATGACCGGGGCCATAGCCGGGGCTTATCAGGGCGTAGACACTGTGCCGAACAAGTGGCAGATGAAGCTGGAAAATCGGATATACATAGAAGAGTTGGCGAAGGTGCTGTATGATGTCTGGGTTCGAAAGAGGCGCGGCAAATAACTCTAGACATGTAGCTCGATTATGTCGTTATCTTGCAGGACATGACCTTGACTGACTCTCTGCCCATCGAATTTTCCCGAGCCCCAGACGACAGCGTACTTCAGTTTGGCTTTGAAATCTTTGTGAATGTCTTCAGCGGCCTCTTTTACTGTGCTGCCTCTTTTCAATATTATCGGGTCAGTCAGGTCTGGCTTCTGCCCCGGGCTTTTGGTGTGGACGCGTATAATTTCCAAGGCTTTGAAAATTCCCTTTTTGAGGTCTTGCAGGTTGTTGCCCTCTGTGCCGGACACTGAAATCATGGGGAACTTGGCGTTATAGCGCGAATTCAATCGGCTCCAACTGGCAGCCGAGCTGTCCAGGTCATTCTTATTGCCTATGATAAGTATTTTCCTTTGCCGTTTGCCGATTGTAGCCTCGGTAGTCTCTTTTGTGGCCGGCACTATGCCTATATTGTCCAGCTCCTGAAGGGTAGCCTCTGCCTGTTCTACTGGGCGGTTGTTAAGGTCGACGATTATAGCTATCAGGTCGGCGTTTCTGGCGATATTATTTAGCCAGACGCGGGAGTCCTTGCCTGTCACTGGCGGTGTGTCAACCAATTGGATTTGGATATTTTCGAATTTCATCATACCTATATTAGGAGTCTTGGTGGTGAAGGGATAATCGGCTATTTCGGGCAAGGCATCGGTGACAGCAGCCAGCAGTTGTGACTTGCCCACATTGGGCAGCCCGACCAGGGCTACCTGGCCGGCGCCTTCTTTCCTGATGTAAAAGCTGGCTCTGCTGGTGGCAGCCTTTCTCTCCGCTTCTTCGGTGAGCTTGGCTATTCTTCGTCTCAGGTCGCCATACAGATGGTCGGTGCCCTTGTGCCTGGGCATGATGGCCAGCATGACTTCCAGAGCCTCGATTTTATCCTCCGGAGTCTTAGCCTGCCTGTAGCGCTTTTCAGCGTCAAAGTATTGTGGCGGTAGGTTCGCTGGCATAGTCTCTCAACCTGTTTTAGTTTAATTTTAGCATAATCCCCCTAGGGAGATTAAGGTTGAGCTTGTTGTGAAACTCTAAATCAAAGCAAAGGAGATTATAGTTATGGATGAATTAGCCAAGACTAGGGAATATCAGAAAATAATATTACGCAATCAGATAGCAATTTTAGATATGATGGAAGCATTGGCTAAAGAATTGACGGGTAAAATTCCAGTAATATCTGTTGAAGTGTCAGATATTACTGGCGGCACTTCAATTATTGATGTCGTACCAACTATTCGAATGGTGAAATTCTGCCAGGAGGCACCAGATTACTTCGCTCTGACGGAGGAATAAGCTCCCATAATTTACATGCATTAGAGTGGGTGTCATTCAAAATGTTTAATTTTTCAACTATTTGCTTAGCATCTGACCACCTGTCGGCATCAAATACATGTAAAGCACTTAACACCTTCGTCCTACTGGGTCTCTTGCCCTCAACAACAATAATAGGAATGTTAAGAATGTCTTCTTTGGACGGGTTATCTTTTATTGCCCTAGCCACATTTTCCATTATTACAACCATTTCTTTAACATCTTGTTTTGCTTTATCAGATTCCTTTTTAGCAGCGATATATTTAAGAATGGCGTCTTCACTCATACCAACCTCCTATATGAATTATGATAGTAGTTTAGATAAAGGAAATCAACTAAAACTGGAGAACCTTGAGGAATAAATAAATGGCAAGTGTTTAAGTAATAATACCAACACATTGCCTAACAGAAGATATTTGGCTATTCATGGCACTATGCAAGGCTTGTGCCTGCGTAACAATAAGCGAGAAGAATTTGGCTCCCCGTAGTTAGTAAAAGAATTGCCCCTTCTGCTACAATGTGATGCGCTTGGCGCCAGGCTCCGGTTCTAGTTAGCTACGAGGAGGGAACAAGAATGAAATGGATTTCTTTGATTGCTTTAATTTTGACCTGTTTGTTATTAGCTGGTTGTGCTAAACCGGTGGAAGTGCCTTCTCCTGAGCAACCATCTGAAGGAGTAAAGATTGAGCATAAGTTTGTGGAAGCTGGCGGGGTTGAATGGCACTACGTTGAAGCCGGCAAAGGTGAGCCTGTGGTTTTTCTTCATGGCTTGCCGGAAAGCTGGTTTTCCTGGCATTATCAAATCGAAACGGTTAGTAAGAAATATCGCGTTATAGCTGTTGATTTGAAGGGGTACGGGCAGTCCGATAAAAGCGATGGCGACTATACAGCCCAGGGGGTGGCGAACGAGCTGATTGCTCTATTTGATGCCATTGGGCTGGATAGGTTCTCACTGGTAACTCATGATTGGGGCACGTTGATAGGCGACTGTATCGCCAGCACTATTCCCGACCGAATCGTCAAGTATATCCGCATGGAAGCGCCAGTGCTGAAGATTGACCCGACCAAGCATCCTCAGTTCGAGCTGTTCAAAAATCAGGATGTGGCCACAGGCATGATGTCACAAGCCAGAACTTTTATTACCATGGTTTATGAACCTCGAACAGTGCAGAAAATCAGCGATGAGGACATGGAAGGCATTATCTTCGAGTTCAGCCGCCCCGGGGTTGCTGAAGCTGTACCTCGGTACTTTAGAGACTTTAGGCTCGAAGACGAGGACGTCCGGCTGGAGCGGTTTAGCAAGATGACATTCCCGGTGCTGGTGCTTCAAGGGGAGAAAGACCCGGCCCAGCCATTGTGGTACTATGAAGGTATTGAAGAGGTCTTTCCAAATGTTGAGTTTCAAATCATCGAGGATTCAGGCCACTTCACGGAGCTGGAAAAGCCGGAGGAAGTTAGTAAGGCCATACTCGATTTCCTGAGCAACTAGATACCTATTGTGAAGGCAGGAGGCAACACGATGGAAAAACTGTCGGTTAAAGAAAGGGTAATCTATCGCTTTATCCTTAACGAGAAGAGGGTTTACAGGCATTGGTACACCAGGTTTCTGATTTGTGGCGTGGATTTAGCCCGGATTCGGGGAGTAGTGTCACGGATAAAGAATTTCTATATGTGGTGTAGCGAATGGTCGAAAGAAGGGGAGAGCCTACTGAAGCTAGCTGAAGACGCCCTGTCAAATGGGAATACTTACACCGCTAGATGCTTATTCCATGAGGCAGCGGGGTGTTTTCATATCGGTCAGCATATCTACTTTATAGACCTTGAGCAGAAGGAAGAGGCTCAGGAGAAGGCCAGGCGGAGTTATAGAAGAGCCGTTGAGTTATACGATGAAGACAAAAGACCGATAAGATTAGAGATACCTTTTCGGGGGATTTTAATTCCCGGTTACCTCAGGCTTGCAGGGCAGCCGAACAGACCGCTGATAATTTATATCAACGGATTGGACAATATAAAGGAAGTTGAAAATCACTATATGGGGAGCTTGCTGACGGAGGCTGGTTTTAACTGCTTCAGCTTCGATGGGCCGGGGCAGGGAGAGATGTGGAAGAACATGAAGATGATTCCTGACTATGAAAAGGCGGTTAGCGCTATTATCGACTGGTTTGAGAAGAATAACAAATACGGTATTAATCTTAAAAAGATAGGAACGTCTGGCTTTAGTTTTGGTGGTTATCTGGCGCCTCGTGCTGCGGCATTTGATAAGAGGATTTCTTGTGCTATTGGAAATGGTGGCGTTGGTTATATAACAACGGAAATGGCTAAAAGAGTAACTCCAATTTGGGCCAGGGATTTGTTGTATGTCACCGGTTTCAAAAGCGTGGAGGAAGCTAGAGATAATTGGGGAGAAATCGACATTAAAAAGGCACCACCGCTGGACCGTCCGCTTCTTATCATTCACGGGGGAAGGGACATAGTGGTCCCTAATCCCACAGAGCAGGTCGATTACATTATGAATTGGGCGATTGGGGAAAAGGAGTTAAAGTGGTATCCTGATGGTGAACACTGCTGTGCCAACTACTTCGATGAAGTGATTCCTTATTCTATTGATTGGTTTAAGAAGCATTTGTTGAGATAACAGAATATTTCAATGGTATAATGCGAGACATGAAACTCAAGGACGTCTTTAAGCTAGTAGCATGTATTGTTGCTTGCCTGGCTGCTGGTGCCATCGGTTCTATATTTACACGGGAGGCGATTCCAAACTGGTATGCAACGCTGGAGAAGCCGGCTTTTAACCCACCGAACTGGTTGTTTGCTCCGGTGTGGACACTACTGTATATACTGATGGGCGTAGCCGCATTTCTGGTCTGGCGTAAGGGATTGGAGAATCGACAGGTCAGGATAGCACTAATCGTGTTCCTGGTGCAGTTGGTTCTAAATGCCCTGTGGTCGGTGGTTTTCTTTGGCCTCGAGTCTCCTTTGTACGGATTAATCGTAATCTTCGCTCTGTGGGTGGCGATACTGTTCACCGTTCTGAAGTTCTTCAGGATATCTTTGGCCTCTAGCGCACTTATGTGGCCTTATCTGCTCTGGGTGACTTTTGCGGCGGTTCTGAATTCATCGATATGGTTATTGAACCGATAAGCCGCAAGCGTAACTAAAGGCAAGTTATCTGCATAACCTATCCCGCTGCACATTAATTCTGGAAATGAAAGCTTCGAAGGATTGTTATGAGTGCTTGCAGAAGCTGGCTTGCCAGGCCGCTGAGCTGGCGGCGAATGATGAGCCGGCTAAAGCCAGAGCTGTAGCAGAGAGCCTGAAGATACTTGGTGACAATTTCTCTCTGGATAGTGTATCTATTGTTATCGCCACCAAAATCCATGATGCCATAAAGAGGATAACCGGAAATTCTGACCCTTACCGGCAGATGAAAGACAAGGAGATCGCGGTCGCCAGAGAGCTGTCGAAGCAGATAAAAGTTGAACATGGCAGCTTTAGAAGTTGCCTCAAGTTTGCCGCTCTGGGGAATACCATAGATTTCTTCAGGCCTCTTGATGTTATGAAGAAGGACATGAAACGGCATGTGGATTTTGTCATCGATGATTCGGAGCGGTTTGAAGCCAAACTTAAGCATGCCCGAAGAGTTCTGTATTTGGCGGATAATGCTGGTGAGGTGTTTTTTGATTTACTGCTTATCAGGTGGATGAGGCAATGGGCTTCTGTTGCTTATGTGGTTAAGGCCTCGCCGGTTCAGGATGACGTTACTGTGGAAGATATCAGGCGAGCCGGGCCTGAAGCTGAGCTAGGCGAGATAATGACCACCGGGACGGCTACCCCGGGCATAGATTTCTCTGTGGCGTCGGCGGAGTTTAAGCGTGAGTTCAATTCTGCAGACCTCATATTTGCCAAAGGCATGGGCTATTATGAGTCTCTATCTGAGATGCCGGCGGAAGGCAGGGTTTTCTACTGTCTCAGGGCGAAATGCCAACCGGTGGCTGATTCCCTCAAAGTTCCACTGAACAGCTATGTGGCAATGCTGAGGTAAAGGCGATCGATGAGGTCAGATGTATTTCGTGATTTCGGTGAGACTGCGGATTCTGGGGCAGTCGGTGATGTCCGGGAAATAGTCGTTGCGGTCGATGAATAAAGCTTTCATGCCGACCCCTCGGGCACCGACAATATCCAAGTCGTACTGGTCACCAACATATATGGCTTCTTCAGGCTTGACCTTAGCTTTCTTTAGCGCTGCCTGGAATATCTTTGGCTGTGGTTTGTCACAACCAACTTCGGCAGAGGTTACCTTGAAATCGAGGTACGGTTGTAGTCCTAACTCCGTATATGTGGACTCCATGTCCTGGACGACGTTGGAAATCAGCCCTAAGATTAAGCCTCGGTTCTCCAGCTCTTTTAAGGTGGGTAAGGTATCATCAAAGGTTCTGAACTCCCACTTATGCTCTCGGATTGCTGCCAGTATTTGAAGTGCCGTGTCACGGCTAGCTTCCACACCAGCTCCTTCGAGTATCCTGGTTGCGTATTCGACGTAAAAGTTGATTTTTTCCTCTGGAGTTTTCTTGTCTACGGGTGAGCGGGAGTTCTCATCACGCCAGTACATGTCTGCTGCAGCTAAGGAGCTAAATAGCGTCTTTGCTTCCACCTTAATGCCGCGCTCTCGGCAGGCATTAGCCCATGCCTCTTCCCGAGGTGGATGGTAAGTGGCCAAGGTGTTGTAGAAGTCAAAGAAGACAGCTTTGATCATGCCGAGTTGAAATTGTAGAGAAAGCGACTTGAGGTGTCAAACTAAAGGTCAATCAGACCTATCTGGTTCCAGGTGAAGCCATCGTTGGTGCTTATGGAGAAGGCGCTCTGGTCGTGGCTGCCGCCACCGGCGGAGCTGGTACCGCAATAAACCGCTTTGCCATCGGGAGACCAGGCTACGCGGGCCTGACCGGGGCCGGTGGGTGTTTTCTGGCTACTCTGCCAGGTGGGGTATGGTGACTGTGGGTTGGATGTAAAGTATACCTGAGGGCCTGGATTGAAAGTGGCTGGCTTAGCCAACATAGCTCCAGCCAACAGCTTGCCCCGGCTGAACATGCCGTAATGCGCCAGACTGCAGATGATATCGTTGCGAACCAGAAGTCGGTAGCAGACGGTGTCATCAAGACGGTAAACGTCATCATTAGGATTGCCGGCGGTGGCTACTCCTGGTGGATTATCAGTCCAGCAAGTGTAGACATGCCGGTGTGCGGGGACGGTGCCAGAGTAATCTGCTGGCAAGGCTATATCGGCATAAGTTAGCGGTGTTCCTGGTGTGTCTTGGCCTGATTGGCAGATTTCTACAGGGTAGCCTGCGGAGCTATTCCAGATTGTGGTATCTCCGCCAAGGTCCCTGATGCCGATGTAGAGGTAGGTGTCATCGGTAGCTGGAGCGGGGCCAGTGGCGGTGATAGCCAGAAGAGTGCCGTCAGCAGCAAACCCTGGTGGATACTCGATGGCGAAGACGTCGGCGTTTGACCAGCCGGTGGCGCCGGTGCTCATGTCTTTCCAGTTGCTGGGAAATCCACTGGTTATGTTCACCAACACTCTGCCGTTACCACTGCCTGTGGAAGTGCCTACGGCTAAATCACGGCGGCCATAGCTTGGCGATATGGCAATGCAATTGACTTGCTCACCGCCACCTAGTTTGCCGCTTAATCCGGTGGCAGTGAAATTGGCACCACCATCAGTGGACAGATAAACCTCAGTACCGGCATTGGCAGCTACGGCAACGATTTTCGGGTCATCCGGGGCTATGGCTAGTTCTGTCCACGGCGCCGCTGCAGGAAGGCCTCTTGTTATGTCAGTCCAGCCGATACCGCCGTGGTCTGATTTGTAAAGCTTAGCGTTTGGGGAATCGACGGCGTAAATGGTGTTATTGTAGGCGACAGCTATGTGGCTGACATCGCTATTGGGCACTGTAAGCAAGGTGCTGACGATAGGTGTTACGACTTGGGGCTTTTCTTCCGGTGGGGCTGTAGCTATTGTGAATTTGACGGTTGCTGGAGTGGGGTCAGAATTGCCAGCTTCATCTCTTGATTTGACATAAAATGTGTAAGTGCCGTTAGGCAAGTCATTGTATATCCTGGTGGTATCAGCGGTGAACGGAGAATAGTCTGTATCATAGCCTTCTAGATAATATGAGTAGGTCAAGTTAATGGTTAGAGTTCTATCATCGCTACCAATCCATTCGAAGGTGACTTTGTTGTAGCTGATGGTTTCAATCGGGGCGATGGTAATTACTGTTTGAGGTTGTGTAGTGTCTGGAGTTGGTAGTTCTGGTGGGGGTGGCGGTTGGGGTGATGGTGTTATGGGTTTAGGGCTGCAAGAGATGTTTGCCAAAACCAGCAGAACCAGATACACAATGCATAGTATTCCGGGCTTACTGATTGTATTCATCGGCTGACTTATGCAGTCTTAGTGTGTTTCGATTCTAGCATAATTGTATAGAAACATCACTTTTGGGGTCTTTTGACACTCAGACATAAAGTTGATAAGCTTGGTTAAGCTTCTGAGGAGGTTAAATTGCCTGAGGAAAAGAACAAAGTGGACATGGAAAAAATCGTCTCCTTATGTAAGCGGAGAGGTTTCATCTTTCCTAGCAGCGAGATCTACGGTGGGTTGGGTAGTTGTTGGGACTATGGGCCGCTAGGGGTGGAGTTGAAGCGGAACGTTAGAGACGCCTGGTGGCGAGCAGTAGTTCAAGAACGGGATGACATGGTTGGTATAGATGCCAGCATAATGATGCATCCCCAGACGTGGGTAGCTAGTGGTCATGTTGAGGGCTTTTCTGACCCCTTGGTAGAATGTAAGGCCTGTCACTTCAGGTGGCGGGCCACTGACCTGAATGGTGATAGCTGCCCCGATTGTAGCGGCGAGCTGACGGAGCCGAAGCAGTTCAACTTGATGTTCAAGACTTTTATGGGGCCAGTGGAGGATGATGCCAGCGTTGTTTATCTGCGTCCGGAGACAGCTCAGGGTATTTTTGTTAATTTCGATAATGTACTGGCTACTTCAAGGAGAAAGTTGCCTTTTGGTATTGCGCAAATGGGCAAGTCATTTCGCAACGAAATCACAACTGGTAACTTCATCTTCAGAACCAGAGAGTTTGAGCAGATGGAGATCGAGTACTTCGTCAAGCCGGGCACTGATGAGAAGTGCTTCAATTACTGGGTGAAGGAGCGCTTCAATTGGTACTTAAAGCTTGGAATCAGAGAGGAGAACCTGCGCCTTCGCCAGCATGCTAAGGAAGAACTGGCTCATTATGCCAAGGACTGCGACGATATTGAGTATCTTTTCCCTATGGGTTGGGCGGAACTAGAGGGCATTGCCAACCGGGGCGACTTCGACCTTGTGCAACATGCTAAGTATAGCGGAAAAACCTTGAGCTACTTTGATGAGGAGACAGGGGAGCGTTATACGCCCTATGTTATTGAGCCTTCGGCCGGTGTTGACCGCTCGACGCTGGCTTTCCTTATAGATGCCTATGATGAGGAGCTAGCTGAAGGGGAAACCAGGGTGGTTTTGCATTTTCATCCAGAATTAGCTCCAATCAAAGTGGCCATTCTGCCTTTAAGCAGAAATGAGAAGCTGGTGCCTCTAGCTAGGGAGGTATATGCTGAACTTCGCCGACATTTTATGACGCAGTATGATGATGCCCAGAGCATAGGTCGGCGGTATCGTCGGCAGGATGAAATCGGTACCCCATTTTGTGTTACTATTGATTTCCAATCGCTGGAGGACAAACAGGTTACTATTCGAGAACGCGATAGCATGGCGCAGATTAGATTGGCGATAAAGGATATGGCGAATACCTTACAGTCTAAACTGAGCGGTGAGCCCTTTGCTACACAGTCACTATGGGAAACTAGGACACCAGGTACTTCGGAATAAATAATAAATAATGAAGATTCTCCATTCTTTTGAACTCCGTCTGGGCGTGGAGACTTTTGATGTCGACTCGGCTACGGGATCCTCGACAAGGCTGATTGATGTTCTCAGGGCTCTGGGCGAGGTGGTAGAATATGCAGTGGGCAATGGTGTTGACTTGGTTATCTTCTGCGGCGATATACGAGGCTCTTAGAGAGGCTCATTATGCTACTATTGCCGAAGCAGGCAGGAGATGTGCTTTAGATTGGGTGAGTGGACGAGCCAGAAGTTGACTCCGGTTGAAGGCTAAAGAAATACTTAGAGACTAAGAAAGTATTTGATGAGTGCCAGGAGGTCTTATTTGGATATGGCGAAAGGTTGATATGGGAAGCGGAGCAAAGGATAGAAGAAGGTATGGAGGTTGGAAGTTAAGATGAGGTTAAAGTTTGGCATAAGAGCTAAAATTCTTATCTTTTTTTTGGCTTTGTCTTTTATCTCACTGGGTGTTACTAGCTCACTGGCATTTCGTACCATATATCAGGTCAGGGATATTGCCAAAAAGAGTAGCGCTACCATGGTAGACGAAGTTGCGCGTCAGAGCATTGTTGCTTTGGAAGACCTGGGCCGAACTTTAATACAGCGGCGGGCACTGTATGTTGCCAATGAGATGGAACTCTTTATGCGGTATCATCCAGCCTTGAGCATTTCCGAGTTGACGGGGAATAAGGAGCTGGGCGAGATAGCAGTTCAACGTGTAGGACAAACTGGGTCTACAATGGCCTATGATAAGACTGGCACGGTCTATTTCCATAGCACCCCTCAAATGGTGGGTGTCAACTTACTTAAGGTGGGTGGTGAGCCTGTCTACTTTGCGTCTATCGTAGGAAGGAGTTTTAAGGGAGAAGCCTCAGGCATTTATGACTGGGAAGATACTAAAGGGGAGGTCAGGACAAAATATATGCATTGTATGCCTGTAGAAGGTACGGAGTTTGTAGTAGCGGCATCTACCTACATTGATGAGTACTCGGCACCTGCCGGGGAGTTAGAAGCTGAGATAACTTCCACAGTTAAGAAGGCTATGCAAGACATAAATGAGAGAGTAGAGAAAACGCAGTGGATTCTCACTGGTGTTTTCGGTGGCATGATTCTTATTGCTGCTGCAGTGATATTTTTACTATCAAGGGCGATCACCCGGCCAATACTGGCGTTGACCAAGGGTGCTGAAGTCATAGCCAAGGGCGAGCTTGACTATAGCATTAGTGCTGATACTGGTGATGAAATCCAGCAGTTGGCTGAGCAGTTCAATGATATGGCCAAGGCTTTAAAGGAGTCCTATACTGACCTGGAACGAAAGGTTGAAGATCGCACCAAACAGGAACGACAGAGAGCGGAGCAACTACGTACCATAAACGAGGTTGGCCGTAAGATTAGCTCTATCGTGCATCTTGACGAACTATTACCGTATGTAGGCAACCTGCTCCATGAGACCTTCCACTACTATAATGTCAACATCTTTCTGATGGAACCTAGCTCTGGTAAAGTTGCGCTTAAAGCGCTGTGTTTAAGCGGACAGAAAGGGGTTATACCGGTGCAGGTGCCTCTGGAGGTTGATGAGGAGAGTATAGTTGGCTGGGTAGCTCAGACAGGTGAGCCGATTTTGGCGAATGATGTAAGTGAGGATTTTAGGTATCGTGCTGTCGAGGCATTAAGAGACACTAAGTCTGAGCTTGCTGTTCCTGTCAAGATTGGGAACAACGTTCTTGGAGTTTTGGATATCGAGAGCACCGAAGTTGATGCTTTTGGCGAAGCTGATTTATACACTGCCCAGACGCTAGCTGACCAGCTGGCTGTGGCTATTGAAAATGCCCGTCTCTACGAGGAGACACGTCAGATAGCAGTTATGGAGGAACGTAACCGCATGGCCAGAGAGATCCATGACACACTGGCTCAAGGATTCAGCGGCATTATTCTACAGCTTGAAGCAGCTGAACAGGCATTGGGTGAGGATGTTGCAGCAGCGGAGCGGCATTTGAATCAAGCTCGAAGCCTGGCTCGAAAAAGCCTAGCTGAAGCTCGGCGGTCGGTGTGGAACCTACGGCCTCAGGCTTTGGAACAGCTGCCTTTAGTTGAGGCGATTAAACAGGAGGTAGATAAACTCAGTCAGGGCGTTGGTGTGAATGCTCAGTTCGATGTTTTTGGTGTGAGGCGTGGCCTGCCGCCAGAAATAGAAGCAGGTCTTCTGCGCATTTGCCAGGAGTCCCTGACTAATGTGAGGAAACATGCCAAAGCTACTGAGGTGGAAGTGAGTCTGACTTTTGATGAGTCAGCGGTGGAGCTGAGTGTTAGCGACAATGGCGTTGGCTTCAGGCCAAGAGCATCAGGTGGTGATGAAAAGAAAAGGGATACCTTCGGGTTAGTAAGTATGCGGGAACGGGCTCGAGGCTTAGGAGGTACATTTGAAGTACAGAGCAGAAGAGGTAAAGGAACGCTGGTTAAGGTAGTTATTCCTACCAGCAAGGAGGTTTCGCAGTGGGAGCTATAAAGATTTTGATTGCTGATGACCATCCGGTGGTTAGAGAGGGGTTGTTTGCCATGCTGAGCAGGGAAGCTGACTTTGAGGTGGTTGGCGATGCTAAAGATGGGGTGGAAGCAGTGAATAAAGCCAAGGAGTTGAAACCGGACGTAGTGCTTATGGACCTTCGGATGCCGGAGATGGATGGTGTAGAGGCTATGCGTCAGATAAAGTCAGTGGTGCCTGATGTTAGATTCATAATCCTGACCACCTATAGCGATGACGAGTATATATTTAGTGGTATCGAAGCTGGTGCTCGGGCCTATCTCCTTAAAGATGCTCCGAGAGAGGATTTATTCAAGGCAATAAGGGCTGTTTATCAAGGTGAGTCACTTATTCAGCCAGTGGTGGCATCAAAATTGCTTGACCGTTTCTCCGAGCTATCTCGTCGGACACCGTCTGGTGATGAGCTTTCCGAGCGAGAGTTGGAAATATTGCGTCTTATGGCTAAAGGTGCGGCTAATAAAGAGATTAGTGCTCAACTTAGCATTGCCCAGAGTACGGTGAAGACGCATATTGCTAATATTTTTCAAAAACTGGGAGTGAATGACCGTACCGAAGCCGTAACTCAAGCTCTTAAGAAAGGTATAATCCGTCTTTAGTCATGCTAAAGTATTACTTAACATCGGATAGAAGGTTGACTTTAGGGTCACCCTTTTTCCGCAGGTGAAACCAGCCACTATCCTGATTGTGTAACTGAGTTAAGACGGTAAACTTAACTTAAGATTAAGGTGATTGGCGATGATATAAGTCACACCTAAGAAAGGCAAGCCTGGATATCAGTAGAGGTGAAATGGAAAAGATAAAGGTACTTATAGTCGATGATAATGAAGTGGTAAGGGAGGGACTCAAGAGCATCCTCGAGCCCCAGACTGATATAGATGTGGTTGGGGAGGCTGTGGATGGCCTTGATGCAGTGACGCAAGCGGAAAAGCTGAACCCGGATATCATTTTGATGGATGCTCACATGCCCGGCATAGATGGCACAGAGGCAACCCGTCGAATAAAGAGGAGCCTGCCCGATGTCAAAGTTTTATTTTTAACGGTCTATGGCGATTATGTCGGGTCAGCGCTTGATGCTGGTGCTAGTTGGTACCTGACCAAAGATTGCAGACGTCAGGACTTGATGGAAGCCATCAGGGTTTTGGCGCGGAGCAACCGAGCAAAAGCGAAAAAGGCCGGCTGAGCACAGTTGTTTGTAATTTAAGAAATTAGGCAGCAGTTTTAGGTATCATCTGAGCGAGCCCATAGCGTTTTCTTTGCCTCTTATCGTTGAAGCCTTTCCCGGAAGACTTTTGTTGTTAATGTCGATATGTAAGCATATCTGGACAAGGGCTTGAATTGCTCTCAGAGTCTGTTAGAATTGAATTAAGCTGCAGGGGGCAAGGCTAGTTTGAAGTATTTTTAGGAGGGGGTGGAGCGATGCCTATCTATGTGATGTTAACAACCTTGACTGATGAGGGCAGAAAGACCATTAAACCTGTTTATCCCTTTGTTTGTGGTATTGCCCTTTCCTGCTTTATGGGGGAGGGTCAGGGTAAGTGAGAAAGTTCAGGCCATCCTACACCTGAAGCCGCGTACGGTTGATGATCTCTCGCTTGGCAGCATCGGGGAGGTCATCGAAATAGGCGCAATAACCGGATACGCGTACCACCAACTCTGGATATTTCCCCGGATTGCGCCGGGCATCCTCCAGCATCTCAGGGTCGAGCACATTCAACTGCATTTCCAGCCCCTTTGAGCCGAAAAAGCCCTTCACTAGACCGGTAAGTATGTCCAACCCTCGGTCGCCAGCTATAGTATTGGGGTCGAAACGGAGGTTCATAGCATAACCGTTTGGCGACAGTGCCGAGTCCACGTGCGCCACGGAGTTAAGCAAGGCTGTCGGTCCTAGCCGGTCACAACCGTTGGTGGCGCCCATGCTGGCAGCGAGCGGCTCCCCAGACTTTCTACCGCTGGGTAAAGCCGCTGTTCGCTTGCCGAAAGCTACATGGCAGGTCACGGAATAGAAACCGGGCACATAGGGACCGCCACGTGTATTGCGGTGCTGGGCTAAAGCTGAGTGGAAAATATGCACCACCTGATTGGCATAGCCATCAGGCAGGCGATGGTCATTCCCATATTTAGGGGCTTTGAGCAGTTCAGCCTGGAGTTCAGGAGACGAAGCGAAGTTATCACGCAACGCCTCCAGTACCTTAGCCATAGTATACTTGCGACGCTGGAAAACCACATAATCCAGAGCCGCCAGCGAATCAGCTAGGTCAGCCACTCCCACCCCCTGAATGCCGCTGGAGTTATATAAAGCTCCGCCAGCAGTTACATCACGTCCTGATTCCAGACAGCCATCTACCAGCATGGACGAAAATGGCGTGGGGTGATAACCACGGTTCCCCTGTTCAATCACCTGCAGGTCATTTATCATCCGTGCCACCATATACCTCACCTGCGTCTTAAAGGCTTTAATCACCTGGTCAATGCTGGTGAAAGAGATGGGGTCTGAGGTGGCTGCGCCAATTTTACGTCGACCGTTGAGCCGTCGGCCACCATTGAGCGCCAGCTCAAGGCAGAGAGGAAGATTAAATAATGCCGCATCGGTGGAGAAGAAGCTCTTTCCCGGCAGAGCCAGCTCCACACAGCCGACCACGGCATAATTTCGTGCCTCCTCCAGTGGATAGCCATGAGAGACAAGCGAGGCTATGGCCGCCTCATCATTGAACAGGGCTGGCACCCCATTGCCTTTCCTGGCCACATCCGCCGCTCGCCTCAGATAACTTTCAGGAGAACCGACGTGGATGCGTGCCTGATAGTTCGGGTCACGCAAGCCAGATTCCTCCATCACGTCGAGAAAGATATGGGTAAGGTCATTAACCACGTCTTTCCCCTCTCGGTCCAGACCCCCGACTATCGCCGCCTGCACCACCAGGTAGCCGCCATGATATTGGCTGACCCCCTCGGAAAGCAGGAAGACATGCTCAGTTGCCTTAGCCGAGAAACAGAGCAGCAGTTCGCGGGCTCGTTGTGGAGTGATTCGCTCTTCTTGTAGGTCACGCTGGTAGTAAGGATAAAGATACTGGTCCATCCTGCCGAAGGAGATAGCGGAGTTGAGCCCTTCAAGGCACACCGCCATATGCGTCAGCCACAGCGACTGCAGGGCTTCATGAAAAGTGTCGGCCGGGTTATATGGGACTCTGCGGCAGATGCGGGCTATTTCCTTCAGCCCAGCGGCACGCTCCTCATCCTTTTCCTTAATAGCTAAACGCTCAGCCTCGTCCCCTAGCCGCCCGGCATAATCAACCAGCCCTTCACAGGCAACTCTCGCCGCTCGGTGGAGGTCACTTTCCTTTCCCGCCATAGTTTCCAGATAGCCTTTTACACCCAGCCTGAGCATCTTCTGGTAGTTAGGCAGGAAGTGCCCGATGCCGCCGGCTTCGTTAATCAAGTAATAGGTAGCCTTAAGCTGCTCCAATACATAGCGCAGCAGCTCACGCCGACGCCCAGAGAAAGCCCGCACCGGCATATTGCGGAAAAGCCAGTAAGGAAAAACACCGAACAGCAGCTTCAAGCGGTCGCGCCAGGGGATGTGCAAAGGGGTTGTCTTCCTCTTATCAATCCACAGCAGGTCGGTGGCCATGAAGACACCGCTCAGCTCGGGCTGGATAATAGCTGAGATGCGCTGGCTACCCATGCTACCCACGATGAGTTCATCTGGATAGATGCGCACCGACTTATGCCTTAGCAGATGGCGCAGAGCCTTAGCCTTGCGGATTATCATCGGCTCGGTTGGGTCATCGTGATGTTTAAAGTAGTCGGTGATGAGATATGCCCGCTCCGGGCACATGTGGACTTGGGTGGAGAGAAGTTCATGCTTTATGCGCCTAAAGCGTGGCGAGGCTTCTTTCTTTTCCACAGTGCTAACCTGCTTTGCCATAGATGCCCCCTTCTTGCCAGCAGAATAGGCCATTCCCCACCGCAATGTCAAGGACTGGTTCTCCCTAACTCTGCCTCTCTCCCGCCAGGAGAGAGGAGATCCTTTTAAACTAGATGCTCTAAATAATCAGGTCATCTGCAAGTTAGCTATAGAGTTGGGCTCTAGGGGGCACTCTTTAGACAATGACCATGGCGGCTATTGATGTTGACAGCTTTATCGCTAATTTAAAGAGGAAGTGACTATATCTAAGCCTAGCTTTGCCCCCTGAAGCCGCTGAGATCCTGATTATCTTAAACGGGCCAGAACTGCTTCGTAGTTATCGACGATGCTTTTGATGACCTCGCCGACGCTTTTGATTTCCTTAATCATGCCGGCTATGGAACCGCAATAGACTTCGCCACTAGTCAGGTCTCCTTCGAACTGTCCGGTCCGTGACCTACCACTCCCAATGAAGGCTAGCAGCTCTTCAACTGAAGCTCCAGCAGCTTCCATCTCCAATAGTTTGGCGGCCAGTTCGTTCTTCAGTATCCTGGTTGGTCCAAGTTTCCTACCGGTAATGACAGTGTCAACGTCGCTAGCTTTTACTACTGCCTCTTTGAAGTTTTTGTGGGCAGCACACTCGTGTGTAGCCACAAAGCGGGTGCCCATCTGGACGCCATCGGCACCCAGTGCCAGAGCAGCTACTACGCCTCTGGCATCAGCAATCCCACCAGCGGCTACTACTGGGATTGTTACCGCATCTGCTACCTGCGGTATCAGGGTAAAAGTAGTAAGTTCATCTAGGCCGTTGTGACCACCGGCTTCATAGCCCTCTGCAATAACTGCGTCCACGCCTCGTCTTTCGGCACTTTGGGCATGTTTCACTGCTGCAACCAGATGGAGGACTTTTATCCCGGCTTCTTTGAGTCGGCTTGTGTATATGGCTGGATTACCAGCGGCTGTCACCACTACTTTTACCTTAGTATCAATGGCCGCAGCGACCAACTCCTCGATCTGGGGATTGTTCAATATAGGTAGATTAATTCCGAAAGGTTTGGAAGTTAAGCTTCTGGCTATTTCTATCTGCTTTTTTAGATTTTCTACCTGGTCGCCATTGAGGCTCATTCCGGCGGTAGGACTGATTAAGCCCAAGCCTCCTGCATTGGAGACCGCCGCAGCCAATTCAGCATTGGTGATCCATACCATTCCCCCCTGAATTATGGGGTATTTGATGTCCAACAGGTCACAAAGTCTTGTCCTCTTCATTAATCAGGCCTCCTTTTAGATTAACTTGAATTCTATCACGTTAACCAGTCCCATATCAGTCAACCTAATTTCTGGTATTACTGGTAATGCGATGAATGAAAGAAGAGCGAAGGGTGCTGGAGGAACATTTCCTAGCCCAGACGCGGTTTTTTCCACCTTCTCAAACTTTTTGACAACTGCTTCCAGTGGCTCGGATGAAAGTAGTCCGGCGACAGGTAGCGGTAAAGCTGCCAGAATTTTGCCGTCGACGCACGCTACTAACCCACCTTGCAGCTTTTCTATCTCCTTGATTGATGTGAAGATGTCAAGGTCGTTTGTGCCAACCGCTACTATGTTATGAGAGTCATGGGCTATGGATGAGGCTAGGGCACCACGTTTCAGTCCAAAGCCGTTGACCATCCCCAGGCCAATATTGCCACTTGTCTTGTGCCTTTCCACAACTACCAACTTTAGTATATCTTCTTCTAGGTCAGGCATGACTACACCATCTTTGGCTTTAACCCTCTCAATTCTTTTCTTAGTGATTATCTGGCCGGGGATGATTTCGATAACTGGAAAGTTTTCCCCACTTGTGGTTAATTTTAATACCTCTATGCCGAAAGGCTTGATGCGGACGGTATCCGCCAGCTCTTTGGCAGGAGCTTTTAGTGGTGGTAGAAGATAACTGCCTTCTCTAGCTACCAGGCCGCCTTTATAAAAGACCATATCTATTTCAAGTTGCGGGAGGTCGGTTATGGTTATGAGGTTGGCTATGTAGCCGGGAGCGATGCCGCCCCTGTCGTATAGCCTGAAATACTCAGCGGTATTGATGGTTGCCAGTTGTATTGCCCGCACTGGCTCAAGTCCGCTTTGTATTGCCTTCCTGACAACAGCATCAATGTCGCCCTCGTGGAGCAAATCGGAGCAACTGCGGTCATCGACAACAAAAAAGCATCTTTTAGACGTTTTAGCATTAACCAGAGGTAGAAGAGCATTCAGGTTTTTCTCCGAAGAGCCTTCACGTATCATCAAGTACATTCCCCTCCTCAGCTTCTCCCTCCCTTCCTCTGTGGTGGTCGATTCATGGTCCGAGCGGATGCCAGCAGCTAGGTAGGCGTTTAGCTGTTTGTTAGTGACGCTCGGGGCGTGCCCATCGATGAGTTTACCTTTTGCAGCGGTTACCTTGTTTAGAACTTGCTTATCGCCGAAGATAACGCCGGGGAAGTTCATCATCTCGCCAAGCCCAATAACGTTCTTCATCTTGAGTATCTTCTTAATATCCTGGGTTTTGATCTCGGCTCCACTGGTTTCCATATGGGTAGCTGGCACACATGATGGAGCCATGAAGAACATGTCCAGCGGTAACTTTTGTGCCCAGTCCAGGACGAACTTTATACCTTCGAGGCCGGACACATTGGCTATCTCATGAAGGTCAGTAACTATAGCTGAGGTACCTCTGGAAACCACAGCTTGGGCATACTGGGCAGGATGGAGCATAGAGCTCTCGAAGTGGCTGTGGCCGTTTATTAATCCAGGTGCTAGATAGCTGCCATTGAGTTCAATTGTTTTTTTGGCCTTGTGATAATTGCCGATGCCGGCAATCCTATCGCCGTAGATAGCTACATTGCCTTCTTCTATGATGCCGACGAAAGTGTTTATTATTTTGGCGTTCTTTAGCAGCAAGTCTGCTGGAGTGTCCCCACGGGCCACTGAGATCAGTTTAGCTAAGCTCATATTCTGTTCCTCTGGCAAACTAATCTATGCAACATATATCTTGCAGATGGCGAAACTTTTCATTCCAGTCAATTCCGTAGCCGACTATAAACTTGTTGGGCACAGTGAAACCGAGGTAATCAATGGTCACCGGAACCTTATGTCGTGAGGGCTTGTCGGTCAGGGCACAGAGCTTTAAGGACGCCGGTTTTTTCTTTCGCAGGTAATCTATTAGGAAAGAAACGGTCAGCCCGGTATCAACTATGTCCTCAATTACTATTACATCCCTGCCTTTTATTGGTGTCTTAAGTCCCTGCACCACTTTCACCTTGCCTGAAGTTTCCGTGCCTGCGCCGTAACTCGAGAGTCTGACGAAGTCAGTTTCTACAGGTAAGCCAAGCTCACGAACTAGGTCAGCCATAAAGATGAAGGAACCTTTAAGGATGCCGATGAGTAGTGGTTGTTTTCCTTGGTAATCCCATCTGATTTCAGCAGCCAGCTTAGCTACAGCCTGCCTGATTTCCTCTTGCGTGATTAGGACCTTAGGCTGTGGGGACATGGGCGTGATTATACCCTTAGATGGTTTTCTTTGTCTATACAGTGGGCCTAGGGCCTCGTTTTAAGGGCTGTCAGCGCTTAACGATCAGTTTCTTCACAGCTTTTTGAAGACCTTCGATGGTTAGCTCAAACATGGGGAAGATTTTTCTAATCATTAGAACGGTAGGTTCGTTCCAGTAGTTGGGTGATTCGGGGTTTAGCCAGACGCAGTGGCTGAAATGGTCAGCGATTTGCTTAAGGCGGGCTATCCCCGGCTTGTAGTTTCGTTCATAGTAGTAAACGGCGCCGTAAACACTATTTAGCTCCGATGGTGCCATCCAAGCATCTCCTACCAATATCACCTTATAATCTTGCTCCATTGTGTGCAGTAGATGGTTGGTGCTTATTGCGTCCCGGCGCTCGATGTCTTTGTAAACGTAGTCGTAGATGCAGTTATGGAAATAGTAGTATTGGAAATCCTTGAAGTGAGTGCTGCGGTGGGCAGCTGAGAAAAGCAGGCTGCAGAGATGGACAAAGGGGTCCATAGAGCCCCCGACATCCATAAGGAGGAGTAGCTTGACCTTATTCTTTCTGCTTCGCCTCCAGATTAACTCAATGTCACCGGCATTCTTGGCAGTAGCATCGATAGTTTTATCCAAATCTAGCTCGTCCTCTGGCCCGGTGCGATTCAATTGTCGTAGCCCTTTCAGGGCTACTTCGATTTGGCGGATATCGAGCGTCAGGTCATGACGGTAGTTGCGGAATTGCCTTTGTTCAGCGATTTGGATAGCGCTCCTGCCTCCGCCTGCGCCACCAATCCTGAAGCCGGCTGGATGTTGTCCAGAATGCCCAAAAGGCGAGGTACCTCCTCTGCCTATCCAGTAGGCGCCTCTGTCATGTTGTTCTGTTTGTTCTCTAAGCCTTTTCTCAAGCTCCTTGAGCAGTTCATCCAAATCCATAATATCCAGCAGTGCTCTCTCTTCTTCAGTAAGGAAAATTCTGTTGAAGGGGTCTTTAAGCCAGTTCAGGATTTGTTCTGAAATTTCTGGTGGAGCTTTTATACCTTTGAAGTATTCCTGGAAGGCGACATCATAGTGGTCAAAGTAAGCCTCGCTTTTGACCAGTATAGCTCGGGCGAGATAATAGAAATCGTTCAGGCTGGAGATGTAACCTCTGGACAGAGCTTCCATTAGGGTCATCCATTCTGTGATTGAAACTGGTACTTTTCTTTCCCTTAGGGTGTAAAAAAACTCAGTAAACATGCAGGTGCCTATCTACCGTTTTTAACGTGGCGTTTCGTAACTGTCTACAGTTTTTGTTGTTTGTTTTTTCTTCATAAAGGTGTTTACGAAATAAGCATAGTCTGTTTCTTTCTTCAACAAGGTGCCGGCAAAGGGGATTTCAGTGGGTATTGCCTCATATGGTGTACTGCTGGCGATAAGGACACGAATCCAATCTATCAGCTCGCTTGTTGATGGCTTCTTTCGGAAGTCGTCGATCTTCCGTAGTGAGTAGAATGTTGCCAGAGCCTGGTGAAGTAGCTTATCCTTGATGTCAGGGAAGTGCACCTTCACTATCTCCTCCATGAGCGTAGGGTCAGGGAATTCGATGTAATGGAATATACAGCGTCGGAGGAAGGCATCAGGGAGTTCCTTTTCAGCATTGCTGGTTATGACCACTATAGGTCGATGAGTTGCAACAACTGTCTCTCCTGTCTCCGGTATATAAAAACTCATCTCATCTAGCTCATTTAGCAGGTCGTTAGGAAATTCGAGGTCAGCTTTATCTACCTCGTCAATGAGGAGCACAATCTCCTCTTTAGAGACAAAAGCCTCTCCCAATTTTCCCAACTTTATGTATTGCCTAATATCGGAGATATCTTTATCCCCGAAGCGGCTGTCGTTCAGTCGTTGGACCGTATCGTAAACATATAAGCCTTCTTGGGCTTTGGTAGTTGATTTTATGTTCCAGACGATCAGACTTTTCTCTAAACCTTTGGCGATACTGTGGGCCAGGAGCGTTTTGCCCGTTCCAGGTTCGCCTCTGACCAACAAAGGCCTCTTTAAGGCTATGGCTACATTAACCGCATTTCTCAGAGCTTCAGAGGTAACATAATCGTGGGAGCCTTTGAATTTGTCAAAACCGTCATTAACCATTATTTAAAATTTGCCTCCATTAGTGTTTACGCTTTTTGCCACTCCGTTGCTAATTGTAGCCGATATTGGAATGTGAAGCAATTTGGCCACTTAAGGCTATTTTAATGTGTAGGCTTTTTCGTAGTAGGAACATATGTTGGAAATAGCTTTTACTGCTCTCTGGAGAGAGGGCGATACGGCAATGCCGGCTTGAAGGAAGCGGTCTTGCACTCGCCTTCTTTCTGTCTCTATGTCTATCTTGTCAACATCGGTTGCTAGTTCTCCGAGAATAACCAAGAGCGGCTTTTTGCCCTTTTTTCTTATGTCTAGCAGCACCTCGACGCGTTTCTCAGAATCTGCTCCAGGTATTCCTGCAAGTTGTTGGGTTCCGTATAAGAAAATACGGTCAATGATTATGGTATCTATTCCATCCCAGAAAAGTAGGATTTCCAGGACTTTATGCAATACCGAAGAGGGGATTGTGGGAGCTCCTACATCAACTGGGTTTCTGATGCTTGTCCCGGCTGGAGGAAGGAGGGCCCTTAGCTGTTGCTGGATGTCGGGTGGTGATGTGGGAATTTGGAGCCCGAATTGTTCACAGATATCGCTGGCAGCTACTCCTACTGAGCCTCCTCCACCGACTACTGCAACCTTTCGCCCGACGCTTTCTGAGAAGTGTGGGAATAGCGCTGTGGTGTCAAGGAATTCTTCAAAGTTGTCTATTAGTACCGCCCCGGTTTGTTTGGAGAACGCTTGCCATATAGCTTTTTCTCCACTCATAGAGCCGGTATGGCTATTAACTGCTTTTTTACCGGTTTCTGTGAGCCCACCCTTCCATATAATAAGAGGCTTTTTACCAAGGAGGCTCTTGGCAAGTTCGAAGAAGCGCCTTCCCTCCTTTACCCCTTCGATATAAGCTGCGACGATTCTGGTCTCAGGGTCATGAGCCAAGTACTCTAAGAGATCGCTCTCGTTGAGGTCGCAGGCGTTTCCGTAGCTTATAGCCTTACTGAACCTTAGCCCGTATCCACTGGCTGCCCAGATGAAGTGGGTGGCTATTCCGCCACTTTGTGAAATGAGCGCAATGTTACCGCTTTCTTTTGGATATTTAGGTCCGGGCAGGAGTGTAAGTCCTCCCAGGGGACAGTAGACGCCAAAGCAGTTGGGACCTATTATGCGGAGCTTCCCTTTAGCTAGCGCTATTATTTTTTGCTCGAGCTTTTGCCCCTCTGTGCCAGTTTCACTGAAGCCGGCGGTAAAAATTTCCACCGCCCGAATTCCTCTAGCCACACAGTCTTCTATAATCTGTGGGACATAGCTTGCCGGTGTGCTGATATAAGCGAAATCAACAGGATCTGGGATGTCCCTAACGCTGGGATATACTTTTAGGCCTAGTATTTCGTTACCATCGGGGTGGACCGGATATAGCTTACCCTTAAATCCGAACTCTATAAGCGCCATCAAGAACCGATTACCCTGTTTACCCTCTTCAGCCGAAACACCTACAACAGCCATGGAGTTAGGGTGAAATACAGCTTCGAATTCTTTGAATTTGTCCATTGGTTATTTGGGCTTGGTTGAAGATTTATGTTTTAAGCAAGGCATGAAACCAACAAATTTTACACCAATGTGAGCTTGATGCCAAACGGACTTTTGATTTGCAATGATGTTAAGCTAGAACATGATTTTTATCAGTGAGGTGTTTCCTACCCTGGGCGGTTGAAGACTCGCACAAAAAATTTTGAAATTATCAAGAAAATGGTTCCGACCCCTTGACAAAAAGCAAATTTGGTGTTATACTTCTTGGTTACTGCATTGGTATGCCTTAACGATTTCCTATTAGATCTTCCCCCAATTACAATCCATAGTTACGATCTATCTCTCGATTAAAGTACCACTTTTGAGACATTTGTCTTAATTTCTGATGGGAGAACTATGTCTATTTCATTAGTGCCGGAAAAACCAAGCATTGCTTTGGAAAAGAGAAAATCCTTCGCTAAATTGCCTGAGGTCTTGGAGATCCCCAATCTTATCAAGGTACAACTTGATTCCTTTGGTTGGTTTCAAGAAGAGGGGTTAAGGGAGCTTTTCCAGGAAGTTTCACCGATTCACGACTTCACCGGTACGCGGTTGGAGTTGCATTTTGTCGGCTATGAGTTTCGTCAACCTCCATACTCAGCAGACCAATGTCGCCAACGGGATGTGACATACGCTGCCCCGCTCTATGTTAGGGCCAAACTCATAGTCAAAGAGACCGGGGAGATTAAAGAGCAAGAGATATTTTTCGGTGACCTTCCTATTATGACGGAGAAAGGCACCTTTGTAATCAGTGGTGCGGAGAGGGTAGTGGTTAATCAGCTGCTTCGTTCCCCGGGTATTTATTTTGGCTTGCAGGAAGACTTGGCTAGTGGGCGTGAGCTGTGCACTGCCAAGTTGATTCCAGAGCATGGCACCTGGCTGGAGTTTGAAACTTCCAGCAGGGATGTTATTTTCGTTAAGGTGGATGGTAAGAGAAAGATCCCCGTGGCGATTTTGCTACGTGCTATCGGCTATGACAAAGATGGCGAACTGCTTGGGCTTTTCCAGGACGTGGAAACATCGTCGGAGCATACCTTCATACAGGCTACAATGGATAGGGAGCCCTTTGTCAAGACCAGGGAAGAAGCTTTGGTTGATATTTACAGGCGATTGCGCCCTGGCGAACCGCCTACTGTTGAGAATGCTCAAACACTCTTAAACAATCTTTTCTTTAATCCCAGACGCTATGACTTGGGAAGAGTTGGCCGATATAAGCTCAACAATAGATTAAGTCTTAACATTGATGAGTGTCACCGCTGTTTAACAAAGGAAGATTTTATAGAAATAGTGCGACGTATTATCAAAATTAACAATGGAAGTGAAGAACCGGACGATATTGATCACTTACGTAATCGACGCGTACGGACGGCAGGGCACCTTATACAAAACCAGTTCCGCATTGGCATGTTACGTTTAGAGCGGACGATTAAGGAACGCATGAGTATAGTCGGTCCGGAAGCTGCCACCCCAGCTACCCTGATTAATAACCGCCCAATAGTTGCTGCTATGAGAGAATTTTTCGGTGGTTCACAGCTCTCACAATTTATGGATCAGACTAACCCCTTGGCTGAACTGACTCATAAGCGTCGTCTCTCAGCAATGGGACCCGGGGGGCTTTCTCGTGAGCGCGCTGGGTTTGATGTTCGAGATGTGCATCACTCCCATTACGGGAAAATTTGCCCCATTGAGACGCCAGAAGGGCCGAATATTGGTCTCATTGGCTCCCTGGCAACTTATGCGTCAGTTAATGACTATGGCTTTATACAGACACCCTATCGCAAGGTCACCCAAGAGGTGCCTAATACCGTTGAAAATCTGATAGGCAGGACAGTTTTGGAGGACATCGCCGATTCGAGTGGAAATGTCATTGTTTCCAAAAGGAACTTGGTTACTAAAGAGATCGCTAAGAAGATAGCCTCTTTGTCCTCTCGCACTGTAAGGGTTGTTCCTTTCGTCTCTAAACAAGTTGAATATCTAACCGCCGACGAAGAAGAGCGCTATGCAATTGCTCAGGCTAATGCGCTTCTTGACCAAAGAAACGAGTTTGTTGAGGATAGAATTGGGGTCATAAGAGGTGGCAAATACCTTAAGGAACCTGCAGATGAGATAGATTTCATGGATGTATCACCGAAGCAGATTTTCAGTGTCACTACATCTCTCATACCTTTCCTTGAACATGATGATGCTAACAGGGCTCTGATGGGGTCAAACATGCAGCGTCAGGCTGTGCCTTTGCTTCGTCCTGAAGCTCCGTTAATAGCTACGGGAATGGAAAAGGAAGTGGCTAAGTATAGTGGACAGGTTATATTTGCCAAAAGTGGTGGTGAAATCGTTTCAGTTGACAGTACTCAAATCACGATTGCCGAAGAGAATGGGAATGAACATGTTTATCCATTAATGAAATTCATTCGAACTAATCAGGGAACATGTGTTAATCAGCGCCCTATAGTGTCTAAAGGTGATAAAGTCGAAAAGGGGCAAGTTATAGCTGATGGTTCAGCAACAGATCGTGGCGAGCTTGCCTTAGGGCAAAATATCATATGTGCCTTTATGAGCTGGCGGGGATATAATTTTGAGGATGCTATTATCATCAGTGATAGACTAGTCAAGAATGATAGGTTTACCTCCATCCATATCGAGAAATCTGAAATAGAAGCCCGCGAGACAAAGCTGGGCACAGAAGAGATTACTAGAGATATACCTAATGTAGGCGAGGAGAGTCTGCGCGATCTGGACGAGTCCGGCATCATCCGCATAGGTGCTGAAGTTGGGCCAGGTTCTATTTTGGTGGGTAAGATCAGTCCGAAAGGTGAGACCGAGTTAACTGCTGAGGAAAAGCTACTACGAGCTATCTTTGGTGAAAAGGCCCGCGAGGTTAAAGATAGCTCTCTCAGGGTGCCACATGGTGAATGGGGGAAGGTGATTGATGTAAAAGTTTTCTCTCGACATAATCATAGTGATTTACCGGCAGGTGTTCATTATCTAGTACGGGTGTGGGTTGCACAGAAGCGAAAAATCTCTGTCGGAGACAAAATGGCTGGCAGACACGGCAATAAAGGTGTTATCTCCTGTATCTTGCCCGAGGAGGATATGCCTTGCCTGCCTGATGGCAGGCCAGTGGATATAATTCTCAATCCTATTGGTGTCCCATCACGCATGAATATAGGGCAAATCTTGGAGACCCACTTAGGTTGGGCTGCTGAAACATTAGGTCTTAAAGTGTTAAATCCGATTTTTGACGGAGCTAATGATGTTGCTATTGAGGATGCTTTGGCTAGAGCATGGATAGTCCGGCAGGTAGGCACAATCAACCAGGCAAGTAGAGGAGATTTTAACTCTGTTAAACTTGACCAGGCTAAGGCTTGCCTTGCTGACAATGGATATAACGCTGAGAAAGTATTCGATGATGGTTATCCCGGAGAGGCGAAGAGAATTTGTCTCCGCTTATGGCTTGAGGCGCTAGGTGTTAAGGTCTATGGACTTAGTGATGAGCAAGTGGAGGAGGCTGTGGAAAAGGTTTATCTTGAACGGAAACAATCGCCGCCTATATTCGGCAAAGTCGATCTTGTTGATGGCCGAACCGGTGAACCATTCGATCAGCCGGTGACCGTAGGCAGCATTTACATGATGAAGCTTATTCACCTTGTTGAGGACAAAGTGCATGCTCGGTCTACTGGCCCTTATTCTCTAATCACACAGCAACCTCTTGGTGGAAAGGCTCAATTTGGCGGGCAACGATTTGGTGAGATGGAAGTATGGGCGTTGGAAGCCTACGGTGCCAGTCATACGCTTCAGGAATTGCTCACTGTTAAGTCAGACGATGTAGCTGGTCGAGCCAAAGCTTATGAGTCACTTGTTAAGGGTGAAGATATATTTCAACCTGGTGTTCCTGAATCCTTTAAGGTTCTTTTTATGGAATTGCGCAGTCTAGGTTTGGCTGTTGAGCTGCTTAATGAAGAGGAGGAGATGGTAAGTTTCCTTGAAGAGAGGAAGAAAGTTGGAACTACGCTTAAAGGTTTGGGCTAAAGGAGACAGATGACTGAAGTTAATGATTTTAATGCTATTCGTGTTTCGCTGGCCTCACCGGAGCAAATTAGAAGCTGGTCCTACGGAGAGGTGACCGAACCTGAGACAATCAATTATCGAACCCTGAAGCCAGAAAAGGACGGGCTTTTTTGCGAAAGAATCTTCGGGCCAACTAAGAATTATGAGTGTTATTGTGGGAAGTATAAGAAGATACGCTATCGTGGCGTTACCTGTGATAGATGTGGGGTTACGGTAGAGCATTCCAGGGTACGCCGAACGCATATGGGCCATATCGAATTAGCTGCTCCGGTGGCTCACATTTGGTTTGCTAAAGGAGTGCCTAGTCGATTGGCATTGCTTCTTGATATATCCCCTCGAAACTTGGAGCGGGTGCTTTACTTTGCGCAATATGTAATTACTTCGGTTGATGAATCGGCGCGCGATGAGCAGATTAGAAAACTCAAGGAAAGGCTATCTCAGCAGATTATGCAGAAGGAGCAGTTGTTGGCGGATCAAGTTGCTGAGATAGGGGCAAAATCTAAGTCGCCACGAGACCAGGAAGACCTGGAAAAAATAAATCAGTTACGGCGCGATTTTGCTGATAGAAAAGTCGAGCTTGAAGGTGAGTTACACGATAGAGTATCAGAGTTAGAGAACCTGAGACCGCTAAAACTTCTTACAGAAAGCCAACGTCAAGAGCTTAAGCAGGAATTTGGTGACTTTCTTGAAGTTGGCATGGGGGCGGAAGCCATATTGGACGTTCTTAAAGACATTGATCTTGAAAAACTACGTCATGATCTCATTGACGAGATCCGCTCGAGTTCGGGCCAGCGTCGCAAGAAGGCCAGCAAGCGATTGCGTGTGGTTGAAGCTTTCTGGCGCAGTGGAAATAAGCCTGAGTGGATGATATTGATTGTGCTCCCGGTATTACCTCCGGAGCTTCGTCCTATCGTCCAACTGGACGGAGGCAGATTTGCCACCAGCGACCTTAATGATCTTTATCGCCGTGTGATCAATCGCAATAATCGTCTCAGGCGACTGATCGATTTAGGCGCTCCAGAGATCATCATCCGCAATGAAAAACGCATGCTTCAAGAGGCTGTTGATGCACTTGTCGACAGCGGGCGAAAGGGACGAGCGCCGATGGTCAGTGGCATTCACAAGCTAAAATCACTGTCTGACATGCTTCGAGGCAAGCAGGGTCGTTTCCGCCAGAACCTTTTGGGCAAACGAGTAGACTATAGTGGTCGTTCGGTCATTGTTGTTGGTCCTGAATTGAAGCTCCATCAATGTGGTTTGCCCAGACATATGGCCTTGGAATTGTTCAAGCCCTTTGTTATGCGTCGTTTGATTGAGCAGGGCTATGCTCATAACATCAAGAGTGCTCGAAGACAAGTAGAAAAAGCTAGACCTGAGGTGTGGGACATTCTGGTAGAAGTGGTCAAGGAGCGGCCGGTATTGCTTAACCGGGCTCCAACATTGCATCGCTTAAGTGTACAAGCTTTTGAGCCTGTACTTATTGATGGTAGTGCTATACAGATTCATCCCTTGGTATGCGCCGCTTTTAATGCTGATTTTGATGGAGACCAAATGGCCGTTCATGTACCTCTCGCTCGGGCAGCAGTTAAAGAAGCTAGGGAGAAAATGCTTAGCGTCTATAATATGTTGTTGCCGAGTTGCGGTGAGCCGGTAATGACACCAACTTTGGATATGGTTTTAGGTTGTTATTATCTCACCAATATCAGACCTGGGGCCAAGGGCGAGGGGATGGTTTTTTGCGATTTTGAAGAAGCTAAGCTTGCCTATGCACTAGGCATTGTCAGCTTAGATGCCGAGATAGAAGTAAGAAACAAAGATGGAGACGGGCAGAGATTAAAGGCCAATGTTGGTCGGATTCTGTTCAACGAAGTCTTACCTCCTGAATTTCGATTTTATAATCAGGTGATGGACAAAGCTGCTTTGAAGCGCTTGGTGTTAGACTGCTATCGTTTATTGGGAAATGACCCCACAGTTACTATGCTTGACAATCTTAAACAGCTCGGATTTGAGTATGCTACTAAATCGGGTACCACAATTGCTGCGAAAGATATTGAGGTGCCTCGGAATAAAGCAAAGCTCCTTGAGGAGGGTGATGAGAGAATAGCTGTTATCGAAAGTCAGTTTAACCGAGGGCTGATAACTGAGGATGAGCGTTATAGCAGTGCGATTCAAGTGTGGACAGAGACTACGGATAAAATCACAGAAACCATCTCCCAGTCCTTAGATCGCTATGGTGGCATCTACATGATGGCAACCTCGGGAGCAAAAGGAAATATTTCGCAGATCAGGCAAATGGCTGGTATGCGAGGTTTAATGACTGACCCGTCAGGAAGGATAATTGATTTCCCTATCAAGTCAAGCTTTCGTGAAGGACTCTCGGTCATGGAGTATTTTATATCCACTCACGGTGCTCGTAAAGGATTGGCTGACACCGCTTTGAGGACTTCAGATGCTGGTTATCTCACTCGCCGCCTTATTGATGTTGCCCAAGAGTTGATCATATTCGAAAAAGATTGTGGTACCGAAGAGGGTAATTGGATATTTGAGAAAGCGGAGAAAGGATTATTGGCGCCTCTCAATGAGCGGCTGATTGGGCGTCTAGCTGCGGTTGATATTATTGACCCAAGTACTGGCGAGATTATCATCCGTGAAAATGAAGAAATTGATGAGGAAGAGGCAAAGCGCATTACCGAGGTTGGCATTGCCCGGGTATATGTGAGGTCACCTCTTAGTTGCCATTCCCGCCGTGGTATCTGTCAGCACTGTTATGGACGTGATCTTGCAAGGAGGGGGCTAGTGGAAACTGGCACAGCTGTAGGCATAATTGCTGCCCAGAGTATCGGGGAGCCGGGCACCCAACTTACACTGCGCACCTTCCATACAGGGGGTGTGGTTGGAGCTGATATTACTAGTGGTTTGCCAAGAGTAGAGGAACTGTTTGAAGCCAGGGTGCCAAAAGGACTGGCTGTTCTCTCTGAAATCGATGGCGTTGCAGATGTAATTGAGACCCAAGATGTGCGGAAAATAATAATTACCAGTTCTGAATCATATCTAGATGAATATACATTACCGCCAGGAGTGGAGGTGGTTGTGAGCAATGGGCAGTGGGTTGAGGCCGGAACAAATCTTGCTGCTTTAGCACCCCCCTCTGAGAAAAAGGCTAAAAAAAGCAAGCAGCCAGCAGTTATAGAAGAACATCCGGTGGTGGCTAGGGTTGCCGGTAACGTAGTTATTGAGGATGGGCACCTCTACATCAAATATGAAGAGGTTGAAGAGCGAGAGTATATAATTCCATCTGGGAGCCATATTCGCGTTAAATCGGGCGATAGGGTGAAAGCTGGAGACCAGTTAATTGATGGTGCTGTTGATCCTCAGGATATTCTACGCATTATGGGCAGGGAGGCAGTGCAGCAGTACTTACTTGAAGAGGTGCAAAAGGTCTACCGCTCGCAAGGTGTGAACATTAATGATAAGCATGTTGAAATTATTGTACGCCAGATGCTCAGGCGAGTCCGTGTCGAATCCCCGGGTGATACCGAGCTTCTGTCTGGAGACCTAGTCGACCGCTTCGAGTATGAGGGTATAAATGCTAAGGTTTTGGCTGAGGGGGGTGAACCAGCTACCGCTCAGACTGTTCTCCTCGGGATTACACGAGCTTCGTTAAATACAAGTAGTTGGTTAGCTGCTGCTTCTTTCCAAGAGACTACGAGAGTACTTACCGAAGCAGCAATTTGGGGTAGAACAGATAGACTCCTCGGGCTCAAGGAAAACGTAATTATCGGTAAGCTCATTCCGTCTCAAGCTTCAGCCATAGTCGGGGAGGATGAGGAAGTAGTTACAGAACAAATAGATACTTCAGCAGTGCCGGAGGACAGGCTGTTACCTGAGTTAGAGGCTAGGGATAGTGAGGCTAAGGATAGTGAGGCTGGGGATAAATTAGATTAGGTTGGAATTTGTGGCTTGAAAAATCCTCGCCATCAAGCGAGGATTTTTTATTGAGCATCCTGCTTCTGTTAGCTTTGGTTCGTTGACACCCTGATATGATATAATTTTACTTAGTTAGCTTCCTGAGCAATGAGAGATAAGGAACTAAAGACACGGATAGTGTCAGGTAAGCCCAGTGTTGACGATGTTTCCTTAGATACTAACCTTCGCCCCAGGCGTCTTCGTGATTTTATAGGGCAGGAGAAGGTTAAGGGTAATCTCGAGATAGCTATTGCTGCTGCTCATAAACGCGGAGAACCGTTGGACCATGTTCTTCTTTACGGGCCTCCCGGCTTGGGAAAAACTACATTAGCCTACATTATCGCTGCTGAAATGGGCGTCAATATCAGGGTTAGTTCGGGGCCAGCTATAGAGCGTCCCGGAGATTTGGCAGCTATCCTGACTAATCTCCAAAAAAACGATGGTTTTTTTATTGACGAGATTCACCGACTCAGCCGTCCGGTAGAAGAAATACTTTATCCGGCAATGGAAGATTTTGCCATAGATATAATTATTGGTAAGGGACCTGGTGCCAGGAGTTTACGCTTAAGTTTACCTCGTTTTACTTTGGTTGGTGCTACTACCCGTTTTGCCCTGATGAGCCCGCCTCTGAGGGACAGGTTCGGTGCTGTTTACCGCCTTGATTTCTATGATGAACCGGCTATAAAGGCGATCTTAAAGCGTTCGGCAAGCATTCTCAATATAGATATAGATGAAGTCGGCATTACTGAGATTGCCTGTCGAGCCCGAGGAACACCGCGGGTAGCTAACAGACTGCTTAAGCGAGTACGTGACTATGCCCAGGTAATGGCAGATGGGGTAATTACCGAATCTGTTGCCGTTGAAGCGCTTTCTAAATTGGAGATAGACCGTATTGGTTTGGATGAGATAGACCACAAGGTCCTGCGTACTATAATCAAGAAATTCGACGGTGGGCCAGTCGGACTAGAAACAATCGCAGCTTCTATCAGTGAAGAAGCAGATACAATAATGGATGTTTATGAGCCTTATCTTCTTCAATTAGGATTCCTAGAGCGGACACCTCGGGGTAGAGTGGCTACCAGGCTTGCCTGCGAACACCTGGGAGTTGCTTATAAGAGGGGGCAGTCACCTCAGGCAAGCCTCTGGTAAGGGTTACTAGGTGTTTTTCCTTTCCTGTTGCTGGCCAGCAGCATAAAAGAGCCGTCGGACTTGAAGTACAATGAGCTTTAGAAGCGGATTTGCTAGCCTGCTCATTTTGACCGCTTTATTGCCATCATCGGCTTGCCAGCAGCCATCTGACATGGCTATGGTGATCAAAGTTATCGATGGCGATACTATTGTTATTGATGGTGGTTATCATGTGCGTTATATTGGCATCGACTCTCCCGAGAGCGATGAATTCTATTGCTTGGAAGCGAAACAGGTGAATGAAGACCTAGTAGCAGGCAAAAAGGTTAGGCTGGAAAGAGATATTTCTGACAAAGATAGCTATGGAAGATTACTGCGCTACGTTTATGTTGGCGACAACTTTATCAATGCCGAGATGGTAAGGCAAGGTTGTGCCTGGGCTGTAGCCTATCCCCCGGATGTTAAATATCAGGTCTATTTGGAAGCCATGGAAAAAGAAGCCAGACAAACAAAACGGGGATTCTGGAGATAGAGATAACCTTTTTTCTTTCCCTTGCTGGTTTTGTGGAATAGAGTTAACGAGTGGATTTATTGGACAGCTTTAGCGGTTTCTGGTTAGCCTCTCTTATTCTTCGGTCCAGGATTGCCGGACCAAGAAGAAGTAGTAAGGCCAGCAAAATGAGAAATAGCCAGCCGCCGAAGCTAATAGCACTCTTGCCTCCCAAAGCCATTATCACCAGGATCAGTATGTCTAGGGTTAATAGAGCTCCGACTTTGGCCCAGCGCTGTTTGATGCGGATGAAAGTGGCTACAGTCAGCGCCAATGCTGCGAAGCTCAAAGCAATTAGAGTGGCGGATTCATAAAGTTGTTCGTGCCACATGAGTTTATCTTCGAATTCTAGCGCTAGCATCCAACCTAAAACTGTAGGAATTGGAAGTAACATGAGTGATGCAAATAGCCAGTCTTTCTTTATGGTTTGCTTGGTTACGGAGAATATGATGAGCAGAGCTAAGGGAACGTAAGCAGTGGCTGCGAACCAAGCCCAGTTGCCAGGTAAATATATCAATAGGATGCCAACGGCTATCACTGGAATTAGGCAATAACCCAGCCAAGGGAATAGCCAGGCTGGCTTGCTGTGAAACCAGCCATAGATTACAGAGCCGACAACTGCAACTAAGATTCCAAGTAGCCAAAGGGTGTTTTTCCAGCAATGCAGAGCGAAGAGCGCGGCAACTAAAAGATGGGGCAGAGCGGCGAAAAAAGCTTGACGCCAACTACCCTGACTATATACTTCGTATATTTGCCGAGCGACAAGTTGGGGAGCACCCATGAGCCGAGTTGCGGTTGCAGTTGCCTCTTCCTCGGAGAGTCCAGATTCTATTAATTCGTGGCTTTTATCTTCAAGGTGTGCATGAAGCTCTCGTACCACATCGCTTTCGATTGTGGGCTCAAGCCTTAGGTAGTTTTTGAGGCTATCTGTATAGTTCAGCTTAGTTGGCATTGCTTGTTAACCAGTTACTGGTTGCATGATTAAAGCCACAGCCGTAGAAAAGTCTTGCCAGATAGCTAATCTTTCAGCCAGGGCTTCTTGCCCCTTTTGTGTTATGTAATAGTAGCGCCTTTCTTGGCTGCTTGACAGTTGCTGCCATTTGCCCTGAACAAGCCCGGCCTTTTCAAGGCGGTGGAGAGCTGGATAGAGAGTACCTTCCTTGAATTGAAAGTAGCCATTGCTTCTTTTTTGTAGTTCTTTTATGATTTGGTAGCCATACATTGGCTGATGGTTGATCAAACAGAGAAGCAAAGAGTCGGTGCTGCCTTTGAGCAATTCGCGTTCGTAATGCATATTTTTACACCTCGCTTAACACGTCAGGCTTAGTTTTAAGGATAGCATCAACAGGTGTTACCGTCAAGTCGGCAGCTTTATTTGACAAAAGCGATTTTTAGCTGTATATTATCTATAGTTTTTATCCTCTGGTGGTTAGAGCGAGGTGGAACCACCCGTTCCCATCCCGAACACGGAAGTGAAACGCCTCAGCGCAGACGATACTAGGGGGGCAACTCTTTGGGAAAATATGCCACTGCCAGGGGGTTTTTCTAAACCCCTTGAAAGAAAATTTTCTCTCTGCGGCACACGGTATCAAGATTATCCTGAAGCTTTGACACTTCAAGCCAAACGTCTTATAATTTTAATTGGCGGTGTAGGTTGAGCGAGCATAAAGAGGTATAAAGGACAAGGACACATATGGCCAGCAGGTTTGAGAAATTTTCAGAGAGAGCTCGTCGAGCCCTAACCCGTGCCCAAGAGGAAGCTCAACGTTTTGGGCATAATTACATTGATACTGAGCACATATTGCTAGGTTTGATAGCTGAAGAGGATAGTGTAGCCAGCAAAGTCCTAGCTAACTTGGGTATACTTCCGAATAAGATACGAGCTGCTGTGGAGTTTGTGGTGGGGCGGGGAGAGAGGTCAGCAATCGGCGAAGTCGGGCTTACTCCTAGAGCAAAAAGGGTGATTGAACTTGCGGTTGACGAAGCTCGTCGATTGAACCATAGCTATATAGGCACTGAGCATCTCCTGTTAGGTCTGTTGCGTGATCGTGAGGGTGCAGCGGTTGGTGTTTTGGAGAGCTTTGGTATTACCTTCGATAAAACTCAAGCTGAGATAAACAATGTTCTAAGCCAGAGCTCATCTCAGCCCCGTGCTGTTGCCCGGGGCACTGGTCGGACACCGGTCTTAGACCAGCTTGGTATTGACCTGACTAATGCAGCTCGGGCTGGGAAACTTGACCCTATTGTTAACCGTAACAAGGAGATTGAGCGAGTTATCCAAATACTCAGCCGTCGCACGAAGAACAACCCGGCGCTTATAGGTGAACCGGGTGTTGGCAAAACAGCGATTGTTGAAGGTCTGGCACATCGAATAGTGGCAGGCGAAGTCCCTGAGACGCTGCAAGGCAAACGGCTGGTGACTCTTGATATAGGTTCGTTGGTAGCTGGCACGAAATATCGTGGTGAATTTGAGGAAAGACTTAAGAAGGTCATTGACGAGATAAAAGGTGCCGGCAATTGTGTGGTTTTTGTTGATGAGTTACATACTATTGTCGGTGCCGGTGCCGCCGAGGGTGCTGTTGATGCCTCCAATATCTTGAAACCGTCGTTGTCACGGGGTGAGCTTCAGTGCATTGGTGCTACCACATTGGATGATTATCGCAAGTATATTGAGAAAGACGCTGCCTTGGAGCGTCGTTTTCAGCCGGTAATGGTGACTGAGCCGACTGTGGAGCAGACTCTGGACATACTGCGAGGCATTAAGGTGCGTTATGAAGAGCATCACAAGTTAACTATAAGTGATGAGGCTTTGCAGGCTGCAGCTTCTTTAGCCGCCAAGTATATACCTGACCGGTTCTTGCCTGATAAGGCTATTGATTTAATGGATGAGGCTTCATCTCGAGTGCGCATAATGCGAGGTGGGGTGCCTATCGGTTTGACTGAAGCCAGACGGGCCCTGGAGACTGTACGCAGGGACAAAGATACTGCCATTTCTTCTAAAGAGTATGAGTATGCTGCCGAGCTGCGTGACCGTGAAGTACAGTTGGTGGACAAAATCAATGGTCTGGAACAGAAGTGGCAGGCGGAGCAGCAACAGGAAAAGCAGGTCGTGACTGAGGAAGATATAGCTGAGGTAGTCAGTATGTGGACTGGAGTCCCCGTAGTACGTTTGACCACTGATGAAACCAGCCGACTGCTGCAGATGGAGGAGGCGTTGCACCGACGCATTATTGGCCAGGATGAGGCTATAAATGTTGTGTCTAAGGCGGTGAGGCGTGCCCGAGCCGGCTTAAAGGAGCCTCGTCATCCTATTGGCAGTTTTATTTTCCTGGGACCAACGGGTGTGGGCAAAACCGAGCTGGTAAGAGCTCTAGCCGAGTTCATGTTCGGCAGTGAAGATGCTATGGTCCGCCTCGATATGTCTGAGTTTATGGAGCGACACACCGTGGCTCGACTGGTTGGTGCTCCTCCCGGATATGTGGGCTATGACGAGGGGGGACAACTGACCGAGGCAGTGAGGCGAAAGCCCTATTGCGTGATACTGCTCGATGAGATTGAGAAGGCACATCCTGATGTTTTCAATATATTGCTTCAGATTTTTGATGATGGTCACCTGACCGATGCTAAAGGGCGCAGGGTTGATTTCCGTAACGGTATAGTGGTCATGACTAGCAATGTGGGTGCCAAACATATAAAAGGTGTTATGAGCATCGGCTTTGCCGCCCGGACCGATGAAGAAAAGAATCGCCACACTGAATACGAGAAGATGAAGGAAAAAGTTCTTGCCGAGTTAAAGACGACCTTTCTACCTGAGTTTCTAAATCGCATTGATGAAGTGGTCGTTTTCCATTCTCTCAGTAAAGAACAAATCCGTCAAATCGTCGATCTTATGCTTGGCCAGGTGGCTAAGTCGGTAGGCGAGAAGAATCTGAAACTGGAAATCACCGATGCTGCCCGTGATTTTCTGGGTGAAAAGGGCTACGACCCGACTTTTGGAGCACGGCCTCTGCGCCGTGTGATTCAGAATGAGGTTGAGGATAAGCTTTCTGAGGCCCTACTCCGTGGTGAGTTCAGCCCCGGCGATACTTTGAATGTAGACTATGACGGTGAAAAGATTGTGATTCGAGCCGCTGCTGGAGCCTTATCAGGGGAGGGGGTAGCAAAAGAACTGAATTGAACCGTGTAATTCCAGCTTCTCGATAGTCTGATTCTACTTAGGGCGGGACTAACCATAGATTATTGACCCCCGCCCTTTTTAATATTCAAATCTGTTGCTCGGCGGTTTTGGCATTGATTGAAGGGTTGATAATTTGAATAAGCCTAAATCCAAGACTGTCTTTGTCTGCCAGCAGTGTGGTAAGGAAAGTCCGAAGTGGTTAGGCCGTTGTCCTGGTTGCCAGGAGTGGAATAGCTTTGTAGAAACTGTTGTCACCGCCTCCAGCCAAGTAGCTACTTGGCTGTATTCAGAGGAAAGCGCCCCACGCGAGCTTTCCAAACTGAAAACTGAGGCATATCCCCGGCTGAATTTTCCTTTTACTGAGTTCAATCGTGTTCTGGGTGGTGGTCTGGTGTCTGGTTCCTTGGTGCTTGTCGGTGGTGACCCGGGTATTGGAAAGTCTACACTTTTGCTTCAAGCCTCATCGGCAGTGGCTGAGAGAGGAGACAGGGTGGTATATGTTTCCGGTGAGGAGTCACCACACCAGCTTAAGCTCAGGTCGGAACGCCTTGGAATAGGTGGTGACAGACTTTATATTCTTCCCGAGACTAATCTTGAGGCTATTTTGGGGCGCTTGCAAGAACTGTCGCCTAATTTGGTGGTTGTTGATTCTATCCAAACTGTCTATATAGAGGAACTAACCGGAGCGCCAGGTAGCGTTGGCCAAATACGGGAATGCACTTTAAGGCTTATGCGATGGGCAAAACGAGCCGGAATTCCAGCTCTTATCACCGGACATGTCACCAAAGACGGGGCTATTGCCGGCCCCAGAGTATTAGAGCACATTGTCGATGTGGTTCTTTATCTCGAAGGGGAGACATTTAGCAGCTATCGGATATTAAGGAGCACCAAGAATCGCTTTGGTTCCACAAATGAAGTCGGCGTTTTTGAGATGAGCGGTGGGGGTTTAATAGAGGTGGCTAACCCGTCCGAAGCTTTTTTGGCTTCACATCGCGATGGAGCAGTTGGTTCGGCTGTGGTGTCCACCTTTGAGGGAAGCCGCCCTCTGCTGGTGGAAATACAGGCTTTAACCAGTCTAGCTAGCTTCGGTCCTCCGCGACGCATTGCCAATGGGGTTGACTTTAATCGGTTGCTCTTAATAGCCGCTGTGCTTAGCCGGCGTGCTGGTGTTAACCTTTCCAATCAAGATATTATAACCAATGTTATCGGTGGTATGCGGATTGGTGAGCCGGCTGCCGACCTGGGCATTGCTCTGGCGATTGCGTCGAGTCACCGGGATGCTCGGGTTGCCCCGGGGCTTGTAGCTCTTGGTGAGGTGGGGTTGAGCGGTGAGATTAGAGCTGTGCCTCAGTTGGAAAGGCGAATTGCTGAAACGGCCAGATTGGGCTTTAAGCGTTGCCTCATCCCTGAAACCTCATCCAAGATTTCGTCCGCTGTGAAAGGCGTTGAGCTTTTGACAGCAAGCACTGTAGCTGAAGCCCTCCGGCTGGGTCTTGTCAGGACGCCGAAGAAGTGAGTGTATCCAGGTGAAGAGCCGCATGTCTCAAACGGGAGTTGTCATTGTTGGAGCCGGCAGCAGCCAGCGAATGGGGACGGACAAAGTCTTTATGCCTTTGGCTGGAAAACCTTTGCTAGCCTGGTCAGTAGATGTCTGCCAAAGTTGTGTGCTGGTCAGCCAGATAGTAATCGTTTTAAATGAGACTAAGTTGGATTTGGGGCAGAGATTAGTCGCTGAAAGAAGCTGGTCTAAAGTAGTGGAAGTTTGCCCAGGTGGTAGTCGGCGACAGGACTCTGTCAGGCAAGGGCTCAATGAACTTGATGGTTGTGACTGGGTGGTCATTCATGATGGAGCACGCCCTTTCTTGACGTTGGACTTGATTCGTGATGGTCTGGAGACAGCTCAGGCAACTGGGGCAGTGGTAGCGGCGGTTCCGGTTAAGGACACCGTTAAACTCGGTGGCAGCGACATGATGGTCAGGGGAACGCTCAATCGTCAGGAGTTATGGGCGGTGCAGACGCCGCAGGTTTTCCGCTTTGATATAATAACTAAAGCTCATGAGCAAGTAACAGGTGATGTTACCGACGATGCTAGCATGGTTGAGCAGCTGGGATACAAGGTGAAGCTTTATATGGGGTCTTATGACAATATAAAGATAACCACTCCTGAAGATTTGGCTTTGGCTGAGGTTATGGCGAGGAGAAAGTAGCCTGATGCGAGTCGGAATTGGGTATGATGTACATACGCTAGTACCGGGGCGCAAGCTGATTCTAGGTGGAGTGAAGATTCCGTTTGATAAAGGGCTCTCAGGCCATAGTGATGCTGATGTGTTGACACATGCCGTAATGGACGCTCTGCTTGGTGCTGCAGGGCTCCGAGATATTGGCAGCCAGTTTCCATCTGAAGACCCTAAATATAATAATATTTCCAGCCTGGTTTTGCTGGACGAGGTTAATAAGCTGCTCAAGGCGAAAGGTTTTAGAGTTGTAAATGTTGATGCGGTTGTTGTTGCTGAGCAACCTAAAATATCGCCTTTTGTTGAGGACATGCGTGGTCGCATCGGTCGGACTCTGGGAGTTGATTTAGGGCAGGTTATGGTCAAGGCAACTACCACTGATGGCTTGGGTTTTGCTGGCAGGAGAGAGGGGATAGCTGCTTATGCCGTAGCTCTGGTGGACGAGTTATGAAGTTCATTAGGAACATCAGGAAGGATGTACAAGCGGTCTTTGAGCATGACCCGGCAGCGAGGAACGTTTTCGAGGTCTTTTTCGCCTACCCCGGCTTTCATGCCCGGCAGTTTCATCGCCTGGCTCATACTCTCTGGAACTGGCGTGTTCCCTTTTTCCCTCGCCTGATTTCGCACCTCGGTCGTTTTTTCACCGGAATTGAGATTCACCCCGGAGCTAAAATCGGGGAGGGCTTTTTTATTGACCATGGTATGGGGGTTGTAATCGGGGAGACATCTGAGATTGGCGACAATGTTGCCGTGTACCAGGGAGTTACTCTGGGTGGCACGAGCTTATTGAAAAAGAAGCGACATCCCACTCTGGGCAACAACGTGGTTGTGGGCGCCGGGTCGAAGCTTATTGGAGCCATCACCATCGGTGACAATGTAAAGGTCGGCGCTGGTTCTGTGGTGATAACTTCGGTGCCAGCTAATGCCACTGTTGTCGGTGTGCCCGGTCGAGTGGTTGAAATCCGCAATCCTGATACCGATACCGTGGAGAAATTGCCTGACCCGGTTTGGGAAAAGCTTGAGAGTCTGGAAAAAAAGGTTGCTGAGCTGGAGAAAGCTTTGAAGGATAAGCGGCCTAAGACCAGGACGGCTGCTAAACGTTCACCTCGGAGAAACTAGATGAAAGTATTTAATACGCTGTCGGGGCAGAAAGAAGAGTTCCGTCCCAAGGGGAAAGCGGTTAACATTTATGTCTGCGGAGTCACCGTCTATGATGATTGCCATATCGGGCATGCCATGAGCTATGTGCTATTCGATGTCATCCGGCGCTATCTCGAGTTCAAGGGTTATAAGGTGAAGCATGTCCAAAACTTTACTGATATTGATGACAAGATAATAAATCGGGCCAACCAGTTGGGGGTTTCGTCATCGGAGCTGGCTGAGAAATATATTGACGAATATTTCAAGGATATGGATGCTTTGAACATAAAGCGAGCCCATGTTTATCCCAAGGCGACTGAGGAGGTACCCAAGATAATCGAAGTGATACAGGGCTTGATAACCAAGGGATATGCCTATGAGTCCGATGGCAGTGTCTATTTTCGAGTGAAAAAATTTCCCGGCTACGGCAAGCTGTCTCATCAAGCTCTAGATGACATGATATCCCGGGGTTCTGCTGAGGAGGGCGAGAAAGAGTACCCGCTGGACTTTGCCGTATGGAAGGCAGCCAAACCGGGCGAACCTTTCTGGCCAAGTCCCTGGGGTCAGGGCAGACCGGGATGGCATATAGAGTGCAGCGCTATGGCGTTGAAATACCTGGGCAAAAGCCTTGATATTCATGGTGGTGGCCAGGACCTTATCTTCCCTCACCACGAGAATGAGATAACCCAGTCAGAAAGCTTCACCGGGGTGGCACCCTTTGTCAGGTACTGGCTGCATAATGGGCTGTTGCAATTGGGCGAGAATAAGATGAGCAAGTCTCTGGGTAACCTGATAACTGTAAAACAAGCCCTGGAGCGCTGCAGCCCCGATGCCATTCGCCTATTTATTCTCGGCTCCCATTACCGCAGTCCGCTGACTTATAGTGAAGAGACGCTGAAAGCTGCCGAGACTGGCATGGAGAGGCTGCGACAGGTTATCAGGGAGGAAGGAAAGGTTGGCGGCAAGGCTGTGCTTGATGCTGAGCCGTTAAAGCGCCGGTTTGCCGACAGCATGAATGATGACTTCAACACCGCCCAGGCGGTGGCAGTGCTTTTTGACTTGGCTCGAGAGATCAACCGGGCGCGTGAAGAGGAATACGATGTAACCGGTGCTCTGAATGCCTTGACAGAATTGGCTGGGGTGCTCGGTTTCACGCTGGAGGAGCCGGCGAGGCCGCCGCTTGAGGCTGAACCTTTCGTGGCACTTCTAAGCGAACTCAGTCATGAGTTTCGTCTGGCACCAAGGCACGACCCTACGATGAAAGTCGAGCAGCTTATTCAGCTACTGATTGAGACCCGTGAAGAGTTACGCCAAGCCAAACAATGGCAACTGGCTGATATGGTACGGCAGCGTCTAAGCGACCTGGGAGTGGCTCTGGAGGATACGCCCCAGGGCACAGTGTGGAAGCGGATATTATAGCTCTCCCTCTGTCATTCTGAGCGAATCGAAGAATCTCGTCCAAGGTCAAGTCCACGAGCTGATTTTTTGTGACCTGCAATAGAGGGAAACAGCAGTTTGCCTTTTCTATGCTAATAGATTACTCCAAACAGCTGCTCCCCACAAAGCACCTATGAACGCAAATAACACTCCGAGCACTATTGCCACGGCACCCAAAACAGTACTACCCCTGACAATACCTATGACTCCAAATGCTAGTGCGACCGCACCAAAAATAATTGGGAAGAAACCCAATGACAAAACTGCGAACACAACCCCTAAAGCGCCGAAGATTGTACCTCGTCGTTGTTGCTCATAACTACGTGATTGTTGTATTTGCTGTTGATTGACTGGCGGCGGTTGTGTTTGCTGTATCGGCCAGTTTAGAGACGCTCCACAATTGCCGCAGAACCTCGCCCCAAAAGCAACTGTAACTCCGCAGCTAGGACACTGGTACCACTGCTGCATCTTACCAACTCCTGCCTATTTGCTCTCGACCGTACGCTAGGACTTAATTCCGTGGCTCAAGCGCTTCTTTAACCCAAACCCCGTCTTGAACCCACCTTCTTATCGTTCGCCTCAATTCTATGCAATTGCGGCATAGCTTAGTTCCCTTCCTCTTCCTGCGCGACTTAAATTTCCTGGTGCAAAACTCACATTCGTACCAAATCTCAGCCATCTCAAGCTCCTGTTTATTTAAACCACTACTGTGTGTCTAGCACAATCATAGATCATGCTAAACAGAATTACAATACCCTGTCTGACATCCCAGCCAAAGCCACGAGGTTTTAGCCTCGTGGCTACACCGGTTTGTGGGCGTAGTTAGATGGTGACAACCCTACCGGTGTTGTTGAAGAAGAAATTGTCGCCGAACTCCTGAAACAACCTGGCTGCTGCCGGCAGCCCGGTGCAGTGGGATACGCCGATTTTCTCAACCCCCAGCCTCTTTAGTTCGGCAATAGTAAGGTCTAATTGTTCCCTGGAAGCATGCATAAGGTGAGTCCCGCCGATGACCATGTGTACGCGCTCCACGCTGGTTATTTTCCGGGCATGATGTATCGTGTTTATCATGCCCCTGTGCCCGCAGCCTAAAATGACCACCAATCCCATCTCAGCTTTGACGATGAGGGCGAGGTCATCCTTTAGCGGGTCGGGGCGAAGCTTGCCGCTTTCCTTTACAAGGAGCTCGGAGTCAATCTTCTCGTATTCAGTGTGCATAGGTATTTCGCCGGTGGTGACGATGTTATCGGTAAGCCAGACCGGCTTCTCGACAAGCTTGAAGGAAGCCCCCCAGTTCTCCAGCGCTTCTCTAGGATAAGGTATACCTGCATATTGCTCCTGCTTGCTGAAGGTGCGAGAGTACTTGGCAGCCCAGATGTCAGGGTGAGCGATTACCTCGATGTTCTTTCTCATTATGTTCAGCACATGGCGAAAGCCGCCGGTATGGTCGCGATGTCCGTGGCTTAAGACTAGCTTGTCGACTTCAGATAAGTTTATGCCCAGTAGAGCCGCGTTATGTGTGACAGATATATCCAGCCCTGTATCCAGCAGGACTTTATAGTTGTCTACTTCTACCAGAACGCTCAATCCCCACTCGGCCAGCAGCCCAACTCTGCCGGCAGTGTTCTCGGTCAATGTGGTAAGTTTAATCTGCATTCTATTTCAACTCACCTCCAGCTTTATTTCTTGTCCCACCTTTACGCCCAGAAAGGCGGCGGCATTACCGCTTTTGAGTGATATTTCCAGGTAGTCGCTGCTGCCGATGATGGCTGCCAGGCCTTCTTTCTCGGCGTAGAACTGGCTTATGCCGTGTATTTGCTTGTTGCCGATGGCTACAGTAATTTGCTCTCCCGGCAAATCGCTGCTCCTGATATTGGTAATCAGGTTACCGAAATTATCTATGTGAAGGACACGGCCGATTAAGTCCCCCTGGGCATTATGGTATGGTCGGGGTATGGTGAAGGCATAAACATGACTCAGGCTGTCTCCGAATTTGTACATAGGCACACCCAGGGAGAGATGGGCGCCAACTGGAGCGAAAATGTCCCGCCCGTGAAAGGTGGTGCTAACTGGCTTATGCCAGAAATCCGGGTTGGTGATAGCCATTGCCTCAAGCCTGGCTCCGAGTTTTCTTGGCTCGGGTTTGATGGCTGTTTGAGAAGCCGGCTTAGCCGGCGTCTTGTCCAGCTCGTCTACTATGTAGCTCAGTATGCCGTTATCCGGCGCCACAAAAAAGTTTGTCGAAGTTTTCAGTATGATGGCTTTCCGCTGGCTGCCGACGCCCGGGTCAACTACGGCCAGATGTATTGTGCCTTCAGGGAAATAATGGTAGGCGGTGCTGAGAATGAAGGCTGCCTGTAGCACATTCTGTGGCTCGATAGAGTGGCAGATGTCAACGATGACCGCCTTCGGGTTGATGGTCAGTATTACCCCCTTCATACTGGCCACGTAAGCACCACCGGCGCCGAAATCGGTGGTCAAAGTGATGACCGAAGCCATGCTGCCTTTCTGCCGCTGTTGCTAGGCACTGGCGTAGACAACCCAGATGGAAATGATTACGAACAGAATAGTTAAGGCGATAGTGAACTGGAACAGGCTTTTTTCCACGCCCCGCCGTGTCCGGTAGACGGCATCTGGCTGCCCGAATATGCCTCCCAGCCCGCCGCCGCGCACCTGCAGCGTAATTACGATAATTAAGGCTGCAGCTACCACAATCTGGGCAATAAGTAGATAATTAAACATTCTATTTCCCTCCGAGCTTATGTAGCAGGATTTCCTTTGCCGTGGCGGGATTCGCCCGCCCTTTGCTGGCTTTCATCACCTGGCCGATTAGAAACGCCAGCGCCTGCTCCTTCCCTGACGCATAATCAGAGACCGCCTGGCTGTTGGCGGCTATCACCTCGGCCACTATTTTCTCGATTTCCTCCGAGCTGCTTATCTGGCTCAATCCCTTCTCAGCTACGATGTCGCCGGCCTTCTTGCCGCTGGTGAACATCTCCTCAAAGACCGCCTTGGCTGTCGGACCGCTGAGAACCCCTTTATCGGCTAAGTCCAGCATCTCCGTCAGATGCTTCGGGCTGACCCTGGTATCTTCGATGCTGGTATTGGTGGCGTTGAGCATTCGGAGAAAGTCCCCCAGCAGCCAGTTGCTTACCGTCTTTGCCTTCTTAGGCAGGTCGGCTCCGTTTGAAGAGCCAACCAATTTAATGCAGTCCTCGAAATAGTTAGCCATGGCTTTGGATTCCACCAGCAGGTTAGCATCATACAGTGGCAGCCTGTACTGAGACATGAAGCGGTCCCGCCTGGCGTCGGGCAGCTCGGGCAGGCGAGCTTTGATTTCCTCCACCCATTTCTGGCTGAAGACCATTGGTGGCAAGTCGGGCTCCGGAAAGTAGCGGTAATCGTGTGCATATTCCTTGCTTCGCTGGCTCACGGTTATGCCTTTCGGCTCCACCCAACCGCGTGTCTCCTGTGTAAGTTTACCGCCTTTTTCCAGCACCTCGTGCTGGCGTTTAGCTTCGTAGTCCAGCGCCCGGTAGACAGCTTTAAAGCTGTTCATGTTCTTGACCTCTACCTTGGACAGATACTCCGTGGTACCCCTGGGGCGTATACTGATATTGGCATCGCACCTGAAGCTGCCCTCCTCCATATTGCCTGTGGACACGCCCAGGTACTGGAGAATAGTGCGCAGCTTCATCAGGTAGTGCCTGGCCTCCTCCGGCGAGCTGATATCCGGCTCGCTGACGATTTCCATCAGCGGCACGCCGGAGCGGTTGACGTCCACCAGGCTGTAAGTCTCGCCCTCCGGCGAAGTGCAGTGAGTCAGCTTGGCCACATCCTCCTCCAGGTGAACGCGTGTAATGCCGATTTTCTTTTTGTTGCCGTCGAGGTCAATATTCAACCAGCCCTGCTTACTCATAGGCGCGTCGTACTGTGAAATTTGATAGCCCTTCATCAAGTCGGGGTAAGGATAATTCTTGCGGTCGAACTTGGCATGTTCGGCGATGGTGCAGTTAAGGGCTAACGCGGTCATCACCGTATATTCTATCGCCTTCTCGTTGATTGTGGGCAGCACGCCTGGCATACCCAGGCATATGGGGCAGACGTGAGTGTTGGGCGGAGCGCTGGCATAGTCAGAGCTGCAGGAGCAGAACATCTTGCTCTTGGTCAGCAGCTGGGCATGCACTTCCAGCCCGATGATAATCTCATAGTCCACGACTGGTTAGTATAGCAGTCCAGGTTCCACGAGGCAAACGAATAACGGCCGCGTGAGACGCAATATTAAACAAAATGACGAAAAGTGTGATAAATCTAGCCAAGTATGTATTGAAACACAAAACTATAATTGCTATTATAAACAGTAGGAAGAAGTGAGAGAAATGAAGTCAACTCATAGTTTTATAGATTTGTTCTGCGGTATTGGCGGATTTAGAATTGCTGCTGAAAGTCTGGGGTGGGATTGCGTTTACTCGTGCGACATAGACAAAGAAGTTCAACGAACTTACGAAGCTAATTTCGGTGAGAAGCCAACTGGAGATATCAAGCAAGTAGACGAGAATTCTATACCTGACCACGATGTGTTATTTGCGGGTTTCCCTTGTCAACCTTTTAGCATAATCGGTTCAATGAATGGTATGAGTGATACGAGGGGAACGCTATTCTTTGATATCGCTAGAATCCTAAAAGCGAAACAACCGTCTTGGTTTGTTTTGGAAAACGTAAAGCAATTAGTCGGGAACGATAAGGGGAAAACGCTTAAACGCATCTTGTCAATAACGATGTCTTTGGGCTACGAAGTAGACTGGAGAATATTAAATGCCCTTGATTTTGGATTGCCTCAAAAAAGAGAGAGGGTTTTCATTGTTGGAAACAACAAGAAGATTCCATTTCAGTTTCCGCAAGGCGGTTATCAAATGAAACCTCTTTCGGAAATACTTGAGGAGTCAGTCCCAACTAAATATTACGTGTCAGAATCGATGCGACAAAAACGGCGTTCTTCTCACGAAAGCAAATTCTACCCATCTATTTGGCACGAAAACAAGGCAGGGCATATAAGTTCATATCCATACTCCTGTGCTTTGAGGGCGAATGCTTCATATAATTACCTTCTAGTAAATGGAGAAAGAAGACTGACTCCACGAGAGCAATTAAGATTGCAGGGATTCCCTGATTGGTTTATGCCCATAAGCAATGACTCTGAAATTAGAAGGCAAACCGGTAATGCGGTAGCGGTACCGGTCGTGAAAGCGATTGTTCAGCAAATAGTAATGGCTGAAGAGAACGTTAATGAATATGAGACCTCGCATAAGGAGAAGGCAGCGAGCAGAGCCGCCCTATCCCTTGAACCAATTCCCTCATGATTTTGCCTTTTTAGTTGGCAAGCAGATAATCTATATGCTTGCCACTAAAGCGCAACCGAGCTTAGAAGGTTCTGAGTGGGAACAAGTATTCGCCAATGCTATAAACGGCGAATGGAAACCTAGTCCAGTAGGTCTGGATGATATTGTAAAAGGCAACTGCGCTTGGGGCGCAAAATCGGTTAAGAACATTCATCCATTTACCGCTTCGAGCGTAAGACTTATATCCGGCAGAAACAATCCTGAGTATTCGTTTGGCTTTATTGCAGATAATGATAATGACATTGGCAAACAAGTGCTGGATATATGGAACGCACGCGTTGACGAAATCCGCAATAAATATGCACACGCACGTAATGTTGTTTTGATTAAGGGCTTGGATTGGTCTGAATATGCGATTTTTGAATTAGAAACGTTGCGATACCAACCAGAGCTTTACCAATGGAGAAGAAATAGAAATAATAATCTTGAGGGTCATGATAAGGAAAGCGGAAATCACCGTTTCACTTGGCAGCGTCACGGCTCGCAATTCACAATAATAGAAGATGTCCCTGCTGAGAGACTGAAAATGCGTATTCGTATTCCTCCTGTTTCGAGCATTGACCAGTTATTAGACGCGATAGGTTTCGACTCGAGTTGGGTTCAAGTAGTGCAATAGTCGTGGATAAAGTCTCAGTATCGAAACGAAGCGAGATAATGAGAGCGGTAAAAAGCCGCGATTCAAAGATAGAGCACGACTTCAGCAGAGAATTGTGGCGGCAGGGTTTCAGATACAGGAAAAACGCTTCTGAATACTACGGGAAACCCGATATTGTACTGAAAAAATATAAAACGGTGATATTTGTTGATTCCTGTTTTTGGCATGGTTGTCCTGAACATTTGAGAATGCCATCCTCTCGGCAAGAATATTGGAACAATAAAATTAGGAAAAACAGAAAAAGGGACTTAGCAGTCAATGAATACTACAAGAATATGGGGTGGGTGGTTATCAGGATATGGGAGCATGATTTGAAAAATAACGCAGATGAAGTGGCTGACAGAACGGTAATTTCGCTGCGTATGTTAGCCAAAACCTCGTCTGATAGCAGAAAGACCACTGACATCAGGAATATCGCCCGGTTGTAACTTGTCCAACTTATCATTGAGCGGCTCCTGTTTTCCAGCAAATAAGTCAACCGCACTTTTCACTGCACATCGGCGTTCTGGAGCACAATTGCACGATTCTGACAAATGTGCAGTTAGCTGACCTAGCATGTGGGATGGGACATGTATCACGCGCCCACCTGACACATAGCAAAGCAGCAGTAATAGCTAGGTCTTGACATGGTCGATTATCACCGTGTAGTATTCTTTCGGAATCGACTCGACCGCAAATAACCGGAGTTCTAGAAAATGAATCTCCGACCTGACGAAATAGATTTCGCATATAAATTCCTCTCTGATCGAGAATCATACCACAATCATAAAGAACAGATGACGTATGTTGGTTTCTTGATTGAAACAGCGTTTTTCGCAGCCATCATGACATTCAACTGGAGGGAGGCTCTTGCATGTCCTCAGTGGATGCTCGTTCTTATCATCCCATTTTGGGTGTCTATACATGTTTTTGTTAGATGGCAGCTTCGCCTCCGCCGATTTGCTGCCCTGCAGGTCGCTGCGGTTCTTAGCGTAATATTAAAGAATCTGACCCAAGTCCACGAGGGAAAGACGAAAGGTAACAATCTGCCTGGCAAAGATAAAGGTGGTAATGTTAGTGGATCAAACAGACGGACGTATCCTGCCTGGATTGACTTCTTGATTCCGTGCCCATCCGCACATATTTACTCTGACATAGGCCTTAAAAGCTATCCAACGTGGTACCAAGAACAATTCAAGGATGCAGCTAATCGTGGGACTGGTGCTATGCACGGCGAACACTTAGTAACTTGGAGCAGTTGGCTCATTCTTATCTTTATGATTCTCAGATTAACGCTATTATGATAGCGGCGGCTTGGTTGAACAATAACTCAAATTGTTAAGCATAGTTAGTTTGCGTTGCATGATAATTGTGGCTTGTGCAACACTCATGAAGAAGTGTTGTAACTTCTGCGAACCATCCTAAAGTGAGACACACGGGTTTGACACCATGCGCGATTGCACTATAAGATTCATGATAATCTGTGGACCCCTTTTGTAGTCTTACTTGCCCTGCATATCTATCAGGGGATTCGAAAGCCGGCTTAAAAGGAGAGTCACGTTATGCGGAAAATAAGATTGGGTGCTGGCTCCGGGTGGGCACCATCAGATCCATTGCCGGCATTGGAATTGGTAGACAAGGGACAGGTTGATTATCTGGGGTTTGACCAGTTAGCCGAGCTTACCATGGCTGTACTCCAGATAACAAAGGCAAGAGACCCTAAAAGAGGTTATGTCTGGCAGCATATCATAGATGGCATGAAGCTTATACTGCCACCCGCCCATAAAAAGGGCATGAGGATAATCACCAACGGTGGCGGAGTTAATTGTGAGGAAGCAGCCAACCAGGTATTGAACATTGCTAAAGAGAAGGGGCTGGCTGATTTGAAGGTAGGCATTGTAAGGGGTGATGATGTGTTGAATAAACTCGAGGACTGCAGGAAAAAGGGGTGGAAATTTAACAACCTGGATAATGGTGAAGAAGATATAGACCGTATAAGAGACCGCATTGTCTCCGCCCATGCATATATAGGCTCGGATGGGATTATCGGTGCCCTTGGCGAGGGAGCCAATGTGGTCATAACAGGTAGGGTTTCGGATAATGCTCTTTTTGTAGCGCCTATTATGCATGAGTTTGGCTGGGAGTTTGCAGAGCCTTACTGGGACCTTATCGGTGCTGCGGTGACTGTAGGCCATATAATCGAGTGTGCTAGCTGGTGCTGCGGGCAAAACTCGGTTTTATGGGAGAAGGTACCCAAACCCTGGGCCATAGGCTATCCCATAGCCGAGTTCTACGAGGATGGCACTGCTATTATTACCAAGGTGCCCGGGACCGGCGGGATGGTAAACGAGTGGACTGTTAAAGAGCAACTGGTATATGAAGTCCACGACCCCAGAAATTATGTTATGCCCGATGGTATAGCTGATATGACCACGCTTATGCTTGAAGACCTGGGCGATGACAGAGTGCGGGTGGCAAATATGACCGGTAAACCCAGACCTGATACGCTGAAAGTGCAGATTGGCTACTCGGATGGGTATATTGCGGAAAACTTGACGGTCATAAGTGCTCCCAAAGCCTTAAGCAAGGCAAAGAGGATGGAAGAAGTAGGTTGGGAGAGGCTAAAGCAAATGGGATTGAAACGTGAAAACTTGGAGGTGAGGATTGATTATATCGGAGTGAACTCATTGTTGGGGCCTGTTGTGCCGATTCCAGACGAAGACTCGATAAATGAGATTGGCTTCAGGGTGGCTGCTAAAGCCAAAACGGCGGCTGAGGCGCAAATGATAGTATCTGCGTTCGCTGTGCTCACCGGCACGCCCGTAGGTGTAGGATTCTCGGCTCCGCGTCAGCCCAGGCCTGTAATTGCCCTCTGGCCAACGCTCATACCGCGGGAAGAGGTGCTGATAGATTTTGTTGTGCGGGAGGTGAGTTAGCGTGCCCAAGGTGTTACTTAGAGAACTCGCC